>Ga0302325_10011017_pt1 | contig 19504 bp, 16 predicted proteins | sample Palsa_T0_2_FD_201948 | JGI IMG/M metagenome (GOLD analysis project Ga0302325, IMG submission 201948) | Peat permafrost microbial communities from Stordalen Mire near Abisko, Sweden - Palsa_T0_2 | ecosystem: Environmental > Terrestrial > Soil > Palsa > Peat permafrost | place: Sweden: Abisko...
GCGAACGTGCCCCCGCCCAATTCGCGCGCGAGCCGTCCGGTGCAGTAGACGATGGCCGCGCCGGTGAGCGCCGGAAAAAGCCGGGTGGCAAACAGCGAGGTGCCAAAAAGATGGCGGGCGAGCCAGGCGATGAGAGCGATCAGCGGCGGCTGGTCAACGTAACCCCAGGCCAGATGCTCGCCGCAGGCGATGTAATAGAGTTCATCGCGAAAATATCCGTAGTGATTGATTCCCGCGAATTGGATGAGGATGCGGCAGACGGCGAGCGACGTTAGAAGCAGGCCCGAATTGCGCAGCGAGCCTGCCGTGCGAGAACCCGCAGCAACAGAATCGGCTGTTTCAGCCACGAGAGCACGGTCCGAATGCGCCGCCACGCCGCGGGTCCCCGCTCGGACTCAACTGATCGTCGCCGCGGTGATGCGGTCGAGTTTCGGAAAGTTCTTGTCGAGATATTCTTTGCCGAGCGCGGTGATCGAGCCCTGATCCGGCGATTCGCCGTAGCCGCTGTGAATCTTTTTCACTACATCCATGCCGGAGGTGACCTGGCCGAAAGGAGCGAAGCCCATGCGGTCGAGTTGGGCGTTATTGCCGAGATTGATGAAAAGCTGGGTGGTGCGGGTGTGCGGGCCGGCAGTGGCGAAGGTGATGAAGCCGGGCTTGTTGCTTTGGGTTACGGCGTCGTCCTTGATATTCGCGTTGCGCCAGTTGCCGCCGATTTTGGGGTCGGCGTGCAGGCCGAATTGCACGACGAAGCCGGGGACGACGCGGAAGAAGGCGCCTTCATGGTAGAAACCGTGCTTGACGAGATTGTAGAAGCGGTCGGCGCCGAGCGGGGCCCAGGAGCGGGTCACGTGGACGGTGAAGTCGCCGGCGGTGGTTTTGAAATTCGCGTCGAAGGTTTCGGGCGCTTTGTCGATCAGAGTTGCGGGCTGATGCAAGGAAGGTTCTGTGGCCATTTGTGTGGTTCTCCTGGCGACTTTGAGGGTCGCGAATTCTAAATGATGGCTTCGGGGGGCCAATGCCCCTTTTCTTGCTCGTTCTTTATGGCGGGGCTGAAGGCCCGCCGTTTAGGTTACGTGGCGGAGCGCGTTTCCGGGACAAGGTATTTGTAAAATTTCTGCTGGTCGAGGATGTGATACAAGCTGTGCCGAAACTCTTCGCCGATATCTAGCAGCAGATCGTACATATCGGAGGGCGTTAGGATTCCCTGGGTCAGCTTGGGAAACTCCTCATCCAGCAAGACTCGGAAAGAACTTTCTAAGTCGGCGAAGGAGTCCGCGAGTGCCCACGCTTCCTTGTGTTTTTCGGCGTCGTAACGAGTCACCTCGGAACATCTGGAAAGTCGCTCTGCAAGATGAGCTACGCCCTTGGGAGTCGTGATGAATTTATTCGGGCTGCTCATTTTTTTCGTCGCCTAAACTCCTGCCGCTATTGCGGAGTGGTGGCCGCGGGAGCTTTGTGGGCTGGCGCGGTGTGATGTACTGGCGCAGCGGGCGCGGGCGACGTTACCGTGGCCGATACGATGTGATCGAGCTTCGGGAAATTCTTATCGAGATAGGGCTTCCCTTGGGTGACGATCTCGGCTTGATTGGGTGATTCGCCATAACCGCTAAAAATCTTCTGTACTACGTCCATGCCGGTGGTGACCCGCCCAAACGCCGAAAAGCCTTGAGAATCGAGACTCGCGTTTTCGCCGAGGCTGATGAAAAGTTGGGTGGTGCGTGTGTTGGGCCCGGCGGTGGCGAAGGTGAGAAAGCCGGTGTGATTGCTTTGGGTGACCGGATCGTCCTTGATGTCGGCTTTTTCCCAGGCGGCGTTCACGGCGGGGTTCGCGCTCAAACCGAATTGCACGACGAAACCGGGAACGACGCGGAAAAATGCGGCATCCGTGAAAAAACCGTGCTTCACGAGATTGTAGAAACGGTCCGCGCCGAGCGGGGCCCACGCCCGAGTGACCTGAACCACGAAATCACCCGCTGTGGTCTTGAAGGTGACTTCATACACGGCGGGAGCGATGGCCTTCAAAGTGGCGGGATGCAGCAACGCCGGATCCAGGTGAGCCGCGGCGGCATGGTGCACCGTGGCCGGCTTCGTCGCGGGGGCCGCGGCGCCGCCGGTCTGCGCGGAAAGCGCCGCGGGCAGAATCGCGGTGACGAAACAAAAACTAAGAGCTGCAATCATTCGCTTCACTATTTTCCCCCCATTTTGCGTGCTACCGCTTCGACATCCTGCATCAAGCGCAGCGTATTGCCGCCGAGAATTTCCTGAATGTCCGCCGGTGAGTAACCCTTGGCGAGCAGCGCGTTCGTAATCTGCGGAAGATGCGAAGCGTCTTCCATGCCATAGGGCATGTCCGCGCCGTCGAAATCGGAGCCGAGTCCCACGTGATCGGCGCCCACGAGCTTTACGGCGTGGTCGATGTGATCGACGATTTTGGTCCAGTCGACACGGGGCAATTTTCCCTGGGCGACGTAGTCCCGAACGATTTTATCGGCCTCGATCAACTGGCAAGCTTCGTTGTCGCCGCAACGCTTCTTGGATTCCGCTTCGATCTGCTTGCCAATTTCAGGATGACGGTTCTGCGCGTCCTGAAATTCCTGGCTTAGAAAACCAACATGATAATTGATCTGAATCACTCCGCCCTTCGCGGCCATGGCCTTGATCATGTCGTCGGTCATATTGCGCGGCGCGGTACACAGCGCGCGGCAGGACGAATGGGAGGCGATTACGGGCGCCTGGCTGGTGGCGAGCACATCGTAAAATGTCTTGTCCGCGACATGCGAAATATCGACCATCATGCCCAGGCGATTCATCTCGACGACGACTTTCTTCCCGAACGGGGTCAGGCCGTCGTGCGCGGGCTTATCTCCTGAAGAATCGGCCCAAGCGGTGTTGACGGTGTGCGTCAAGGTCATGTAGCGCACACCGAGCGTGTAGAACTTGTCGAGGTTCGCGAGGTCGTCGTTGATCATGTGGCCGCCCTCGACGCCCATGAGCACGGCAATTTTTTTGGATTTTTTGGCGGCGCGAATTTCGGCGGCGGTGGTGCAGAGGACGAGGTCGTTCGGATGGCGAGCGACCGTTTCGCGGACGGCGGCGATTTGGGTCAGGGCGCGCTGCACCGCGGCGGGGCCGCTGACCGTGCCGGGAATCCAAATCGAGAAGAAAAGCGCGTCGAGGCCGCCTTCGCGCATGCGCGGGATGTCCACGCTGCCGTCGGTGTGGCGCGCGCCGAGGTCAAATTTTGGATCGAGCAGGCGTTGGGTGGTGTCGTCGTGCGTATCGACGACGATGGAATTGAACTGGAGATCGCGCGCCTGCTGCGAAATGTTGGTCTGCGCGTTCACGGCAAGAAGAGACAGCGTTCCCCCTAATAGACAGCAAACTCCAAGCAAACCCGTGCGGAGCATTCGACCCCCAAATTCCCTCTGGGATTCTACGATACGTGGAGGCGGGAGAGCTACAGCCGATCGGCGAAACGTGGGGAGGCATCGCGAAGGCGCGAAGTCGTTGCCGTGGGTGCGGTCGAAGAGAGGTCCTTCGTCGCAAAAGGCGCTCCTCAGGATGACGGCCAACGGCGGGTGGTGGCGCGGGGGAGTTTTGCGCTCGGCGCGGAGGAGGGGCTACTTCCCTGCGCCGAAGAAGGATTTTACGGCGTAGCGGAGGACTTGGCCGTTTACTGCGGCTAGGCTTTGCGTCAGCGGGATTCCTTTGGGGCAGACTTTCACGCAATTCTGGGCGTTGTCGCAGTCTTCGATTCCGCCGGGGCCCATCAGGGCCTCGAGGCGCGGGCCGGAGTGCATGGCGCCGGTGGGATGCATGTTGAACAGGCGCACCTGGCTGACGATGGCGGCGCCGACGAAGTGGGAGTTTTCGTTGACCTTGGGGCAAATCTCGAGGCAATTGCCGCAGGTTATGCACTGCGAGAGGGCGTAGCCGACTTCCTGCGTTTCCGGCGAAACGCGCGGTCCCGGGCCGAGGTCGTAGGTGCCATCGATGGGAATCCAGCATTTGGTGCGCTTCAAATTTTCGAACATCGAGCTGCGGTCAACTTGCAGATCGCGCACCAGCGGAAATTTGGTGAGGGGCTCGAGGCGAATGGGCTTTTCGAGTTCGTCGACGAGCGCGGTGCAAGCCTGGCGAGGCTGGCCGTTGACGATCATGGCGCAAGCGCCGCAGATTTCTTCCAGGCAATTCGCGTCGTAGGTGACCGGGGAGGATTCCTGGCCGTCGCGGGTGAAGGGATGCTCGGCGATGTCGCGCAGGCAGATGATCACGTTCATGTGCGGGCGATAGCGGAGTTCGTACTCTTCCCAGTGCACGGCCTCATCGGCGCGCTGCTGGCGTTTGATGCGAACGATGAAAGTCTTATCGGGCATGTTTGCTGAGTCTACCATTTTAGATGCGCGGGAAACAAAGCGCGGTGCATGAAGAATGTTACGGCGGTTTGCGCGGTCGAAAGCGGTGGGCGCAAAGGCGATTCTCGGCGTTGGGGCGTTGGTCGATGGCGCGAAAATCGAAGAGAGATCCTTCGTCGCTTCGCTCCTCTGGATGACGGCCAAAGGCGGGTGGTGCGACGGGGGGCGGTCGGCGGCGCCAGAGCCGGATGGCGGAAGCCGAGGGCGGGTCAGAGGCGCGGAGAAGTTTTGCGCCGAACGTAGCGGCGGCAGCGGCGGAGTGCGATCGCGAAAGCGGCGGCGAGCCGCCGCACTCCCAAAAAAGGCGGGTCGGCGCCTGTGTGACCGCCCTCGCCAAAAGCCGAACGTGAAACCGTCGTCGCACGCGATGGCGTCACGTCGATTCGCGCGCCTGAAGGCGGCCGCTACAAAATCGAATCCGCGTCCATTCGCGGAAACGTGCGCCCAACCGAAACATTCACGCCGTCGCGGTGTACTTGCGTTCGCGCAGCGGAATTAGCGACGTGTCCACGGCCTCGTAAGAGAGCTGAATGTCGCCGCCGTTGTAACTGGCGATGGTGGTTTTCAGGAAATTGGCGTCGTCGCGCTCCGGAAATTCCGGCTTGTAGTGCGCGCCGCGAGTTTCCTCGCGGGCCAGAGCGCCCATGGTAATGACCTTGGCCAGCACAATCATATTTCCCAATTCGCGCACAAAATTTAGGGTCTGGTTGGCCCACTGCGTGCGGTCCTGGAGGTTGATCTGCGTAAAACGTTCGGCCAGCTCGTCGATCTTCACCAGCGTCTTCCGCAGGTTCGCGTTGTAACGGATGACGGTCACGTTCTCGGTCATGACGTCGCCGAGTTCCCGCCAGATGGTGAGCGGATTTTCGGTCCCGGTGTGCTGGTTCAGAAGCGCGTCGGAGATGTCCTGCTGGCGCACGCGTTCGCGTTCGAATACGGCGTGGGGCGTATTCTCGCAGCCTTGCGCGAGGCCGTGCGCGTAACGAACCGCGGCGGGGCCGGCGATGCCGCCGCCGAAAATGCAGGACACGAGCGAATTCGCGCCGAGCCGATTCGCGCCGTGATACTGGTATTCACACTCGCCCGCCGCAAAGACGCCCGGAATATTGGTGGCTTGATTTTCGTTGTCGACCCACAGGCCGCCCATCGTGTAGTGCATCGCGGGAAAAACCTTCATAGGCTCGAGGTGCGGGTCGACGCCCACGAATTTTTCGTAAATTTCGAGGATGCCCTCGAGCTTGCGCTCCAGAATTTCCCGGGGAATGTGCGAGACGTCGAGATATACGGCGGGCTCGCCGACGAGCCCCAATTTCATTTCGTAAACGATTTTGTGAATCGCGCGGGTGGCGACATCACGTGGGACCAGGTTCCCGTACTTGGGGTACCAGTCTTCGAGGAAATAAAACCGTTCATTTTCGGGAATATCTTTCCCGCGTCGCGGATCTTGCGGCGTTTTCGGAACCCAAACGCGGCCACCTTCGCCGCGGGCGGATTCGCTCATCAAACGGCACTTGTCTTCGCCGGGGATGGCGGTAGGATGGACCTGGATAAATTCGCCGTTGGCGTAGTAGGCGCCCTGCTGGAATAACGCGGACTGCGCGGAGCCGGTGCAGACCACCGAGTTCGTGGAACGGCCAAAAATCGCGCCGACACCGCCGGTGCAGAAAATGGCGGCATCACATGGAAATGTCCTGATCTCCATGGTCTTCAAATTCATGGCGCAGATCCCGCGGCACACGCCGCCGTCATCCAGAACAGCGGAGAGGAAGGTCCAGCCTTCGAACTTTTTTACCTTGTCCTCGGATTCGAAGCGGCGCACCTGCTCGTCCAGGGCATAGAGGAGTTGCTGGCCGGTGGTCGCGCCGGCAAATGCGGTGCGATGGAACAAGGTGCCGCCAAAACGGCGGAAATCGAGCAGGCCTTCGGGGGTGCGATTGAACATGACGCCCATGCGATCGAGCAAATCAATGATCGCGGGAGCGGCCTCGCACATGGATTTGACCAAGCCCTGATTCGCGAGGAAATCGCCGCCATAAATCGTGTCGTCGAAATGCTTCCAGGTGGAATCGCCCTCGCCTTTCAGATTCTTGGCCGCGTTAATTCCGCCTTGGGCGCAGACCGAATGAGATCGTTTCACTGGAACGATCGAGAAAAGTTCCACGGGCACGCCCGATTCGGCGACGCGAATGGTAGCCATTAGGCCAGCCAAACCTCCGCCCACAATGATGATTTTCGGGTGTTTCACTGAACGTAGCCCCCCAGCGGGAACTTGCCGTAATGAAGACCGAGAACGATGGCCACGCCCATGAGCGTGAAGGACACGGCAACGGCGGCCCCAAACCAGCCCGCCGCGCGCTGGGCTCGCACGCTGACCGCAATGCCCCACTTACACGCGAAGTTCCACAAGCCGTTGCCCAGATGGAACGATGCGGCGGCAATTCCGATGAGGTAAAACGTTACGAACCAAGGATTCATCATGGAGGCTTGCACGTCAGCGTAGGCGGTCATGCCGCGCCCGACGAATCTCTCCGTGTACACGTGCCAGCCGATGAATGCAAATGCGATGATGCCCGTCCAGCGCTGGAGGGTGTACATCCAGTTGGACATCCAGGGATGGCCGAGGACGTTCGACTTCCCTTTCCACCAGATGTACAGGCCGTAAAGGCTGTGGAACAGGAGAGGAATCCAGAGCACGGCGGATTCGACAAAGATGCGCCAGGGAATCAGTTGCAACTCAGAGGAAATGGTGTCGTAACTCTTCGCGCTGACCAGAGCGTAACTGTTCGACCAGAAGTGCTCCGCGAGAAAGGCGCCAATTGGAATTACGCCGCTGAGCGATTGCAGTTTGTCGAGGATGTAGCTCGAGCGGTTATGCGAGGCTGCGACCGACATGCACGCTCCGGAGTAGGATCACAGAAATTCCAGTATAGGCAGGACGTGGAGGGTTTGCAATATGGCGGCGAAGCGATTTTTGATTCTCGAAATTTGGAACGGTTGAATGAATTGGCTGAGATTTCAGCGGGCTTAGGCGCGGCATCGAGCCCTTTCGGGCGACGAATCCGTGACTCGAACCGCCCCCTTTCGCCCCTCCTCTCGCCCAAAGTGTCGCAAATGCCAGCTTGCATTTTGGATACACGGCGCGAGCGATTCGCGATGGAAATTTCCCGCCGTGCTAGACTGGCTGAAATCTTGGGACTTGGCCGATGCCCAGCGAATACATAACTGAACTAAAAAAGTGGATCGCCGAAGTCGTGCGCCAAAGCAGCGGCGGCGAGTTCGTGGGCATGAACCGCGTCGTAGACCTGATCAGCAAGAATTTTGCCGTCCAGGCGCACGAAGTGGCCATTCTTACCATCACGCCCGACGACCGTTTCCTGCGTTTTGTGGTCCCGGAAAAACTGCAACACGTCGGACAGATTCCACTTACCAGCACCAATTCCCTGGCGGCACGCACGGTGCGCGAAAAGCGCCCCGAAGTTATCAACCACTTCGCCGTGGTGCCTCATTCGTCGGTGTTTGAAGCCGTGCCCATCGTGCAGGAAGAGCGCGGCGAACCGATCCAGAAAATCATGAGCGTGGCCATCACGCTCGAACGAAAAATTATCGGGGTGCTGCAGATTTCCCGCAAGGGCAAGACCGCGGCCGAAGCCGGGCCGGATTTCACCCATTCACAACTGCGCGAGCTCAAAACCGTGGCCGATACCCTGGCGCCCTGCGTGCCTTTGCTGGCGCTCGCGCGCGTCTAGAGGCCGCGCGTTTCGTCACGCCTTCGCCCGCGAAACTATTTCCCGTTTCCCGTGTTGTACTGGTTGACCGGCAACTCTGCGCCCGTCCGCTTCATCTGATTAGGGGCAGACTTCGGGCCGCGACTCAGGCTTGGTCGGGCCGCATGGAATAAGCAGGGCAGGAGGCAATTCATATGCAGAAACCAATAAAGAAACGCTCCAAACGCGATTTGCTCGCGAAACTCGGACTTGGCGGACTCGCCCTGGCCTTGGCGTTGTGTTCGCCAGCGGCGTTCGCCCAGCAGACCCAACCCAATCCGGATTCTTCCGCGCCACCCGCGCAGGATCAGCAGGCCGCGCCGCCGGATCAAACCGCCAATCCCCCGCAAGATCAAGGTATGCCTCCGAATCAGGAAGGGCCTCAAGACCAAGCACCGCCGCAGGATCAGGCCGCGCCTCCGCCGGATCAGCAGAATCAACAGAATCAAGGACCAATGAATCCGCCTGACAATCGAAATCCAGACGATCGCGGCGCGCGGCGCAACGAGCGCGTTCCGCCGCCGCTCGTGCCCAGCAACCTGACGCTGCCCGCCGGTTCGGTGATTCAGATCCGCACCACGGATTTCCTCTCGAGCGATAAAAATCAGAAGGGCAATACATTCATTGCCACGCTGGCGCAACCCATCGTGATTGACGGCTGGGTGGTGATGCGTCGGGGGCAAACGATCACCGGGCAAGTGACCGATGCGGTACGCGCGGGACGGGTGAAAGGCGTTTCGAAACTGCAGCTCGAGTTGAACCAACTGACGCTGGTCGACGGCCAACTGGTCCCGGTGCAAACGCAACTGCTCAATGCGAGCGCGGGAACATCCAATGGACGCGACGCCGCGGCAATCGGATTGACTACCGGGACAGGCGCGGCAATCGGCGCGGCAGCGGCAGGAGGCCCCGGAGCAGCGATTGGGGCGGGCGCGGGATTCGTAGCGAGCGTCGCGGGCGTGCTGCTGACTCGTGGCAAGCCGACGATCATCGTTCCGGAGACGGTGCTGACGTTCAAGCTCGAACAGCCGGCTTCATTTTCCACGGTTCGTGGCCTGCTGGCGTTCCGTCCCGTTTCGCCAAGCGACTACGCGCCCGCGCCGCAGCGCCGGAACGTCAACTACAGAAGGGCGTATCCGTATCCAGGTCCGTACCCGTATTACTACGGTCCTGGCTACTACCCGCCGCCGGGATTTTATTATGGCCCCGGGTTCCGCTACGGCTGGTAAAGCGGAATTTCGGTTCGGGTGTTTTTGAAACTGAGTAAGCGGTGCAAAGAAGGGCTCGATTATGTCGAGCCCTTCTTTTTTTGCGTGGCGCGCCAGCAGCGCAAAGAAAACGCACGCGCCAGAGAAGCCCGCGGTCGATGGACCGAAATCCGGAATGAAATGAATTGTTACGCTCCGGTGAATAGCGATGGCAGAATTCGCGCGAAGGAATTCCCGGCGCGCGCGACAGCACTGAAATAGATTGACATCGCTGCGTGCGCTTGTTAATTTTCGTTGCGTTCTTAATTTTCGATTTTTTTGGAGGCACCGCAGCCCGGTAACCACATGGCATTCGTCGCGAAGAAAATTTTTCTCACGAAAGGCGTCGGCAAACACCGGGAGCGGCTCTCAAGTTTCGAATTGGCCTTGCGAAATGCGGGCATCGCGGCCTGCAATATCGTTCGGGTCTCCTCGATTTTCCCGCCGCACTGCAAATTAATCTCCCGCAGCGAGGGTTTGAAGCACATCAAAGCCGGGCAGGTCGCCTTCACGGTGATCAGCGAGAACCAAACGCGCGAGCCGCACCGCCTGATCGCCGCCGGCGTGGGCCTGGCGCTTCCCGCCGACAAATCCATGTTTGGATATTTGTCCGAGCACCATTCGTTCGGCGAAAGCGAAGACATCGCGGGGGAATACACCGAGGAACTCGCGGCGGAAATGCTGGCGACGACTTTGAATGTGGAATTCGATCCGGATCTTTCGTGGGATGAGAAGAAAGAAGTGTACAGAATTTCGAATAAGATCGTGCGGACGATGAACATTACGCAATCCGCGGTCGGTGACAAACGCGGGCTGTGGACTACGGTGCTGGCCGCTGCGATTTTGATCGGCGAAGACGATTAACTGCCGCCTGCGTGAGAGCGGTTCCCCGCGATTCCTTCTTTACCGTAATGTTTTGCGCCCAATGCAACAATCGAAGAGAGATCCTTCGCTCCGCTCAGGATGACGGCCAAAGGCGGGTCGGAGGCGGACAGCGGGGTCGACGACGGGGGTCTCTCTTCGATTTAAGCGGCGCGAGCTCCCGACGTCGAAGAGGGGTCCCTCGTCGGGCCAAAGGCGGGCCCTCTGTCGGGATGACAACGAAAACCGAGACCGGGCCTCGGCGCTACGACGATTGACTCTTGCGCTGCGAGGTTATTTGGCCGAGCAGCTATCGAGCGGTGTGGTTCTTGATTTTTCCTGGTTTTGCGCGGCCATGCTGGTAACCGAGGCGCTCGAGGACTGAGCCTACGATTAGAGGCAGGGCCACCGTGGCGTCGTCGAGGACTTCGGCGAAGCGGCCGCCTTCCGCTTCAGGAACAAATTTTCCCCAGGAAACGGCTTCGGTGTAGGTGCTGCCGGAGAGGCCGCCCCAATTGACCGGCTCGGGACAGATGCGCAGACCGTAGTTGTAGCGCTTCAGGGGAATTTTTTCGTAGCCGCGGCGGGCGAGCAATTCCGCGTACACGCCGAATTGCTGGGCCCAGTTGCGCGGGACGCCGCCGCCAATCGTAAAAATTCCCATGCGTTTGGTGGCCAGCATGGTCGCCGCGTAATGTTCGAAATCCAGATAGGGATCGAAGCGCAGCGGCTGCTTGCCTTGTTTCTTGCGCAGGCGATTGAAAAGCGCGAGGTCGATGCCGAGCTCCGAATCCGTGAAGGCGGGGACGAAAACCGGAACGTTGTGCTGGATGCAGGACTTCAGAATGCCGCGACCCTTGGCGTGGCCGACGAGATATTCGCCCATGGCGCGATTCAGTTTCCAGCTGCAGAGCGTTTCATCGGGATTCCAGCGCTCGAGAACGTGATCGACGACTTCCTCGACCGCGTCGAGGTTCACTTCCGGCTCCAGAGAATCGTATACGCGATTGTAGCCGGACAGGAAAAGCTCGTTATCTCCAACCGAGGGATCGTAGCGGAAATGCGAGCGGCCCGTGGCTTCCACGAGGCCGTGGGCCATGAGCGCGCCGGTGGAAACGATGGCCTTCACGATCCCCGATTCCACTAGATCGCAGAAGACCAGGCCCATCTTGCCGACGGTCAGCGCGCCCGAAAGCGTCATCACCACGAAACAATCCTTGTCGCGAGCCATGGCTTCGAGGACGTCGGCGGCGTCGCCGATCTGCCGCGCGGTGTAGGCGGTCTGGCCCATGGCGCGAACCAATTCGTCGATGGTGCGGATGCGCGAGAGGTCGAGAGGATAGATGGGAGTCAGGCGGTCGGCGACGGGATCGTGCAGCACACGACCGGTCACGCCCTTTTTCTTTGCCATTCAGCGGCCTCGCAGGTAATGTAAGGCTCCCGTGGAACGCGGGAGCGAAGATTTGTTACGGCGTGCGCATCATTGATAGTACAAATGCGCGCGGCACGGAAGAAGAATTTCAATCGCGGCCCCGGAGAGTGCATCGAAAATGTCGCGCTATACGCCCTTGCCACCGCAGAATTTCGGCGGACTTCCCGAAGAATATTCCTCCTACGAAACGGCGCGCGCGGTGATTTTCCCGGTACCGCTGGAGCGCACCGCCACCTACGAACGCGGCACGCGCAACGGCCCGGCCGCGATCCTGGAGGCCAGCCGGCACATGGAAATGTACGACGACGAGCTGGAAACGAACTTCAGCAAGGAAATCGGCATCGCCACCTGGCCGCCGATCGATACGCAGGACGGCACATTCGAAGAGGTGTTGCGTGAACTCTTCACCGCGCAGCTCGAATTACTCGAAGCCGGAAAATTTCCGGTCGCGCTCGGCGGGGAACATTCGCTGACGCCGCCGCTGGTTTCCGCCACGGTGAAAAAATTCAAGGACCTCTGCGTGCTGCATATCGGCGCGCACGCCGAGCTGCGCAACGAATACCAGGGCAATCCCGGCAACCACGTTTGCACCATGCGCCGCGTGGTGGAGATGTGCCCGACGGTGCAGGTCGGGGTACGTTCGCTATCCGAGGAAGAATCGCTCGCGATACCCAAGCTGCGGACGAAAATTTACTGGGCCCGGGACATCGTGCGGGCGCCGGTGAAAGCGTGGATCGCAAAAGTTCTGGAGGATTTGAGCCCGCGCGTGTACCTGACCGTGAACGTCGACGGGTTTGATTCGTCGATCGTTTCGGCAACCGGGGCGCCGGAACCGGGCGGGCTCGACTGGCAGCAAGTTACTTCGCTGATTCGCGCCGTCGCGGATCACAAGAAGATCGTGGCGATGGACGTAGCGGAGCTTTCCCCGCGGCCGCGCGATCACGCTTCGGATTTCCTGGTCGCCAAGCTGATCTACAAGACCTTAGGCTATATTTTCTGCCAACAGTAATTTCCGGAGGAAAAGAACCAATGATGGCGACGATCGCCTGTCTGCAGAACTACCCAAATACGGAGCACGGCTGGGTGATTTATCTCGAGACGCATGGAATTCTGTATTGGATTTTCATCGGGCTGCTGGCCGGATGGCTCGCGGGAAAAATTGCACGGGGCCGCGGATTTGGGTGCATCACGGACATTATTCTTGGGCTGGTTGGCGCCGTGCTTGGGGGGTGGATATTTACGCGGCTGGGGATCGTTTCCTTTGGGTTCTGGGGTAGTTTGGCTGCGGCTACCGTTGGGGCGGTATTGCTCGTTGCGGTGGCACGGCTATTCGCGGGCGGGAGCGCGGAGTAGGAAACTCGCAAGGGCGAGTCGGCGGCGATGGCGGCTGCGGAGGCAACGCGTTCCATCGAAGTGAGGTCCTTCGTCGCGAACGGCGCTCCTCTGGATGACGGCCAAAGGCGGGTGGGCGAGGGGCGAACGCTGAGGCGGGCAGGGTCGTTCGGTGGATAGGTCGAAAGCGGCGGCGAGCCGCCGCACTCCAAAAGAGGCAGGTCGCCCGCCTGAAGGCGGCCGCTACAACAGTCGAACCTGAAGGCCTCGGCGCCACGCGAATCGCGAAGTTGAACGACTCGGCGACGCGCTGCGGCGAAGAGAGGTCGCTTCGTCAGGGCGGCGGGCGCACGAGGCCCGCGTCGTTGTGATACGATTACGCAGCGACAATCGCAATTTACATAAGCCGACCTCAATTCTGGATGCTGCTGTGGTTCCCTTGGCCGTAGGCAATCCCGTTGGGCGCGCTGATCGATAAGGCTGGAAGAAAAAATTGAGTCAACAATCGTTGTGGGCCATTCCGCTAGGCGGTTTGGGCGAATTTGGAATGAACATGATGGCGCTCCGCTGCGGAGACGACATCATCGTGATCGATGCGGGCCTGATGTTCCCCGAGCAGGAACTGCTCGGCGTGGACATCGTCATCCCGGACATCACCTACCTGAAGCAGAACAAACATAAGGTGCGCGCCATCGTGCTGACGCACGCGCACGAAGACCACATCGGCGCAATTCCCTACATCCTGCCCGAGCTGAATGTTCCCGTGTACGGCACGGAATTCACGCTGGCCATCGTACGGAAAAAACTCGAAGAGCATGGGCTGCTGGACAAGGCCAAGTTGAACGAAGTGAAAGCGGGCGACACCACGGTGCTCGGACCGTTCTCGATCGAATACCTGCACGTGACGCACAGCACGATTGATTGCGTGGCGCTGGCGGTGCGGACGCCCGTGGGCGTGATCATTCATACCGGCGATTTCAAGATCGATCACACGCCGGTCGACGGGAAACCGTTCGACATGCACGCATTCGCGCGCTATGGCCAGGAAGGCGTGCTGGCGCTGTTCAGCGACAGTACGAACGTCGAGCGTCCCGGTTTCACGCCCTCGGAACGCGCCGTGGTGGTGCGGCTCGAGGAATTATTCCGGGCGGCTCCGGCCAAAGTGGTCGTCTCATGCTTCTCGAGTTCCGTGCATCGCGTGCAGCAAGTGATCGATATCGCGCGGATGGTCGGGCGCAAGATTGGTTTCGTGGGACGCAGCATGGTGGATAACGTCGAGATCGCGCATGGCCTGGGCAAATTGCGGGTGCCGGATGGCAGCGTGGTGCGCCCGCAGGATATTCGGGGCTTCGACCCGCGCAAGCTGGTGGTGCTGGCCAGCGGCACGCAGGCCGAGCCGCTTTCGGCGCTCTCGCGCATCTCGGTGGATAATCACCGGCTGATGAGCATCGCCGAAAACGACACGGTGATTTTGTCGTCGCGAATCATTCCCGGAAACGAAAAAGCGATCTTCCGCATGATCGATCATTTTTTCCGCCGCCGCGTGCTGGTGTATTACGAAGGCTCGAACTCGTCGCCGATTCACGTTTCCGGCCACGCCAGCCAGGAAGAAATGAAAATGCTGTTGCAACTGGTGAAGCCGAAATACTTCATCCCGATTCACGGCGAGTATCGCCAACTTTTCCGCCATTCGGCGCTGGCCGAACAGTTGGGCGCGGTGGGTTCGCAAATATTCCTGCTGGAAAGCGGGCAGCCCGTGGAATTTACGGCCGCCGGCGGCGCGCATCGCCGCGACGCGATCCAGGCTGGGCGCGTGATGGTCGATTCCGGCTCGCTCGAAGAGATTGAAGAGGTGGTGATTCGGGACCGGCGCCACCTTTCGGAAGACGGAGTGGTCGTGCCGATCATGGTCATCAACAAGCACACGGGCCTTCTGGAAACGCCACCGGAGATCGTTACGCGAGGATTCCTGCCGTCCGAAGACGGGGCGGAAATCCTCACTTCGGCGCGCGAAGTGATCCTGAAAACGCTGGAGAATTCGACGCCCGAGGAAAAATCGGACTGGGGCGTGATCAAGGAAAAAGTTCGCTCGGACTTGAAGCGCTACCTCAACAAACAAACCTCGAAGCGGCCGCTGATCTTGCCGGTCATTCTGGAAGTGTAGTTCGTGCGCTGTGAAGATCACCTTACGCAGCTATAAGCCCGCGGATTTCGAGGCCTTGCACGAAATCGATCAGGGCTGCTACGAAGCGGAAATCGCGTATTCGAAGCGGGAGCTGCGCGAATATTTGCGATTTCGCGGCGCGGATTGCGTGGTGGCCGAAGCGGATAGGCGTATCGCCGGTTTCTGCATTAGCGCGTATCAGGACCACTACGGCTATATCGTCACGATTGACGTGCTGGCGGAATTTCGGCGGCACAAAGTGGGCACCGCGCTGCTCGATGAAATCGAGAGCCGCCTGATCGCTTCCGGCGTCCATGAAGTGCGCCTGGAGACCGCAACGGACAACGAATCCGCGGTTGCGTTCTGGCTGAAGCATGGCTATCGTAAACGCGGCGTGAGAAAAAATTATTACCCGAATGGGCGGGATGCGTTTGCGATGACCAAGATGCTGGAATTGGCGGCGAAGGCGTGAAGTTTTGGGCGGGCGCGCGGGGATGAAAGCGAAGAGAGATCCTTCGCTGCGCTCTGGATGACGGCCAACGGCGGGTGGGTGGCGGGGCGAACGCCGAGGCGGGGCAGCGTCGTTTGGTGGCGCGGCTGATTGGTCAAAAGCGGCGGCCGAGCCGCCGCACTCCAAAAGTTCTTGGCGGTCGTTGGTCGAAGCTGCGCGATGGTTTGACGGTGACGTGGCAATCGAAGAGAGGCGCTGATACGCCACTCACGCGGGGTGACCAGATGGGGCTTTTGCATGTAATCCTTTTGGCGATCGTACAGGGCTTCGCTGAACTGTTGCCCGTTTCGAGCTCGGCTCACGTGATCGTCGCCGAACGATTGATGGGCATGGACCCGACCGCACCGGAGACCACCTTGCTTCTCGTGATGCTCCACACCGGGACGATGCTCGCCGTAATCGTTTATTTCTGGAGCCGTTGGCGGCGCGCTTTCTTGCAGAATGCCGCGGACCTCAAACAGTTTGTGATTGCGTTGATTTTGGCCACGGTGGTCACCGGTGTAATCGGCTACGGGTTGATCAAAGCAATCGAGCATGTCGCATTCCCCGGCAAGCCGCACGCCTGGGTGGAGGATCTGTTTGGGCGCCTCGATCTCATCGCCGCCGCGCTCGCTGCCGTGGGAGTTCTCATTCTGATTGCCGGGCTGATGGAAAAACGAGCCGGCGCGACGCAACCTTCAACAGCCCAGGTGAACAGCAAACAAGCCTTCTGGATCGGCGCGTTGCAAGGCGTGTGCTTGCCATTTCGCGGGTTTTCCCGGTCCGGAGCGACGATCTCGACCGGAATGCTGGCAGGGGTTCAGAAAGCGCGCGCCGAAGATTTCAGTTTCGCGCTGGCCGTGATCCTCACTCCTCCGGCAATTGCGCGCGAGGTCTGGAGATTGCATCAGACGCAGCATTCCGGACTGGTCGCGTTGAATTTCGTGCCAAGTTTGGTCGGCGCGACTTTTGCGTTTCTGGCCGGCCTAGTGGCGTTGAAATGGCTCAGCCGCTGGCTGGAAGCGGGCCGCTGGTATCTATTCGGCATCTACTGCATCTTTGCCGCAATTGTGGTGGCGTTCCTCTACCACGCGGGTTACTAAGGCCAGACGGCCGCTCGCCCTTCGCCTTCACGCGCACGCAAGGCAACACGAACATGTGCGTTGCGAAACACATTGTGGAAATATCTTTATTTTAGTCCCCGAAACGCTTTGCTATAGTTCCTCTGTTAGTCGCGTTCCTCCGCCTGGGTTTTGCGCGTTAGCGCCCGCCCAATCCAGGTTTACACGCGGCGGCCTTCCCCTATTTGGATTTGTTAGTTCTTGCTCAGCCTCTGGACGCCACGAAGCGAGGTCCCGGGAGCATCGAGTCGCTTTTTTTCAGGTGGCGCAGAACGCGCGACCGTGCGGCGATTCAGGGTGCCCAGTGGGGCTTGCGCATTGGCGTCCAGGGTAAAAAGGGGAAATCGTCGTGCGTATCCTTACACCTTCGGACAATAAGCGCCTGAACGAGATGATCGGCTTCGTCGGGCTGAGTCTCGCGATCCTGCTGGCGCTGAGCCTGCTTTCGTATTCGCCGCACGACGCGTCGTTCAACGTCTCCGCCCCGCTGCCGGGCGGAGCGCCCGCGCGCAATTGGATCGGCCCGGCCGGCGCGCATATGGCCGACATCTTTTTTCAGTTCTGCGGATTCTCGGCTTTCCTGTTCCCCATCGGAATGTTTCTCGTGGCGATGCGCTGGTTCCGCAGCCAGCTGCTGGAAGCTCCGATAACCAAGCTGGTCGGCGCGGCGATGCTGCTCGCTTCGCTATCGTCCGAGCTGGCGCTGATCCATATGCCGGAAGTTCGCGGCGCGCTGCCCGCCGGAGGATTGCTGGGCACCGTGCTCGCGGAGGGATTGCGCGCGGCGTTCAACCCCCTGGGCGCGAATCTGGTTTCCATCGCGACTTTTCTGACCGCGTTATTTCTGACCACCAGCTTTTCGTTCCGCTCCGCGGCGCAATGGATGAAAAAGCCCATGTCCGATGATGGGTACATAGGCCAACTGATAGCGCGGGCCAAAGATTGGCGCGAATCGCGAGAAGCGGAGCGCCTGCGCAAACGTGTGGAGGAAATTAAAATCGCCGGGCGGCCGGCCGTGGCGCAGCAGCGCGTTTCCACGAAGGAAGCCGCCGCGGATGACGACGAGGACGATGAAGAGCCCGTGGAAAAATCCAAGCTGCTGAGCCGCATCCCGACCATTATCAAATTCCGGGATGAAGAACCCGCGGCGGCACCCAAGAAAAAGCCAGCCCTCGAACCGAAGATCGCGCACGGGAAAACGAATTACAAATTGCCGCCGCCTGCGCTGCTGACCATGGCCGAGCGCGGGCAAAAAATGGACGAGAGCGAACTGAAGGAACGCGCTCGCGCCATCGAGGCCAAGTGCCTGGAATTTGGCATTGGCGGGCACATCACGCAGATCAATCCCGGCCCGGTGGTCACAACATTCGAATTCAAGCCGGAAGCGGGGATCAAATACAGCCGGATTACCGGGCTCGGCGACGATCTTTGCCTCGCTTTGCAGGCCGAATCGATTCTGATCGAGCGCATCCCCGGCAAATCCACGGTGGGCATCGAAGTTCCCAACGTGCATCGCGAGACGATCGCGCTGCGGGACGTGATCGAATCGCCGGAGTTCAGCCATTCGCCGTCGAAGCTGGCGCTGCCATTCGGCAAGGATTTGATCGGGCGCATCCGCGCGGGTGATCTGACGCAGATGCCGCACTTGTTGATCGCCGGGTCCACCGGAACGGGCAAGAGCGTGTTTATCAATTCCCTGCTGATGGGCATGTTGTTCAAGGCCACACCCGACGACTTGAAGCTGGTGCTGATCGATCCGAAGCAGGTGGAGCTGGGCATGTACGCGAACATTCCGCATCTGCTGACGCCGGTGGTAACCGACGCGAAAGTCGCGGCGAACGTGATGCGCAACGCGACGCGCGAAATGGATCGGCGGCTGAAGTTGCTGGCGGCGCGCGGGGTGCGCAACATCGACCAGTACAATCGCAGCTTTGAGAAGGGCCAATCGCTTTCGCTATTCGATAGCGCGGAAGAGGATGAGCACAAGCCGTTGCCGTACCTGGTGATCATCATCGACGAACTCGCGGACCTGATGATGGTCGATACGAATGGCGTGGAAGAATCGGTCACGCGCCTGGCGCAAATGGCGCGCGCCGTGGGCATCCATTTGATATTGGCGACGCAGCGGCCTTCGGTGGACGTGATCACCGGGCTGATCAAGGCGAATTTTCCGGCGCGCGTATCGTTCCGGGTGGCCAGCAAAGTGGATTCGCGGACGATTCTGGATGCCAATGGCTCCGAATCGCTGCTGGGAAAAGGCGACATGCTCTACTTGCCCGCAGGCTCTTCGCGCCTGCACCGCATACATGGCCCGTACGTGAACGAACGCGAAGTGGAAGCGGTCTGCGATTTCTGGAAGGAGCAAGCCAAGGCCACGTTCAACGACGAATTGCTGAAACCGCCCAAGGATGAAAATGTCGCGGGCGGCTCCGCCGCGGATGGCGGCGAAGAAGTGGACGACGATCTGTATCAGGACGCGGTGCGCGTGGTGTGCGAGATGGGCCGCGCGTCCACGTCAACCCTGCAAAGGCGGTTGCGGGTCGGCTACGGCCGCGCGGCGCGGCTGATCGACCTAATGGAGAAAGACGGGATCGTTGGGCCGCCGGACGGGTCGAAGGCGCGAGAGGTGTTGAAAACGCGCGGCTGGATGAAGGAATACGACGATTCGATCAAGT
>Ga0302325_10011018_pt1 | contig 19503 bp, 16 predicted proteins | sample Palsa_T0_2_FD_201948 | JGI IMG/M metagenome (GOLD analysis project Ga0302325, IMG submission 201948) | Peat permafrost microbial communities from Stordalen Mire near Abisko, Sweden - Palsa_T0_2 | ecosystem: Environmental > Terrestrial > Soil > Palsa > Peat permafrost | place: Sweden: Abisko...
CATGGACGGTCATTTCGTGGACAACATATCCTTTGGCCCGGCCTTCGTCGAAGCCACGGCGAAAGCCGCTACGGTGCCGATCGATGTGCATCTCATGGTCGATCGCCCGGACCACTATTTTCCGCGCTTCGTGAAGAGCGCCGCCAATATCACCGTCCACGTCGAAGCGCAGCACGATGTCCGCGCGACGCTGGCCGCAATTCGTGTCGCGGGCCGCACCTGCGGCCTTTCCTTGCGCCCCGCGACCGCGTTCGAGGCCGTCGCCCCGTTTCTCGACCAAATCGATGTCCTCCTGGTCATGACGGTTGAACCCGGTTTCGGCGGCCAGCCATTTATGCCGGAGATGCTCGCCAAAGTCCGGGCGGCGGCAGAAGTACGCGCGAACCGGAAATTGAATTACCGGATCGAAGTGGACGGCGGCATTAACGACCGGACCGCAGCCCTATCGATTGCCGATGGGGCCGATACGCTGGTCGCGGGCACATCCGTATTTGGCGCAGCGGATATGGCCGGTGCCGTGCGCAAAGTGCGGGGAGCATAGTCGTTATTGCGCGCTGCGTTCCGGCGGTGTCCTCGCCTCGAAGTGTGCGATGGCCTCGCCGGCCAGGAACAGCGAACCGGTAATGAGCGTGCGGCGCTCCATCGATTCGGCAATCCGAATCGCCGCCGGCAAATCGCGCACCGCGATGCATTCCTGCCGGGGCGCAATTTGTCCGATGGCTTTGCAAATCTCCTGCGGCGTGGCGGAACGAGGGTTGGGCACGGGCACGGCGAGGATGCGGCCGGCGATGGGTAGGAGCGCCTGGCAAACCCCGCGCAAATCCTTGTCCCGCAGGATCCCCAGGATGAGCGTGGCGCGCTTGTCTCCATAGATCTCCCGCCACGTCTCGGCCAGGCGCAGTGCGGCCGCCGGGTTGTGCGCGCCGTCGAGGATAAATCGCGGATGGATTTGCTGAAAGCGGCCCGGCCAGGACACGTTCCGCAGACCGGACACAATCGCTTCCTGCGGCAACGGCCGTTCGGCAAGGGCGATCGCTCTCAGCGCCAGCGCGGCATTCCATTGCTGATGGCTGCCGGGGATGCCGATCTCGTATTCGCGCAGCGGCCCGGTCAAGTACTCGACGGCGACGCCATGTTCCCCGGCGACTTCGGAAAAGGCGGCGCGCACTTCGTCCGGTTGCGGGACCGATACGGCCGGCACTGCGGTCTTGATGATGCCGGCTTTCTCCCGGGCGATCTCCGCGAGCGATTCGCCCAGCCACTGCTGGTGATCAAGATCGATTGAAGTCAGTGCGCAAACCGCGGGCGTCACGGCGTTGGTCGCATCGAGGCGCCCACCCATGCCAGTCTCCAGCGCCACCACCTCCGCCTTCTGCTGCTGAAACCAGTCGAGCGCCAGGGCGGTGGCGATTTCGAAAAACGTCGGCGCATGGTCCCAATTCGCCGCCAATTCGCGAATCCGCGTCAACCCAGTGGCGACCTCCGCTTCGCTGATCATTTCCCCATTGATCTGGATCCGCTCACGGAACGTGATCAGGTGCGGTGAGGTGAACAGGCCGCTGCGCAGGCCTGCCGCCCGGCAGCACGCATCGATCATCGCGCAAACCGAGCCCTTGCCATTGGTGCCGGCCACGTGGATGAATTTCGGCGCGCCGGGTCCCGCGAGACGGATGTCCATCGCGCTGGCGAGTCGCTGAATGTTTTCCAATCCCAGCTTGATCCCGTGAAGCTGGCTGGCGTACAGCCAGGCCACGGCCTCGTCGTACTTCACTTCGCAGGGGCGAGGTAACCGAGCAGATTGCTCAGCGTGTCCCGCAGTTTCTTTCGGTGCACGATCATGTCGATCAACCCGTGGTCTTCGAGGAATTCCGCGGTTTGAAAATTCGGCGGCAACTCCTGGTGCGTCGTTTCGCGAATGACACGCGGACCGGCGAACCCGATCATCGCTTTCGGTTCGGCGATGATTACGTCCCCGATCGTCGCGAAGCTGGCGCTCACTCCGCCGGTCGTGGGGTGGGTGAGCACGGAGATGTAGGGCAGGCCCGCCTGCCCGTGCAGCCCCAGCGCCCCGCAAGTCTTGGCCATTTGCAGCAGGCTGAGCACCCCTTCGTACATGCGCGCGCCGCCGGACGCCGAGACGATGATCACCGGCAGCCGCTCTTTGGTTGCGCGCTCCACGCACCGGGTCAGTTTCTCGCCCACCACCGAGCCCATGGTGGCGGCGATGAAGTTGAAATCCATCGCCGAAATCATGAGCGGCTGACCTTCGATTTTCCCGAAGCCGCTGAGCACAGCGTCTTTGAGCCCGGTCTTCTTCTGATAGCTTTTCAGCCGGTCCGTGTAGCTGGCCATGCCGGTAAATTTCAGGGTGTCGACCGAGATCATGTTGGCGTCGTGCTCCTCGAACGAGTCGGGATCGAGCAGCATCTCCAACCGCTCGCGGGCGGTCTGCGTAAAATGATGGTCGCACTTCGGGCAGACTCGGAAATTCTGCACGAGTTCCAGATTGTGAATCATTTCCGCGCAGCTCGGGCATTTCTGCCAGAGGCCCTCGGGAAAGTCGCGCTTCTTATCGGAAGTAAATGGAGGTTTTTTGAAAATGCCCATGGCAATGGTGGTCGGAATCAACCGCGAGCCACGGTGATGACGCGCACGGAGGCGGCGCCGGCCTGGCGGAGGACGCGCGCGCATTCATCCACGGTTGAGCCCGTGGTGAATACATCGTCCACTAATACGAGATGGCGGCTTTGCACGAAAGAAGCATGTCGCACGCGAAAGGCGTTACGCAAGTTTTCCATCCGCTCGTCACGGTCGAGGCGCGTTTGCGTGGTGGTGTAGCGGACCCGCTGCAAAGCGCCCATCACGGGCTTTCCGGTGCGTTTGGCGAGGAGCCGGGCGAGCACCTCGGCCTGGTTGAATTCGCGTTCGCGGAGCCGGGCGGGATGCAGTGGCACGGGCACAAAGCCATCGAATGGCTGGGTGGCGATGCGTTCGTCTTCGCAGGCTTCCATCAGCCAGTTCGCCAGCGGATGGCGCAGGTAGAAATGTCGCTCGTACTTGAAACGGTGCATGAATTCCCGCACCACGCCGCGACTGCGGAAACGGGCGACCGCGCAGTCGAAGTGCAGCCTGCGCTCACGGCATTGGTGGCAGATGAATTCACCGGTGATCGCGCCGTCGAATGGTTGGGAACATTGCCGGCAAAAGGGGGCCTCGATTCTCGGGGCCTGCTCCGCGCAAGCCGCGCAAAGATGCTCGCCCGAGGTCGTCTCCGTCCGGCACTGCGCGCAGTGCGGCGGGTAGAGCGCGTCGAGAACGGCGTCAGCGACGAGGCGCAGGCTGTCCGCGATTTTCATAAGCCAGCCAGAGCACGACCGCGAAGCAGCCGAGCACCAGGATGCCGACGGGCACGAGCCCGATCTGCAATTCCTTGCCGATCCACGGCAGGTACGTTTCGCGGCGCCGCGAGAGCACGGAAAAACTCATCTTCACAAAAACCACGCCCGCGTGCAGGCCCATGCTCATCCACAGGGAGCGCGTCCGCAGTGCCGCTTCACCACACAGCCAGCCGAGGGCAAAGAGCGTCGTAAAACCGGCCAGCACGGTCTGCGGTTCTGCGAATTGATGAAACGTCTGCGGGATCATGGTAAAACCCGATAACCAGCCGATCGGCCCGGGATCGAAATTCTCGTTGGGCTTGAGGAAGTGCACGATGGCAAAGAGCGCCGTCACCCAGAAGAGCGCGGCGTACGGAGCCAGGGAACGCCGCAGCAGCCCCAGGATGACTCCGCGAAATAGCGACTCCTCGACCACCGCCACGGTCGCCGCCGACAGGGCGAGCATCGGCAGTTTGCCCCACTGACCCTCCGGTCGAAAGCGATAGACTCCAAATTGAACATAAGCACAGGCCATCGCAGCCACCCCCAATGCGGCGATGCCGAAACCGATCGCGACGTGCCGCGCCCAGCGGCGATCAGGTTCCAATCCGAGGTCGCGCCAGCCTTTCACCTGCAGCCAGCGCACCGTCGGCCACAGGAGCAAAAGAGCGGCGACCAGGGCGGCCCGGTCGAAATACTTCTGGAACCTGAACTCCGCCAGGGTGCGCAGGATTCCGTGCCCGGCCAGCCATTGCGCCCCCCAGTACAGCGGCGGCGCCAGCAGCGCCCCGAGGACGATGACGGCGGCGAGATAAACGAAAATCTTGGCGATGTCTTTCAAGGGCCGCGTATTCTTGCCAAAACCACCGCCCGCTCCACACAAATTCCGCGGAGACCACGTTTGCGTCCGATGGACCCGCTTTTCGTGTCCATGGCGATTCAGGCGACCGTTTCGTTGGCGGCCTGCGAAATGAGCGCGCCGTAACCTGCTACCAGACGCGCGTAATCTTGAATGGCCTCTGTTTCGGATCGTTTGGTGGAATCACGGATTCTCCCCGCAGTTTGCCCATGAGTTGCCGGCCGATGGGCGATTGGGGTGTGATCACCGTGACTGGCGTCCCCGCGATGCTGATCTCCATTCCGCCGGCCCTTGGGCCCAGCAGGTAAACGGCCTCGGTGTTGCCGCATTTCAAGGTCAGTAAGGCGCCAACATCGACGGGAGCATTGGGGAGGGCATCGGCGAGGCAAAGTGATTCGAATTCCTGTTTGGCCCGTTCCAGCTCAGCGACCTGCCGGGACTGGCCTTGAGCCAGATACGATGCTTCCAGCGCGCGCGTATCGTATTTGTTCTCCGGTTTATTCTGTTCATGCGTGGCTTCCTCGTGGGTGGCTTTGGCTGCCGCGAGAAGCACGGCCAAATCCCTGGCGATTTGATCCACAACCTTCTGGATGACAGCTCGCTTGTTCATGTTTTGACGGCCGCGTATTCTTGCCGAAACCATCGCCCGCTCCACACAATTTCCCCATGCGCAACGTTCACACCTGGAAAACCACCACCGAGGATGGCGGCAAGCGCGAGGTGCGCGCGGAGAAATTTGGCAAGAAATGGCGTCTCCAGGCAAAACTGAAGCACGAGGAGAAGTGGACCTACTACGACGACCCGCCGCTCGAGGATTTGATCGAATTGCGCGACGTCCTGTTCCGGAAATACCAGCGCAAGCATCTGTCCTACGAGGACTTGGAAATGATCGAGAAAATGATCACCGACCGCGGTGGGACCTGGGAGGCGCCCGTCGAATGACCTCGCCAGAGTCCCGCCGGACGGTGGCGCTGGACAAGGCGCATCTCTGGCACCCGTTCACGCAGCAGCGCGAATGGAATGCGCCAGAGCACGAACCGCTGGTGCTCGTCGAGGGCCAGGGCGCCTTGCTGCGCGACGACCAGGGGCGCGAATACATTGATGGCAATTCCTCGATCTGGACGAATCTGCACGGCCATCGGCATCCGAAGATCGACGCCGCCATTCGCGTACAACTCGACCAGGTCGCACACACTTCATTCCTTGGCTTCACGCATCCGCAGGCGGCGGAACTGGCGCGCGCACTGGTGGCGCTCTGGCCGGCAGGTACGCTGACGCGCGTTTTCTTTTCCGACGATGGTTCCACGGCGATCGAGGTGGCCTTGAAAATGGCCGCGCAATTCTGGCAGCAAAGCGGGCAACCGGAGCGGACGCGCTTCGTGGCCTTCTCCGGTGCGTACCATGGCGACACCATGGGGGCGTCGAGCCTCGGCGGTATCGCGACGTTCCACGGGCGATTCTCCGCCTGGCAATTTCCGGCGGAGCATGTGGCGACCCTGGAAGAACTCGACCTACTCGATGCGAAGACGGTGGCCGCCGTGGTCGTCGAGCCGCTTGTCCAGGGCGCGGCCGGCATGCGTTTGTGGCCCACGGGAATGCTGGCGGCACTCCGCCGCTGGTGCGATGCGCACGGCGTCCTGCTCATCCTGGATGAAGTCATGACGGGCTTTGGCCGCACCGGCAAAATGTTTGCCTGCGAGCACGAAAACGTGACGCCGGATCTCATCGCCCTGGCCAAGGGTCTGACCGGTGGTTATCTGCCCTTGGCCGCGACGCTGACCACGGAGCGGATCTTCGACGCCTTTCTCGGTGGACCCGAGCGCACGCTCTATTACGGCCACAGCTACACGGCCAATCCGCTGGGCTGCGCCGCGGCTCTGGCGAACCTCGCCGTCTTTCGCGAGGAACGGGTGCTGGAACAACTGGCATCTAGGATTGCCTTACTCGCCCGCTTGCTGGCCGAATTGCATCGACAGTCGCACGTCGCGGAGGTGCGGCAGTGCGGTTTCATCGCTGGCATCGAATTGCGTCGTGCGCCGCAAGAGCCCTACGCCCTCGAGGAGGGGATCGGCGCTCGGGTCTGTGTGGCGGCCCGCCGGCACGGTCTGCTGACGCGCCCCATCCGCGACACCGTCATCCTTATGCCGCCCTACTGCATTACCGAAGCGCAGCTTCGTGCCGCCGTGGCGGCGTTGTTAGCGGCGATCAAGGAGGTGTGTGGCGGCACGGGCTGACGGCTCCGGCAGGGTTCTGGCCCGCGAATTGTGTGAATGAAACGAATCGGGTGATCCGTGGGACTGTTTTCTGCAATGGCGCGCGCTGGAAAGATTTTGCCTCGCTCACGCAGGGGCGCGTGATTTTGGACGTGAAACCGGTGACGCCTATACGACCGCTCTATTTACGATCCGCGATAATCTCGCTAGCCCTTACTCCATGAAAGTCATCGCCCTCCTCCCGCTCACCTTCCTCTCCCTGGCCATGATCGCCCCCGCCGCTCACGCAAAAATCAAAACGGAAGTGGTCGAATACAAGGCCGGCGACGCCACGCTTCAGGGATTCCTCGCCTACGACGATTCCAATGCGAAGCCACGCCCCGGCATTCTCCTCATTCACGACTGGATGGGGGTGGGTGATTATGCCGAGAGCCGGGCCAAACAGCTCGCCGAACTTGGCTACGTGGCTTTTGCGGCGGATATTTACGGCAAAGGCGTCCGCCCCGCCGACCCCAAGGAAGCTGGTGGCCTGGCCGGCAAATACAAAAATGACCGGGCGCTCTACCGCGAACGGCTCAAGGCCGGCCTCGCCCAACTCACCGGCCAAAAACTGGTCGCGCCCGGCCAAGTGGCGGCCATTGGCTATTGTTTCGGTGGAACGGGTGTGCTCGAGTTGGCCCGCAGCGGCGCGGACTTGAAGGGTGTGGTCACTTTTCACGGCGGCTTGGGCACGCCGACGCCCCAGGATGCGAAGAATATCAAGTGCCCGCTGCTGGTTTTGCACGGGGCGGACGATCCATTCGTGAAAGCCGACGAAGTCGCCGGCTTCAAGAAGGAGATGGACGCTGCCGGAGTGAAGTACACCTTCATTGCCTATCCCGGCGCCGTGCACGGCTTCACGCGTCCGGACGCCGGCAGCGACAACAGCAAAGGCGCCGCTTACAACGCCGCCGCCGACCAGCAATCCTGGGCCGAAATGAAGAAATTCTTCGGCCGGATTTTTTCGTAGACGCCGTTAGGACAATCAGAAAATCAGACAACCGGACAATCAGCTCAGCCACGGGCCGGCCGCGGAGCCGTTGGCGAGGCACAGGTTCCTCTGATTGTCTCATTGTCGGACGGTCTGATTGTCTCTCCTCACCTGGCGCGACTTCAGCGCTCCCGCACAAACTTCGCCGCGAACGCGCCATCCACGGCATCGACGAAAGGGAGCGTTCGCCGCGATTCCACAAACCGCAGCGTCGGAATCTCCGCGCCCACTCTCTCCACGACCTGTTCGTTTTCCTCCGGTTCGAGACTGCAGGTGCTGTAGACGAGTGCGCCGCCGGGTTTGAGCAGCGTGGCCGTGCGGCGGAGCAGCGCGAATTGCTGCGCGGGCATGCGCAGAAAATCCTCGTCTGTCAGCCGCCAGCGGACGTCCACACGGCGCCGAATGACACCCGTATTGCTGCACGGCGCGTCGACCAGGATGCGATCGAAACTGGCCTCCGCGAGCGGTTCGCCAGATTGCATGCAATCGTGCTGGATGGCCCGGGCGATGGTCACACCCAGGCGCGCCAGGTTTTCCCGCAGCCGGACCACTCGAGATTCATAGAGATCGCAGGCCGTGATGCTCCCCTCGTTCCGCATGAGTTCGGCCAGATAGCTCGTCTTGCCTCCGGGCGCGGCGCAGGCATCGAGCACCTCCTCGCCGGGCTGCGGCGCGAGGAGATCGCAGGCCAGCAGCGTACTGGGGTCCTGCACGTAGCACAGCCCATGAGCGATCCACGAAACCGGGAGATGCTTTACCTTGATGGCGAGCGGGTGGGCCGGGGATGGTTGCACCTCGGGCGTGCCGCGGAGCAACTCGCCCACCGTCACGCGCAATCCGTTGGCCCGGACGTGTACTTCCGCGGGTTCATTGTTCCAGGCGCAAAGAAGGCGGGTCGCTTCGGATCCAAAGCCCTGCTCCCATCGAGCGATGAGAAATTCCGGGTGCGAGGTGACAATGGCCTGGCTGGCGCCCGCGAGCGCTTGTTCCAAAGCTTCCTTTTCGCGCAATGCCCGGCGCAGGATGGCGTTGATCAAGCCGCGCGCCCGGCCGCCGAGCGCGACACTCTCGTTGACCGCGGCGTGCGGCGCCGTCCGCATGTGAAAGATCTGGTACAAGCCCAGGCGAAGGACGGTCCGCGTTTGCGTGTCGATGTGGCCTTCACGCAGTTGCGCGATCAGAAAGTCCAGGCGGCGCAGATTGCGCAGCACCCCAAAGAAAGTTTCCATGAAAAATGCCCGGTCCAACGGCGGCAACGGGTACTGTTCCAGGGACGTATGCAGGATTTCGTCTGAAAAGTACTTCCCCTTCTCCCACTCGAGGAGTGCGCGAACGCAGGACTGGCGCGGATTGGCGGGCATGGGTTTATTTTTTGCGGCTGGCGGATTGTCGGCGAAAAAGCAACCTGCCACTATCTACGCGAAGAATCGCGATGCCGAAGTACCGTTTCGTTGTAGTTACAGCCGCTGGAAGCCGTGTGGAGGCGAAATCAGAGGCGGAAGCTACGCCTGTTTCTTTTCCCTCACCGTGGCGGCGGACGCCTATTACATGGTATCCGTGGTCGTCCCCACGGCGAACCTGGAGCGCTGCGAGCCGGTGGTGGCGGAGATTCAGGACGCGACCAAGCTGCCGTGAAGTCGTGCTCCAAACTGCACCCTCTCAGGGACGCCCGACGGCGTGGTAGGCAAAGCCCAGTCCGCGCATCGTCTCGGGATTGAAATGATTCCGGCCGTCGAAGACCAACGGGGTGTGCATCCGCTGTTTCACCTCGGCGAAATCCACATTCACAAATTCCTTCCACTCAGTGGCCAGAATCAGCGCCTCGGCGCCTTCCACGGCGTCGAGTGGACTCGGCGCAAGCTTCACCCTCGCCGGATCGATCAGCTTCCATTCGACGGCCTTCTCCGCTCCCTTGGGATCATACGCCGTGACTTGCGCTCCTTCGTCGGCCAGTTTGTTGACCAGTTCGATGGCCACGGAGTTGCGCACGTCGTCGGTGTCCGGTTTGAAGGTCAGGCCCCAGACCGCCAGTTTCTTGTCCTTTAGCACCCACAGCGCGTTGCGCACCTTGTCGATGAAACGCGACAGTTGCGCGGCGTTGATGCGTTCGACTTCCTCGAGCAGCTTGAAGGGCGTGCCGAGTTGTTTGCTGATCGCGATGAAGGCCTTCACGTCCTTGGGAAAACAGGAGCCGCCGTAGCCAAGCCCGGCATTGAGGAAATTGCGGCCAATGCGTTTGTCCATGCCGATGCCGTCAGCCACCATCTCCACGTCCGCGCCACTGGCTTCGCAGATCCCGGCGACGGCGTTGATGTAACTGATCTTCAGCGAGAGGAATGAGTTGGCCGCGTGCTTGATGAGTTCGGCGCTGTTGACGTCCGTGACGAGAATGGGCGCCCGGAATGGCTCGTAAACCTGCTTCATCAAATCCGTGGCCTTCTGGCTCACCGACCCGATGACCACGCGGTCCGGGTTCATCAAGTCCGGCACGGCGCAGCCTTCGCGCAGAAATTCGGGATTGGAGACGACGTCAAACTCCGCGCTCTTGTTGTAGCGCTTGATGGTATCCGCGACCTTTTCGCCGGTCTTCACCGGCACCGTGGATTTGTCCACGACGACCCGGTACTCGCCCGGCTTGAGCACGCCCGCGATCTCCCGCGCCACGCGTTCGATGTACGTCAGGTCCACGCTGCCGTCGGCTTGCGGCGGTGTCGGCACCGCGATGAAAACGATCTGCGAGTGATCCACCCCATCCTCGATCGAATTGGTGAAGCGCAGGCGCCTGGCGGCGACATTGCGGTGTACGAGTTCTTCGAGGCCGGGCTCGTAAATCGGGATTTTGCCGGCCTGGAGGGTGTCGACTTTCCGCTGGTCGTTGTCCACGCAGACGACGTGGTGGCCCACTTCGGCAAAACACGCGCCCGAGACGAGGCCGACGTAGCCGGAACCGATAATGCAGAGATCCATGTTTCGAGATTGCTAATGAGGAGTGACGGGTGCTTTGGGGAGGCTGCCCTTGGGGAGCCGGGCCGCGGCGCGGCAGGCAGGCGATTTAGCGTGCGCTCCCACCGAAGCGCAAGGAAATCGATGCGCGAATCCGTCGCGCCGCTATCTGGACTGCTGGTTTTGGCTCAAATTCGTGAGCGAACCCGGGTTCATGGTGAACGGCAGGTGCACGCCGGGTAGATCCTTGAGGGTGAAAGTAAGGATCACGCCATAGGTTTGAACACCGCCCCCATCGTTCTCGACGAGCACACCGAGCGAGGCAATCCAACTCGAAAGATCGCGGCTCAGCGCATAGCTTTGACTCTCCAGCGTCTTGGTCACGAATTCGTATTGCTCGCCAATGTTTAAGGACCAGTTGTCGTTGATCCGAATGTAGGTGTTGAAGGTGGCTTGGTTGCTGTTCACGAACTGGGGGTTGTGATTGATATAGCGGTCGCCGATGCTGACGCTCCAGTCTGGCGTTATCGTCCAAGTGAGGGAGGTGTTCACCTGGGTGAAGCCGTCGTTGACACTGAAAACCGGGACCTGTGAATCGATGGTCAGCCCCAGCCACGGCAGCGGACTCCAGCGCAGCGTGTTATACAGATTGGAAAATCTTCCCGTGTTGGAGATCAGTGCCGGGTTGCCAAAATCCGGCCGCTGAAAATCCACATCGAAGAAGGTATCCAGTTCCAGCCAGTTCATCGTCAGGCTGTCGCGCCGGGTTTGGAGCCGGTTGCGCATCCCAATCCGGAGGATCGACCAATTGTCCAGCGAGTCGATCGCGTTGAATTGCGGGAAATCGATGGGCGGCGCCTGGGTCGAGGGCACGAAACGGTCGAATTGGTAGAGGCTTTCCGGCGGCTGGTCCACGCGGACGAACGAATAGTCAATGTACGGCTGGACCACATGCCGGAGCCCATCCAGGCCAAAAATCCGCGACTGGACCCCTTCGTAGGCCTTTGAGAATTTGAAGGAGGCCTCCATGCCCGCCGTCACCGCCAGCCGCAGGATCGCTCCCTTCTCGACCAGCTTTTCCGTCGTCTGCTGAACGTTGTTCGCGGTCGTGACCGGCACCCCGTTCGGCCCGATGGTCGTGGTGCTCTCGGTGATATCTTCGACCTCCTGCTGCGTAAAACCGCTGTTTTCATAGTACGTCCCGCGCACGCCGACGTGCGGGACGATCGACAGCCAGCCGAAATAGGTGCCCGGCCGGCTCAGTTGCTGATAGGTATCCGCGCGGAAGGACGAATAGTCCGGAAAGAGCGATCCATTGGAGAATTGGCGCTCATAGAAGCCCGCGCTGTTCTGGCTGTCGTAGAAGACCGGCGAGTCCCCGAGCTGCTGGCGCTTCTCGTCAAGCGCGAGCTCCGGCATCTTGTCCGTTCCATCGAAGGCGCTGTTGATCTGTTTGCGCGCCAGGATGATCGCCGAGTAATCCTCATTCCACTTGGTCACAGCGATCATGTTGTCCGGGTTCGGATCGGTTCGAAACTCCTGAAGGTCGAAGTCCTGCAAAAAGCGCGCGTCGCTCAGCTTGTTGATATTGACCGAGGAGTAGAGGTCTTCATCGAGGAAGGTCCGATCCTGGAGCGAAACCCGATAGCGGTTCGGATTGATCGGTTCGCGGAAGAGGTCTGTTTCGTTGGTTCCGGGACTGGCATCGTCGATGTAATAGCTGGTGAACCGTCCCCAATTCTCACCGTGCTGGATCTGGCGGGCTTCTCTCTGGTCCTTCGTCTCCGTCGCCTTGGCAAAGGGCGAGGCGGAACGCTTTGCGGCGCCCCAATCAGCCTCAAATCCGATCCCGATGCCGCGTTGCGCATAGAAGTCGACCCGCACTTTACCCTCAATGGTATCCGACAACGGGAAGGTGGTCAGCGTTTGGAGAAATGCGCCCCACACGCTGTAGTACCCCGGCGTAAAAGTGAATGCCTGGTCGGCGTTGAGGGACTGATAAAGGTAGGGATACCAGAAGACCGGCGTCTGCCCGATGAAGACGGTGACATTGCTAAAAATCACCCGGTCGTTGGGATAGACACGCACGGTCCGGGCGCGGAGGCACCAGTCCGGCTTCGAATTGTCGCTGGTCGTAAAGATGCCCTCCTTCACCAGGTAGGAGCTGTTGTTCAGCGTCGAGACCGAGTCGCCCATAAACTCAAAGGGCACGACACTGCCCCGGAAATCCGCCGCGTTCATGATCCGGGTTTCCAGGTTGTAGAGCGCCCGGTCGGCCGTAAACAGCCGGCCTTCCTTGTAGATGCGCACATTGCCCACCAGGTAAACGTCCCGCGTGTCCGGATTGTACTGCGCGTAATCGCAGTAGATCAGCGTGTCCTTGTGCCGGATCGTGACATCCCGGTCGGCGATCGCCAGGCCGTTTTCCATGCGCGTCGACTCGGAAGTGATCTCCACCGGCACGTCCCCAAAGCTGCTGAACTGCGCCCACAAATCCGTGGCGCCGAGCAACAATAGCGCGAGCGAATACAGCAGGGGTTTCATGCGAGGCGGCGAACCTACTGAAGGCTTCCGAAGAATGCCAAGAGAAAAGGCGGGCATTAGCGGCGTTAATCCCCGTAGCCGTGCGGATTCCGGACGTGCCACGCCCAGGCGCTTTCGATGATCCGATCGATGGCCTGGAATCTCGGTTTCCACCCCAGTTCGCGCTGGATTTTGTCTGAACCCGCGATCAGTCGGGCCGGGTCGCCTGCCCGGCGCGGTTTCTCCACAACCGCGATCTTTCGGCCCGTCACCCGCTCGCAACTGGCGATGACCTCCCGCACGCTGGTGCCGCCCCCGGTTCCCAGGTTGTAGAAGGCGGAATCTCCCGCTTCCAGCGCGAGCATGTGCGCCTGCGCCAGGTCCACGATGTGGATGTAGTCGCGAATACACGTGCCATCGGGCGTCTCGTAATCGGTCCCGAATATCTGGACGTTTTCCTTCTGGCCGAGGGCCACCTTCAACACGTTCGGGATCAGGTGGGTTTCGATCCGGTGATCCTCGCCATACTTTTCCGTCGCCCCGGCGGCATTGAAGTAGCGCAGCGCGACGAACTTCACCCCATGAATCTCGTCGTACCAGCGCAGGATCTTCTCAAACATGAGTTTCGACTCCCCGTACGGATTGATCGGCCGCTGGGGCAGCGTTTCATCGATCGGGACCCGCTCCGGCGGCCCGAACGTGGCGCACGTCGAACTGAAGACAAATTTCCGCACTCCGGCCGCCTTCACGGCGTCGAGCAGGTTTAATCCACCGTAAACGTTGTTGCGGAAATACTTGGAGGGATTTTCCATCGATTCCCCAACCAGCGCGTTGGCGGCAAAATGCATCGCCGCTTCCGGGCGCGCGTGCTCCAGGGCGTCGTGGATGTCGCACTCCTTTTGCAGGTCGCCCACGATCAATTCCGCCCGGGGGTCGACCGCCTGGCGATGGCCCTCGGTCAGATTGTCGAAGACCGTGACCGTATGCCCGGCGTCGAGCATTTGCTCGACACACACGCTCCCGATGTAGCCGGCGCCGCCGGTAACGAGGATTTTCATGGTTGGTTCGCTTCCCGATACCGGGTCGCCGGATTAAGCGCGAGTCCGGCTCGTTTGTGCAAGCTCAACAGACGGCGAAAAGAAGCGCCCGCGAGGACACCTGTTCTACGTCCTCTATGACTGCGGAACCACCCCTTGTTTGCGCAATTGCGCGACCATCACCGCGACGTGCCCGTTCTTGCAGCGCGGCGCCAGCAGCTTCAGGCTCATCGCTTCCGACCCCCACTCGAGGATTTCGATCTGCTCGTGCCGCACCCCCCAGCCGCGCACGCTCTGGCGACTGGGAAAGAACAAATCGATCGTCTGCCTCCCGACCAGCGCGGCCCCGTAATCCTCGATCACGTAGGCATGGCCGGTGCTCAGCAGCTTGAAGCGCGTTCCCAGCGGCAGCCACGACCAATCCGACGCCGCGCTGTACTCGTCGCCTCCAAAGTGCAACCGGCCATCGACGGCGTTCTTCACGCCGCCAGTTTCCGATTGTGTATAGGCTGTTGTCCGAACTGTTAACTTTTCGCCAACGTGATTGCCGGCGTGGCTGTTGTGCGCCTGGCGTTTAGGGGTGGCGCAGCCGACCAGGCCAAGCGCCAGAATAAGCGGTAGGGAATATCGCATTAGGGATTTTGGAATTGAGGCAAACCTCGGGGGCCGGGCCTCATATGAGCATTTTTCCCGCCAATCGCAAATCCTTATTTTCCTCTCACCCAGCCACTTCCTACGAGCCAGTCATCCGCCATCCGTCATTCGTCATTCTCCGTCCGTCCGGCCCGGCTCCGCCAGCGCAGAGCCGCTCCCAGTTCTGGCCCCTAGCAGGTCACAGATGCCGCGCTTCTTCGCCGCAGCCACGAACTCAAAGAAGGCCTGCGCCTCAGGCCCCCACTTCCGGCTCCCGGCCGCGGCCAGGGCCTGCGTCGTGTTCATTCCGCTCCGGTAGAGCAGCGCAAACGCATCCTTGATCTCCGTCCGTTGCGTGGTCGTCAGACCAGCCCGCCGCAACCCGACCACGTTCAATCCGGCCACCCCGTTGCGTTCGGCCGCCGTGGTAAAGGGCGGGATGTCCTTGCTGAACGCGCTCCCACCCTGGCAGATCGCCAGCCGGCCGACGCGAATGTGCTGGTGAAAAACGCACCCGCCGCCGATGAAAACGCGCTCGGCCACCTGCACGTAGCCGCCCAGCAGCGCATTGTTGGCGATGACCACGTGGTCTCCCAGGCTCACGTTGTGCGCGAGGTGCGCCCCGGCCATGAGGAAACAGCCATGGCCCACCGTGGTCGCGCTGTTTTCCGTCGTGCCGCGATGGATCGTGCAATACTCGCGGATCTTGTTCCCATCGCCAATTCGCACCTGGCTGCGGATCTGCGGTTTAAAGGCAAAATCCTGCGGATCGCCACCGAGCACCGCGCCGTAGCCGATGAGATTGTCCCGGCCCATTTCCACATGGCCGCCGATGATCGCGTGCGCCTGAATTTCGCATCCGTCCCCGATCTTTGCCGCGCCTTCAATCACCGCATGCGGCCCAATTTTCACGTTCGCGCCCAGCACGGCTTGGGGATGAATCACCGCGGTCGGATGGATCATACCGCCTCGAGACCGCACTTTTGAACCGCGTCCGCTCTCCCAAAACTGCCGGAAGCCGTCATTGGTTGTTCGGCGTTCGTCATTTTCACATCAGCCCCGCTTCCTTGAAGCTAAAGTACGGCTGCCGCCCATTGTCCGCGGAACCGACGATCACGTGATCCATCAGCCGGATTTGCAGGATCTCCGCCGCCTGCTGGAGCCGCCGCGTGAGTTGATGATCCGCATTGCTCGGCGCCGGATCGCCCGACGGATGGTTGTGCACCAGGATCACCGCGTAGGCCGCATAAATCAGCGCCGGCTGAAAAATCTCGCGCGGATGCGCAATGCTCTCATTCAGGCTGCCTTCGGAAATCTTTTCGACCCGCATGAGGTGAAATTTTGTGTCCAGCAGCACCACCCGCAACGACTCCCGTCGCAACGCCCGCATTTCCGCGCCCAACAACTCGTAAATGAGTTCCGGCGTATCCAGCCGCTGCCGGGCCAGCGTCTCGCGGGCGAGCCGCGCGGCCAGCCCGAATGCCGCCGCCAGTTGCACGGCCTTGGCCGGCCCCACGCCCTTGATCTCCGACAACTCCGCCACTGTGCACCGCGCCAGCCCGCTCAGCGATTGGTATTTCGCCAGGAGCTGCCGGGCGACATCGATCGCGTTCGCGCCCTGGGTGCCCGTGCGCAGGAGAATGGCGATCAATTCGCTGTCCCCAAGCGCTCCGGCGCCCTGCGCGGTGAGTTTCTCCCGTGGGCGCTCCTGCGCCGGCAATTCGTGAATGCGCAATGTCGACATGGCCCCGCCATTTAGCAGCGCCCTCGGGTGAAGGGAAACCCGAAACGGAGAAATCCAGCTTTCGCGGACCGCCTCCGGGCCAGCCTTCCGAGTCTCTCTCCCGCCCCCATTTCGTCCCATTATTCCCATTTTCCCGGCACGTCCGGAAAAACCCGAAACCTCGCGCAGCGCATCCGGACCCGCGGTAGGAACCAGAAACCAGAAACCAGAAACCAGAAACCCTGAGCGTTAGAATTGCGCAATCATCCGATCCAGCGTCCGCACCAAGCCGGACAAGGCGTCCCGATACTTGTTCTCCGGCACGAGCCGCAGTTGCGTCTCCGCTTCCCGCAGCAGTTTGCGCCCGGTGGCGATCGCGCTCTTGACCGCTCCTGCGGCGATCGCCCGTTTGGCCAGCGCCATGATCTCGCTTTCCTCCCCGCTGAGAATGATCTCGCTCAGTCGATGCCGTTCTGCGTCGTCGGAGATTTGCAGCAAATGCAGCACCGGCAGCGTCAGCTTGCCCTTGCGCAAGTCGCTCCCGAGCGTTTTGCCCACCTTGGTCTCGTCCCCCGCGAGATCGAGCACATCGTCATAAATCTGGTAAGCCGTCCCCAGTTGCAGACCAAAAATGCGCAATGCATCGATCACTTCCGGCGCGGCCTCATTGATGAACGCCCCCAGCTCGCACGCCGCCGCGAAGAGCGCCGCCGTCTTCATCTCGATGATCTTGTAATAATCCGGCACGCTCAAGGTCATGTCGAACCGCCGTTGCGTCTGGATGATCTCCCCCGAGCACACCTCGCTGGCTGCGTGCGCGATCCGGCGTCCGATCTCACCGTTCGGAAAACTGGTCGAGAGCTTCAGCGCGTGGGCAAACAGACAATCGCCCAGCAATACCGAGATGGCGGTGCCCCATTTGGCGTTTGCCGTCGGCTGCCCCCGCCGCTTGTCCGCCCCGTCCAGAATGTCGTCGTGGACCAGGGTGGCCGCATGGATCATTTCCAGGATCACCGCCAGGTCGAAATGACTCGGGCAAATATTGCCGGTGGCCCCGCCCGCCAGGAGGGCCAGCGCCGGCCGCAGACGCTTCCCATGGCTCTCCACCGCGTAGGTCACGTATCCCTCCACCGCCGGGTCAAACGTCCGTGCCTGCTGCCGAATCCGCTCCTCTACAGAGTAAAGCTGGGCATTGATCAACTCGAGTGTCGCCTTCAGCGCCTGAGTCTTGTTCGTGGTGTTTTCGCGCTTTGTGAAATTTTTCACAAATGAAAATCCTAGGTTCCTCTCCTTTGGAAGTCAATTCCAGCCGCATTTCCCGCCCCGGATTCGGAAAAACTGCCGGGAGGCCGTCCAAAGAGCAGGGGGACCACCCTGCCCCAATCCTAAAAGCGTCTAAAAAATGAGGAAATTTCGTTGCCTCCATTTGCGCCCCGCAATTTGCCGCGTATCGTGGTTTTGGGTGTTTGTGTTGTTGGGTTGGAACCGCGCAGCTTTTGGGTGGCTGCGCGGTTCACTTTTCCCCCCTTCCGGGGTCGAAAATCGCTTTTGGCCGCCGCCCTTTTCACGTGCTTATCCAAACACGACGTTCCGCGTTCGCCGCGAAGCCCATTGGATGTTGGGTGTTGGATGTTGGATGTTGCGGCAAAGCCGCGAGATACCCTACCGTCCCGCCCTCGCTCATGAAGATTCAACGCGCCTTGATTTCCGTCTCCGACAAGACCGGGCTGGTCGATTTCGCCCGCGAACTGGCCGGCTTCGGCGTCGAGATCATTTCCACGGGCGGCACCGCCAAATTGCTGCAAAAAGAGGGCATCCCCACCCTCGAAATCTCCACCTACACCGGCTTCCCGGAAATGATGGATGGCCGGGTGAAGACCCTGCACCCGAAGGTCCACGGCGGCCTTTTGCACCTGCGCGACAATCCTGAGCATGTCGCCCAGGCCAAAGCCCACGGCATCCTCCCCATCGACCTCGTGGTGGTGAACCTTTATCCCTTCGAACAGACCGTCGCCAAACCGGAAGTCACCCTCGACGAGGCCATCGAGAATATCGACATCGGCGGCCCTTCCATGCTGCGGAGCGCGGCCAAGAATTACCGCTCCGTCACCGTCGTCACCGACCCGGGCGATTACCCCGACGTCCTCTCCGTCCTCCACGCCAACGACGGCGAAACCACCCTCCAGCTCCGCGAACGCCTCGCCATCAAGGTCTTCGTCACCACCTCCCGTTATGACGGCGCCATCGCCGATTTCCTCAACCAGCAAAAGGAGTGCGCCAGCAGTTTCAGCGTCAGCCTCCCGCTGGTCGCCCAGCTCCGCTACGGCGAAAATCCGCACCAGACCGCCGCGCTCTACGGCCATTTCGACGAACACTTCGAAAAACTCCACGGCAAGGAACTCTCCTACAACAACATCCTCGACATCACCGCCGCCTCCGAGCTCATCGAGGAATTCACCGAGCCCACCGTCGCCATCCTCAAGCATACCAACCCCTGCGGTGTCGGCAGCGACCCGGACTTGCGCGCCGCCTGGGACAAGGCCTTCGCCACCGACAAACAGGCCCCTTTCGGTGGCATCATCATCACCAACCGTCCGCTCACCGAGCCGCTCGCCCGGGCCATCAGCGAAATCTTCAGCGAAGTCATCATCGCCCCCGAATTCGAGCCCGACGCCCGCGCCCTGCTCCAGAAAAAGAAAAACCTGCGCCTCATGCGCAAGCTCGAGTGCCCGGCGGCCGCTTCCGAGGAGGGCGGCCTCCTCATTCGTTCCGTCATCGGCGGCGTCCTCGTTCAGAGCCGCGACTTCTCCCCTGAAACCGCCTTCGCCGACAAAGTCGTCACCGAGCGCAAACCGACCAAGGCCGACCTTGCCGCGATGCTCTTCGCCTGGCGCGTCGTCAAGCACGTCAAATCCAACGCCATCGTCTACGCCGCCAAAGACCGCACCCTCGGCATTGGTGCCGGGCAAATGTCCCGCGTCGACGCCAGCCGCATCGCCATCTGGAAAGCCGCCGATGCCGGCCTGTCGCTCAAGGGCTGCGCCGTGGGCAGCGACGCCTTTTTCCCGTTCCCCGACGGCCTCATCGCCGCCGCCGAAGCCGGCGCCACCAGCGCCATCCAGCCTGGCGGTTCCGTCAAGGACCCCGAAGTCATCGCCGCCGCCG
>Ga0302325_10011020_pt1 | contig 19502 bp, 15 predicted proteins | sample Palsa_T0_2_FD_201948 | JGI IMG/M metagenome (GOLD analysis project Ga0302325, IMG submission 201948) | Peat permafrost microbial communities from Stordalen Mire near Abisko, Sweden - Palsa_T0_2 | ecosystem: Environmental > Terrestrial > Soil > Palsa > Peat permafrost | place: Sweden: Abisko...
GTGAACGCGATCCGCGATGCCTGTCTCGGCCCGCAGACGGTGAACTCCGGATGCTGCCGCACCTGCTCGCTCCAGCGGAGCTTGCTGACGCTGGGGCCGACCGAGAGGTTGAACTCGCGCTGCCCGCGCTCGACCGCCGCCTCCGCCGCGTGCAGCGCGAGCAGCGTCACCGGGCTCGCCTGCCACCAGTCCGGGTCGATCCCGCTGAACCCGAGGTAGCTGCCGCTCGGGGCGTCGAGCACCAGTTGCGCGGCGATCGGCTTGCCCGCGACGTCCAGCGTCAGGATCCGCGCGTGCCCGCTGCGCGCCATCGACGCGAGCGCCTCGCCCAGGAACTCCTGCCTGCCCGCCACCGCGAGCTGGTCTGGATGGGTTCTGCGCCCGGCCAGCCGCGCCCGCGCGGCGTGCAGCGCCGCCAGCACCGACAGGGCTCGCACGACGTCGACCGGGTCTTCATGAGCGGTGATGCCCCAGCGCCGACCGGACTTATCGAGCCTGTTCCTGGCGCGGTGGGTGGACTCGAGCAGGTTCCGCTTCAGGCCCGCGTGCAACGCGGGCACGTCCGGCGGCAGGTCGAGCACGACGGCCGCCCTGGTCGCCTTGTGCAGCACCAGGCCGGGCTCGCCGACCGCCCCGGCCAGCCACTCCGGCTCGAACCAGCCCTGGTCGGCCATGACCGGAAGCTCGAGCCAGCCCCAGTCGGCCGGCCGCTGCGACCACTCGCCGATGACCGCCCGCAGCACCGATCGCGCCTCCCCCGGCGCGGTCAGCACCTGCGGCAGCTCGGTCAGCGCGTCGTGGCGGCCGCTGCCGAGCAGCTGCAGCCGTCGCGGCAGCAGCCGGCCGCGTTTGACGTACCACGGCGCGAGGCCGACCAGCGCCGGGCCGCGCCAGACGGCGAAGATGTCGAGGTCGCGTTCCGGCACGAAATGCCGGGCCCACGGCAGCAGCCAGTCCGGCGCGGCGAACGGGTTCGCGGTCGCCGATGCCCGGTAGAGCGCCTGCCAGTCCTCGACGATCGCGGCCGCCTCGCCGAAGGTGCGGATGCGGGTCACCGCCAGCGAGGCGCCGTCCCGTCGGCGACGGCGGCGGCCGGGTGCCTCGCCTGACGCCTGCGGTGACTGTGCAGGGCGGGCGGGCGACGCGATGGAGGTCGTGGTGTTCACGCCCGGTGCCTCCCCGGCTGAGTGAAGTACACGGGAACGCTGGCGATCGCGCCGAGCAGCTGCGCGCCAAGCCAGCCGGCCCCGACGCCGAGCAGGCCGAACCTCGGCATCAGGAGCCAGGCGCTGGTCAGCGTCGCGACCAGGATGCCGATGTTGATCGCGACCGAGTACCCGAGCCGGCCGGTGGCACGGCAGACGGCCACCGCGATGTTCGACACGGCGTCGGGCACGGCCGACACCGCCAGCAGGATCAGCAGCCCGTACCCGGCGGCGACGTACGTGTGGCCGAAGATCCCGAGGATCACCTTGCCGCCCGCCACCATCACCACCATCGCGGGCGCGAGCAGCAGCGCGGTGACCAGGAACGCTTTGCGGATCGCGGCCCTCAGGGCCGATCCGGCGCGCACGCTCTCTGCGAACAGCGCATTCGAAATTGACGGACTGACCATGAAGAACACGCTGCCGATCATCCACGTTATGTAGAAATAGGCGTTCGGCCGCACGCCGAGCCGCACCGCCACCAGAATCGGCAGCACCAGCGGCGTCACCTGCCCGCCGACGCTGGTGAGGTGCTGCCCGATCAGCCGCCCGGCCGCGGCGCCCCGGGCCGGCCGCAGGCGCGAGGCGTCGTCGGCCGGCAATCGCGCCGCCGTCAGCCCGCGCTCGCCGTTCCCGGGAACCCCCCGGCCGACCGCGCCGACCGCGTCGGCCGCCCCGGCCGCGCCGCCGAGGCGCAGCCGCGGCAGCAGCCACAGCGCGCCGAGGACCACGCCGATGAGCGAGCTGGCGACCCAGGCGACGACGATTCCGGGCGCGCCGAGGCCGATCCCGCACAACGGCACCACCAGCAGCACCTTGAGCAGGCTGACGAGTCCCTGGACGGCCAGCAGCCCGTCCGCCCGCCTGGCCGCGATGAACGCCGAGCCGTACATGTTGACCACGGTCCAGGCCGCCGCGCCGACCACCGCCAGCACGGCCGCGTCGGCCGGGCCGAAGAACGTGCCGTACCCCCTCGAGTGCGCGATGACGGGGATGGCGACCGCCGCGACGACGGCCGTGGCGACCGCCGTCGACACGCACATCCGGACGAGGAAGGACGTCCACGCGCTTGACCGCTCGTACGTGTGCAGCCGCTCGATCAGCAGCGCCGCGGGCCCGAGGTAGGTCAGCAGGGCGACCGTCGAGCAGAGCGAGATGACGGCGCTCGCGGTCCCGACGGCGGCGCTGCTGAACACCCGGGCGGCGACGATCCAGAACACGTAGCCGAGGCCGCCGGTGGCGACCGTCGAGGTCATCATGAACAGGCTGTTGCGGACCAGGCTGTCGGTCCTGGCGACGCGGACGTACGAGCGGGCCGCCGCGATCGGGACGCTGAGCGCCGGGGTCACGTCGCGCACCCGGCCGACCCGGCAGACGACCGGCGCACGCTCGCGTTGATCGTCCAGGTCTGCCCGTGCGCCACGCCGATCTCGGTCAGGCTCACCACCAGCCGGTACGCGCAGCCGCCGGGCGGCTGGGGGATGGCCAGGCTGCCGCTCACCGTCTTGTCCGGGCCGACCCGCACCGTCACCGGCCGGGCGATCTGGTGCTGGCGGCCGCCCCCGGTCCAGTCGGCCGCGAGCGTGAACTCGGCCGCGGCCGACTGCTCATGCCCGATCTGGAAGGGCAGCGTGAGTCCGGACCGCCCGACCGAGACGACGCCGTCGATCCGCGGCCCGCTCCACGCCAGCCAGGTGTACCCGACCGGAGCCGGGCGCGGCCCCTTGGCGTATCCGTAGGCGGCCCCGCCCAGCAGCACCACGCCCGCCGCCACGGCGGCCACCGCGTACCGCAGCGCGCGGCCGCGCGGCCGCCCGGCATCCTCGGCCGGAGGGGCCAGCACGTCGGTGACAGCCGCCTCGTCGCCGCCGGGCCGCCGCCTGCGCAGCCTCAGCTGCGTGACCGTCGCGAGCAGGGCGCAGGCGACCAGGAGGCACCCGTAGACGCTGGTGGCGGTGATCCGGAGCTGCGCCGCGTTGAGCGTCAGGGCCGCGAACGCCAGCATGAGCGCGCTCAGCACGGCCGCCAGGCAGCCGAACCCGACCGCGTCGAAGGACCGGCGGGCCTGCCCGCGGAACCCGAGCAGGGCGCCGAGCAGCAGCGACCCCGGCGCCAAGAGCAGGATGGGCACGGTGACGACCGCGCGCGCGAGCCCCGCGGGCACCGTCGGCGCCAGGGCGAGCGCGGCGAAGATGGCCAGCAGATAGCACGGCCAGGCCTGCCGCCAGGAGAGCGGCGACCGGCGGCCGCCGTCGGTGACGTGCGATCCGCCGCTCACTTCGCCACCGTCAGCTTCCCGCGCAGCCGCACCGGGCTGGCCTGGTACCGATCGCCGGACGCCGGCAGGCTCATCCGGTACACGGCGTAGTTGTCGGACTGGAAGACCTTGGTCATCCAGCTGATCGTGTTGAACTTGCCCAGCCGCCCTTTGAAAACGGGCTCGCCGTCGGGCCGGATGAACCCGGTCGGCTCGGTTCCCTCGAAGTAGACCCCGAGCTGCGGCGCGTCGTCGGCCATCCGCTCGTCCACGATCAGGTACCGGAAGTCGGCCGACGTCAGCTCGGTGATCAGGGACGGCGGGCCGATCGGCCCGCCCGGCTTGTCGCTGTAGAGGTCCCAGACCGGAAACCCGGCCGACGGCAGGGCGGTGTTCTGCAGGCCGTACGACGCGATCAGCAGCCCCGTGTACCGGTCGGTCACCACGTTGTTCCCCGGGCCGAAGCGGTCGAGGAACCACCGGGTCATGGCGTCGAGCTCGGGGGTGTCGGAACGGGCGTCCGAGCCGAACAGGTAAGGCCCCGGCAGCCGGTACGACGCGTCGAGCCCGGCCGCCGTCCCGCCGACGAGGGCGACGGCGGCGACGGCGGCGAGCCCGATCCTGACCGCGGCCCGCGTCCCCATCCGCGAGCGGCGGGCGGCCCAGTCGAGCAGCCAGGCCACCATCGGCCCGACCGCGATGGCAAGCCCGATCCAGCTGATCGCCCAGGACCGGCGGGCCCCCTCGGCGCCGGCCGGCGACAGGATGAACGCCGTGGACGGGAAGTAGATCAGGCCGAGAGCGGTGTAGGCGACCAGCAGCGCGCGGCCGCGGCCCGACGGCAGCTCCCGCTGCCGCAGCCACCGCCGGAGCATCAGCAGGCTGCCCACCGCCAGGCCAAGCGCGATCACGGTCACGGCGAAGGCCGCGTCGTGCTCCCACCACGGTGACAGCGAGGCCGAGAAGAGCTGCCGGCCCGATCCCGTGCCCGCCGCCAGGTGCAGCAACTGGGACAGGCCGGCCCCCAGGTAGGGCGAGAGGTACGCCACCGTGCCCGGCGCGACGAACACGATCCAGGCCGTGATGGCCAGGCCGGTGAACGCGGTCAGGCCCCACGCGGTCGCGGCCGTGCCCTTCCAGCCGTCGCTCCTGGCCAGCCCGGGCAGGCTGATCGCGATCGACACGCCCGCCATCACCACGGTCAGCTCGATCGTCGACAGGTGATGGGTGATGACGCAGCCGGACGCGAGCAGCACGGTCAGGCCGCACCAGGCGCGGCGCTGCGGTCCCGGCCGCCCCCTCAGCGCCTGGGCGAAGGCGGCCAGCGCCCACACGACCAGCGTGATCGCCATGGATTCATAGGCGAACTGGGTGTCGAAGTAGAGGAACGACGCGTTGAACCCGTACGCCGCCGCCGCCAGCCCGGCCGCCCGCGAGCCGAGCCCGACCGCCCGCGCGAGCACGGCGATGCCGAGCAGCAGCGTCACGTGGCACAGCAGCAGCAGCACCGTCGCCGCCTGCCAGATGTCCAGGCCGGTGACGTCCACCAGCACGGCCGTGGTCGCGTGCAGACCGGGATACCGCGCGATGATCGGGATTATCTGCGCGTTCTGAAACAGCCTGCCGCTCGCGACGATGTCGTAGGTGTCTCGCCAGTGCGCGAACTCGTCGTGGTAGGCCGGACCGCTCGGATCACGCAGCAGCTTGGGTGCGTAGCTGACGAAGCCGAGCACCACCAGCGCCGCCGACCGGGCGGCGGCGCTGCTGCCGCGGCGCGCGATCACCGCGATGACCGGGAGCTCGATCGCGATCATGCCCAGCCAGAACCAGATGAACTCCGCTTCGTCGCTCGCCGTCGTCTGCGCGATCAGGTAGGAGGCCGCGATCGCGGTCAGCCCGGCCACCTCGCAGGCGGCGACCGCCGCGATGAGCGGCCCGCCGTCCCGGCCGCCCGCGCGCGCCGCGTGCCGGCCGGCGGTGTGCGCGACCGCGAGCACCCGGGGACGCGACTGGAGGATCACGCGGGCTCCCTTCTGAGCATCCCGCGATCGCGGGCCGCGACCAAGGCGTACAGCTCGCGCGTCCGCTCCGCGACGTCGGTCCAGGACGGCAGCCGCACGCGGGCGGACGGCTGCCTGCCCAGCGCCAGCGCCGCCGCCAGGGCGGCGGTGAACTCGCCGGTGCTGGCCGGGTCGACGTAGGCGATCGGGGCGCCGGGGCCGGCCAGCGCGCCGACTTCGAGGTGGGCCGGGATCGCGGAGGCGACGACGCGGGCCCCGGCCGCCAGCCCGTCCGCCACGATGAGGCCGAACGCCTCGTGCTCGCTGGCCGAGGTGACCACGGTCGCGGTGGCGAGCAGCTCGTCCAGCTCGGCGTCGCTTACCCGGCCGGCGAACCGGACGCATCCGATCCGGTCGGCGGTGCGGGCAAGGCGCTCAAGGCGCGGCCGGTCGGGACCGTCGCCCACCACCACCAGCCGCGCCTCGGGGCCGAGCGCGCGGCAGGCGCTGATGATGAGGTCCACCCGCTTGTAGCGTTCGAGCCGGCCGATGGTGAGCACCATGGGCTCGTCCGCCGCGCGGCGCTCGGCCCGCCCGCTCGCGGCCCTCGGCTCGGTCCCGTTGGGGATCAGCCACGTCTTCCGCGCGGTGGCCGGGAAGTCGCCGACCACGAGGTCGCGCTCGGCCGACGAGACGCAGACGACCGCGTCGGCGGCGGCGAACAGCCGGCCGCCGGCCGGGCGGTAGAGATGATGCAGCAGCGCGGCCAGCCGCGTGTGCCCGGTGCCGTGGTAGTGCGGCGTGAAAACGAACGGGAGGCCTGCCCCCACGGCCGCCTGGCCGACGAGCGTGTGGTAGCTGTGCGCGTGCACCAGGTCGAAGCCGGGCGCGTGCGCGCGCAGATAGCGGAACAGCGGCAGCGACAGCGGGTAGTTCGCCAGGCCCACCGTCAGCGGGAACCTCAGCACCCGGACCGGGCCGGCCGACTCCTCGGCGGGCAGCCCGCCTGGCTGGTGGGTGAGCACCGTGACCTCGTCGCCCGCGGCCGCGCAGCGCTCGGCCAGGCGGCGCACGTGCGTCTCCACCCCGCCAAGCCGCGGCTGGTAGGAGGCGACGACCAGGGCGACCCTCACCGCGCGGCCGCCCGGGCGGACTCCGGTGGCGGGGCCGCCTGGCCGCGGACCTCGTCGATCAGCGAGCTGAACGCGGCCGCGGTGGACTCCCAGGAGTGCGGATCGGCGTACCGCTTGCCGCGCAGCCGCGGCAGCGTGAGCAGCGCCCCGCGCAGCGCGTCCGGATTGCGGGGCGGAACCAGCAGCGCCCCGTGATAGTCGCGGGTCGCCTCGACCAGGCCGCCGACCGCGGTCACGACGACCGGCAGGCCGGCGCTCATCGCGATCTGCAGCGGTCCGGACGCCGACGACCGGCGGTACGGCAGCACCACGGCGTCGGCCCGGCCGTAGTGCGCGGCCAGCTCGGCGTCCGGCACGTACCGGTCAACCCGCTCGATCAGGTCCGCGTGCGGGCTGCGGGCGATCGCCTCGGCCGGCGCCGTCCAGCCCTCCCAGGTCTCGCCGACGATCGTCAGCCGAAACCGCTCGGCCTGCTCGCGGGTCAGCCCGCTGAACGCCTCGACCAGGTCTTCCACGCCCTTGAAGGGCCGGACCAGGCCGAGGTAGAGCAGCCGCAGTGGTCCGCCCGCGGCCGCCGGGAGGCCGGCCGCGGGCGGGCTCAGGTGGTCGTAGGGGCCGTGCCTGATCACGCGGACGGGGGCCATCCCCAGCGGGTAGGCGGACGTGACCGCGCGCCGGTCGAACTCGGAGTGCACGACGTGCGCGGCCGACCAGGCAAGCAGCCATGGCATCAGCGCGGCGACGTACTGCCTGGCCCCCGGCAGGCCGGCCTCGCCCACGTCCTGGCTCTCGTGCCACTCGACGATGACGCGCGCGCCCCGGCGGACGGCGAAGCCGGCCAGCCGCAGGTACGAGTGGAGCACGGCGCCGGTCCACCACTGCAGGATGACCACGTCCGGGCGCTGCCGCTCGATGAACTCGAGCGCGCCGCGCATCGACCGGCCCCAGTACCAGTCCAGGCCGTCGTAGACCGGCATCCGGGCCGGATAGGCGGCGTCGGTGACGTCGGCGCCAACCCGGCCCGCGCCGGGGTAGGCCGCCTTGGGCACCAGTCGCCGCATCAGCAGGGCGCTCACCTGATGGCGTTCGCCCAGCGCGGCGCACAGCCGGTACGTGTAATGGCTGATACCGGACGTCATATGCCAGCCGGCGCCGACCACCATCACCCGCAGCCGGCCGTCACCGTCGCCGGGCGGTCGTAGCCCGCCTGAGCCCGCGCCAGTCACAGGACCGGCTCCTCTTCCTCGGCCCGGCGTTCCGGCGCCGGGCGGGGCGGGGCGGCCCTGGCGGGCAGCGGTGCGGGAGCGCTCTCCGCCCGGCCGCCGCGCCATTCGGCGAGCAGGGTCCTGACCACCCGCAGGCCGTCGGTCGTGGCGTTCAGGTTGCTGGCCCCGTGCAGCCGCGGGTACTCGTAGCTCGGCACCTCGGCGACCTTGAGGCCGGCCTTCGCGACCCGCACGTGGATGAGGGTCTCCACCTCGAATCCGTCCCCCCACAGCTTCCCGCCGTGCGGCGGGGCCGGCGTCGCCGCGTCGAGGCCGAGCACCGGCAGGCAGTGCCGCCAGAAGACGTTGTAGCCGTAGCAGAGGTCGGAATAGCCGCGCCCGTAGAACAGATTGAAGACCCCGGTCAGGCAGTCGTTGCCAAGCCTCCGGAGCGAGGTGATGTCGCTGCTTCCGCCGCCGGGGGCAAACCGCGTCCCCTTGGCGAAGTCGGCCCCGGCGACGAGCGCGTCGACGAACCTCGGGATCTCACCGGGGTCGGTCGAGCCGTCCGCGTCGAGCATGGCGATGATGTCGCCCGTGGCGGACTCGAATCCGCAGGCGAGGGCGTTGCCCTTGCCCCTTCTGGTCTGATTCACCACGAGAAGGTCTGGGCGGGCGTTTCTGGCAACTTCTACGGTATTGTCCGTGGACTCGCCGTCCACCAGGATCACCTGATGGACATCTCCCGGAATGCGCGCGAATACGTGCGGTATATTGCGCTCTTCGTTTAGCGCAGGTATAACGACGGACACCGATGGGCACAGCACAAAAGACCCCCTATTGATTGCCATCACAATGCCAGCAAGCATGGCTGCGCCTGGCGCATCCGCCAGCAAGGACATAGCGGCACGTCAGGGCGTACGACTGCAAAGCTATGAGAAAACGGACTTTACGTCAGAAAAGACAAGCGGCCATCACTTAGGCTGGTCCCGTAAACCGACCTCGCATGAGGGATGCCGACGGCTGCTGACCTTCTCCACGCAATTCCGTGGAACGACCCTATGGATTCCCCCCGATTCGCCGACCACCCCGACCGGCTCATGACACAGGGTATTAGCGATAGCCGGGCCAAGCGAAGAGTTTCCGATGATTTCACGGCCGGATTTTAATATTTCGGCCGCTATTGTAGATTGATTAAGATCGATTCAAACTCATAATTAAACAACGGCAATCTAAATCAAACAGAGGAGAGAGAGATCAATCATCGGGTTGATGACCGGCATTCCCACGGCTCAGCCGTGCGTGCAGTGACCGGGCCGCCCGGTAGGCCCGCGGCCGCACTCGCTCCGCCACCGTGCAGGACTCGAGCGCGCCGCCCATCGCGACCTTGAAGTCTCGGATCCCACTGGTTGGCGCGCCGCCGAAATCGCAGTCGAGGCCGCGGTCGAGCGACCACGTGATCGCGTCCCAGTACGCCGCCACGTGCGGGCTCGGGCCGGGCACCCGCTCCCCGGCCAGCAGCCAGCCCCACAGCCGGCCGCCGTCGACGATGCACGCGTTTACGGCCAGCACGCGTTCGGGGTCCCTGATCGTCCGCCACAGCATCCTCGGGTCGGCGGCCAGCCGCCGGGCCAGTTCGCGGGCGGCGGCCGGGCTGTAGTCGGGCGCGACGCCCTGTCGGGCGTAGGGCTCGCTGATCCGCTCGGGGAACCACCGGGTGATCTCGGCCGGGCTGCTCGGCCCGGCCCGCAGCCCGCGCGCCTGACCGCGCCTGACCGCGGCCCGCTGCTTGGGCGACAGGCTTTTCAGGTAGTCATCGACCGAGGTGGACCCGGGCACCAGGTAGTTCGGCGGCCGCGAGACCTCGAACCCGCGGGCAGCGAGATCCGCCTCGGGCACGGTCACCCCGGGCGCGAACGACCACTTGGTCACCACCGCGCGCTCCCGCAGCAGGGCCCGCTCGACCGCGCGCAGCACCTCGGGCAGCCGCCCGGCCCGTAGCGCCTCGCCCCGCAGCACCGGGCCGACGTGCGGGACCGGCAGGTAGTTGACCGTCGACACCGGCCCGCGGCGTCGCAGCAGCAGCGGCACGACCCCCAGCCGCTCCCCGGCCCGGCCGCCCCGCCCCCCGGCCGAGACCGCCAGCCCCCGCAGCCGCAGCCCGAGCGCGCCGGCCAGCGCCGACAGGAAAAACCAGCGATGGTAGCCAGTGACGCCGACGCAGTGCGCCAGCTCGGCCTCATACGCCTGCTCGTCGGCAAGCTCGTGCACCATCAACAGCGGCCCCCCGGTCCGGCGATGAATTCGCGATGCTAGCGCGGGCCGGCCGGACCGTAGGTCAGGCGGACCTCGCCGATCTCGGCCGTGCCATCGGCGTTCCCGCCCCGCTGCACCATCACGTAGCGGGCGTCGGGCAGCAGCCGCTGCACCTCGTCGATCGTGTAGATAAAGCGGAACCGGTCAATGCCGGCCCCCACCATGAGCTCGTCGGCCTGCACGTCCACGACCGGCACGCTGGCCCAGCGCCGACCGTCGGCCGAGATCAGGAACCGGAACCGCCCGGTGCGCGGTGAGTCGTAGTACGCAAGGGCCTCAGCCACCTGGACGGGCCCCGCCGTCCGCCAGACGACATCCTGCGTCGGCTCGGCCGCCCAGAAGCCGATCCGCGACCGGTCCCCGGCGTACCAGGAGGGCGTGCGGGTGTCGATGCCCAGGCCGGCGCTGTGGCTGTCGGCGAGGGAGAAGCCCGACCCGTTATCGTCGAGCGTCAGGTCCCGCAGCTGGAACACGGCCGAACTCGGGCCCGCCAGGCCATCCGGGTTCAGGGCCGTCACCTGGTACCAGACGTTCGGCCCGGCCGGGCCCGCGCGGTCCAGCCACGGCTGCCCGGTCGCGGCCGGCACCGAGCCCGCGACGGTCCACGGCCCGGCCGCCCCGCTGACGGACCGGCGCACCAGGTACCGCGCGGCGCCGGCCGCGCCCCGCCATTCGACGATGTTGCCGCTGCCCGCGGTGGCGCTCGCCACCCGTTCGACGTTGGTGATGACCGGCTGGCCGGGGACGGCGTAGGGCGGCGCCGGCTCGCCCGTCATCGCGTAAGCGTGCTCCCGCAACTGCGCTACCTGCGACGCGTCGGTGCCGGGGGCGGGGACGGGCGGCCGCGCGGCGCCGATCACATCGGCGTCGTCCCCGGGGAAGTGCAGCTGATAGCCGTCGTAGTGCTCGACGAAGCCGAAGTTGTCGTCCGGCGGCAGCAGGTCCCAGTACAGGTCGCCGCTGATGCTGCGGGTGCGAGAGACGACGGACAGGAACGACGCCAGGCCGTCCGGGCGGTTCCACGCGTACTCGCCCACCACCAGTGCCTTCCCGGCGGCCGCGGTCAGCCGCGCGTCGGCGGCGAGGACGCCGTCGTAGAGCGGGTAGAAGTGCGGGCTCTCGATGTCCACGTCGGGCAGCCTCAGGTCACCGGGGTCCATCAGCCGGGAGCCGTCCATGACGAGCTGATGCGGGGCGATCGACTTGATGTAGGCCGAGATCGTCGCGGTCCACCGGGTGAGCTCGGCCGGCCCGCCGAGCCCGTAGGGCATCTCGTTCCCGGTCTCCCAGCTCATGATCGTGGGATTGTCCTTGTTGGCGACGCCGGTGTAGACGTTCACGTGGTTGAGGAGCACCGAGATGTACTGCTCGAAGGCCTTGACCGCCCGCGGGCTGTCGTAGAACTCGCTCGCGCAGACGGCCGACGGGCAGGTCCCCGGGGACGACAGGCCCAGCCAGTCGGTGAAGTCGCGATACCCGCCGAGATAGAAGGTGTAGCTGTCAACCAGCGGTATATCGAGGCGAATCCCGTGTTTCCCTGCCTGGGCGACAAAGTAGTCAATGTGCCGGAGCGCGGTGGCGTTGAAGCGCCCGAGCGACGGCTCCACGCTGAGCGGATTGCCAGTTGAGATGCCGCAGCTCTGGCAGCGAACGACGGTGCCGCCCATGTCGGCCACCGTCTGCAGCGCGGCGTTTACCCGGAACTCGGTCGGGTAGTTCAGCGCGTCACGCGCGTTGTCGTCGAGCCCGCCCCAGTAAATGTTCGCCCCGGAGAAGCGGAACACCTTCCCGTTCATCATCAGCGCCGTACCGGACCGGGTGACGAAGCTCGGCCGGCTGACGCCGGCGGTCGACGCCGCCACCGCCATCACGCACAGGAGAACGCAGGCCAGCGCGGCCATCCCGGCCAGCGCGAGCCGGCCCCATCCCCTAGGATCGCACCATGTCATTTGCCGACCACGCCGTCCTGTGGCTCCACCTGGTGGCCGCGATTTTCACCATCGGCCCGGGTACCGCAGCGATCATGTCTACGCCCCGTTATATTCGCAGACAGAACACCGTCCTGGTTGGCTATCTGTACCGGACCACGCGGATTTACTCGGTCGCCGCGCTGCTCACCCTCATCTTTGGCGCCGTTCTGGCCGGTATGACCCACAAGTTCAGCCAGTGGTGGATCTCGGTCTCGCTCACCCTTTTCGTCGTCGCGTTCGTGCTGCTCATACTGATCATCCGCGACCAGCGGACGGCGCTGACCGCGCTCACCACGGCCGACGACACGGTCGCGGCCGAGCGCGGCGAAGCGGCCAGGACCGCCGAGGTGGCCCGGGCGTCAGCCGACGCGGCCGCTGCCCCGGAGGCCGCGGCCGAAGGCCAGCAGGCCGGCGCGTCGGGCGGCGAGCAGCCGGCCACCGCGATCGCCTCCGATGCCCGGCCCGCCATGACCACCGATCCGAGGACCGGCCTGCGGCTGGCCGCGGTCGAGCGCGGCCGGATCGCGATGATGGGCGGGATCACGGCCGTGATCTGGCTGGTGATCCTGGTGCTGATGGTCTGGCACTAACCCGTCAGTCGAGCGAGCTGAACTAGCTGAGGGCCTGGGTCAGGTCGGCCAGGAGGTCGGCCGGGTCCTCGATCCCGACCGACAGCCGGACCAGGTCCGGCGGCACCGCGAGCGGGGACTCGGCGACGGAGGCGTGCGTCATCCGGGCCGGGTGCTCGATCAGCGATTCGACGCCGCCGAGCGACTCGCCCAGGGTGAACAGCCGGGTACGCCCGCAGACCTCCACCGCGGCCGCTTCCCCGCCGCGCACCCGGAACGACACCATTCCGCCGAAGTCGCGCATCTGCGACTTGGCGATCTGGTGACCCGGGTGCGCGGCCAGGCCCGGGTAGAACACCGACTCCACGGCCGGGTGGTCGGCCAGCATCGCCGCGACGCGGGCGGCGTTGGCGCAGTGCCGGTCCATCCGCACCCCCAGGGTCTTGATGCCCCGCAGCGTCAGCCAGGCGTCGAACGGGCCGGCCACCGCCCCGGTGGCGTTCTGGATGAAGTGCAGATCCGCGCTGTGCGCCTGGTCCCTGACGATGACCGCGCCGCCGACAACGTCAGAGTGACCGCCGATGTACTTGGTGGTGGAGTGCACCACGATGTCCGCGCCCAGGTCGAGCGGACGCTGCAGGTACGGCGACGCGAACGTGTTGTCCACCACCAGGAGCGCGCCGACCTCGTGCGCGAGCTCGGCCAGCGCGCGGATGTCGACGATGGAAAGGAGCGGGTTGGTCGGGGTCTCGGTCCAGATGAGCTTCGGTCGCCACTCGGCCGCGGCCCGGGCGACCGCCTCAAGGTCGGTCTGGGTAACCGGCCGGTACTCAACCCCCCAATTGGCCAGCACCTTGTCGAACAGGCGGAACGTGCCGCCGTAGGCGTCGCCGGGGATGAGCACCCGGTCGCCCGGTCGGCAGAGGGTGCGGATCAGGCAGTCCTCGGCCGCCATCCCGGAGGCGAACGCGAGCGCCGCCGCGCCGTTCTCGAGCGCGGCCAGGCAGGTCTCGAGCCCGGTCCTGGTCGGGTTGGCGGTGCGCGAGTACTCGTAGCCGCCGCGAGTGCCGCCCACGCCGTCCTGCTTGTAGGTCGAAGTCTGGTAGATCGGCGGCACGACCGCCCCGGTGATCGGGTCGGGGTCCTGGCCGGCGTGAATCGCCAGCGTCTCGAAGCCGAGCATCTCGTCGTTCACTGTTCTTCTCCTCCGGTGGTGACCGCGCTCGCGGCGGTGCCGCTGGTGGTGGTGCCGCTGGTGGTGGTGCCGCTGGTGGTGGTGCCGCTGGCGGTGGCGTAGTACGCGAGCAGGTCCGCGCGGGTGAGCACGGCGGCTGGCTTCCCGTCTACGTGCACCAAGGCCGCGCCCGATTTCTCCAGGACCGCGGCGGCGCTGCTGACCGGCTCGCCCTGGCCGAGCACCGGCAGCGGCGGCGACATGTGCCCGCTGATCGGGTCCTGCGGCGTGGCGCGCCCGCTGACGAGGGCGTCGAGCAGGTCGCTCTCGGCCACCGAGCCGGCCACCTCGGCCGCCATCAGCGGCGGCTCCCCCTGAACGACCGGCAGCTGCGAGACATCGTACTCGCGCAGCAACGCGATGGCCTGGGCCACGGTCTCGTCCGGGTGGACGTGCACCAGGGCCGGTATGCGCGTCTGCCGGGCGGCGAGCAGGTCCCCGACCGTCGGCCCGGAACTGCTTTCGCGCAGGAACCCGTAGTCGGCCATCCAGTCATCGTTGAAGATCTTCGACAGATAGCCGCGGCCGCCGTCGGGGAGGATGACGACGATCACGTCGTCGGGATCCGCGCTGGCGGCGACCCTGAGGGCGGCGGCCACGGCGAGGCCGGACGAGCCGCCGACCAGCAGCCCCTCCTCGCGGGCGAGTCGCCGGGTCATCGCGAACGAGTCGGCGTCGCTGATCGCGATCACCTCGTCGGCGATCTCCCGGTCGAAGGTGGTCGGCCAGATATCCTCGCCGACGCCCTCGACCAGGTAAGGCCGGCCGGTCCCGCCCGAGTAGACCGAGCCCTCGGGGTCGGCGCCGATGACCCTGACCCGGTTACCTGACTTCTCCTTGAGGAATCGGCCGGTGCCCGAGATCGTGCCGCCGGTGCCGATCCCGGCGACGAAGTGCGTAATCCTGCCTTCGGTCTGCGCCCAGATCTCGGGACCGGTCCAGTGATAGTGCGCGGCCGGGTTGTCGGGGTTGGAGTACTGGTCCGGGTGCCACGCGTTGGGCGTCGTCCTCGCCAGGCGGCGGGCGGTGCTGTAGTAGGAGTCGGGGTGGTCGGGCGGCACGCTGGTCGGGCAGACCACGACCTCGGCGCCGTAAGCGCGCAGCACCGCGATCTTGTCCCCGGCGACCTTGTCCGGGCAGGTGAAGACGCATCGATAGCCCCGCTCCTGGGCGACGATGGCCAGCCCGACGCCGGTGTTGCCCGAGGTCGGCTCCACGATCATGCCGCCCGGCTGCAGCCTGCCCTCTCGCTCGGCCGTCTCGACCATGCGGAGCGCGATGCGGTCCTTGATCGAGCCTCCGGGGTTCAGGTATTCGACCTTGACGAGGACGTTCGCTGTCTTCGCGACGTCCTTGACGACCGACTTGAGCCTGATCAGCGGGGTGTTCCCCATCACATCGGTCAGCGAGTTGTGCACCTGCACGTGGCTCTCCCCCTGGTTAACCGCTCAAAAGCGGGCTCCGCAAGCTCAGACGGTATCGGCTGCGGGTGGATTCGGCTGTTAACGTGTCAGTGACACGTGCGCAAGGAGGCCCAAATCATGCCAGAAGCCGTCATCGTCGCGACCGCCCGCTCCCCGATCGGCCGGGCCTTCAAGGGGTCCATGACCTCGATCCGGCCCGATGATCTGCTGGCGCAGATGGTGTCGGCGGCTCTGGCTAAGGTTCCAGCACTTGATCCCGCCTCTGTCGAAGATCTTATCGTCGGCTGCGGGCTGCCCGGCGGCGAGCAGGGGTTCAACATCGCCCGGGTGACCGCCGTCCTGCTCGGCCTCGACACCGTCCCCGGTACCACCGTCAACCGGTACTGCTCGTCCTCGCTGCAGTCCACCCGGATGGCGTACCACGCGATCAAGGCCGGCGAGGGTGACGTGTTCATCTCCGGCGGCGTCGAGTGCGTCTCCCGGTTCGCCAAGGGGAGCAGCGACTCGCTGCCCGACACGCAGAACCCGGTGTTCGACGCCGCCAAGGCTCGCACCCAGGCGACCGCCGAGGCGGAGACCCGGTGGCACGACCCGCGGACCGACGGCGAGGTGCCTGACGTCTACATCGCGATGGGGCAGACCGCGGAGAACGTCGCCGCAACGCGCGGCATCTCCCGGCTTGAGCAGGACGAGTTCGGCGTCAGGTCGCAGAACTTGGCCGAGAAGGCCCTCGCCAACGGGTTCTGGCAGCGCGAGATCGTGCCGGTGACGCTGCCCGACGGCACCGTCGCGGCGGCCGACGACGGCCCCCGGGCGGGGACGACGCTGGAGAAGATCTCGACCCTCAAGCCGGTGTTCCGCGAGCACGGCACCGTGACCGCGGGCAACTGCTGCCCGCTCAACGACGGCGCGGCGGCCCTGGTCGTGATGAGCGACACCAAGGCGGCCGAGCTCGGCCTGACGCCGCTGGCCCGGATCGTCGCGACCGGCGTCAGCGGGCTCTCGCCCGAGATCATGGGCCTCGGGCCGATCGAGGCGGTCAAGCAGGCGCTGGGCCGGGCCGGGATGTCGATCGACGACGTCGACCTGGTGGAGATCAACGAGGCGTTCGCGGCGCAGGTCATCCCGTCGGCTCGCGAGCTCGGCATCGACCCGTCCCGGCTCAACGTGAACGGCGGCGCGATCGCCGTCGGCCACCCGTTCGGCATGACCGGCGCGCGCATCGCGACCACGCTCATCAACAGCCTCCAGTTCCACGACAAGACCATCGGCCTGGAGACCATGTGCGTCGGCGGCGGCCAAGGCATGGCGATGATCTTCGAACGGCTTAGCTAACCCGCTTAACAAACGGGACATAACGGGAAGGTTGCAGTTTAGGTCTTGCCAGTGGCCTCCGGGTGAGGCAGGCTCGGTGAAAAGCGCCGTCAACCCCGGAGGTGCCAATGTCACTGACCCACTCTCCTGACACGCACAAAAGCCTCATCGCACGCATCCCGTTCGTAACCGGCCGATCACTCTCCGAGTGGTTCGGGCATCTCGAGTCCGGCCCCGCCTTCTTCCGCCGGGAGGAACGGTCGAACTGGCTCGCCGACGAGCACGGCATCTGCGACCGCTACGCCGTGGCCATCGTCCGCGAGTACGAAATACAGCGTCACCTCAGGCGCTTTGGCGTCTAGGTAAAAGCGGCGCCGTCGAGATGAAAATGAAGCTGCAATTCTCATTTCAGACCTGCGGCCGCATACGCGGATGCACGTTCGTCGGCGCTTAAATCCCCTCTGACCTGGTCCGGTGCCCCCGGTCGGGTTCGAACCGACACTAGGGCCCTTTTAGGGGGCCGGCCTCTTCCCTTGGGCTACGGGGGCGGACTAATAGTACCCCGAAATCACTATCTGTCCCCTTAGTGCGACGCCTGCGAATATCGACCAGTTCCGCAGTCAGCCACGTCGGGCATGATCGTCGCGGGCCGATCGATATCGCTTGCGGATCCAACCAGCGGCGTGGAGCAGACGCGGATTCTGCTTGATGGTCTCGGCCATCCACCGGCCTCCGATTCTCCGCGCCCGGTGCACCGCTGCCAGCGGAGACGAGGTCGTCACCAGACCAGTGCCGACAAAAATATCGGCGCTCTTCAGCTCTTCTTTGTAGCGATTGCTGCCGGTGCCCATGTCGATAACCCGGACACCAACGCCGGGCGTGAACTCAGCCATGCGCATATGCATGATGAGGCCAGGGGAATACTTAGCAAAGCTTACGTCGTAAGCCGGGAACCAATGGGCGAGTATTTCGCCGCCGCGGAGCCCGAAGTGGGCGGCCACTGGAGTCTCATCCGCGTACAAGACAGAAAGCAGTCCGCCGAACCCGGCGCCACGATAGCTGAATAGCGCCCGCATCAGATCGGCGATCCATGGCCTCGCGAATATGTCGACCTGACCGGTACGGCGGTACTGTGTCGACTTCCACGCCAGCAGGGTGCGGAAAGCGGACGCATCGCGCGAATCCGCGACGAACCGAAGATCGCCGATCTCGCGGGCCGCCTTCCGCTCCTTGCGCTCCAGGTTTCTGCGAAACTGAGGAGAGCGGGAAGCGAGCATCCCGCGATAGGAGTCGAATCCCTCGGTCAGATCTATTATCGGCGAAGGTCTGATGGCGGCTTGGTACCGTTCGAACCCGTGCTGCCCGGCTACGAGGTGATCGAACTGCCAGGCGGAGAGGCGGCAGGCCCGCAAGAGCTCCCGTGCGTCCCATTCCACGCCGGGCACGTGGACCAGACCCTGGCAATCGGTCAGCCCGGCGGCGACTGGCGCGCCCGCCCCGGACCTATGCCGCTCGAACGGGAAGAACCCGACGACGGATGATCCCTCGCTGAGCACGGCGACCCGGGTATTCGGCCGGAGTTCTCCGACGATGACCGCGAACTCGGGCGACAGGAACGGGTTCGCGAATGCACGGCTACTGGACTGCATGGAACGCCATGCGTCAATATCACCCGAGCTTAGTTCGCCTGGCGGCACGACGCGAATAATCACGTTTATACCGTCTGGCTCCCCGCGGCGTCGGAATGATTAGAGATCTTCCGCCACGCTCCCTTTGCCGCTATGGTGCCTCTAAAGAAGACCGTCTTTACCGCTAGCCTGACGGAGGTGTCGCGCTGTCTGAATACGATTCTCGGCAGGGCCATGATACCCAGATCGGGTGCCGGAGTTATCACCGAGCAGGCATAGTCGTATCCGGCGTCTCGGACGGCGCTCCGAGCGGAAGCATCCATGACGCCGTACGGATAGGCGAATCCTCGGATGGGGCGCCCCAGGAGCTCGCTCAGCCTTGACCTGCTCTCGGTAATCTCTGCTTTTTGCCGATGGGCGTCGAGGCCCGACAGACGTATGTGCGTGACGCCATGCGAGCCGATCTCCATCTTAGCCGCGGCTACCTCTGCCACCTGCTCGGCCGACATGAGCGGCCATACAGGTTCTCCGTCCCACTCGTTCGTCCCGCCGAGCAGGCCAGAGACGACGAACATCGTCGCCGTGAAGTCATGCCGAAGCAGCTCGGGGACCGCGTGCTCGAGCACGTTGACGTAGCCGTCGTCAAAGGTAATGCCGACCAGCCCGCGCGCTCGGCCGTCTCGCATCGCGGCGACGAGGGTTTCTATGCTGACGCCCCGAAGTCCGCGTTCGGCCAGCCATGTCATCTGCTCAGAGAACCGGGCGGGCGTAACGCACAGCTGGTATGGATCTTGGTCGACTTGCTCAACACCGTGGTACATCAGTATGAGGGGCACATGACCAAGCCGGAGCCTGCTCAGATCCCGTGTTGATTTCTGTTGTATCATTCGGCGATTCCAACCAATTCCGTCGTTCAGGCAGTTAAGGTCCTCCACCGGATAGTTTAGAACTAACTAAGGACCTGTTGGTATTAATCAGCGCCGCCGCCTTCGGGTGCCCCGGCCGGCGGAACAGCCTCCCGCCTTCCCGGACATTCCCGGCTTCTTACCAGGATTCCCCGGATTCGCCGAAAGAATCGGCTTGGCGGACCCGCTTGGCATAGCTGGCGGGGCAGCTTGCCTCAGTTGGGCCGACTGGCGGCCGCGGCCGCTGCGCGACCCGGCCGACGGCCCGGGGCTGCCGGTCAAGGACCGGGGCTGCCGGTCAAGGACCGGGGCTGCCGGTCAAGGACCGGGGCTGCCGGTCAA
>Ga0302325_10011021_pt1 | contig 19502 bp, 29 predicted proteins | sample Palsa_T0_2_FD_201948 | JGI IMG/M metagenome (GOLD analysis project Ga0302325, IMG submission 201948) | Peat permafrost microbial communities from Stordalen Mire near Abisko, Sweden - Palsa_T0_2 | ecosystem: Environmental > Terrestrial > Soil > Palsa > Peat permafrost | place: Sweden: Abisko...
GCCGGATTGGATGAGGGTGGTTGCCAGGTCGGATTGGGTTGAGGGGGGGGAGAGAAACATGGTGGATTGGCAGGAGGGGCGAGTGGAGGGGATGGGGAGAAGAGGGCAAGTGATATGGGCTGCGGGGGGCTTGGGGCACGGATTGGTTGGGCTGCATGGGCGCATGGGCGCATGGGCGTATAGGCAAATCCTATTTCCCGCACCCTGTAGATCCTCGAGGATTGATTAGATACAGATCAAGATGGACGACCAGAAAATATGTTCGTTGTACGTCTTCTCTCTGGAAGTTTGTCGTCATGCTCGAATCAGGTAAATACATAATACTCGTATCGGGGCTCAGAGATATCTCAGGCACCCCCGTCGAGGCTTGATTTGACTTGAGTGGTAGATACTTGCCCCTATAAATGTTGAATATCAAGATAATTAACCAATTTTTGGGCATGCATATTTTTATTGCACCCAAACACCCACACGCGCAGGGGAAATCCTGACCGAAAGAACGCATTCCCTGGGACGACCCACCACGGGGGTTGATGGCGATTTGGTAGCTCACGACCGTCGTAGGAATGGCCTTGCCGGCCACATTACAGTACTCATCGTGGTGCACTCGCGGACTAACTCGTAGACATGGCCTCTCACCTGCTGAAGTCGCGTTTCTCGCCGAGTCCACCACTGTCGCCATTCAACCGCGACAGGCCATGTCAAGCTTGCAGTTAATCGACGTAAGCCACTGCCACGATTGACCCCAAATCGGCTGATGTCTCCTAGAGTGTCATCCCAGCTTTTAAACCTCCTCAAAGTGTACAAGTGCCACTTTGGTTGGGGATCCTTTTGAAACGACAACGACGCGCCCGGATTATCCCTCCATCGTGGCTGAATCACGAACACTTGCAAGAGATGCTCGACCAGGAAGAGAAAGAGCCCCAGTTTTCTGCATTGCCTTTTCAGTGGCTGGAAATATCATCTGCGTTACTGGATAGGTTTGAGTCTTTCCGAATGAACTGTCTCACGATTAGTGCTAGTGATGATATCATTGAACCTGATTTAACTCGCAGATTACTTCGTGATATACGAGAGGTGCGGCAGGCAAAGGCACGTAAAGGTATTGAGACCGTCGGAGATACACATTTGCAGATGGACAATCTTGGGACAATGGAAATCAACGAAATTCGCTTTCTCAGTCTCGCCTCAGATCAACTCAGGCATCTAAATGCCACAAAGATAGATCCTGATGTGGAGGGAGCTATGACGGCAAATGAAGAGACAGAGTCTTATCCAGGATCGGCATGGGAAGGTTGAATGTTGCATGCCGATAGCAATGCGAATTCATCAATAGCTAAATATAACAAGAAGGGGCCGCTTCGTACGTCAGCCTGTACAAAAGTGAACCAAAGCCGTCTCGCTGCGTGTGCAATCGGTTCACATGTGATCGCATGAATCTGAGTACGATCTAGTGTATGACTTGGTGCTTGATAGCAAATCTGGTACTTGGGCCTGCGGCAGTAAAGATGATTTGAAGCAACATCCAAAGTTGATCCGGGATGATTATTTAGGGAGTTAGAGTTGCCCATAGCGGCGGCGGGACATCAACAAGCGGACGGGCTGACGGTTTTGGCTTGCTTCCGGGGAAATAAAATCGCGGCGCACGCGAGAGAAAGTTTGGGGGTGCGTTGCTGCTTCCGGATCTGTTTGAGGTAGGACACAAAAGACGATGGCGCAGGGACTTTCGAAGTCATTTGTCGTTTGATCTGACGAATTTATAGTACTGGTGACGGCAAAATAAATGTGTCACAGACTCCCGTCTAAATAGTGATTCTTTGAGAGAACACCTGCCAGAAGCGAGTTCTTCTCGACTATTGATGGCAAGGAACGGGGGCTCCGCTAAGACGAGTCAAGGTTTACTTATCGCGACAATCTAAATCCATATCTGGGGGGTAAAGATACATCTGCACTTGCGTTTTTCGTTAGTCGTGTGGTGCGGGTTAAACACGGAAACATGTGAATCCGCTACTGCGAGTACAATGAAAGGGTCGACGACAAAGCGATGAGAAGGCAGTGACAGAGGACGCGCAAGTCCGGCCCAACCGCCCTGCGATCGGGGGGATTTGCATGATTATGAATAGCACCGGGGATCGCCGGAGAGATGAGATCTAGAGTGAAGAAGTTTGCAGAGGCTTGCTAGGCAGGTTAGTAGAAGGGGTATTTCACTGCTCGCGTGGGGGAGCTCGCTCGAGGTATCATATGCATGCTAACGTGTGTCATGCTGAGTCAATACGTCATAGAAATACCCAACGTCTTCATTCAAAGCTCGAGGGGTCTAGACAATGTTTGTGAGTCTCGGAGTGATGGTTAGATGTCTCTGTCTCTGCAGACGACATGGTTCTTGACAAAACGCCGCCGGTCAGGTACCCGGGACAGATCGGATCAACGGAAATGGCAATTGTGGCCCAAATGAGGACTGTGATTGGCGGATGTTATGTCATGGTCCGATTGGTCCCGATTTGCATGGAGTCAAAAGTTGACATCACGCAGCCACAGCTCCAGCGTCCCAACAGACTCGCCCCAACTTCCTTGACTCCGTCCCAATCCACGCACAACACCTCGTCAATCCACTCAATCCACCTTCACAACACCCAAAACATGAGCATCAACGTCGGAATCAACGGCTTTGGTCGTATCGGCCGCATTGTACTTGCCCAGCGCTTTATCTTTGCGGTTTGTGCGAGTGTGCTGACTTTTTTTTTTGATAGGTCTTCAGAAATGCTTTGCGCAACAAGAACGTTGTCATCAAGGCTATCAATGATCCGTTCATTGATCTCGAGTACATGTATGTCCCAATTGGAGAGGATGCGCTGATTTTGCAGGGTCTACATGTTCAAGTATGACTCGACCCACGGACGATTCAAGGGCGACATCCACACCGAGGGAGGAAAATTGGTCATTGACGGACAAGTCATTGATGTCTATGGCGAGAGAGATCCCGCCAACATCCCCTGGGGAAAGAGCGGTGCTGAGGTATCTCCACTACAAAGCTTTACTAATAGCAGTACATTGTCGAGTCCACTGGTGTCTTCACGACAAAGGACAAGGCAGCTGCACATCTGAAGGGTGGAGCAAAGAAGGTCATCATCTCTGCTCCCTCGGCCGATGCACCCATGTTTGTCTGCGGAGTCAACCTCGATGCCTACAAGCCTGAATACACCGTCATCAGCAACGCCAGCTGCACAACCAACTGTCTCGCTCCTCTCGCAAAGGTGATCATCCCTCTCGAATGGCAGCTAACGATAGGTCATCAACGATAAGTACGGAATCGTTGAAGGATTGATGACGACCGTCCACGCAACCACCGCCACCCAGAAGACCGTTGACGGACCCTCCGCCAAGGACTGGCGTGGAGGACGTTCTGCCGCCGCAAACATCATCCCCTCGTCCACTGGCGCAGCCAAGGCCGTCGGCAAAGTCATCCCTGAACTCAACGGCAAGCTCACCGGAATGGCAATGCGTATCCCCACCACCGATGTCTCCGTCGTCGATCTCACGGTCCGTCTCGAGAAGCCCGCCTCCTACAGCGACATCAAGGCTACCATGAAGGCTGCCTCTGAGGGCGAATTGAAGGGAATCCTCGGGTACACTGAAGACGCTGTCGTCTCGCAAGATTTCGTCGGCGCCGAGGAGAGCAGTATCTTTGATGCTGCTGCCGGAATCAGCTTGAATGACAACTTTGTCAAGTTGGTGTCCTGGTACGATAACGAATGGGGTTACTCTGCCCGTGTTGTCGACTTGTTGGTCTACATTGCCGGAAAGGACGCTGGCAAATAAACTATCCGAGTCCAAGTCAAGACCACATAAACGCCGAGGGAGATGCTCGGAGTGGATCTGTGATGAGACTTATTGGGGTCAATTAGTTCCAGTGCTAGAAATCTCTCTTTACTTTTGATGTAGTAGTGCTCTCCGAAAATATGAGATCAATTTATGTATTCTTATTATTATTGCCTGTGCTATCCTGATATCATTGCCCACCTGTATTCACTTGACTTGTCCAGCGGTTGAAGTCTTCTTCCTCTGCGTTCCGCTGGGCATTCCTTGCGGCTTCCTCAAATTTTGCTTGAAGACTTTCGTCCTCCTCGTTCATTGGATCGGGATCAACAATGTACCCATCATCTTCATCCTCTCCATCTGAAATGGTTTCCAGATGCACCGGCTCTGATTATAAGTCATATCAGAAGAGGGGGATATACCTCGTTGTGCACCGGCGGTACTTCCAACATTCATATCCTTCATCAACTTATCCAATCCCTCCGTCTTCCCCTCCTCCGCCCGCTCCTTAATCCGTCTCTCCAACTCCGGCTTATACTCCTTCTCATACTCCGTTTTCTTCACCTCCATAACCGTGAAAAACTCCTTCATCCCCGACCCCAGCACACTCGACACCCCAACCACCTACCGTCAACATCTCCCCCCTTAAGCCAGAAGTACATCCAAATGATGATAAAACTCCTCCAACACAAGTCCCATACTGCCCATCAAACTGCCCATATACCCCATCCCCTCCTCTCCCTCATTACTCTTCTCGTCCCTCACGGCCTGCTGGAACGCCTCGAAATTGGTCATCCACTCTTTTACAAAGTCCGCGTCCTTGATATCCGTCTTGTTACATACCAGGACCATCGGTAAGTTTGCTTTGTAGAGGATACTGCATGCGTACAGCATATTTGACATGAACGTTGCGGGGGAGGAGGAGCGGGGTGTGTCGATGACGTAGGCGAGGACAGTAGGATACGAGGAAGCGAGCGTGTCGAGAAGGATTTGACCGGATGCGCTCCAGAGGAAAACCTCCATCTGCCCAGGTGTATCCACTATAATATACCTTCACATCAGACCCTTGTCACAGCGCCTACAAAGGCTGGGGGAGGGGGGCGATACTCATGGGCCGGAGCGCGTTTCTCTATTATCCCAAGAATCTGATCCACTTTCGTAGCAAATAAATTAAGACAAGTAGTAATGGCTCCGTTCGGGCCAAGTCCATACCTACATCAGTCTGCCTGTCCTGCTCGCGGAAAATACTGTTTCATGACTTCCTTGTAGTTTATTGAATCGCGGATATCGATATTGGCTTCGTAGGGCAGGTTCAGAACCGCAGGGTCCAAGTTGAGCACATACGGCGGTTTCCGCATCGCATGGAGGTAAACGTTCAGACGTTGCATGAACGTCGTTTTGCCGGAGCCTACGGCACATGGCTTTAGTATATGAAATATGTAACAGGAGAGGGGACGGGCGGAGGGTACCGGCCATGCCGACGCAGACGATGACTGTGGGAGACATCCTTGTCGACAATGAAGAACTCGAAAATGTCACAGACACATGATGGATAAATTAATTTGCTTGATAAAGCACTGATTACAGTATGTAAATATTTATATTTATTCTAAATCTGATTTCTACAAGTGATAAACAAATAACGCCAACGCCCCTGAGCTTCTCGATCCGTTTCATTCCCCCCTTTACGGCCGTCGGCAAATCAATTATGCCAGAGTTCACCAACTTTAGATGGCAGTCAAACCAGTCCCATATCAAGGACGAAAGTCTCGTGCATTGGAGAAAATGTATTGAATTCATTCGTTGGGACGCTCTCAACGACGCCGCCGAGAGGCTCAGAAACATGCCTTGCAAATTTGGCCAACAATATGGTTTCGGTGCACGTCATGTCGTCCGTGAACTCGTCTTTGATGACGATGTGCATTGGATCGCTCGAGTCAACCTGCCGGAAAGGAACCCCAGGACCCAAGAAAACAATCTTTCGAACCCGATTTCCTTTTACTGGACACCGGCGTCGGCAGCGGTAATGCAGAGTGAAATCGATACCATGGCGTTTGTTCGCGAGTACACCGATATTCCGGTTCCGCACGTCTTCTTTTACAATATCACTCCAGCCGATCCAGTCGGTGCCCCGTACATGTTCATGGAATGTATCAAGGGCAACTCTGCTATGGACATGCCCGCACGGTACGAGGTTCCCGCTCAATATCAGGCAAAGTATAGGGACGCTGAAGCATCGATCGTGGTAATACTCATCCTTTAAGACTTGCTCTATCCATCAGGTTAAGCTTTGGAACATCGAGTTTGACAAAATCGGCTCTATATCTCGCAATCCAGACTCTGGCAAATATGAAATTGGTCCCATGGCAAATGGACTTGGAGGCCCCTTCGAAACAGCCACGGAATATTACCGAGCATGGGCGACGAAGAATATGTGCCCTCCCGGTGCCACATCCGACCTTTCCACACAAATTTCCCAACTGGCACCGTTTATATCGCCCGACAATCACGGCCCATTCCGATTATTCCACCCCGACTTTGCCGTTCATAACGTGATCGTTGATGAGGAGTATAATATTCTGTCCCTCATAGACTGGGAGTATGCATTTGTGGGTCCCTCTGAATTAGCCACGCAACAAGCGCTTCGGTATCAGACTTATCCGCTACCGGTTTTGGCAATTGTTCCGGGAATGATGGACGAAAACGGGAATGTAATAGATCAGGGATGGCGCGAAGCGTTTCAACAGCGATCTGAATTTATTGCTGCGGTGTCGTCGCAGGAGAAGCGACTTGATGTCTCTCCACCAATGTCGACAAGGATCAATGGTGTGCAGGCGGATATCTGTTGGTTGATAGCAATGTGGAAGCAAAAGATGCCTTGGATACTTAATTATGCTCCGGGTATTCAGAAGGGTGTAGATACTATCTTGAAAGCCGTAAGGGAAGCATAGAACGGTAGAAATGGATTACATATCTCTTTGTCGGTCATGGAACTAATCTTACTTATTGTGCGCGGCGATCGGCCTAATTTGTCACTGGAGTGACGAAACGAACGACGCGAATAAGGCCGATCAACGCTCAACGATTGACGTCGCTTGTTCAGCAGGCTCGATGTGTGGACGAACGGCATTGAATTTCAGTGAAGAGGATCTTAGAGCAGAACTAGCAAGAGCAAATGTCAACATAAATCAAGTCCTCAATCAACCTGTATGGCGAAGAACGTATCCCCCCCCCCAACACACCTATATCACAGTAAGTTGTGTCCTGACATTTATGAAGACATAATGTTGCGCCGACTTATATTCAGCCTGTTATTCGGCAATTAGGGGGAGATAGGAATGATCCGACCCCAGTCCCTGATCCCACAGAGTCGAGAGAGCATACGAATAATGTGGACGACTCAAGTCCCGTGAACGAAGGCGCAAGTCCGAAATCTCCTCCTCTTCAAGCGGCGACAGCGCCTAAGTCTCCCAAATCTCCCTGGAAAGGCAAGCCAGGGGATCTAATAATTCAGTCAATGAAGTAATCTCGCCTGTCTCTCCCGATCACAGTGTCGAGATGGCGTACAGAGTTAATTGGCAGATGGGGACTGATCCCATTCTGGACGAAGCGAGCACCTGATTTCCCCAGTGTAATGCGCACCATAAATTGTCGCGACGATTCTTTATTTGAAAACAGAGGTATGTGGAACGCTATTAAAGGTCGTAAACGTTGCGTCGTCCCAGGTACCCTACCTCTCCTATCTCTTTCCATCCGCTATCACCATCTTGCCTACACCATTTCCCTGGATCTCGGAGTTTCGACTGATGTACTAGTAATGGGATATTACGAATGGTTAAAGAAAGGCAAAGACAAGATCCCTCATTTCACAAAGAGGGGAGACGCTAAAATAATGCTCCTTGCAGGTCTATGGAATTCCGTCCAATACGAAGGTCCTCCCCCCCCTGGCAACCAGCTACTGCAAAACACACCCACGATCTCCACACACTTGAGCGCTGGGTTCCATCAGGACCAGCTGATGATAGGCACGGATGAACGGATATATTCGTATACCATCATAACGACATCAAGTGCCAAAAGCGTCTCGTTTCTACACGATAGAATGCCCGTGATATTAGAACCCGAGTCCGAAGGCATGAGGAAATGGCTCGATCCAAATGAGCCGTGGTCAATGGACCTGGCAAAGATTCTCAAACCCTACGAGGGGGAATTAACCTGGTCCGCTCTCACTATCCCGCCATCGCGTTCCGTCCCTTATAACTACCCTTCATTCGCAATCTGTTCCTCTTGCAGTCCCATATGTTCCTTTTGAATTCCCCTTTATGCGCGTCGTCTCAGATGAGCAGGATCCAGTGCTTACGATAGTTACCCCGTCAAAAAGGAAGTAGGAAAAGTAGGCGAAGACTCACCCCTATTCATCGTCCCCCTAGACAGCGCAGAAAACAAATCCAACATCGCAAATTTCTTCAAATCGCCTTCCAAACCTGCAAAGTCCGCATCACACGACTCTCCCACCCCCCTCGGCGCAGCTACGAGGTCCAAGGCGGGGATCCCTAGTGAGATGGCAGATGAGAATCCAGAGGAGATTAATTCCGAAAGTCGCGCGCCTGGGAAGAGGAGTATTGAGGAATTGGATAGGGTGCAGAGGGAGCATGAGTTTGTGGATGAGAGGGTTAAGGTATCGGTGGGAGAGGACGAGGTACTGGATGGGGGGGAGGGCAAGGAGGGCAAGGGACAAGGAGGAGTGAAGACTTTGCAGAGGAAACCTACTAAACGGGCTAAGGTTGTTCCAAAAAAGGACGGTCGGCAAACAAAGGTTCAAGGGAAGAAGATTACCAATTTTTTCGGGAAGTAGATTGAGAATCTGGCGGAAGTATTGTAAGTAGATATAGGAAGGGATACCATGCGAAAGGATTGTATTTAACGGTCAGACGTCTTGCGCGTACAGTGAGATGGACCCCCGTCCAATATCAACAATTCGGCCACCACAATGTTGACCGGCCACCAGCGCCTGTTGTTGATCTGACGGAAAACCTTCAGCGCCAATGGTGTCATTTACATACAATCTTGGAAGCTCGATTCGTATATGCATATGATATTGACCACTACCAGATCTTTCTTGGGTTTCAACGTAAAAATAGTACTGCACATTTCTCCCGAGCAACGCTACCTGAACGAGAAAGTAAACCCCACCGCTACGAACAACCATCTACAACAATGACAAATTCTAGCGCTTTCTCTTTTGTCCTTTCTTCCCGCTAGTCACATTGGTACTAGCTGAACTTCCGACAGAACTAGCTCTACTTGTCTGTTTACTGCCCCTCAAGCTCGCACCTTGCTTATGCTACTATTAACCCCGATTTGAAGGAGGACGAATGAATACCTTGAGAGTCTCAACGAGTTTGTTGCCCGCCTTCTTGGTCTTCTTTGCTGCGGGAGTGCTCTCCCTTGAGTCATCTTCCTCCAGATCTCTCTTTCCTTCGCCGAATTCTCTCATCACCATGGTGAGTAGCGTGGTGCATCGTCGTTGGATTTCAAGACTCGTGCGGGAGAGGAAGAACCAATCGAAGCGGAAGAGAGGGGACTCGCGGATCTCTTCCCTGATACGCTCATAAAGATCTTCTCGGCCTACACCGAATCTATTCAATTGCACCAGGAGGAATCGATCTTCTTCCTCGGTATATACTTTCCCTTTGTTCTGGTTGTATTGGATCTGGAGTTGCTGTAGCGGCGCACGGTATTGCGAGAGCTTCTCGTGCAGGAATTTGGTCTGTCGATCTTGTTTACGAAGACGTTCTTCGCCAGCCTCAATTGCAGTGATATACCTGTCGTAACCTATCATTAGAATTTGAGGAAGGGAGTATGATACCATCGATCTCTTCGTAGCGCTCCCAAAACACTTTGGCATACTCTTTGACTTCTTTCGCTGTCTTGGTACCGATCTCCTCGGCAATCTCAGCATACTTGTCTCGACCGTATTTCTCGCTCGCGCGGACAAAATGATGGAAATCCCGACGTTGCCAGTTCGAGAAACCCTGAGTAGATAGTTCCTCCTTCTCCTGTTGCTCTTCCTCGGTCAGAGGGACAGCAGTATCAATTTCTGCCTGCTCTAGTTTCTGCTGTTCTTCCCGTTCCTCGACATCGAGATCGTCTCCCTCCGGAAGAGGAGCTTTATACCCCTGTTCCTTCCGGAAATACAATGTCTCCTTTTCATGTAATTCTCTCAACTCGGGAGGATAAAATTGATGATCTTGGACATTGATTTGTTTGGGTGGTCGAGGAGCTTTTGGTTTCGTTTGTGTGGGACCGCCGGTGTGAAGAGCATCTTTATAGTAGTGATCGATCGAGTAATTCGGAGTATGACGTTCGCGTTTCGAGGGATTAATCCACGACAGTCCTATCTGTTTCTTTTGCTTGAAATCCTCTCCCATCCAGGTATACGCGGACTCGGAAGTAAAATTCTGCAGATCGTCAATTCCAAGTTCAGCATATCGACTTTGGAGCTGTCTTGTTCGTTCCTCGCCGTGGCGGAAAATCTCCTCAATGTCGTCTTCGTTGATTGTTCCACCCTCCTTTTCAAAGATTTCTTCAGCGCCATGTTGGACCATGTTGAGAAGTTCGTCTTTTGAAGCTGCTTTACTATTTGCTTGTTGGGCACGGCCTTGTTGAATGACGAGTTGATCGAGACGGAGTTTCTGAGCAGCTCGTTCGAGAACTTTTTCTTCGATGGCGTTCTCGGTGACGAACCGGTAGACGTAGACTTGTTTTGTTTGACCGATACGATGAGCTCGGTCCATTGCTTGTAAATCGGCTTGAGGATTCCAGTCGCTATCGTACAACACGACGATATCGGCACTGGTCAAATTGATACCGAGTCCACCCGCACGAGTCGTGAGAAGGAAGATAAACTTCTCACTTCCCTCTTTGTTGTACTCGTCGATTGCAGAAATACGATCTTCATGCGCTGTACTTCCATCAATTCGACAGTACTTGTATTCCCTCATAACGCAGTAATCCTCCAAAATATCCAACACACGACTCATTTGCGAGAAAATCAAGACTCTTGAACCCTGTTGTTTCATCCTCTTAAGAAGTTTATCCAGGATCACCATTTTGCCAGAGTTGAACACCAGATGTTCATCATTAGTATACGGTGGGCCCGGCTCTGCTCCATCGAAGAGATAGGGATGATTACAGCATTTTCTTAACTGCATGACGATATTGAGAAGGCGAGTTTTGCCCTCGCGTTTACCGACTGCGCCATTCACGGCATCGATATCCTTTTCCAGAATTCGTCGATACCATTTGACTTGCATTTCTGACATGCCGACGTATATGTTTGTTTCCTTCTTTGGTTTGAGAGCTTTTTCGACGTCCGATTTGACTCGTCGTAGCAAGAAAGGTCGCAGGACTTTATGGAGTTGTTGTACCACGGCATCCTGATCCGCGTCTTGTTGTTGGAACCACTGGTCGAACGCACCGCTATCGGAGAAGACATCGGGAAGTAAAAAGTTGAGCAGAGCCCATAATTCATGGAGATTATTCTGCAGTGGCGTACCGGTGATAAGGAGCCGATTTCTCGAGTTGAAAAGCCGGACTATTTGCGACAACATGGATTCTTCATTTTTGATACGATGCGCTTCGTCGATGATAATATATTCCCAGGCAAATTTCTTGAAATGGGCCTTTTCCCGAAGGACCATTTCGTAGGATGTGATACACACGTCAAAGTCTTGTGTGAGGAGCCTGTCTCTGACAAGTTCTTGACGTTCTTCCTTTGCACCTTGGAAGACGAGGATATTGATTTCGGGGATCCATTGCGCGAACTCTCGAGCCCAGTTGTTGATGGTGGACTTAGGAACGGCGATTAAATGGGGACCATTCACGCCTCGGATAAACCGGAGATATCCGAGGAAAGAGATTGTCTGCAGGGTTTTACCAAGACCCATTTCGTCGGCGAGGATACCGTTTATACCGTTTTCGTATAGCGAGATTAACCAGTTTAGACCTTGGACTTGATAGTCCCGCATTTCTCCTCCTTTGATGTCTATAAATTAGTTCGAAATCCGAAGAGCAAGGGCACTTACAAGCTGGAGACTCTCGGAATATGGTCCTCTCATCCTCCTCGTCTTCTTCGTCCTGGAGAAGCTCCGCATCTTCCTCCTGTTCCGTTTTTCGATGACGATGATCCGTGATCTTTGCTCGAGAACTGCTCCGTGACATATTAACCTTCTTTGACTCGTTGAGTAATTGCTTGAATTCCTCATCTACAATCAATGGACGATCCGCAGAGAGGATACCCTGATCAGCACGAATGTTTATGAAATGTCGAAAGAGTTCAGTCTGTCCTAGAAGAAATGCGAATCGCTATTGTTAGTTGTATCTTCACGTGTCACCTACTTTGGCGGAATCAGTTAACTACAGTCAACAAAGCTCGTTGGAGTGACTTACTTTTGCTCGGTCGAGTTTGCTGTGTCTCGCTTCATATTCCTTCTTTCGTGCAGAGCTCTCCAGAGCCCGTCGTTGAAGATCCTTCTCCCGTGCGGTCATCTACATATCAGCAACCCGCGCTACGCCACCCGTGAATGCGCCATACGTGTACAGATCCATCCTACATTATTAGCATCCACTGCGACAAGAATCTGAAGGGGCGACGGTACCTCTGTGGATTCAGGCGTCTCCTCACGCTTTAGGCTGTCCTCAGTGACACTCTCGACAGGGGTAGCCTGGTCGGAAACACCGTTATGATCAATGTCCATTGGCTCCACCATCGTGGAAGCAGAAGCGTGGATGAATCCTGCGCTTTTTCTGTTTGACGGGCGTAGATTTCTGTTCCGGAGGCGGCGAGGGAGGCGGTCAGCGAGAAAGTTGATCGATGGGGGCCAGAGGACGACGCGCGCAACAAATTAGTTTCAATCCGGGCCAAACAGTAAATACAGCACATTCACGTAATCAACGCTAAATTTCCGCCAAATACGGCAAAAGCGATTGGATACCACACAGATATCCGCAAGAGACAGGGGTGCGCTAGAAACTTCGCGAGAATGGTGTACATACTTGGCGATCTAAAGAGAGATGTCATTGTACACTGCATTTAAATCACTGCTAAAGAAGGTCCCCGATAACTTGCCCAAAACTTTGCCAGCAAACCGTTTACGATACTTGACATTTTCCAACTTCATCAATTCCATGCAATACACCTTCATCATCGCTATTTCCATCCGACTCCGTTGACTGAGCTTCGGTATCTGAACCATCCTACTGTCCGTCTACCTTGGCCTTTTTTGCATCTCCCTGCAAGTCCTCATCCGCCTCGCGTTTCCCGTTCTGAGTATTTCCGGGTTCAGCAGTATCGAGCTTCTCTCGTTTGTTGGCGGAAAGCGAAGGATCAGCCTCGGTGGGAGATTCCTCGCGAGGTCGCTTCTCACCGGCAGCTTTGGCCTCGGTTGATGCAGCGGGGGTTTCTTCTGCGGGAGGAGGTGAACGAGAACGGTCCCTTCCTCGGCCCTCTCTTCCACGACGTCCCTGTCCTCGATCCCGTCGAGTATCCCTCTTCTGCGATTGCCTGTTGCCCTTCTCCATTTCCTTGAACGCCGAGAAATGTTTCTGACCCCGTCGTTCTCGTTCTCGTTTGGCATCCCGTTCTTTTCTTTCCTCCCATGTCAATTTCTCATCTTCGTCTTTCTTTTGCTGGATATACGCCGACTTTGTCTTCGCTTCAAGGAGTGATCCGTTCCATTCCTGTGGCTCAGCAAGGTATTTGTCTGCATCTTCTTTGCGTTTGAATTGAACGAAGACTGATCCCTTGAATAATCCAGTGTCTGTCCGTCTCAAACGAAGGCTCTCGATTTCTCCAAATCCGATGAAATACTTCTCCAGGTCGATCTGTAAGGTAGGCGTTTCATCGCCAAATCCTTTCTACATATTAGCATGTTTCGGTGAAGGGTATACCGCATAGACTGTGCGTTGACCAAGTTCTGTGAACGTCTCTTGTGATAGTCTCACGAGAGGGACCTTTCGACGAACCATTGTTCCGTCCTCGTTAACTTCCAACAACTCCTTACTTGCTCTCAGTGCCGTTGCAATGTTCTCAACAGGTTGGAACCGCTGCATACGCTTGAAAGAGGCAATGTTCTTGATGGGCACCCATCCTTCCTTCTTTGGGTCTGACTGCGTCAAAGTCCAGAGGTACTTGTCGCGAGGCAGATTTGCATCACTGAAATAGAACTCGACCTGTTTGAGGATCTCTTCGGTATCGGATGTTTTGGGAAGGATGGTGGGATCGAACTTGTTGTCTCGTGCCCGCTTTACCGGTGGCTGTCCTGCATTCGGACGGGAGAGGTCTTCTGGGGGCGGTGGTGATGCTCGCTTGGCAGGAGCAGCAGTTGGCGCGGCGTCTACTTCTGAAGTCATTGCCAATTGTTGTGTTCCTGTGCGGGCGATGATGCGTTGACTGTGGATAAAAGAGGACGGAGTCAGCTCTGCCACAAACGAAGAATTTTGGTGGCTCCGCCGATCATCAAAGTTTCAAACGAGGCGGCAGCTGATTTTAATTGCAACGGTATTGTGTGTGTGACTGCTTCTTTGGAAACCAGGGACTATCACCAAGTTTACCCGCATCAAACCGTTGCAAAGAATTCGATTCGATCCGTTCTTCATTGATTGACATCATGGCAGACAGTCTCGTATTAAGAGGAACTCTTCAAGGTATGAGTCCTCTTTGCAGAGAAGGAAGGTTAATTGCCAGGTCACAGTGGCTGGGTCACCGCTCTGGCGACATCGTCTGAGAATCCCGACATGATCATTTCCTCCTCGCGAGACAAGACCGTCATCGTCTGGACCCTCACCCGGGACGAGGGCTCCTACGGATACCCAAAGAGGGCGCTTAAGGTACTGTCTCTTTGTGTCGCTTGCTGATTGCAGGGCCACAACCACTTTGTGCAGGACGTAGTCATCTCCTCGGATGGTCAGTACGCTCTTTCTGCATCATGGGACAAGACTCTCCGTCTTTGGGACCTCAACACGGGAAAAACCACTCGTCGCTTCATCGGACACACCAACGATGTCCTCTCCGTGTCCTTCTCCGCCGACAACAGACAAATAGTCAGTGGCAGCCGAGATAAGACAATCAAGCTCTGGAACACTCTTGGTGACTGCAAGTTCACCATCACAGAAGAAGGACACGGCGAATGGGTCAGCTGTGTGCGTTTCTCGCCTAATCCCTCCAACCCAGTTATCGTCTCTGCTGGATGGGACAGACTCGTCAAGGTACGCCGCTTCCCCCGTGAACCAAAGATCAAATGATGTCACACATATCTGCTACTTCAGAGACTCACGTCAATGAGAGATTCAACTATCTGCGTTATCTATCTGATGATCTCACACCTGAAAATTTCACAGTTTCTTCTGGACATGGCTGACGAGTGATTTAGGTCTGGGAATTGACCAAGTGCAAGCTCCGCACCAACCACTTCGGACACACTGGCTACATCAACACAGTCACCGTCTCCCCCGACGGTTCTCTCTGCGCATCAGGAGGAAAGGACGGTACCACCATGCTCTGGGACTTGAACGACTCCAAACATCTCTACTCCCTCGAAGCCAAAGATGAGATCCACGCTTTGTGCTTCTCACCCACCCGATACTGGCTCTGTGCTGCCACAAGCAGTTGCATCATGATCTGGGACTTGGAGAGCAAGAGCGTTGTGGAGGAATTGAAGCCTTCTGAGGGACAAGGGAAGAAGAACGATTACTGCCTCAGCTTGGCTTGGAGCGCCGATGGTCAAACTTTGTTTGGTGGATATACCGATAACAGTACTTTCCTTTGGACAATGTGAACTAACGTTACAGATATTTACGTCTACCAAGTTACGCAGAGTTTCTAGTTTGAAGGTGGTGGCAGCATAGTTTGAAGTTCTGGTATAGTAACGACTGTACAACCTAAAAATTCAATTCGTCGTGATAACGCATCGTAATACATTTCCCGAACCAATTTCACCACTACGTGACAGTCCATTCAAGTGACCGACTTTCTCCTATATGCGCTCGTCGACGCGGTGCTTCCAAATTTTGCATCTCTTGAGATCCCGCGCGACTGTGCCCTACTTTTTAACCTCACGAAAATCGTCCGCTCGAAAAGTCAAATAATCTTCGAAAGGGACAACAGCCCGAGCACCACCACCATCACAATGCGGTGCCTACGCCGCTCCATCCCCCTTCCGCCAACTCACAGTCCCAAGCTCACCCGCATAATACACACCACGCGCACTCTCCTCGCGGATGAGAACTTCACCAGCGACGAATACGACCAAAACGAAGCCAACCAAGTCGCGGACCATTCTTTCCGGTTGCCGTCAAGGGCCGACAGCGTGGCGTATGCCAGAACAAATAGCGAACGCGCTTTGCGGAGATGGCAGGAGTCGCAGGATCCACAGAAACGATTGAAGTTTATGACGATGGGCAGGGAGTTTGCTATTCCGTATAACTTGACGCAGCACAGTTATATGAATGTGAATCATTTGAGGGAGTTGCGTACGTATTATCGCAAGATTATGTATGAGATGCCGCAGTTTGGACGTACAGACCCCTTTTTATTGCTGGTTATGGGGAGCGGAGGTTGATGGTAGAATTTGCTCGGCCGTTTAGACCGCCTAATAAGTTTGAGGTGCTGCGGTTTCGATACTCGACTTATTTCGGGGAGAATCATCCTGCTGCGAAGAAAGTTGTGTTGAATTTCTCTTTGAAACAATTGAGGAAGGCGGTGTCGGAGGATCCGAGATTCGATGATGCCTGGGAACACAAATTGAAGTTGTTGCTGGGAACGAGATATAATCCCACCTCCGATGAAGTCCGTATGAGTTGTGAGCTATATCCGTATCCTGCACAGAACAAGCGATGGTTGAGTGATAAATTGGATGAGCTGGTAGAGACGGCTGCTGTATGCCTTCAACCCCTCCATGCTAATTAATAGACCGGAGAGTCATACAGTGATATTCCTATCGATACCCGACATGTAAAGAAGAATCGAGTGTACCAAATTCCACAAGAGTGGTTGAAGTTATCACCTGAACGACAAAGGGCCGAAAAAGCTGTCGAAGAACAGATTTATCAACCTGCACTAGCACGCTGTGTCCAACTAGCCAAAGTCGAGAAAGTCGAGGACATCCCCGTGTCGATGCAAAAGAAGCTGCGTGGGATAGTCAATGCCACTGTCCGCAATGCCGTCCGACCTGGCTTTTTCGCCGACTTGAACGATCCGCGAGTCCGCGAGATGGTCATCTCAGAGAGCTTGAAGCATCTAGTATGGTCATTCCAGGCCATAGAAAATCGCCATACCGAGTTCATTACCCCCGATCTCAGCGAGGAGGAATTCGAAAAGGCGTTCCATGCGGAACAGCTGCGCAGAGAAGCCAAGAAACGGGCAGATGATTTACAAGCTGAGGAGGACAGGAAAGAGAAACTTTATAGTCGACAACAGCAATTTGCTGCTTCCAATGTTTCAGATGAGATCCCTGAAGTCACAGAGGGGGAACTCGAGCGAGTGGCACAACAGGCGACTGAACCAACCTCTGAAGACGATGATCTCGATAACCTGGGTTTGGATGACGCTATGAAGAAAGCTCTCAAAGTGCGCGAGGAACGAAGAAAACTCATTCTGTCGAGATTGGAGGAGCCTGAAGTTCCAGAATGGCTTAAACATGCCGTTGATGAGGATGATAGGGAATATTTCCCACTGGCTTCTGGACGGTTTAACAAGGAGAAAAACCGAGAGGATATATTGGCTGATTTCTTCCAACAGGAATTGGATGAGGCTAAAATTGGAAGTGAGGAGGAAGCGAAAATCCTGGAGTTTATGGATAAACTTGTGGAGCAGGAGGAGAGTGGGTTGGTTGCGGAGGAGAGTGTGGATGAGATCAAGAGACGCGTCAATGCGATGTTGAAGGAGATCGAGGATAGGAAAGAGCAGCAATAGCATCATTAGAAATTGAGAACCTTCCAAAAACGAAGAATAATCATGAACCGTACTCTGTCACTATTTTGCTGCAAACCGATATTCCGGCGTCCACAGTTCCGTGGAAATTGTCGGCGGACGGACAGTCAGACAGATTACAGTTTGCGGGAGGCGGAGTGGCGTCGGAGTCTACTTTGAAATTTTCTCTCCTGCCATCGCCGTCACCAACCAGCACCAACCAACAACCTCAGCGCCTTCCCCTCGAATAGCATCCTTTGTTTCCTTGCATAGTTTCATGTCTCACGAACGCAAACAAAAACTCGCCCAGTCGCGCAGACGAAATGTTCTGGAAGAAGACGACGGCGATAACAACGAAACTGGGCCCGCGGTCATTGACGATTCAGCGTCCGATGCAAACTCTGACGACGATCTCCAGTTGAGCGGATCAGACAACGAGGACGAGGAAGAGGAAGAGGAGGCAGTGGATCAGAGTGGTCCTGCGGCGGTGAATGCCGGCAAGGGGAGTGTGTCGCCGCCGACGTCGGAGAGCTATGATCGGTTGGAGGATGATACTTTACAGGGCGGTGATTTCGTGGATCTGGCTGCGTCGAATGGATCTGTTGGGCCGGCCAAGTTGACGGACACTGCCATCATACTGAATGGGTTCAAGGATATTCCCACGGAGGAGAATGACGGCGCATCAGAAGGTGCAATGCAATTTGACGAGTGGGATAATACAACCTTTGAACCGCTGCCATCCCAAAAAACACAAACCACCATAGCGCAGCCACCGTCAAGAGGCAGAGGCAGAGGCGGTGCACGAGATCGGCCTGACAGAGAAACATACTGGCAGCGGAGAAACCGGGAGAAGGAGGAGTACAAGAAACGACTGGAAGATCCGACGTTTACGCCGTATGTTGGAGAGTTCTTCATGCATGATTCAAGGAAGAACAGGCAATTTGATTCACTGAATCAGTTTGGGCCACGGGGACGGGGACGAGGCAGAGGTGCAAGAGGGTTCAGAGGAGGTTTTCAGAGGGATTTACCTGGCCGTAACGGCGCGCAGGAGGAGTCATCTTGGGGACATGATGGGTTTGAAGAACTTGAGCCGCAACAGTCATCCCGACCTGGATCATCCAGGGTATTTCCCCTTTATGAGTGGTCTAACTTCAGGCAAAGGCGAAAAGTCAAACAAGCTCACTTGGACGGCAGACTCCTCTTCAGAACATCAATGATGGGTCTGATTCCGCATCACAGTCAACACAACAGAGGGCAGTGGTCCAAGCTCCAGAAGTGCCACAAAACTCTCGCAATACAAAACCCCATCGCTCGAATGTGTCGTCCCTTGCAAGCAAACTCGTCACTGTAAATATCTCCCTTCCAAATTCCAAGAAGGCTGTAAAAGATGTGACCCTCAACAGCTATGTCGGCCGTATCCCATATCAGAAACCTCTTCGAGGGGATCGACCAGTCAAAATCACATCTATCAAGGGCGCCGACAATCGTGAGATTTATCCGTCGAAGGAGCGAAGCTGGCTGCCTTATTTCTTGAAAAATGCAGCCAATGTCGCTCAATCAAGGGATGGTGTTCATTCAAGGGGAGGGAGCGTCACCGGCACGGGGACTACCAATAACGCTCGACCTGCGAGAGACATCAACGGCACGCCGAATAAGGTTACTCCAGCCGTTACAGCGGAGCGATTCACCCCACATTCTCCCGCTCTTGTTGTCGATG
>Ga0302325_10011023_pt1 | contig 19500 bp, 20 predicted proteins | sample Palsa_T0_2_FD_201948 | JGI IMG/M metagenome (GOLD analysis project Ga0302325, IMG submission 201948) | Peat permafrost microbial communities from Stordalen Mire near Abisko, Sweden - Palsa_T0_2 | ecosystem: Environmental > Terrestrial > Soil > Palsa > Peat permafrost | place: Sweden: Abisko...
TGACGAAAACCAATTTCGCGCAGATCTGTACTACCGGCTTCACGTCTTTCCATTGAGCGTACCGCCGCTTCGGGAGCGCCGCGAAGACATACCGCTGCTCACCCGCTACTTCGTTCAGAAACATGCTCAGCGGATGGGCCGGCCTATCGACGAGATTCCGACGTCCGCGATGGAAGCCCTCACGCGGTATGACTGGCCGGGGAATATTCGAGAGCTGCAGAATGTACTGGAGCGTTCCGTCATTCTGACTCACGGGAACACCCTGCAGATTGCAATGTCAGACGTTGGGCAAACGTCCCGTTCAAGTGTGCCGAGCTCCAGCGGTTCGAAGGTGTCTCAGGCGACCGAACGGCAGGCAATCATCCGAGCACTCGAAGATGCGAAGGGCCAGGTTGGGGGCCCGGACGGCGCTGCCGCTCGCCTCGGCATGAAGCGTACGACCTTGCAATCACGTATGCGGAAGTTAAACATCGCGCGCCAGTATCGCTGATCGCCACAAACGCTATGACTCTATCCGAAGTGATTCGGCGGTCCCGATTCCGTCGCCCCACGACACTCGCGCGCCGAATCACTCCAGATAGAGTCATAGCGTTACTCGGGAGCAATAGTCTCATCCTTCCGCTATGAATCTGTTCTATAGTCGCTCCGGCTACTCGGTGGAGAAGTAGCGTTCGGGTGTCGGCGTGGTCACGTGGCGAGCGGTCGATCCCTGCGTGCGGCCACTCAGTGAGTGGCGGGCAGCCCAACGACGATGAGAACCGCGTAGTCCTGCTTTCGGCAGCCGTTCACGACGGGCATGGCCGCCCCTGGATTCACCGGAAAACCCTTGGTCCGAACGTTCGCGGGCGAGCACGAGTTGTTAGCCGTCGCCGGCGTGTAGCGTGCGGAGCGGCATCCGAGATGGGTGACATCGTAAAGGGTCGCTCCGTCGGCGAGTTCCCACCGCTGATTGCCGTCCTTGTCCTTGGGCTTAATTGTCAGCACGGTCGTCACATTGCGGTCGCCCGTGACGAGGTATTTCCCAGGAGGCAGCGGAAAGGTCGGCTTCTCCATGATCAAGCCGTGTTCCTCCAGCCACCAGTCCTCAGCGTCGAATTTCCACTGTGACGGCGCCACGCCGCCGGCCGCCTTCAATTGATCGTAGCGGTCAAGCTTGCAACCGCGCGGGCCCGGGTCCTGGCTCCAGAGGCCCCATGATTGCGCGCCGTTGCCGGAGGTGGCGCCGGCGTCTCCCAGCGCCGCGATGTACTGCGGCTCGATGCGCCTGAACTTCGAGAGGTCTACGCCTGACGCGTGAACCGGCTGCTGCAGGCCGGCCGCCAACATGACGGATCCTATGGACAGGAGCCAGCGGCTCACGGACGACACGAGGTGGCGGACATTCATGCGATTGCTCCGGTTGGACGACCTGATGACATCCTACACCAACGCGCGCCCCGGAGCTGGCCTCCTCGTGGTGGATCTCGACTTCGGCACGGCCTCAGGACTCCTCGCGTCATGGTGCCCACCTCGCCGATGTAGCGCGCATGGATACCAGCTCGATGGCTCTCGGCACGCGGTATCCCTACGGTAGGCGGTCCGACTCCGGGGCGCCGATGAACGAGAGATAGGGTCGGGCGGTCCGGTCAAGGCGGTGCTCAAACGCTGAAAGCACTACACCTGGAAGCTCTGCTGGTACGCAAGTTCCCTGGAGCGTCTTCTCGCCGTCGATGGCGAGCTTACTTAAGCGCACCGCCAACGCCTCCTTTGTGCCCAGGCTCTTGTCGATAGGTCCTTCTATGTCGTTAGCCTTGATCGGGAGTGCTTCGGCGAGAATTGGCGGGGAACAGACAGGAACTCGGGCCGAAGCACTTTCGATAAGGAGACTTGAAGGAAGCCGGTGGCAGGGTGGACGAGTATGGAGCTACAAGCTTGTTGGATGCAGCCGAAGTGAACCGACGAGTGCGGGGTACGACGGAAAGGCGGCTGATTGTTGCTTTCGAGATGACCGGTGGTGATATTGGAGAGCCTGAAAGTGCCGAGAGCGGGCAGCCGCACGGCATTGATCAGTCGATAGGCACACGACCACGCCGGCACGCGAACGCATGTCATCGCGTCGAATGGAGCGACGTCTACGAGCTGTCGAAGAAACTGCACCGAGAGGCTAACTCCGCCGGGCTGAGGGGAACGCCGATTCTCATCGGCTCCCCACAGCGTGGGCACTTCCAGGTGCGGTTGGCCAGAAGATCGCCAAGCTCAACTTCGGGCGCCTTGCCGGCCCAGTGTTGGCGCACGTTGAGGGAAGCGCGAGTCGTAGCCGCGCAAGAGCAGCAGAATCGAAAGTAGCCCCCTACCCGTCGACGCCGACGCGGGGCGCGAGAACGGTCAATCGATGGGACGGAATCGAACCCGATGGCGGCGCTTTTGACAATGCAATAGCTTAATTAGGCCTAGGCGAGCAGATCGGGGGAAGCCCAGCGCGTGAACGCGCTGCAGATTACCGGGCGACGCGGAAAATGTCGTCGGCGGAACTGAGTACCGTCCATCGCAGCCGCTCGGAAAGATCCGGGTGCCGTGCCAGGAAATCCCGCACCGCCTGTGCCGCCGCGGGTGAGCGGTGTCCTGCGAGGGTAGAGGCCGTCCAGCGCTGCGGAAAGAAGATATCGTCGGTGCGCTGGATCTCGGGCAGCAGTTCCAAACTCGGAGTAACGAATCGGAGCGCGTGCTGCTCTCGCCGCGGGTGATTCAGATAATGCAGCGATAGGAGCACCCACGGCTCGCGGCGGCGGTTCTCGATCTTTCGAAAGCGCTCAAATGCCTGTTCGCGCACGCTGGGGTCGGCGGAAAGAGCGGGCATGACGAACTCGAATTCGGATTTGCGGTCGGGATTCTGCGTGCGGTCGCGCTGAGCTGCCAGGATCCGCTGCCAGTCCGGGACTTCCCGCACAGCCAACTCCTGCGCCATTGTGATTTCGTCTGTTTCGGCGAATGAAAGGCCTTCAATCTTCTGCTCCCGCCGCCATACTCGCTCCAGCCAATCCAGGCCACCCGTCGTCAGCACAATATCGCGGAACGTATTAAACCAAGCAGACTTTTGACTGGCGGTTTGCGCCTGCGCCAGACCGTCTCGCAGCAGGGCCTCTAGTGCGGGCGCCCGTGCTGTCCGTTCCTCCGGCGGCAGCAAGAGCCAGAACGCGCGCGACAGGTATGACAAGATCAACTGCGTGTTCTGCTCGTCGCGCTCTTTCGGAAGGGCTCGCCCGGTAATATCCAGAAACTCGGGACCGGTCAGCCGGGCCTCCAGCACGTTGTCCCAAAGATCCACCCAAGCGCTTCCGCGAGTCAGCGCTTCTGGAATGTCCTCGATGCTGCCGGCCAGATATCGCCGGGTCTGGTCGTCCAGAAAGAACATCCCGTAACCCAGGCCACCGCCGTTCGGAAGGACGTAGAGCGGATGCTTCCTGCCGCGAACCGAAATCACTTTGCTAACTGCGCCTTGGATGGAAATCGATATCGACTCCGCATGGTCCGCGTAGCCAATAGCAACCTGGAGGTGCTGCGGCCATAGGACGCCCCGCCCCAAGGGGTCGCGCTGCGTTAGCGTCAGGCTCAAAATGGTTCCGTCTGGCTCTAGGTGCAGGTGGGTGGTTAGTTCCGGCCGCCCCCGAAGGTCCACCCAGGCGTGGCTCCACGCGGCGAGATTCTCCCGTGTGTGCGGACCGAGAATCTGCACCAGATCGAGCCAGGTAGCATTGGCGAACGAGTATCGCTTGAGGTATTCCCTCATCCCATCACGGAACGCTTGTTGGCCCAGGATCGTTTCCAACTGGCGGATCACAACGGGGGTTTTGTCATAAATGATGGAACCGTAGAGCGTGCCCGCCTCGTCAAGGTTTGCGAGATTTTGCCGGATCGGATTGGCGCCGGCGGTCCGATCGATTCCATATGCGGAAGGATAGTGTGACAGCAGAAACCGAAGATCGTGGTTAATCTCGGGGAAGGAAGGATTCATGATCTTAGCCGCTAGGAAGTTCGCCATGACCTCCTTCATCCACACGTCGTTAAACCAGCGCATGGTCACCAGATCGCCGAACCACATGTGCGAGGTCTCATGGGAAATGGTGTTGGCGCGTCCCAACAACTGGTTCTGGGTGGCCGATTCGTCCAGTAACAACGTGGAGGCGTTGTAAAAGATGGCCCCAGGGTGTTCCATGCCGCCGAATTGAAACGAGGGAATCAGGACAAAGTCGAATTTGCCCCAGGGATAAGGAATGCCGGTGTACTCTTCGAGCCAGGCCAAGGCGCGCGCATGGAGGTCGAAGATCGCATCGCGGTTGCGGGCTATCTTTCTCTCATCCGTCTCCCGATGAAACATCCGGAAGGTGCGGCCGTTGCGCTCCGCAGTCTCGATGCGGAATTTTCCGGCGGCGAACGCGAACAGATATGTGGAGATGGGTTGCGTTTCGGCAAAACGAACTGTGGAAGTTTCGCCCGAGGCGGCGCGCTCCAGCTCGACGCCGTTCGACACGGCCTGCCAACCCGATGGAACGTTGAGAGTGAGCGAATAGCGCGCCTTGAGATCCGGCTGGTCGAAGCATGGCCAAGCGAGATGCGCCCGTGCCGGAACAAACAGCGTATAGAGAAAGTCGTCGTTCTGATTCAGAGAATCGTCTCCGGCCAGAAATGCTATCCGGATCGCGTTCTCACCGGCTCTGGTGGCGGACGCGGGAATTATCAGATGGCCGGCTGCGAATTCCGCCACAACCGGTTTATCACCCACCAATATGCTTGAAACGCGATCGCGCGGCTGGGCAAAATCCAATACAACGCGGTGCGGCGCACGCAGTACGAACCGGACGGTTTCCGAACCACGAATAGCTTCGGTGCGTTTCTCCGATATAGCGAAGGAAAGTTCATACCGCAGCGATGAGATCGCCTCCGCCCGTTCCCGCGACAAAGTTTCCGGGACGCCGGGGGCGAGCGAAGGATCGATGGCCGCGAAGCATGCGGTCGCCGAAGTTATGGCCAAGAAGAGAACCTTTGAGACCTTCACGAAATCATTGCCAGAATTTTGTAGCGTCCGTAATTCAACTAAGCTTACCCGATCACCAAGTGCAATAGACCGGTTCTTCCCGAGGCCGGAGCATGCTAAGGTTTACTCTTTCACCCGTAGGAGGTCACAAGCATGTCCAGCCGCACAACCCGCCGCGATCTGCTCGCTCTTGCCGGAGCCAGTTTGGCGACACCCGCGCTCGTTGCGCAGCAACAGGAGGACTCCTCAACTGCCTCCCCCGAACTGGTCGTCTTCAACGCACGGATCATCACCGTCGATTCCCGCAATCCCCACGCAGAGGCTTTCGCCATCAAAAATGGCCGTTTTCTCGCCGTCGGGTCGAATGCCGATGTTCGCAACCTCATCCGGCCGGGTACACCCACTTGGGACGCTCAAGGCGCCGCAATCGTCCCGGGTTTCATCGATACCCACAACCACGCCGGCGGGACGACTCTGCTCTACGAAGTCCTGGTCGGCAATCCTTTTGAAGTTGAGATGGTTACCATTGACAGCATCATCCAGAAGCTGCGGGCTCGCGCCGCGCAAACTCCGCCGGGCTATTGGGTAGAGGGTTATTTCTTCGACGACACCAAACTCAAGGACGGGCGGCAGCTGACCATCCACGACCTCGACCAGGTTTCCAAGGACCACCCCGTTGCCGTCCATCACCGCGGCGGCCACACCTCCTTCTATAATTCCAAGGCTTTTGAAATGGCGGACGTCAACGCCCAGACGTCGAATCCGGCCGGCGGCACCTTCGACAAGGACTCCACGGGCGCCCTCAGTGGCCGCGTCACCGACAATGCCAAGAGCGCGTTCTACCGCGTTGGGAAGCGCCGCAGCGTTACTCCGGAGAATAGCGGGCTGGATGCCTCAGCCGAGTCGTTGGAGCGCGAAGTTGCCGGCCTCGCCTACATCTCGAAGATGTTTGCACGCTACGGAGTAACCACCGTGCATCACGAAGGAGGGAGCCTGCCCGCGATGCAGAAGGTGCGCGCTAACGGCGACCTGAAACATCGCATCAGCTATGAAGCCGCGGGGAAGGAACTGGATGCCATGATTTCCGCCGGCATCCAGTCCGGTTTCGGCGACGAGTGGATCCGCTTCGGAGCCACAGCCGAACATACCGTCGACGGCTCCTTTTCCGAACGCACCATGGCCCTGAGCGTCAATTACCCAGGCACCAACTACAAGGGCAATGTCACCACCACACAAGAGGACCTGAACGCCTGGGTGGAAAAGGTCCATCGCGCCGGCATTCAGGTCAACTGCCACGCCAATGGGGACGTGGCCATCGACATGTACCTCACCGCCTTCGAGCGCGCGCAGAAATTATTTGCGCGTCCGGATGCCCGCCCCAAGGTCACCCACTGCACTCTCATCAATGACGACCTGGTCCGCCGCATGAAGGCGCTCAACGCCGTCCCAGCGCTCTTCACGACTTATGCTTACTACAACTCGGACAAGTTCGGTTTCTACGGCGAAGAACTGATGAAGCGCTGCATGGCTTTTCGAACTCTTCTGGACGCCGGCATTCACGTCGCCGCCGGGTCCGACTTTAGTCCTGGCCCCTTCGATCCGCGCATGGCCATCCAGGGCATGGTTACGCGCACCGGCTGGGACGGAAAAATCTGGGGCGCAAATCAGAAGATTTCGCTCGACGAAGCCATCCGCGTAAACACTCTGAATGGCGCTTACAACTCCCACGAAGAGGACTTGAAAGGTTCCATCACGGCTGGCAAACTGGCGGATTATGTGGTCCTGGAGGGAGACCTGTACTCGATTCCTATCGATAAGTTCAAGGATGTCAAAATCGTTCGAACGGTCGTGGGAGGCAAGACGGTTTACGAAGGATAATTCGAGGTGCACGCAGGCTCGCGTACTCCCCTTTCACGCATCTTAGGTCTGGGGTTTGGGATTGCGGTGATCTTTGGTGGCACTGTCGGGGTGGGTATCTTGCGCTTGCCTGGGGCGATCGCCGGGCAATTGGGCAGCTTCTGGCCGATCATGCTGGTGTGGGCCGGCGGCGGATGCTATGCGCTGCTGGGCGCCATCTCCGTGGCTGAGCTTGGCACCGCCATGCCGCAGGCGGGCGGCTTCTACATCTACTCGAAACGCGCCTTTGGCGCTCCCGTAGGATTTGCTATGGGATGGGCGGACTGGCTGAACAACTGCGCGGTAATCGCTTATGGGGCAGTAGCGGCGGCCGAATACTTTGGCGTGCTGGTTCCTGGCACGGCAGCCCGCCAGACTTCCGTGGCGCTCGCGCTGGTTTTTCTATTCTGCATCCTACACTGGACCGGTTTGAGGCTCAGTAGCTCGCTTCAAGAACTGACGAGCTCGGTGACGGCAGTTACCTTTCTACTACTGGCTGGTGCCTGTCTCCTGCATCCGGTCCGACCGAACACTGCGATTGTGCCGGCTGGATTTGGGAGTGGCATGGGACTGTTCCAAATACTCGTGCCAGTGGTCGCGGCGCTTCGGGCCATCATAGTCACCTACGACGGATGGTACGAAGCCATCTACTTCACGGAGGAAGATACGGATGTGTCAAAGCATCTGCCCAAGGCAATGATCGGCGGAGTCGTGATCGTAACCGCACTGTATCTCCTGATGAATCTGGCATTCCTCCATGTGCTCTCGATTCCTGCCTTGGCTGTTTCCAAGCTACCCGCCGCGGATGCTGCGAGTATCGTTTTCCCGGCTTGGAGCGGGACCTTTGTCACCGTCCTCTCGCTGCTTACTCTACTCAGTATGATCAGCGCGGTTCTGCTGGGGGCGCCACGCATACTGCTGGCGATAGGGCGCGACGGATTGTTCACGGAACGCGCCGCGCAAATAGGCGCGGGCGGCACACCCCGAGTGGCTTTGCTGCTCTCCGCGGCAACTGCCGCCATATTCATTGCGAGCGGCAAGTTCGAAGACATCATTGCAATCGCCGCTATTCTGGTTGCGGCTATGTATTGCGTGAACTACATCGCGGTTATCGTACTGCGAATCCGTGAGCCCCAAATGGTACGCCCCTTCCGCGCTTGGGGTTACCCGGTGACAACCGTTCTCGTGCTGTCAGGCTCACTTTTTTTCCTGGTCGCGGCGGTGCATGACGATCCTCGCAGCGCTGTGTGGGCTTCAGCACTGCTGATGGCGGCAGTTCCGGTGTATACATGGAGGCGGCGTAGGCAGCGAGGGCCAATTGTTTAGGCACGCAATCGTTCGCATCCCGGGAACCAATTTTGCAGAGGGGCTTACTACTGTCAACCTGGGAGTTCCACGCCATAACGGCGTGATGCGACAGCATTCCCGTTATTGCAAGGCGCTCCAAGAATGCGGACTCGCGATCACAACCCTGGACGCCGATCTTCGGTATCCTGATTCGACCTTCGTGGAGGATACGGCGGTGCTGACCCCGCGCGGCGCCATTTTGACGCGTCCTGGAGCCCTGAGCCGCGAAGGCGAAGTCGCCGCTATCCGCGAGACAATCAGCAGGTTCTTTCCCGCCACACTGGAAATTGAGACACCGGGAACGCTCGACGGGGGCGACATCTGCGAGGCTGAGGGTCACTTCTTTCTCGGCCTGTCGCACCGCACCAATGAAGAAGGCGTACGGCAGTTGGCTGTTCATCTTGCCGGTCAGGGGTACACCTCTTCCATAATCGATGTACGCGGGATGACCAGCATTCTTCACCTGAAGAGTGGTATTTCCTACATCGGCGAGAACACCATTGTCGTCATGGAAGAGATGGCGGGGAATGAGCTCTTTCGCAACTACGAACTGATCCGAGTTTCTGCTGAAGAGAGCTACGCAGCCAACTGCGTTCGCGTGAATGAACGAGTGCTCGTAGCAGCCGGATACCCGCATCTCACTGAGAAGCTCGCCGATCGTGGATTCAATCCTTTGGCGCTCGAAATGTCAGAGTTTCAAAAGATGGACGGCGGTCTAAGCTGTCTTTCATTGCGGTTTTAAAGCAGCTGAAAATGCTGACGAAGCACGCTCCGTGCCTTCTCCACTACGCCGGCGCGAACGAGTACGTAATCCGTATCGAAGGTGGAGATCGAAAAGATGCTAATGCCAGCCGCGGCCAGTGGACTAAGGATGGATGAAAGGATGCCGACTGCTGAAAAGTCCTGCTTCCCTTCGACGCGGAAAGCGCGCCAGCCAGCTTCGCAAGCTATTCCGGCGGGCACTTCACTCGCTGGGCAAACCACAGAAAGCTCATCCGCGGTATGAGTCACCGATACCAGCGGAGTGGCTGCGAAGTTCAACCATGAAGGAGTTGTCGCGTCAGACGGGAACTGCAAAATTGCCAATTCGCCGTCAAGCAGTCTTAGCGCAAGGCTCATCTGCCGACTATACCTGCAAGCTCGCCCATGCTATTTCGCTGCCGCCACTCGCCTGAGTTTCTCACGGAGCCGATCGACGTCCGTCTTTGACATATAGTGTCCATCGACGACCACTCCGTTGATCTTACGCGTATTGCCGATATCGTCGAGCGGATTTGCCCCGAGCAGTACAAGGTCGGCGATTCTTCCCTTCTGCACGGGTCCGTAATCGGCAAGCTTGTTGTAAAACTGCGCCGGATTCAGCGTCGCCGTCTGCAGCGCTTCCAGCGGAGAGAACCCCGCCGCTACAAAGCGCTGCAGTTCCAGATGCAGGCTAATCCCCGGGATCACATCCACCCCCGCCGGCGTATCGGTACCCGCCAGAAACGGCACCTTCGCCCGATGCAGCTTCCGGATGATATCCAGCTCCTGCTCGACAAATTTTTCCCGCACCGCCAGCGGATCGGTGTCGAGCGACTTCAGGATCGACTTCCGTGCTGCCGGCCATTGCTTCGTCACCCACGTTCTCGCGGCAAACCCAATGTCTGGATCTTTCGTGTAATCGATCGCGTCCACCAGCCACTGCCCGCGTTCCCAGAAAAGCGTAGGACACTGCCAAACGCCGTTCTTCGCCAGCAACTGAACGATGGCGTCCTCGCGCTTCGTATCGTAAGTCTGCAGGAAAGCCCCCGGGCTCTTTTTCCCGCTGAGGTACTTGTCTTCATCCCGCGAGCTGGCCTCGAAAATTCCGATCAGGTGCTCAAAGGTCCGCTGACCGGCTGCCACCGCCTCCGATGCGCGAACCGCATCCGGCACATGTCCCTCGAATTCAATGCCCTGCTTTTTCGCCTCATCGGCGATCGCGAAGTAAGCCTCGCGCGGAACGCCCGACTGAATCTTGATAAAGTCCACGCCCCGGCTCTTCAGCATGTCGACCGCCTTGCGCCCATCCCCCGGCGTCGTGATCGCGATGGCTGACTTATACTGCGACTTCGGCCCGTCCAGCATCGGGCCAGATACGATCATGCGAGGCCCGGCCATCCGGTGTGCGGCGATATCCTCCCGCGCGTGTAGCACCGGCTCAAGCTCGCTTCCCATGTCCCGCACGCCCGTGATGCCGTTGGCTAGAAACAGCGGCAACACCAGGTCCGTGCCATCCGCGGCCGTGTTGTCGAAGTACACATGCGTGTGCATGTCCCAGAGACCGGGAATAAGATACTGCCCCCTGCCCTCGACGACGAGCCCGCGTTTCGGACGGCTGGCGGTCGAAGGTCCGACGCTTACGACGCGATTCCCCTCCACTGTCACCGCAGTGTTGGCCCGCACCTTGCCGTCGGTTACATCGATGAGGTTGACGTGGGTGATAATGAGCGTCTCAGAAGCAGCCCAGGGTGTCACGGTCGCAAGGAAGGCCAACGCGTAAAGAGATATGGGGCCGATTCGCATCGATGATGATACTCTCTCATAGCGCTGCATCACGGACCAAAAGCGGAGTCCACCTCTCCGGCGTTGTCGCTTCTGCCACGTTTGTTGTAACCTACCCGACGTGGGCGCTCGCGCTTCCGAGCGAGGAGAGAAGTTAGCATGGCAATGAAAACTGGAATAACGCTCGGTGCTGCGGTCATCGTAGCGTGTGGCGTGATCGTCGTCTCTCAACAAGGCAGAGCTCAGCAGCGCCCGGCGGGGCCGTACACAGCCGGGCAAGCCTTGGCGGGACGTGCCGCGTATCAAGCCAACTGCTCCGCCTGCCACGCGCCTGATCTATCTGGACGCGAAGGGCCGCAACTGGCCGGCACGAACTTTGTGAGTCAGTGGGGCGACAAAACCGCAGGCGAGCTGATCGGTTTCATGCGCGCCACCATGCCCCCCGGCGCGAGCGCGTCGCTTCCGGACCAGACCTACGTCAATCTCGCTGCGTTCATCCTGGACGCCAACAGCGCACGGCCAGGCGATGGAGCGCTCACCACTGAATCGGGCGTTTCGATCCGCGTCGTTGCGTCCGGGCAGCGCGCGGCCTACTTGCGGCTGGGTGCGACGGGGCCTCCTGCCGCTCAACCAGTTAGACAGGATAACCAGGGCAAGCAGGCGCCCCGTGGAATCACGGTGGCGGGTGAAGTGAAGAACTACGTTCCGGTCACCAACGCTATGCTGCGCAATCCCGATCCTGCCGACTGGCTCATGATTCGCCGCGACTACCAGGCTACTTACTACAGCCCGCTAAGCCAGATCACCGCGCAGAACGTCAACGACCTGCGTCTGGTGTGGAGTTGGGCCATGCAGGAGGGTGCTAGCAACGGGAACCAGCCAGCCCCCATTGTGCACAACGGCGTGCTGTACGTTAATAACGCCGGCATGGTCCTGCAGGCCCTGGATGCGAAGACCGGCGATTTGATCTGGGAGAATCGCTATGGCTCCGATCCTACCGCGCCAGCCATGCGCGGCATCGCTATCTACGACGACAAGATTTTCGTTGCCACGGGCGACGCACATCTGATGGCTTTCGATGCTCGAAACGGCAAGTTGGCGTGGGACACCACCATAGGCGACCGCTCCAAAGGCGAGTACGCCAACACCAGCGGCCCAATCGCTGTCAACGGGCGGCTGATCCAGGGACTTGGCCGCGATTCCTGCGCGACGTATCGAGAAGAGAAATGCTTCATTAGCGCTTATGACGCCAAGACCGGCAAAGAAGCGTGGCGCTTTCGAACGGTGGCGCTGGAAGGCGAACCCGGAGGCGATACTTAGGGAGAGCTCTCAAACATGTTCCGGGCCGGCGTCGAGACCTGGATCACTGGAAGCTACGATCCGGACTTGAACCTGACTTACTGGGGGACGGCACAAGCCAAACCGTGGATGCGCGTGAGCCGCGGCTCCGGGAACGGCGCGACGTTGTATGCCAACTCCACTCTGGCCCTCAACGCCGATACCGGAAAGCTCGCCTGGTATCGCAGCCTCGCGCCGGGCGAGACGCTGGACCTGGACGAAGTGTTCGAACGGGTGCTGGTGGACGATGAAGGTCAGAAGTACGTTTTCAGCGCGGGCAAGGCGGGCATCCTGTGGAAGCTGGATCGCAAGACCGGACAATATCTTGGTCATAAGGAAATGGTGTTCCAGAACGTATACGATTCCATCGATCCACGCACCGGGGAACCGCACTATCGCAACGATATCGTGGAGCAGCGGGTCGGAGAATGGGTGACGGCGTGTCCGTCGACGGAGGGCGGCAAGAACTGGCCGTCGATGACCTACTATCGGCCGGGCAACCTACTGATCATTCCGTTGAGCCAGAGCTGCCTGGAAATGAATGGGCAGGCGATCGAAAAAATCGCGGGTGGCGGGAGCGGCAACGGCGCTCAGCGGCGCTTCCTTGAGATGCCGGGATCGAACGGCAACATCGGCAAGCTGGCGGCGTACGATGTGCGGACCATGCGCGAAATCTGGAAGCACGAACAGCGCGCACCGTTCCTGACCGGCGTGGTTTCGACAGCCGGAGGCGTGGCGTTCGCGGGCGACCTGGACCGCATGTTCCGTGGCTTCGACGCCGGCACGGGTCGCATTCTGTGGGAGACGCGGCTTCCGGCTGCGGTGCAAGGCTTCCCGCTGACGTTCACCGTTGACGGCAAGCAATACCTGGCTGTAACCACGAGCAACGGCGGAGGCAGCCCTCGCGCCGTGCCGGCGGTGGTCGCAAACGAACTGCATTATCCGGCGACGGGTAATGCCCTATACGTGTTCGCGCTACCCGACAGAAAATAGGGCTCCATGATTCCTCTCCGGGTTCCCGCGCCCCGGCCGGCCGCGAACTTTGTGAGTCAATGTGCCAGATGGTTGAGGATTGCACGAGCACCAGAGTCTCCGAAGCCGACCGAATATCCATCGATTATAACGGCTAAGCTGGAACAGTCGTGACGGCGGAAAAGATGACGATGGCCTTCGGCTGGCGAGTCTACGGCCTAGGCGTGATGGCGGTGGGCATGGCCTGCCTGGCTTTTGGGGAATTCGACTCGGGGCAGCCGGTGCCCGAGAACTTTCCCGCTCGCACCGCCCTAGCATATGCTGCCGGTGCCTTCATGGTCGTCGCTGCAGCGGCCGTCGAGTGGCGCCGAACTGCGGTCTGGGGCGCCGCAGCGCTTACCGCCTACTACGCGCTCATTGTCGTCATCCTGATGAACGGCCGCCTGCTGCTCACCAATTTCGCAGTATTCGTCACCAATGAAAACATCGCGATACAGCTCGCGATCACTGCGGGCGGCCTGATCGTCTACGCCAGCACCGCCAGGATAGATGCGCCACTGGCCGCGCGCCTTACTCGCCTGGGCCGACTTGCGTTTGGGATTTGTGCTCTGGTTTTCGGCGGAGCGCATTTCGTCTATATGAACCTCACCGCACCGCTGGTCCCCAAATGGCTGCCGCCTACGCAGGAGTTCTGGGGTTATGCGACTGGGGTTTGCTTCGTCGCGGCGGGCGTTGCGATCCTGACCGGCGTGCAGGCCCGTCTCGCGGCGATCCTGCTTACCGCCATGCTCGCGTCCTTCGCCCTACTGGTACACGAGCCGATGCTTCTGGCCGATCACTCGATCCACTTCAACTGGACCGAGAGCGCCGAGAATCTCGCCATGATTGGCGCCGCCTGGGTGGTGGCGGACTCGCTGGCGCGGCCGACACTCTAGCGTTCCGTCACGCGGCCCTTAAGATGGATATCGATAACGCGATTTATCGGAAGCTCTCCGCCTCGCCAACTCGGACGAGCATGAGAAACGAAGCCTGTGCCGTGTCCAGCCGCCAACTCTCGCTTCGCTAGAATCGGTAAGACTCATGAAAAAGTTCATCAATCGTCCCGAACACGTGGTCGAAGAAATGTTGCAAGGCTTGAGCGTTTTGAATCCGCGACTCGCCCGGCTGGCGGCCCACAAGGTGATGTTTCGTACCGATGCCGCGCAGGTTCAGAGCCAGCAAGTCGCCATTATCTCCGGTGGTGGCAGCGGCCATGAACCGGCTCATGCCGGCTATGTCGGTGTGGGTATGCTGAGCGCCGCGGTAGCGGGGGAGGTCTTTACCTCGCCTGATAGCGAGTCGGTTTTCGCCGCGATCCTGGCCGTAGCGGGAGCGCCGGGAGCACTGCTGGTAATCAAAAACTATACGGGCGACCGGCTGAACTTCGGGGTGGCAGCCGAGATGGCCCGCTCAGAAGGGATTCCCGTGGAAACCATCAATTGTGAATGACGACGTGGCGCTGCTTGGTGACGCGCCGATGACGAGCGCGCGAGGCCTGGCGGGCACGGTGTTCATTCATAAGCTGGTCGGAGCCGCGGCAGCCGAGGGTAGAAGCCTTTTGGAAGTCGCATCCTTCGGAAAGAGGCGATTGAGTCCCCGGCCACCATGAGCGTCTCGTTTTCGGCCGGCACCTCGCCGGCGGTAGGGAAGCCGAGCTTCGAACTCGGTGCTGATGAGATGGAACTGGGCCTGGGATTTCACGGCAAACCTGGGAGGTCGCGAGCGCGGCTCCAACCCGCGGACGATCTTACCGAGGCGCTCCTGGCCGAGATTCTCGCGCATCGCGAATTTGGGCCGGAAAAACGTCTGGCTGTGATGATCAATAACCTGGGCGCTACGACCGAAATGGAGCTTGCTATTGTCGCTCGCCGCGCTTTCGATTTCCTGGAGGGAAGCGGTTACGCAGTCGAGCGACTCTATGCAGGCACGTTCCTTTCTTCACTGGATATGGCGGGCATCTCCATCTCGCTGCTCGGCCTGAACGATCTTCGGCTGCGTTGGCTCGACGCGCCCACTGGCGCCGCTGCCTGGCCCAACGTGCCGAGACAACGCCCGAACGTAGGCGCGCCGCCTGCGCTTTGTGCCCCGACAGAAGGAAGCACACAACCGGCACACGCGGTCGCTAAAGGCTCCGTTTTTCGTTGAGACTGAAGCAGCGCCGCTGATCAAGAAGTCTCAGTGACATGCACGGGATCGATCGACGAAACGCGACCTGGGGACGCGGTCCACGGATCCCGGTGCGCGCGCCGATTGAAAATGCAACCCCGTGTCGCGATTTAACAGAATTCGGCAGTCGGCTATGGGGCCTTCGGAGCTAGGCGCTCAGGGTCACGAGAGTCTTGATCCCAATTGCATCTAGAATTTCCTGGAGCCGGGCAATCGCGACGGTTTGGTATTCACTCTCCTCATACCGACTGATTACTTGCTTGCTAACGCCCAATCGACGCGCCAATTCGGTCTGTGAAACACCCTTGGCAATTCGGATCTTCGTGATGAACGGGGCAATGTCATCCAGTCGCTCGATGTGCGGAAGAAACAACTTGCCGCCTTTCAACTGATCATACTCGCGCAGTTCGTCTTCAAGTTGCCGGATCATGCCATCGTAGCTTCCGCGGATCGCAGCTGAACGTCTGCCCGGTTTCTCTTGCTCCGCTTTAGCGAGTGCGCTCCGGAAACCCTCGATCTGAGCCAATGTCCGGTCGCGTTGAGCGTCGCTTTTGATCACGGTTGTGCCGCCTTCACCACTTGAATCACGCCGCGAGGTTGACCAGCACGGTCCTGCCGAAAGAACTCGGGGAATCCCATGTCGGCCGTAGCCTGCATCGCGGGATGAATGAAAAATTCAACTCCATAGTCGGCCCACATTCTCCATTTCCACTTCCGCAAGTGGGGAACGAACACAAGTTCGAAGTCGATCCCGTAGCGATCGATACGATCATAGACGCCTTCATCAGGTTCAACCCAATAGCCATCGATATCACCAGGATCCGGCTTCTCAGTACAGAAGCTTCCGTCAATGTAGATTTCTCGAACGCCGGCCGCCCAGAAACCTTCAACAGCGACTCGGAGTCCCCTCAACAACCATTGACGACGAGGCGTGAAACCCAGGCGTTCTGCAATCTGCTCTAACGTTGCATCATAATTTCCGGGTGGCAGAGCACCAGTGCTAGGATCGAACGCCGGGATCAAGGACCAACCCCATCATCTCAGGAATAATAATCAATGTCAACAATATAGCTGTTAACCTCAGATGACAACATGGCAGCCAGGTGGCCGCAGGTTGGGAGACTGGTTATCCTCGACTGGATTTCTTGGCCCCCCTCTCTTGGTTAGCAACCCATAGTTCCATCCGCTTGGCAATTTGGCTCAACGGGGTTTTCAGCGCGTCGGCAATTTGCCACAGCCGGCTCACCGTAGGATTGATGATGCCTCGCTCCACGCGGCTAATATATGTGCGGTCAAACCCGCATTCGCCGCTGAGGCGCTCCTGCGAATGGCCTGCCTGTTCGCGTAGTTCGCGCACGACGAACCCGACAGCTCTCGCCTTTAGATCGGTTGGTTGGATCTGCCTCCGGCCCCGTTGCATGAACAGATCCGATAGTGCTAGCTTGAGGCGTATTAGCCAACGGCGTATACGCCTCATTTTGGAAGGAGCAGCTCCTCGTGCTGGCAGCCCAGACGCCCCACAGTCGAGGTTCCGGTTGGTCACCTGGCGTCCTTGGGGGGATCTCTTGGTGTATCGTATGAGGTACCCTCCCCTGCAGCGCTATGATCGTGGCTCCAGAGTCGCCGATACTCTCTGTGGCCCTGCTTTCTTAGAGTCCAGATGAAACGCGTTTTGAAATCCCGAACGGCTGAGGCTGATCTGGGGCGGCAATCAGAACAGCTTGCACAGGACGAGCGCGGACTTGTTGCGCCCGACCGGCTCGCCGAAACCATCACCGCATTCATCGAGTGCAGAGCATTTTCCTATTGGCTACGTCTGACGGTCGAGGCCCAGGGATTCCTATCTGACCCCATGATCGGGATTCTTCAAAAGCGCTGCCCTGGCTTTCTGGAATACGCAGCCGCTTATGCGAAAGAACATCCCCGGGAGCCCGAGTTTCTCTGGCTTCGCTTTCTCGAGTGGACCGACGAAAATGTATTTCAAATTTCTATGAAAGAGGGTTGGCGCCATGCGCTTGGCTATTACGCGACTCGTGATCCCCGGATGGATCAGGTCCGGGCGTGTTGGAAACAGTGCCGCCGGGTGTGGAAGCTGCAGCCGCCTGCTTCCCTTCCGAGCTTTGAGGAATGGCGCGAGTCTGCGTTTCACCCTGAGCCCTAGCTCTCTCCGCTTCCAGGAGCTCCGAAATCCAAAATGCCGTGTCTTCATCAAACGACGGCCAGTTCAAGTGTTCGGGGTGGCTGTAGAGGAAGGACTGCAAAGATGCTTCGTCGATACGACCATTCCTTTTCCTGTGGAGAAGGCCGGCTTGAACCCACTTCTGAACTTTCATGCCCCTCACGTGAAGTCTTTCGGCCAATTCACGCATGGTGTAGCCATCCTGCAATCTAGCCGGGATTCCACGCCGGCCAACCATGTCCCAGACCGCCTTCTCAGATCTTCCAATCTGTTCGGCGATTTCCTGCACACTCACGTGGTTCAAGGATTCGAGTAAAAACCGTAACTCTACCATCGTCCATGGGTACCGCGAGCCCTGGGGGCGCTTAGGAAGCCCCAATTTATGGGCGCGCCGAACGATGGCGCTTCGCGGCCATCCTGTGATGCTCTGAACACTGGACACGGCTGCGCTCAACCCCGCTTCTTCGTGGGTGGAGATCAGCCGTTTATCCAGCTCTTCTGTCCATCGAAACGGCCGCCCGTTGTGTCCGTTCTCTTTTTGCTGTTCCTGCAATCGTCGAAGACGCGCCCAAATTGTGGCGATCCGTAGTTCGGAAAACCTGCGCAGGACCCTGTCAACGGTCTCGCGCTCTAATCGCTTCGCAGTTCGAATTCCGTTCAGCAGGATCGGGTCGACCTCCCGCCAGAACGTTGGGTCTATTTTTGAAGGCGGCGCCGTCGGGACCGCTTGAACCGTCGCGCTCGAATCGGCTTCTCCGTCGGCCATCGTCGGCTGTGGGTTGCAAACCTTCGCCGTCGCGAATCCCGGCACCACTTCCTGCAAGTCCTCCGTCCGTTGTTTTTGCAGTCGGCGGAGACGATCCCAAATCATTTCGACGTGTAACTGTGGGAACCTCCGCAGCACTATGTCAACCGCTTCGCTTGTGCATTGGCCAGCCTGATATATGCCGGTGAGCAGAATTGGATCGACGTGGCCCGACCAGAAAGCCTGGTCCATCCACCGAGGGAGCCCTGTACGCGCGACTTCCTCCATGCGGGCGCCAAGCCATGAAGTCGAAAGCTTTGGCCAGACCGCGTGGATCCGACCCACCACTTCGTCTTTGGTCACATTCCGCGCAAAGATTCCCTGGGTCAGCACCTTGTCAACTTCATCCCGCCAGAATCCCACGGACAGCCGAGGAGCGCGGAAGCAGGTCCTCGATCTCATCGAGCGGAAGGCCGCGATATTCCAGCTTGGGCGGACCGCTTTCCGGAACCCTATACAAAGGCATGCTGATGTCACCCAGGGTCGCGAGCCGCTCGTAATTCCTTCCGATGTTCGCAAACTGAGCACGTCGCGTGATGATGTCGTCGTCCCTCAATTGTTCGCGCTCCCGTCGGCTGCGGCGTGTTGCCAAGACGACTACCTGGCGGTAGCGCACGGATTCCGGATCAGTCAGCCGAAAGATTCGAATCTCCTTGAACCGTGAGGCAAGGATCTCACCGCATTCACAGACGTGCTGCGCCGGTACCACAAGGACAAGTACGCCTCCGGCTTTCAGCCAGCGGTACGTGTACGCCAGGAACACCCGTTCCGTGCGTTCGTTTCGACCTTCGCCGATGGTCCAGTCGTAGGGCGGATTTAGAAACGCGAGCCCGCAGGACTCGACTGGGCAATGCACATCGAGGCAATCGCCGTGAATCAACTCATCGACAACGGCGGCCGCCTGTTCCGCGCGATACGCATCCAACTCGATCCCGTAGCGGCGCGCGCACGCTTCTGCGGTAATTGCCAGGAACGCTGCCCCATCCCCGATGCATGGATCGATCGTCGAAACCGGCGAAGTTGGATAGTGGAGCCAGGCCCTGATTCTCCGGGCTTCGCTAAGCGGCAGAGGGAAGTATCCGAGACGGATCCTTCCTTGATTTCTCATGATGTTCCTTTCCGGTGTCGCCGTTTAAAGCGGCCTGACACGCAGGGTGCGTTTAAAGACGAGTTATTCTCGGCGGCGCCCTGCCCCGATGCCGATCATGATGATATTGACCACGG
>Ga0302325_10011026_pt1 | contig 19495 bp, 15 predicted proteins | sample Palsa_T0_2_FD_201948 | JGI IMG/M metagenome (GOLD analysis project Ga0302325, IMG submission 201948) | Peat permafrost microbial communities from Stordalen Mire near Abisko, Sweden - Palsa_T0_2 | ecosystem: Environmental > Terrestrial > Soil > Palsa > Peat permafrost | place: Sweden: Abisko...
GACGTTATTGCTCCCTCCGGCCGCAGTTGTTCCATAGAGGTTACCGTTAGGTGCTTGCAGCAAGCCTGCGGAGGGATTGGCCCCATCGGTCCCGCTAAAGCTGTAGAGTGTTGAGAAAGCCCCCCCGGGGGTGATTCTGAAGATCGTGCCGTAGCCGTTGGCCCCTTCGAGGGCGACTCCGTAGAAGTCTCCATTTGAGGCCTGTACCAGCGGAGCGGAGGGATTGGCTCCGTCGATCGCGTCGAAGCTGTGCAGCGCGGTCAAGACTCCCTCGGGAGTGATCTTGAAGATCCTGCCATTGTGATGAGTTCCACCCCTACTAGCTGTGCAATAGAAGTTTCCGTCCGTGGCGAGAATCAATCCGGCATAGGGGAGGGCTCCGTGGGCGCCGTCGAAGTTGCGAAGGGTTGTGAGCGTGCCGGACGGAGTGATCTTGAAGACCGTGCCATACGTATTGCTCCCGCCCGATGAGGTCGTCCCGTAGAAGTTACCATCTGTGCCCTGGACAAGGGACACGTAATACGGGTTCGCGCCGTTAGTCCGATCGAAATTCTGCGGTGTGGTAAAGGTCTGTGCAGACGATGCGATCGCGGCGCAGTTCGATAGAAGGATGATGAGAGGTCTTTTCCAGCATAAGCATTTGTCCATATAGCCCTCATTTTCGGTCGAGATGTTTGGATTATACTGAACCGCCGAGGCTTCCGCCCGATAATTATGCGGGAAGGCGAAGTCACGGGTACCGGTACTGCCCTGCGGAACAGCGGAGGCTTTGGCCACCCATCGCGTCCGTTTGGCGCACGCGGCAGAGACATTTGAATTGGGATAATCGCAACCTGGCAGGGAAGTGGAGCGCAGCCGGTTCAGCGTCGCGGCAGAGACGTTTGAATTGGGATAATCGCAACCTGTGCCGACCAGACCAGACAACGCCGCCAGCCCGGCTGTTTCCAGGAGACAACGCTTCCAGCCGGGAATGGTGGCACGCCTCCGGCCCACACGCGATTCCGACACCATTCCTGGCGCAATATCGGTAGCCTTACGCCCTTTACCTCGGGCGGCGGCGACAGTAAGAGCGGGCCACGGGGTCCGCCCCAATAGCAATTAGCGCGTGAAGCGGGTCGCTTTGCGTGCCGCGTGCCGCTCCAAGGCCAGCTCGATCAGCCGGTCCACCAGCGCGGAGAACGGAAGCCCGCTCTGCTCCCACATCTTGGGATACATGCTGATGGAGGTGAAGCCGGGGATGGTGTTGATCTCATTGAGGTAGAGCTTGCCGGTGGCGGACTCCAGCAGGAAATCGACGCGCGCCATGCCTTCGCATTCGACCGCGCGGTAGCATTCCACAGCCAGGCGCCGCAATTCGGCCGTCTGATCCGCCGGCAGATCCGCGGGCAAACGGAACTGCGCGCGATCGAGGACGTATTTGTCTTCGTAGTCGTAGAATTCCTTCGAAGGCAGAATTTCGCAAGGCAGGGAAGCCACCGGATGGTCGTTGCCCAGCACCGCGCATTCGAACTCGCGCCCAGCGATCGACCGCTCCACGATGATCTTGCGGTCAAACTCGGCGGCCAGCCGCATGGCCGGCTCCAGTTCGGCGGGCGTGTGAACCTTCGATATTCCCACCGAGGAGCCCAGGTTAGCCGGCTTCACGAAGACCGGAAACGGAAAGCCTTTCGCAATCGGCGCGGGATCCAATGCATGCCTCGCCTGAGTGATATACTCCACCACTGGCAGGCCGCGCTCGATGCAAATGCGCTTCATCATCTCCTTATCCATGGAGACGGCCGAAGCCAGCACCGCGGCGCCCACGTAGGGCAGGTCCGCCAGCTCCAGCAACCCTTGTACCGTGCCGTCCTCGCCGAACGTGCCGTGTAAAACGGGAAACACCACGTCTATTTCCGGCTGCGCGCCCGGCTCCGGCAGGATCGGTTCGGGCGACCATTTGCCGGCCTGATCGATGAAGTAGTCGACCACGTCATAGCGGTCGCGGTCCAGTGCCGCCGTGATGGCTTTCGCCGAACGAATGGAAACTTCGTGCTCACCGCTGCGTCCGCCGTAGATTACGGCGACTGTGATCTTCATAGGATCTTTTTGCCCATGGCCGACATAATCATTTCGACTGCCAAATCCGCCGTGCGGTTGATCTCGTCGATCACAGGGTTCACTTCTACGACTTCCATTGACACCATGCGCCCGTTATCGGAGATCAGCTCCATTGCCAGATGCGCCTCGCGGTAGGTGGCGCCACCGCGGACGGGAGTGCCCACGCCGGGCGCGAACTGCGGGTCCACCCAATCCATATCGAGCGAGAGGTGGAATCCGGCGGTGTCGTCGGTGGCGATGCGGAAGGCTTCGTCCATGACGGAGCGCAGGCCGCGCTCATCGATGTCGCGCATGGTGAAGGCGCGGACGCCGGTGTCGCGCACGTGGCCCTTTTCGAGCGCGTCCACGTCGCGCAGGCCCACCAGCACGGTTTTGCGCGGATTGACCTTCGGCGCGTAGCCCAGCAGATTGGTGAGCTCGGGCGGACCGAGACCCACGCAGCACGCTAGCGGCATGCCGTGTACGTTGCCGCTGGGCGAGGTCTCGGGTGTGTTCATATCGGCATGCGCGTCGATCCAGATAAGTCCGATTTCCTGCTTCTTGCGGCGGAAATGACGGGAAACGCCGGCGACCGTGCCCACCGCCACGGAATGGTCGCCGCCAAGCACCAGGGGGATCTTCTTTTTGGTGAGGGCGCGATCCACCATCAGGGCCAGGCGTTTGCAGGCGAGCGCGATTTGGGGAAGGTACTTGGCGCGATCGGGACCTTCCGGCAGACTTTCCGGCTGGTCCACGGGGACGTTGCCGAGATCGTTGACGTGGAAGCCCAGGGCGGCCAGACGCTTATTCAGGTTGGCTACGCGGATGGCGGAGGGACCCATGTCCACGCCGCGGCGGTCTTGGCCGAGGTCGAGGGGCGCTCCGATGATGGCGATGTGGGGATGGTGCATGGGCCATGGATGAGTTTATCGCAATGGGTTGGGGCAGTGCGCAGCGGGGCTTGGGCGTTCTGCGTTACTGTACCAGAGCGAATGCCGAGCCGTAGCCCTGGCCATCAACGTCGAGGGCGCCTGTGGCGCCATAGAGCGCCCCGTCCTTGCCTATCGTAAGCCCGGGACTGACATAGCCAATTTCTGTGGCTGGGGTAAAGTTGTAAAGTATGATCTCAGTCCAAGCCCCGCCGGGAGATGCCGGCGGAGTAAGCGAGTATGCCGTGCCGCATCCACACGTGCCGGTTCCACCGCTGGATGTCGTACCATACAACACGCTGCGACCACTGGGTCCAGTGCCTATCACCACCCCTTGCGGACTCGCGCCGTCGGTTGGCCCACCCCCGAAGCTATACAGCGCGTTCTCAATCCACGCTCCGTCCGGAGATGCCGGCGGAGTTAGCGAGAAGACGGTGCCGCAACCCGCCTGGCTGCAGGCCGTACCAGTTCCGCCAACTCCCGTCGTGCCGTATAGCACTCCGTCCCTGCCGATCGCCAAGCCTGGGCTGGGATAAGAGACGGGAAACCCAGAGCCCTCGTAGCCGAAACTGTATAACACCTTCTCGGCCCAAGCCCCACCCGGGGAACGCGGCGGGGTTAGCGAAAACACTGACCCCGCGTTGCTGGCTCCGCCGCTGGAGCTCGTACCATAAAGTTCGCCGCCCGTGCCAATCGCCAGGTTTTGGGGGCCACATCCCTCGCTGCCTGTCCCTGGGAAACTGTAGAGTACTGCCTCGGTCCAGGCGCCGCCGGAAGTCGCGGGCGGTGTCAGCGAGAACACCGTGCCACACAGCGATTCGAGAGCAGTTCCACCCCTCGCGGTGGTGCCATAGAGCACCCCGCCCCTACCGATCGCGAGGCTCGAGGCGGGAAGATTCCCGTCCTCGCCATCGAAACTGTGGATTACGGCTTCGGTCCACGCACCGCCTGGAGACGCGGGCGGCGTCACCGAGAACACCGTGCCGCACCCCGTGAACTCCTGTTGGCAGGTTTCAAGACTCCCGCCATACTGGGTGGTGCCGTAGAGCACCCCGCCGCCGCCGATTGCAACGCCAGCGCCGGGATAGCTCCCATCGAGGTACGACGAGCCGAACACGTGGAGCACGTGTTCGGTCCACGCGCCTCCGGGAGACGCAGGCGGTGATAAGGAAAACACGGTCCCGGTTTCGTTGCCGTCGGTGGTGCCAAAGAGCACGCCACCGGTAGCGATTGCCACGCCTGCGACGGGAGGGCCGCCCCTCTCGGGATTGAAGCTGTAAAGCGTCTCCAACTCCCAGGACGTCGTTTGAGCCGAGGCATACGAAGTGAAAATCAGGAGCGCTGTTAAACGCGTTCCGCCAGTTGTGACGGCACGCCGGATGTTCATTTAGCGATTATGGGCGCGCGCATGGCGTATGTCAAGGTGTGTCGGTCCATGAGGTGCTAACCGCAGTCGGGACCGAATCGGGCGCCCCCGCAAGCCGGGCATGGTAAGCAAGCATTCTAGCCGGCGGATCTACGTCGGCCGCATGGAGAAGCGCGGCCGGACTGATCTACTCGGTGGATGAGGCGGCAATCGAAAGGTCCAATGATCCCCGCCACGACTTCTACGCTAGTCCGACAGTTGGAGAACTAATCGCCCAATAGCGAAAAGAGCCGCTTCGCGATCCCAGGGTTCTGCTGGGCGACGCCCGAAGACGAGCAAATCGAGGAGTTCCTGGCCGCCGTTCGGCAGTGGCTTGTGAAAGCGAGGCGCCATGGACGAGTTTATCGCACGGTGAGGCTGGGGGGGTAACGCAAGGTCCATCGTCGGATCTTGGCAGCCCCGCTCGCGAAACTACGCTCGGCGACCTGAATCGATGCCCGGCCCGATAGAAAAGGGGTCGGCGCGCTTTGGTTCGGTCAGCTTGCGTTGCCGCCGTCGGCAATGAGCCTGAGAAACACCTCCGCCCGGTCAAGCAGGATGAAGCCTCCTCCAGACGGGTTCGTGTTCTGTTTCAGCGCCTTTGCGTGCTGTTCTGCCGCGGCGATCAGCCGAGGCGCGGAAGCTTTCCGCAGATTCCCAAGACGGCATTCGGCGCGACACCCTGGACATTTGGCACCGGCAAAGTATGGATTGCTGCCGAAGGCAGGTGCCAGTACGGTCGACGGCATCGCGTAGCTGCCTCAACACGAGCACATCGTCGTCTGTCAGGTCCATTGCAATCCGCATCATTTCCTCGGTCCGGTCAGCGGGCGGTACGGGCTCGATTCGGAGGGACGAGCAAAGGATCTTCGCTATCCTCTCGATCCCCGGCTTCCCTCGTGTTGCCCGTGCCTTCCGGTCAGCGTCGAGGAGTAGTGCCGGCCAGTCCGTGGCCAGGTACTCCCGCTGCTTCTATTTCGAGTTGGTTTTCGAGTCCACGCAGAATCGGTGGCCTCTTGCGAGCCGGTCCCGAATCGCCGCGACGTTCTCCCGGCGCTCCGCGTATTTCTCGTAATCGAGGTCGAAGAGAAAGCCGTAGGCGCGGTCGGCGGGTGGCGCGGCGTAGCCGAAGCTCTGAATCAGATCGCGGGCCTTCTTTGCCAAGACGTCGGGTGAATTTTCGAAGGGCGTCTGCCGCAGCACGTTGGCCTTAGTGCCTAACACGACCGCCGCTGCCAGCCCCACCAGGATCAACGCCAGCCAGATGACGGCCGCGCGCACCGAAAATCCCTCGGTATCGCCCGAGGCGGCGACCATCCCCGGCGTGGGCGTATCTCCCGCAGCCAGGGCAGCGGCCAGAGGATCGCCGCCCGGCAACGCCGCGGCCACGGCCAGCGCCGATGCGGGACGACTGCGCGGGTCCACATTCAAACAGCGGACGATTACGCGCTCGACCAGGGGATCGATGTCTTTCACACCGGAGGTGACGCTGGCAGGCGTGATACGCTCGGACCCGTTTTCGAAAGCCCGCTTGCCGGTGAACATTTCATGCAGCACCAGCCCCAGCGCGTACAGGTCGCTGCGCACCGAGGCTTCCTTGCCGGCCAGTTGCTCCGGGGCCATATAGGCCGGTGTGCCCTCGCGGACGTTGGTTCCGTCCAGTTGTCCGGCCAGCGCCGCCAGACCGAAATCGGCGATCAACACCTGCCCCCGGCCGTCGATCATGATGTTGGCCGGTTTCAGGTCGCGATGCAGCACGCCCTTGTCGTGCGCAGCCGCGAGGCCCGCGCACAGCTTGCGCGCGATCTCCACGGCTTTATCGGGCGGCAAGCGTCCGATGCGCCGCAGCAGGGAGTGGAGGTTCTCGCCATCCACGTACTCCATCGAGAGGAACGTGGAATCGTCCGCTTCGCCGATATCGTACACCCGGCAGACGTTGGGGTGCGACACCTGGCGCGCGATGCGCGCCTCGGCGTGGAAGCGCGCGAGCATTTGCTGGTTCTTGGCGGTGGCTTGCGGCAGGAACTTGAGCGCCACGGGCTGGCCCAGCTTAAGATCGTTGGCCCGGTACACTTCGCCCATGCCGTCCTGGCCAAGGAGTCCGAGGATGCGGTAGCGCTCGGCGAGGATCGTGCCGGGAGGGAATCGGCCTTCCTCCGAGGGGCGGGAAGGCGTAGGCGTCGCCGCCTGCGGCATGGCGTCGGTGAGCAGCTCGGATGCCGATCCCAATGCCGTACCGCAGGACCCGCAGAAGCGGTTCGGTTCGGGGTTTTCGGCGGAGCAGGAGCGGCACCGGGCCATTGGGACTCACTCTGCACGGGTGGCGCTGGGTCGGTTCATTATCCGGCCCACACTGGCAGTCGCGGGCCGAAGGAGCGCGTGTAAATGCTTGATCGAAATGGCCGGATGGGCGCTTATTGAATCCGATTCTTAATCCAACATCCCATTCCTCAGAAAGGACAGAAGGCTTACACGGAGACGCAGGAACGGGCCGATTGAGGCGTGGCTGACGCCGAGGAATTGGCGATGGCCTGTTTTGGTCAGCCTCCCCTGCCAAGCTGCTTGATTTCGGTCATTGGTTAGTGAGCGCGGTATCTCGGGACTTCTCTCAGCTCGCGCGGCCATCGCGAAATGCCCGGAACCACGTTCGGATATCCTCGGCGAGTAATTCCGGCTCTTCCATCGCCGCGAAATGACCGCCACGCGGCATTTCGGTCCACCGTTGCACATTGAAGAACCGCTCTGTCCAATCGCGCGGCGGCTGACTGATATCCTTCGGGAAAAGCGCGAAGGCAGCGGGCACGCTGGATGGACCGGCCCACTTCTTCATCCCCTCCTTTATCCAAGTCAGCGCGCCCGCGTTCGCGTAATCGTAGTACAGCAGAAACGACGTACCAATCGATTCAGTTGCCCAGTAAATCATGACGTGGGTCAGGAGTTCATCTTTGGTAAACCGCGATTCAATCTCGCCGCCACAATCGCTCCAGTCCGCGGAATTTTTCCACGATCCATGCGGCCAGCCCTGCCGGCGAGTCGTTGAACCGTGAGCGAGACTCTGCGGCTTGGTGGACTGGATCAGGGCGTACGCTCCTTCTTTTACAACACCCAACGGGCGAGCATCGCCACCGTCCGTTGCCCTGGACTACTGGGGCCGGCGCCGTCGCAGATCCCACAGTCCGCGCGCCGAGAGGATCAAGGTGAAGCCCCCCAGCCCGCCGAGCGCCCAGAGTGTCCAGACGAACAAAAAGCCGCCGGGGGATTTGGCGATCTCGCCGTAATGTGCCCCCCTCATGTGGATGACGGGCATGGCTGCTGCGAACAATCCGATGAGCAGCATGATGACGTGCCCCGATCGCCGTTCGGGGAGCACGAGTGTCCCGTAGAGGAAGACCGCGAGGATGAGCAGCGCAGTGTTTGAGCTCTCGGCCTTCGATATCCCACGAACGATGTCGTCCGTAATGTGAAGCGTCAGGAAGAGGATCGAGAGCAGAGACGCGACGGTCAACATGGTGTTGTGTTTCATTGGAAAGTCTCCTTATTGGATTTTATTGTGCCTCATTGCCCTGCTGCCTTTGCCTACTCCGTCCAGCGCTGCTCGTTCACACCAAACACCAGGAGCGACAGCGTATTTGAGAACCCGGCGAAAACGGCGAAACTCACGATTTAGCCAGCAATTCGGTTATGCAAGCGGCTCGTACAAGTAGGCCAGCCAACCCATCCCCCACTGCCGCTAAGACGCACAGGATGTGAGGAAGAAAGGTGGATCTGGAGACCAGATCGCCTTAAAAGACGGTAAACACCTTCTCGTTGTTCAAGATATTTGGCGCGGCCCGTTCCGGGCCTCCGCGATGCGGCGCACTAAAATGGCAGCCGTCCCAGCAGCGAGCGACGGCATCTTTTTCGCCGTTGCGAAGGTGACGCGACAGTGCCAGGCGCGCACCACTACATCCATCTCTCTCAGCAACCGACAGTCGTCAACGCGATTCCGGAGGTAGTGCATGCGAGCCGGGGAAGAACGGCGGCATCGACCGTTCCGCGAGATAGGTAACGATCAGTCGCGAAGTGTTTACCGATGCGTTCGCTTCGGGCGGAATACGCGCTACTCGTACAAAGCTCGGATTTGGCCGACGCGTCCGAAGTCGTTGTGGGAAGTTTCGCGTGGAAGTGACCCATGCTGCCGTCCGTTCGCGGTCAACTCCTGGATGACGGCGCATCGGAAGTTATCCACATGAGCGGGAAATGCCCTACGCGTAGAATTGAGGAGCACGATCTGCTGGCGCTGGGTCGGTTCCTTGTCCGGCCTACAGCTGGCAGTCGCGGGCCGATTGACTGCGTGTAAATCCTTGATAGAAATGGCCGGACGGGCGCTGCTAATGGCGATCTTCTAACGGAGCACGCGTCTATGAAAACTAGCCGCGATTTTCCAACGGGTTAGCGTCTCGTTGATGATAAACGGAGCACAAAATGGTCAACTGGCTCTAAGTTATTGAAAAGATGGAGCGGGAGACGGGACTCGAACCCGCGACGTCCAGCTTGGGAAAATGGCCGTAGATTGAAAATAAAAGACAACGGCGTCTACGGCGGTGAATACAGGTGCATGGAAATCAGCAACTTCCGCCATTCCGCAAAGAAATCACCCCTTAAGTGAGTGAAAGTGGAGTGAAAAATTCTGCTTTCGCTTGAGGGCCTGATCTCCGGCCAGATTCGCCCGTCAGTCCACTTCGGCCGCAGGATACGCTTCGATATACTCCTCGCCATTGCAGCCGTAGTACGCGACGGTGCGCGCTGCAAAATCGACATCATAACGCACCACTCCGGCGCGCCATGACGCCTCAAGGAATTGCGGGAAGGTGCTGTTGCCGGCCTGGTCGGTCCTGAGCGCTGTGATCAGTGCTTCCTGATTGAACGCAGGCACGTCGGCTATGCCGGATACCAGCGGCGTGCCCTGGATCACCACTGGTCCGTCCTTGGTCAGATAGAGGCTTTCGCAGGCGGGCAGAAACCAAAGATTGCGCGTCACGCCCGCGCGCCGGAGCGTCTCGGCCAGATACGGGAACCCTCCAACTTTTGGCCGTCCGGCCATGGCGCGCTTTTGGGCGACTTGCAGGTTTTCAATCGCTTTGCTCATCATGTTCTCCTTTGGGATCGGGCTTGTTTAAGGCAGAGACGCCTGACGCAGCGTCCGCTGCACGGCGCGGAACACCTCATCGAACCCCGGCAGTGCCGCCATCTGATACCCAAGGCGGATGTCCCATAGCCCCTTGAGCCGGGCCTCTTTGGCGCGGATAGCCTCGGCCAGGCCTTCGCACGGCTTGCCGCGAAACTCAACCTTCTGCCGCATCCCGTCGGCGAGCGCGCCGAGGTCGATTCCTTCGTTCGATGTGAGATGCCATAGATCGTAGAGGTCCCTGGGCTCATTGCGCGCCTTATCAGCGAGTGCCAGGGTTTTCTCAGTCGCAATTTCCTCCAGCGAGTAGACGAGCAGCAGACGGTTCTCCGGCAGGTCCGCGAATTCCTCGTAGCCGCGCAGAACCGGGCGCTCCAGGAGCGGATGAACGACCTTCTCGCGCAGCGTGATGTCCACCTTGACATCGCTGCCCCTGGGCAAAGGCCCCTCGTAGCGGAGATAGAACGTGTAGCTGTTGTCGTGCTTCTGGCGGTCTTCGCGATCGAAGCCGAATTGAATGCCCGACGCTTCGCGCACGGCGGCATAAATCGGCTCAAGCCGCGCCTTCAGTTCGTCGGGCGTCACGGGTAAGGTCAGCGTGAAGTCGAGATCCTCCGAAAACCGATAGTCGCCAAAATAGCAGCGCTTCAGCGCCGTTCCGCCTTTGAACCCAAGCACCGCCTTGAGGTCCGATTCAGCGAGCGCCGCCAGGAACCAGGCAAGGCAATAGTCGCGTTCGAGCACGCTCTCGGGAATGCGGCGTCCACCGTCCTTGGCAAGCCTGTTGGCGAGAAGTGAGAGATTGCGTTGTGGGATCATTCAGCTCGCCCGGACCGATTCGAGTTCCTGGGGCGTGATGTTAAGTTGAAGGCGCCAGCGGCGCAAGTGCGTCCCCTCCCCCGGTAGCATCGGATCGAGCCGAGCATAGGTCTCACTGAGAACATTCCGCAGCCGCGCCAGGTCATTCTCAGGCGCGATCGCGTAGAGTTCCAGCAGATAACCGAGGCGGCGCAGGACGGCTCCGGTCCCAAGACGCAGCGCATAATCCACGAGCTTTGCGGACTGCATGTCCTGATGACGCATCCAGAGGCCCTTGGCGACTTCCGTGACGCCGCCGCAATATTCCGGTTGGCGGAGGCCGTCGATGATGGTGCGTTCGAGGTCGCTGATGTCCACGGACTCCTGCTTTGTGACCCAGTGCTTCATCGTGCCGAAATAGTGCTCGGGCTTGATGAAGACGAAGCGGAATTCCGTGCCATATACCGTCTGGCTTCGCAGGCGCTTCGGACTGGAGGCGAAAACGACGAGTTGGGGTTGCGTCACCATCCGGTGCATCTCCATCGCCGAGGCATGTGAGATGAAGCACGGCGCGTTCCCCGCCAGGCTCTTCGCCGTCAAGTAGGGATCACCCGCATACTCGGAAGTGCTCCCCAGTTCCGGGGGAACGACGACGAAGACGCCGGGTTTCAGCCGCGAGAGAAGGCCTCGCCGAACTGCTTTGTGCAGCAGGCTGCTCGCCAGCTCTGAACTGAGGCCGGTGATCTCGTGGGCATCCGCGAGCGTGAAGGTCGATTGCGACCGATCATATAGGGTGGCCAGCAGGCCCGCCATCTGGCGTCCAACGGTCTTGCTTGGGATATTATGGTTTGTGCGCATATTATTGCCCATGAGGCCATTTACCATACACAAAACATAACAGTTGTTATGGTTTATGTCAATCAGATCGCCTGTTGGGCGAGGCGCTATACATAAAACATAACTAGCCCCGGCCGGAGGGTCACCCCCTTCCCTTCCTTGTCTGGCGACTTCGGAGCCTCTAGCCGATTCCTCCGGATCTGCCACCCGACGTAAAAGCCGCCATTACCACCATGATCATAATCACGCGAATCTTCATCGTCATCATCACCACCAACAGCAGCGGCAGCCACAGCAACAACAACAAGAACTCCATCATCAGGCCACGCTGAACCGTCACAGCGTTGCGGCGCCACAGTGTCGCAACACGACGGCGCTATGACGCTGCAACACGAAGCCATCACGATGCCACGGCATTGTAGAATGATGACGTCACAGCGCCACGCCGTCAGAATGGTGTGCCATTGAAGCGGCAAGACATCACACAGGCACGAATGTACGGCATCGAAACGCTGAAGAACTGTAATGTCCCGGCATCCTAACATCGAGATGCCGAAATGGCGGAATGGTGTGACATCGTAACGCAGTGCCATCATAGCGGCGAAAAGGCGTGACATCAAAACACCAGAGCGTTGCAATGGCGCAACATTAGAGCAGCACACAGGTGTGACATCGTAACGTCGCACCGTCTCGATGCCGGAGTGTCGCGCGGTTGCGGTGTCGCACTATTGCAACGCTCCAGCGGCAAAATGCCGTGATGCCGTGCACTCGTGACTGCATGGAGTTGCAATACTGTGAAATCGCGCTATCGTGACGCCACACCATCGCGCCACCTCAGCAAAGGTCCCCGTATGAAGAAAAATCGCGACTCCAGTGAACTTGCGGCCCGCATTGCGGCGGCAGCCAGCCAGCCGGCAGGAAGGAGTGCCGCGCCAGCGCACGTGCCCGCGGCTTCGCCCGTATTAGTGTCTTCGACGCCTGCCGCCAAAGCGCAAGCCGCCATGCCAGTGGTTGCGCCCGCGCGTTCCAAGGCCAAGAAGACCAAACCCAGTGAGCCGGATACGGTTCCGATAACGCTTCGCCCCAGCAGTGCGCTGCTCAGCAAGTTCGTTATCAAAGCGTCTGAGCGCACGCGGGAAGAGGGGAGGGTGGTCTCCGCCCAGCAGATCATGATTGAAGCCTTAGAGCGGAGTGTTTTATGAGCCGGACCAAACTTGTTTTCTTCGGCGGCAGCAAAGGGGGCGTGGGCAAGTCCGCGACTTCGCATCTGGCATGCCTTGGCGCGATCTTGTGCAATCAGCCGGCCGCCTATGTGTTAACCGACCCTGATCGGGAAATACGCGACAAGGGGAGGCCCTACGACGTACTCGACGGCAGGAATCCCAAACTGCTGGCGAATATCCTGAGTGCCAGCCAGAGCACGCCCGAAGGATGGCTGATCATTGACGGCGGCGGCAACCGCCCGGCGTTCGACGCAGAAATCGCGGGCGAGGTGGACCTATGCATATTTCCGTTCCGCCCATCCCATGAGGATCTGGATACGGTTTCGATGGACATGGATCGTATCCCTAATGCTTTGGCCTGGCCCGCCGCATGGCCCACGAACCTCTTTGCGATCCCGGCTGCGCAGTCTTTCATCAACCGTCTCTCCAAGAAATATCCGTCGCGCGTCATCACCAAGCCGATTCCGTTTGTCAATTCCGCGTCCGATCTGCTTGCCCAGACCCTCGATTCACCGTCGCAGCCGGTACGGCGTCTGGCGCGAAAGGTATTCAGCGTCATGGAACAGCAATTCGAGCGCACCAGCCTGAAATCCCTCAAGCGCCGCGCAACGGCTTGAGCGTCTCAATCGCCGCTGGGATTTCTTGCGTGGGTAGGGCAGGGGGCCTCAAGGATTCGGCTTCATCTGGTAGCGCTTCTTGCAGAATCCGACGAACGCCTTACCGGGAAAGCCAAGCTCCGGCATGCCGCTTTCCACCCACCAATCCCGCCATTCCTGCTCCAGGTAATAGACATCGTAGCCGGGGGCCACGAGCTTGGCATCATGATAGGCTTCCGGGTCGAGCACCGGATAGCGGACTTCAGCCTTGGCCGGCTGCCAGTTCATCCGGTTCCTGAAAATCACCATCTCGTCTTCGAGCGACACCTGGTAGTCGGGCAGGTGGTCGTTCTGCACCAGTTCGCGAATCATCGACTTGAACTCGCGATAGTGACTGCTCGCGCCGGTCTTTTTATGGAGGAGTTCCAGGCCGATCTTCCATTCATCCTGCTCGCCGCAATGCTTGCGCGCAAGCTCGTAGACGCGGCGGTCGATGGGCTTCCTCAGGCGGAAATAGTCGCGGCTGAGCGTCAGCACCTCGGAGCCCTGGATAATCCGGTATACCCAGTCCGAAAGCCGTACCTTCAGTTCGCTCATGCGGCCGGATTTCGTCTCTCTCACCACCCGCCAGCTCTCAATCAGGCCGAAGCCTTCCGTAATCTCTTCGCCGTTGGCTTTGATATTCGTGGTGATCCGGGTTCCGCTCAGGCGCTCGAAGGCTTCCTTTAGACGGCGATAGCCGTCGCCACTGGTTTCGCGGTTGGTCCATACCAGCAGTTCGTGGGCGTTTAAGTGAAGGGTCTGGGCAATGGGTTCGCCGGCATTCTTCTTGGCCATGACCTGCGAAATGCAATAGATCAGGATGTCCTTGTCGTAGATCGTCGCCAGTCCCCTTACGCTGGGCGCAATCTCAACCACAACGTTGCGGTGCTCATAGCGGAGTATTCTCGTGTCCGCCTTGGTGGCGAGCGAGAAAATCGGATGCTCCATGCTTGCCATGTCGTCCTTTGGAATGGCATCGAGGACATCGCAGATGAAGAGATCGTGATTGGGATGGCGCTGCGGGAGCAGGGCGGACTTGGTGGGGTTCTTATCCTCCCGAAACAGCGTCTCAGAGGGAGCTTCATCGACTAAGGTCATACGTCAATTCATGGTTCGTGGTTTTCCTGACGACTGACTCTAGCTTCGTGGTTTTGTTGACGCAAGCACTATTTTCGTGGTTTCGCTGACAGAACAACCTTCTTCGTGGTTTTACTGACGCGAATGTTCAAGTTTTTCGGCGCGATGGATTCGTGGTTTCGCTGACGTGGCTTCGGGGTTATGCTGACAGCGTTTCGTGGTTTCGTTGACGACACCGTGTCTAATCCGATAACCATTTCAAGGCACTACCCATCTTTGTCCACCGTTTAACACGTTTTTTAACAGATTATTTAACACTACACCGATTACCGCAAAATTACACGATACCTATAACCCAACAATCACGGCACTGGAGACAAACTAGGAAGCTCAAGGCTATCGAAGCCTCTCGCTTCCTATGGAAGGGGCTCTATAAGCCAGCCCCTTCCATAACCATCCCGGCAATTAAGCAAAAGAGAAAACTGCCAATAGATCCTAAGCGTAGCGAAGACTTATGTTGAAAGCTCCGTAACAACAGCACCGCCACCGCTTGCAGATAGGACACATAGCTCGGCAAAAAAAAGGGCAGGGGCACACGAGGGGACGGGACGTGGGGTAGCCAAGGCGGAATTATCGACGCCAGGGCCTCAGACTTGTCCGTGTGAAAGCAAAGAGCATACCGGATAGGGAAGGGGGGAACGTAGGGCAAGTTCGTTCTTTGGAATCCGGTTAAAGTGACTCACCCTTTTTTTCAATTCCAATCCTTATGGCGAACCCGCTGAAATACGCGGGCCGGGCTCTACTCGCAAAAGCGGCTCACCGAGCCGCGACATCGGCGTCTCGGCCCATGCGGGTAACGATCCCTTTCGCAAAAAGCAAAACACTAGGGGCTCTGCCCCACGCGCCGCGCAAGGGTAAAGCTTTGCCGCCTGACCGGGTGTCCCCAACCTTCCGCGCCCAAAAGCGGGGCTTGTGCAGGCCGGGTGATACCCCTCCCGGTCATGCGCCCTATGACGCGTTGCTACCCCCGACCTCGCCGGTGGGCAGGGGTGCATGTGCATGAGCACAGCACACCCAAAGCCCATTAAAGGAGACCGGAAAATGAGCAACACACACATTGCGGACGCCAACGGCGTAGGCCGCAAGGACGTTTACACGAAGGTTACACAGCGCATCATCAGCGACCTTGAGCAGGGTATCCGCCCATGGATGAAGCCGTGGAGCGCCGAGCACGCAGCCGGACGCATCACCAAACCATTGCGCCACAACGGCACGCCCTACCGTGGCATGAACATCCTTCTGCTATGGGGCGAAGCGATGGCTAAAGGATACGCCGCGCCGATCTGGATGACCTACAAGCAGGCGCAGGAGCTTGGAGCGAACGTGCGCAAGGGCGAGCACGGCTCGTTAGTGGTCTACGCCAATAGCATCAGCAAGACCGAGACCAACGAACAGGGCGAGGACATCGAGCGCGAGATTCCGTTCATGAAGGGCTACACCGTGTTTAACGTCGAGCAGGTGGACGGCCTGCCGGCACACTATTACGCGCAGCCGGAAAACCCGCTGCCCCTGTCGGAGCGCATCGAACACGCGGAGGCATTCATCGCCGGCACCGGCGCCACTATCCAGCACGGTGGCAACAGCGCATTCTATGCACCTTCCCGCGATGCGGTGCAGCTTCCGCCCTTCGAGGCCTTCAAGGACAAGGAGAGCTATTACGCGACCGCGCTGCATGAGCTCACGCACTGGACGAAACCCAACAGCCGCCTTGACCGTGATTTCAGCGCCAAGCGTTTCGGCGATCACGGCTATGCACGGGAAGAACTCGTTGCGGAACTCGGAGCCGCTTTCCTGTGCGCGGAACTGGGCATCACGCCGGAAGTGCGCGAAGACCACGCCGCCTATCTGGGCCATTGGCTCACGGTGCTGAAGGAAGACAAGCGCGCGATATTCTCCGCCGCGGCCCATGCGCAACGCGCGGCCGATTATCTGGGCAGCCTGAAGCAGAAAGAGCAGAGCGCAGCGGCATGAGCGGGCAGGGGGCAGGGGCCAAAAGCCCCTGTTCCATTTTTCCTGGCTGGGGCGCCGCCCCAGTCCCCGCGAGGGGTTACAAACCCCTGCGACCCCGCCGTTTTCTTTTACCGACGTCAGCCAGGTCGCGTTCCCCGCTGACCTGTTGCAGCACATCATCCGTTGCGCAGGCGGGCAGGGGCTGCCCCGCCGTAAAACACCCGGACGCCATGTTCTTTGGTGAGCGCCCTCGTCCCCCGCACCGGGCGCAGGGTGCTCTCTTCGCCGGCATCTGCAATCCGGGTACAATCGTCCTTCTCAAGGCAAATGACAGCCGGACGCGGGTCTGGTACAAGCATTTGATTGTAATGAAGAGGCATCGACGCGACTATGCCCCTCAACGAACCGGATACAATGCGTGCGAACAGCGGGCAATATTAAATGAAACTGACGATAGCTTCAGCGATTGCCGCGTTTGGCGCCCACGCAAAGGAAAAGCTGGCGAACCCAGCGGCAACCGGACAACCGGAAGACCAGCTCCGTGCTCCGTTTGAGCGGTTACTCATAGAATTCGCGGAGCTTTGCAACATACCCAAGACCGTGGTCGCAGCCGTCGGCGAGTCATCCGTCAGTGACTTGAAAACCCGCCCGGATTACGCGATCACCGTCCACAATGCTCTCGTAGGCTTTGTTGAACTGAAGGCCCCAGGCAAGGGAGCCGATCCGCGCAAGTTCAAAGACCCGCATGACAAAGCACAGTGGGACAAACTTCACTCCCTCCCGAATCTGATCTAAACGGACGGCAATGCGTTTAGCCTCTGGCAGAACGGCGAGCTGGTTGGTTCCGTGATCAGGTTGATCGGCGACATTGAGTCATCAGGCAACAAACTTGAGGCGCCTCCGGGTCTGATGAACCTTTTCGAAAGCTTTCTGCGGTGGGAGCCCGTTCCTCCGCGCAACGCTAAGGACTTGGCTCATACCACTGCGCGCCTCTGCCGATTGCTGCGCGACGAAGTCACAGAGCAGCTGGCGCTGAAGAGCGAAGCCCTTACAGCTTTAGCGACAGATTGGCGGAAATTACTTTTTCCCGACGCTACAGACGAGAGATTCGCCGACGGGTATGCTCAAGCCGTTACGTTCGGCATGCTCATGGCCCGAGCGAAAGAAATTACGCTCGCTACGGGGCTCCAGCAGGTCGCAAATGAGCTTAGCCACACAAGCTCGCTCATCGGTGCAGCGCTCAGATTACTTACCGACAACGCTGAGAACCAGGCAACGCTAAAGACCTCACTTGGAACGTTGACGCGGGTTCTGGATGCCGTTAACTGGTCCAAGATAAGCAAGGACAGGTCCGACGCCTGGCTCTATTTTTACGAAGAGTTTCTGGAAGTCTACGACAACGAGTTGCGGAAGCAGACGGGCTCATACTATACGCCACCCGAGGTCGTCGGCGCGATGGTGGGCCTTGTGGATGAAGCGCTGAGGACTACCCGCTTTGGGCTGCATGCTGGGATAGCTGCACCATCGGTGACGCTGGCCGATCCGGCAACGGGAACCGGAACGTTTCTCCTGGGAATTCTCCGAAAGATTGCCGAGACCGTCAAGGCGGACGAAGGAGAGGGCTCGGTCAACGGAGCGATTAACTCAGCCGTCAAGCGGCTCATCGCATTTGAGATGCAACTCGGCCCGTTTGCCGTAGCCCAGCTCCGCGTTCTTGCCGAAATTGTCGATCTTACAGGTGCTCCACCGACGACACCTGCTCGGATGTTTGTAACCAATACCCTGGGAAATCCGGACGATGACGAAGGTTGGATTCCGGGCATTCTGGCGCCTATAGCGAAATCCCGCAAGGAAGCGAACAAGATCAAGCGGGAAGAGCCCATTACAGTAGTCATAGGGAACCCGCCCTACAAAGTGAAATCCAAGGGACTTGGGGGCTGGATTGAAGGGGAGAGTACGAAGGCGGAGAAGAGTGCTCCATTGGCTGATTGGATGCCGCCGCCGGAGTGGGCCGCGGGGGTCCACAGTAAGCATCTGCGCAACCTCTATATCTATTTTTGGCGCTGGGCGACGTGGAAAGTCTATGATCACGGCCCCGGAAACAAAACCGGAATAGTTTGCTATATCACCGTCGCCGGTTTTCTCAGCGGATTGGGGTTTCAGAAGATGCGCGATTACCTGCGCAGGACCTGCGATGACATATGGGTGATCGACTGCTCCCCTGAGGGACATCAGCCTGAAGTCAATACCCGCATCTTTCAAGGCGTCCAACAGCCAGTTTGCATAGTACTGGCCTCGCGCTCCGCTAAGAACGACGCTAACAGTCCGGCCAAGGTGTTGTTTCAGGCGCTACCGAGTGTTCGCAGGGAGGAAAAATTCGAGGCTCTGGGCGCAATCAGGCTCGATAGCAAGACGTGGGTTGAATGTCCGTCCGGGTGGCGCGCTCCCTTCTTGCCGGCATCGCAGGGTGCTTGGGGGACCTATCCCAGGTTGGAAGAGTTGTTTGTATATAATGGCGCGGGCGTGCAGGCAAAGCGCACCTGGGTCATCGCTCCAGACGCGGAATCCCTAATCCGACGCTGGCAGAGGCTAATAGAAGCACCTGCCGACCAAAAGGAACTTCTGTTTCACGCCACTCTTCGCGATGGAAAGCCAGCAGACCGGCACATCCGTTCAGTGGTGAAAGAAGCAATCCCCGGATACCAGCCGAACATCACACCGCTCATCGATGAACAGGGACAATGTCTGGCACCTGTGCCATACGGATTTCGTTCCTTCAACCGTCAATGGATCATCCCCGATATTCGAGTAATAACCCAGCCCACTGCGGAACTGTGGGGTTCACGCTCCGATCAGCAAATCTACCTCACCGCTTTCCTGGAGGAATCCCCCTCGTCTGGCCCCGCACTCACTTTCACCGGGCTCGTTCCTGATCTTCACCACTACAAGGGTTCTTTCGGCGGTCGCGCCTTTCCTCTCTGGCGCGACGCAAACGCTACTGCCCCAAATTTTCCGCCCAAGTTTCTTTCATTCCTCATTCAAAGATACGGGCAGGCGGTTAGCGCTGGAGACTTTCTTGCGTACATCGCTGCGGTGGCGGCTCATCCGGCATACACGGCGCGCTTTCAGGATGACCTCTCAACACCAGGACTACGCATCCCGATCACAGCCGATCACAACATTTTCGCCGATGCCGCCGAGTTAGGCCGAAAAATCCTCTGGCTTCACACGTTCGGAGAGCGCATGACAGATCCTCAGAAAGGACGACCTGCTCATCCCCCGCGATTGCCGCAGGCGAGAATGCCGCGTATTCCTGCAGCCGGCGCGATTCCCCA
>Ga0302325_10011029_pt1 | contig 19493 bp, 15 predicted proteins | sample Palsa_T0_2_FD_201948 | JGI IMG/M metagenome (GOLD analysis project Ga0302325, IMG submission 201948) | Peat permafrost microbial communities from Stordalen Mire near Abisko, Sweden - Palsa_T0_2 | ecosystem: Environmental > Terrestrial > Soil > Palsa > Peat permafrost | place: Sweden: Abisko...
GCCGGCCTCCAGCGCGCGGATCGACCACTCGCAGTGGAGGGTGTTGGGCAGCGAGATGTACACGGCCTCGACCTCGGGGTCGGCGAGGAGCTCCTCGTACGAGCCGTACGCGCGGGGGATGTGCCAGCGCTCCGCATACTCCTCGGCGCGCGAGCGATCCCGGCTCGCGACGGCCAGGAGGTCGACCTTTTCCGAAGCGTGCGCGCCGGGAATGACGAGACGGTTGATGTTCGCGGTGGAGAGGATTCCCCAACGGACTGGTGCCCCTACCCCCATGATCCCTCCGTCGCAGGTCGCAGCGCCGTCTCGAGGATCCTGAGATGGCGTGGTCGCTCGAGAACGAACACGACCACCGCCGCGACGTCCTCGGCGTCCATCATCCCTGGGAGCGCGTCCGGTGTGCGACCGCGCCCCGCGTCGAGCGCGAAATCAGTTGCGACGCCTCCGGGACAGACGTTGCTGCACCTGATGCCCTGCTCGCGGAGCTCATGGTCGAGGGCGCGGGTGAAGCCGACCTGACCGAACTTGGACGCACAGTAGACCGCCTCGTAGGGAAGCCCTCGTCGGCCCGCTTCGGAGGCAATTGTTACGACGTCGCCGGGTCGCCCGCGCATGTGCGGCAGCACTGCGCGCACCGCGTAAAGCGTGCCTTTCAGGTTGACGTCGACCATCTCGTCGAGATGCTCCAGCGAGAGCTCCATGAACGGCCCGTAGGCTCCGACGCCCGCGTTCGCAACCAGGACGTCGATCCCGCCGAAGCGCTCCGCCGTCGCATCGCATAACGCCGCAAGGGCGTTGGGGTCGCGAACGTCGCAGGCGTGAGCCACCGTGCGGTCAAGACCGAGGTCGTCGCCGCTCCGCGAGCAGAGGCCCAGGTTCACGCCCCTGGCGTGGAGGCTGCGTGCGACCGCCGCTCCGATGCCGCGGCTCGCACCCGTGATCATGGCTGTCTTCCCTTCGAGGCTCATGTCATCTCCAGACGTCGAGGCGAGTATCCGAATCGCACCGGGGCGCCGAGGATACGCCCAATCGGCCCTGTCGGGCGAGCCGGCTGCCGCGGCGGACGGGATGCACTAGGATCTTTCCGTGTCTCGTCCCTTTCCCGCTTTCACACCGGCGGGTGCGCATCGGCGCTGAGACGCGACGAGCTACCGACGGGGGCGGGCCGGGCAACGCGGGCTATCCTCGCCGCCGAGCGCCTTCGGTCGAGCGCGGCGTCGTTCCCTGCTGAGTGGCAGGAGCTCGCGGCTGACGCGCCCGCCCTTCCCCAGGCCCGAACCACGCCCGCAGCCACGTCCTCGCTTCCTGTTCGCTTGTCGGTTCCAGCGCTCCCTTGCGTCCTGGCTGTCCGGTGTTCGTGAGCTCTCCCGCGACAAGAGGGGTCGTCTGCGTCGGCGTCCTGGTCGCGGATGTCTTCGTTCCGCCGCTCGCCCGTCTGCCTGCCGCCGGTGAGCTCGTCACCACAGACGATTTCCTCGTCGCTCCCGGTGGGTGCGCCGCCAACAGCGCGATCGCGCTCGGGAGGCTCGGGGTGCCCGCAGCGGTCTGCGGGCGCGTTGGCGATGACATCTTCGGGGAGATGCTCGTGCGCGACCTTCGCCGCCGCGGCGTCGACACGCACGCGGTGGCCATTACCGAGTCGACCGCTACGTCGAAGACGGTGATCGTCCCCGTCAAGGGCGAGGACCGCCGCTTCATCCATAGCTTCGGAGCCAACGCGGCTCTTACTGCCGCCGATATTCCGCCTGGCCTGCTCGAGAACGCGGCCGTCATCTATGTCGGCGGCTATCTCATCTTGCCGGGGCTCCGTGGGGACGAGTTGGTACCGCGGCTTCGGGCGGCGCGGGCGGCGGGTGCGCGCATTGTTCTGGACGTGGCCTTTCCTCCCGATTGTCCGGCGCCGCTCGAGACGATACGTGCGCTGCTCCCACTGGCCGACTACTTCGTCCCGAACGAGGACGAGGCGTTCGCACTGACCGGGGAGCGTGTGCCGCGGGCGCAGGCCGACGTCTTACGCACGCATGGTGCCAGGACGGTGGTCATCAAGCGCGGCCAGCTGGGAGTCCACGTTCGTTCGGACGACGACGCGTTCGATGTGGCGGCACCGCAGGTCGATGTCATCGAACCCTCGGGCGCCGGTGACGCGTTTGCCGCAGGATTGATCGTCGGCATCCAGGAGGGTTGGGACCTTGTACGGGCGATGGGCTTCGCGTGCGTCGTCGGCGGCTCCGCCTGCACCGCACTCGGCGGCTGGGCGGGAGTGTTTTCCCGTTCAGAGGCCGACGAGTACATCGCGGCACACTCGCTTCCGACGGCAACGCGCTCGTCCTGACTCCTCGCCGGGCTTTTGTGGCGCTCACCGGCACCGGCGCCGGCACCGGCGCGGACGCGCCCGATGCCGAAGAAGCTCCGGTGTAAGCCGGGTCGCGACGCCGTCGATCACGGGCGCGATCTTCGAGGAAGGATTCTCCGACGCCGTACAACGGCTGTGGGCGCCCACTGCGGCGACCTCGCGCGCGGTCGCGACCGCTCATGTCAGCCGTTCGACTGCGCGACGCCGAGACCGCCGCAGCCTCGCAGCGGCTGTACGGCTGCGCTTGGCACGCACGCCGAGTGTGCCACGGTCCGGGTTCCCCGGGGTCGAGCGGCGCCCCGTTCCCGCGACGAGGATCGGGCGTCACAGGGCGTCACAGCCAGGGTGTGGGCTGCCGGTGGCGCAGGCGTCCGTTAGGCGCAGGGCTGCGCATGGGTGGAGGTGCTAGGCTCCCGCCCGCGTGAACGAGCCACAGACCAGCGGCATCGGCGCGCCGCCACGCGTTGTCGGAGGCGTCGTACCCGAGGCCATCGGGATCGGCATGCTCGGTTACGCGTTCATGGGCGGAGCACACTCGAGGGCGTTCCTCGCCCTGCGCCACCTCGCCTGGCCACCGCCGCTGCTGCCGCGGCTTATCGCGATCGCCGGGCGTGACGCCGCCCTGGTGTCCGAGGCGGCCGTTCGTTACGGGTACGAGCGTTGGACGACGGATTGGCGGGAGCTCGTCAGCGATCCGGCCATCGGACTCTTCGACAACGGCGGTCCCAACAGCGCCCACGCCGAGCCGACGATCGAGGCCGCCCGCGCGGGCAAGCACGTCGTGTGCGAAAAGCCGCTCGGACGCAACGCAGACGAGGCTTTCGAGATCTGGCGCGCGGTCTCTGCCGCCGGCGTCAAGCACCTTTGCGGGTTCAACTTTCGCTTCGTCCCGGCTGTCCGGCTCGCGCGGGAGCTGATCGAGGCGGGCGAGCTCGGCGAGATCCGTCATTTCCGCGCTCGCTACCTCCAGGACTGGGCCGAAAATCCCGCTCTCGACACGTGGCGCTTCCGGCCTGCCGAGTCTGGCTCGGGCGCGATAGGCGACCTTGCGAGCCATGCGATCGATCTCGGCCGCTTCCTCGTCGGAGAGATCGAGTCGGTTTCGGCCATCGTCAAGACGTTCGTCGAGGGCCGTGAGGTCGACGACGCCGTGGAGGCCGTCGTCGAGTTCTCCTCCGGGCCCGTCGGCACGATCGAAGCGACACGGCTGGCCCTCGGCCGCCGCAACGCGATGCAGTGGGAGATCAACGGTTCGAAGGGGTCGCTCTGGTTCGACATGGAGCGCCTCAACGAGCTCCACGTGTTCCGCGCCGACGGGGACCGAGCGCGCGGTGCGAAGACGGTCCTCGTCTCCGAGGCGGACCATCCCTTCATCGACTACTGGTGGCCTCCCGGTCACATCATCGGCTGGGGCGACACCTTCCTTCACGAGCTCGGGTATTTCCTCGGCGCGATTGCCGGCCGTCACGAGGTCGCCCCGTACGGCGCGACCTTCGAGGACGGGTACCGTAGCTCGGAGGTCTGCGACGCGCTGGTGCGCTCGAGCCAGTCGAAGACTCGCGAACAGATCTCCTACCGCACGCTCGCCGGCTGAGGCCAGCCGCTGTGCCGCGCGGTCGGTGCTGACCCTCGCTTTCGAGGGATCAGTCGCCGCTACCAGGCCCAACGGCTCAGTGACGTGAGCCTTGGCGCCGGCGATAGCAACCGCCGGATTGATCTCCACGGCGGCGACGACTCGGACGCGGACGACCTCGACATCAACGAGGCGGGCGCTCGCTCTCGAAGGCCGGGTGTGGCGGACCGGGTGAGTTCGTGACGAACAGGCGGGGATACCATCATCGTTCCAGTCCGCCTCGGTGACGCCCATGCCCGCGTCGTCGTTGCTAATGGCGTCGGCCGCCCGGCGGTCTCCTGGTATCCCCCTTCGTCGAGGTGCCCGAAGGCAACCCCGACCTGATCATCGCGAACGGTGCCATTCACGAATCTGAAGGCGGACACGAGGCCGATCGAGGCGCTCGGGACGTCGGCGCGGCAGGGTTCGTCAACGCGAGGGGATCATCGACCAGCACGGGCTGCCCAAAGGTCATCGGCCGTGGCTCGCAGCCGCCGACCTCGACAACAATGGCCGGGTGGGTAATACGATCGGCGACCCGCTCGTCCTGCTCGGGGACACCGTCCCAATTGGGTCACGGGTTCGGAGTCTCCCTCGAGGGCTTCCAGGCGGGATCGGTCCTGACCCGCGAGGGACTCCCCGCCCACACGAGCCTGGTCGGAGCCCGCCCCGCCGGGCATCCTGCGCCCGGGCGGATTGACTCCTTCCTCGGGGGGTCGAGCAATCGGCTGAGGCCCGCTGCCGTGCTCGTTCGAGGCCGCCGCTCGGCAACCGCGCCAACGACTGCCATCCGGCGTCAGCGCCCGGAGCGGACTTGCAGGCGGCGCGCGACGGTGTCCAGCGTGACGGCGAACAAGAGAATGAGCCCCGTGACGATGTAGATCGTGCCGTCCGAGTAGCCAGCCGTGTCGAGACCGTTCGCGACCGTCGCGATCACCAGCGCACCGAGAAGTGCGCCGCGCACATCGCCCCGGCCGCCGAAGAGGCTGACGCCGCCGATGACCGCCGCCGCGATCGAGTTCAGGAGCAGCGTGCCGGGCGGAAAGGTCAGGGCGACGGAGTTCACGAACGCAGCCAGGATGATCCCGCCGAGGGCGGCGGTTGCCCCCGAGATCATGAAGACGATCACACGGATTCGCGCCACGTTGATGCCGGCGCGCCGCGCTGCCTCGGCGTTGCCGCCGACCGCATAAACGTGCCGCCCGAAGGTCGTCCGCTTCGCGAGGAACGTCAAAACGACCAGGACGATCACCATGAGGACGGCGGGCAGCGGCAGACCGAGACGCCTGCTCTCAACGACGCCGTGGTTGCAGATCGCAACCGTGCCGAACGCGGCGATCCCGAGTCCGGCCACCTTCGCCGCCGTCCTGAGCCACGTCCTAGCGTCGACCTGCCTTCCCGCGGCGGTCAGCAGCGGGACGAGCACGATGAGCATGTAGAGGCCGGTGATGCTCGCCGCGACCAGCCACCCGGCGAGCGGGGAGAAGTAGTAGTTCGCCGTGTAGTTGATCCAACGGTCCTGGATGATGATCGATCCGGGGACCTCGAGTCTGCCCAGGATGACGCCCTGCCAGACCAGGAAGCCCGCGAGCGTGACGACGAAGGACGGCACCCCGACCAACGCGACGATCGAGCCTTGCAGGAGACCGATCAGCGCGCAGACGGCGATCGCGATGGGCATCGCGAGCAGGCCGCTGATGTCGTGCCCGCTGCCTGGAAGCTGAAGCTCTGCGACGGTGAGCGCGCCGATCCCCGCGACGTAACCGATCGAGAGGTCGATCTCCCCAAGCAGCAGCACGAATACGACGCCAAAGGCGAGCATCGTCGTTCCGGCCATCTGAATGATGATGTTCCCGAAGTTGACCGCGGTGAAGAAGTTCGTTGCGGTGAGCCCGAAGAAGACAACGATGAAGAGCTGACCAACGACGATCGGGACGATTCCGAGGTTCCCGGTCCGGATGTTGGCGACCATGCGCGAGAGGAGACCCGCCGGCGCCTCAGGGCCGGCGACCGCCGGCTCGCGCTCGACCACCTCGGCCGCGCTCACGCGGAGGTTCCCGCCGTCTTCGGGATGCCGGAGACCTTCGTCGGCACGCCAGCGGTGATCGCGGCCACCACCTCCTGCTGCGACGTCGTCGTGCGCTCGAATACACCGACATTCCGCCCGAGCCGCAGGACGGTGATCCGGGTCGCGGTCTCGAAGACATCGTGGAGGTTGTGCGAGATGATGATCACGGCGAGCCCTTGTTCGCCGAGGCGGCGTACCAGTGCGAGCACCTGCTCGGTCTGCGCCACCCCGAGTGCCGCGGTCGGCTCGTCCAGGATCACGAGCTTGGAGTTCCATTGAACGGCCTTCGCGACTGCGACAGACTGCCGCTGGCCCCCGGAGAGGGTCGCTACCGGTCGCCGGATCGATGGAATCGTCGTGACGGCGAGCGACTTCAGCGTCTCAGCCGTTCGCTGCTCCATCCCCGGCTCGTTGAGAATCTGTGCCCGGTTGAGCTCGCGGCCGAGGTACATGTTCTGTACGACGTTGAGGTTGTCGCAGAGCGCGAGGTCCTGGTAGACGACCTCGATCCCGAGTCGCGCTGCGTCTTTCGGCCCGTGAATGTGAACGTGCTCGCCCTCGAACAGGATGTCGCCGCCATCGGCGGCGTGCGTGCCGGCTACACATTTGACGAGGGTGGACTTTCCTGCGCCATTGTCGCCCACGAGCGCCATCACCTCGCCGCGCCGCACCTCGAAGTCGACGTCAGTGAGTGCCTGCACGGACCCGAAGGTCTTCGTGACGTTCCGAAGCTCAAGGAGTGGCGTGCTGGAGTCGGTCATGGCGCGGCAGCGGGAGAGCGTGCTGAGTCGATCATGTCACGGCGAGAGAGGGGCGTAAAGCCCGCCGGTGGAGGCGTCACGAGGACACGCCTCCACCGGCGCGCAGGTGTTTCGTCTAGCAGTACTTCGCGTACTGTCCGACGCAGATCTCGTTCTTGGTCAGCCAACCGATCTTGAAGAGCTTCGTGTAGTTCGCCTTTGTGATCCACTCCACGGGGAGCGTCAACGTCGGTTCGTGCTTGCTGCCGTTCAGCCGGTAGCCGTTCGTCATCGGCTTCTTGCCGTGAAGAAGCGCGATCGCCGCCGTTACCGCGGCGGTCGTTTCGAGCGGCACGTACTTGAAGACGGTGCCCGTCTGCCAGCCCGAGAGGATGTACTGGACGCCCTGAGCGGTCGTGTCCTGGCCGGTGATCGGGACCGGCTTCAGGCCCTTCGCCTTCTCGTCGGCGATCACCGAGCCGGCGATGGTGTCATTTGCCGCCAGCACTCCCTGGATGTTGTCGTTGGTCTTGACGAGCATCTGTTCGTAGATCGTCGCCGCGTTGGTCGCGTCCCAGTCAGGGACGAACTGCTGCGGGCCCTTCTTGAGCTTGCCGCTCGCGAAGAGCGGGTTGAGGATCGCGTCGTTGCCGCTCTTGAACCAGAACGCGTTCTGGTCGGTCTGGCTGCCCCAGAGCTCGGCGACGGTGCCACCCGGATACGTGCCGTCCGCCTTCATCCCCGCAACGAGGCCGTTGGCCTGCGTCTCACCGACGGCCTTGCCGTCGAAGGTGACGTAGTCGGAAGCGCTGCCGCCGAGCACCTGGCGGTCGTAGTCGATGGCGTAGCCGCCGCTGCTCGTGAACAGCTTCTCGATCGCGGCCGCCGAGCCGTTGTCGAGCGCCGTCTCGATGACCACCTTTGCGCCGGCCGCCAGGCATGCCTGAGCCTGTGCCTTTTGCTTGGTCGGGTCGTTGAGCGCGTTGTTGATCGAAGCCGTCACGCCGGCCTTCTTGAAGGCGGCGGCGAAGTCGGGTGCGTCGAACTGCACCCAGCGGACCGACGACTTGGTGTCCGGCAGAAGGACGCAGACCTGGACGCTCGCGGCGTGCCGCGCGGTGCTGGCCGTCGCTCCCGCGATCACACCAGCCGCGACGGCCAGACAAGCACCGAAGACCGCGACCAACCTCATATGAGCCTTCAACACGTGTTATCCCTCCTTGGTTACCTTCTCGAACATCGAGGGCGCCGCGCACGGCGCCTCCCCGCTCTCGCGGTCATGGGATCTTCAGCGCTGCGCGGCCAATGGCCGGTCGCGGAGCTCGCCTATACTACTCCTCTATGGCTATAGTGCAAGTGCCTGTTGCACCTGCATTTGGGAGCAAGGCAGGAGAGCTAATTGCGCAGGATCGGGTACGCCTCGCGATGTGTGCTTCCCTCGTACCGACTCTTGGTCGTCACGTAGGGTGCGACGTTCGCACGGGTCACGAAGTTGACCCCCGTGTTGGTATCGGCGGGAGCAACGAGCCCGTCGCTGTAGCGGTAAAGGAAGAGCTGCTGGACCGGTAGGAACCCCTGCAGGTACGGCTGCTGGTCGATCGCGAAATCGATATCGCCGTCGTAAATCGCCTGAAGCGTGAGGGGCAGCAGGTCGTAACCACCGGCCCGCACCCCTTTTGCATGCAGGCCGTGCTCACGCATGATCGCTGCAATCCCGGCTGTCGAGCCGGCGTCGACTGCAAACAGCCCCCGAAGGTCGGGATTGGCATGGTAAACCTGCTCTACCTTCGCCCGCTCGGCCTCGACGTCGACGCCGCTTGCCACCACCTCGACGCTGATGAGCTTTCCGGAGTCGCGAATTGCATCGAGCGCACCGTCGACGCGCGGCTGGATGTTCGCCTGGCCGGGCGTCGCGATGAAGAGGAAGACGTCGCCGCCCGGCACGAGACCGACGATCCGTGCGCCGAGCTCCAAGCCCGACTGGTAGTTGTCTTGACCGATGTAGGCGAGCCGCGCGTTCGCGGTTCCGCCATCGGCGTTGTAGGAGACGACGGGTATCCCGTGGCCGAGCGCGAGCTCCGTCAGCGCATTGAACGCATCCGGATCGATGAGAGAGACGGCGATCCCGGCCACGTGCTCGTCGATCGCCCGCTCCATCGCCTTCACCATGTCTGCGACGTCGCTGCTCACCGAGCCGGTCCACTCGGCGCGCACTCCGAGCAGTGTCGAGGCATCTGCGCTGCCGTACTTCGCCGGCACGAAGAAGGGGTTGGTCAGCGCGTGATTGACAAAGACGATGCGCCAGTCGGGGTGGGTGCTGGGGAACGTCGCGACGGACGCTTCGCGGCGACGGGAGAGCCCTGAGCTCGCGGCCGCTGCGACCCCGAGGCGGAGCACCCCGGCACGGTCGAGGTCCGCGATCACGCGGGCGTCCGTCTCACGAGCCACACCGCCACGGCCGTGATCGCGAGTGCGAGCGAGAAGAAGAGGCCCGCCTCGAGCAACTGGAACGTCCAGAACCGGCCCGCGGGCTGATAGGAGACGATCCGCTTCCAGCCCAGTGAGTCGACGTAGGTCTGCGGATCGACGCTCGCCTGGTGCGCGTGCAGGATCGCCAAGTTTTCGCGCGGAGCGCTGACCTGTTTGCCGCCAGCATCCACGAGCGTGTCGCTGAGCACCCACTCCGTGCTTCGTGCGCCTGTCGCGCTCGGCAGCACCGTCTGGTGACGTGCGGTCATGAATCTCGGACGAAGGAAGACGAGGACGAGCACCCTCACCGCGACGAAGACGACGAGCGTCGCCGTCATCGCCGCCACCGTACGTCGCAGTACGAGCCCGGCGAGCACGCCAACGGCAAGCGCAAAGACCGCATAGGCCGGCACGACGAGCCCTTCGACGTCGAACGCGCTCGGCGCCATTCGGCCCTCGAGGGCGTCGAACGGCTCCCGCCACCACATGACGAGCAGGCTCGTCAGTCCGGCGACGACGATCGTAGCCAAAGCAAGCAACGCCGACTTGGAGAGGAGCCAGCCGCGACGTGTGACGCCTTGTGTCCAGGCGACCCGGTAGGTGCCGTGCTCGAACTCTCGGGCGAGAAGCGGTGCCCCGACGAAGAGTCCTGCGAGCGCCGGCAGAACGGCCAGCCCGCGCACGACCGTCGCCCAGCTACCGAACTCCTCCTGGAAGCGCGCGACGAGCAGGTCGCAGCCGGCGCGCTCGGACGGCGGCAGACAGTACGGGAGCGCCTCGTGGCTGTAGGCCGCCGCGATGGGGATGTGCGTGCCGATCGCCGCGACTGCGAGCGCCGCGAGCAAGCTCACCCCCACGAAGAGCTGAGCCCGATGCTGCTGCCAGGTCACCCATGCCATTGCAGGGGGATCCCCTCCGAAGGCTTGGGCGTCCGGAGCCGGTCGGGCGAGATGTAGGCGAGAAGCAACTCCTCGAGGCTGACGCGCTCAACGACCCAGGAAGGGTCGAGGACGGGGCCGTCGACCTCGACGAGGAGCGTGAGCTGACGGCCGCTGTGGCGCTCGCGCACGATCTCGCGGACGCCGCGGATCGCGCCGATCGGACGACGCGGACCCAGGAGAACGCGGTGTGATTCGAGAAGCGACTCGACTTGGCCCTCCAGGCGAACTCGACCCTCGGCGAGGAGCACGACGCCGTCGCAGACTCGCTCGATATCGGCCATGACGTGCGACGCGATCACAACCGTCGGAGAGATCAGCGCGACGCCCTCCATGAGGAGCTGCAGGAACTCGCGGCAGGCGAACGGATCGAGTCCCGCGAACGGCTCGTCCAGCAGCAACAGCCGCGGCCACTTCCCGAGCACGAGCGCCAGCGCAAGCTGCGTGCGGTCGCCGGTGGAAAGCGTGCCAACCTTCGTGTGCGGGCTGAGGCGTTCGAGCATGCCAGCCACGATCTCGGCGTCCCAGCGGGGGTTCGTCCGCCGGGCGAACTCCGTCGCTTGGGACACCGTGAAGGAACGGTAGAGAGGCGCCCCCTGCGGAAGGAAGCCGACCTCTGCGAGCACCGCCGGCTCGGCAAGCGGATCGCGGCCGAGCACGGCGAGGGAGCCTTCGGTCGGCGCGAGCAGACCTGCCGCGAGCGCGAGGAGCGCCGACTTACCGGCCGCGTTTGGCCCGACCAGCCCGACGATCGCCCCTTCGGGGATCGTGAGCGTGCAGTGGCGCAGGCCCCAAACACGGTGGAAGCGCTTCCCGAGGTTCCACGCGCTGAGCGCCGGCGTCATGCCGCCGCAGGTCGTCTCGCCTGACGTAACGTCGCGGAGATGAGCGCCCGGATGCTCTCGTCGTCAAGACCGGCACGGATCGCCGAGGCCAACCAGAGCTCGAGCTCGGCGCGCAGCGCGTCGTGGTGGTGCAGCGACGGTGGCGCCAGCGTGCTCGAGACGAAGGTGCCGCGTCCCTGGCGGGCGACAACGAGTCCCTCGCTCTCGAGGAGGCGGTAGGCCTTCGCAACCGTGTTCGGATTGATCGCGAGATCCGCCACGACGTCTCGAACCGTCGGCAACTGGTCACCGACCTCGACCGTGCCAAGCCGGAGCGCCTCCTTGACCTGCTGGACGATCTGGAGGTACGTGGCTACCCCCGAGCTCGGGTCGAGGTGGAACTGGAGCACGCGCATATGTTAACGCTGGCGGCAATGGAGCGCTGGGGAGCCGCGACCGTGAGCACTTCCCTGGCGCTCGCGAAGAGCCTCCTCCTGCCGCGGCGCGCCGGCGCGGCCAGCGGGCGCCCGACAGCTCCTTCCGGGTTCAACGCGGGGCGCTCAGGCGCCGGTGCGAGCGCGAGCACATTGGGGTCACGACGCGTTCGGCGGGCGAGCGGCGACGCGACGACGAGTTCAGGTCTCGGACCCCGCGGGGTCCCAGGTGATGTTGGAGAGGCGCGCGAGAGCAAGCAGAAGTGCCTGTGTGCCTTTCCGCCCGCCGTCCTGGGCACGAAGGGCGAGATAGAGCTCGTGCGCGAGGGCGAGACCGGGAAGGGCGAGATCCATTCGGCGGGCCTCGGCGAGCGCGATCTCGATGTCCTTGATGAAGTGCTCGACGGAGAAACCGGGCTCGAAGTCGCCCTTGAGCATCCGGGGCGTGTAGTTCGTCAGCGACCACGAACCGGCCGCACCGCTCGAGACCACGGCCAGGACCGTCTCGAGGTCGAGGCCGGACTTGTAGGCGTAGAGGAGCGCTTCGCAGACACCGACCATCCCGCTGGCGATCAGCGTCTGGTTGACCATCTTCGCGTGCTGGCCCATGCCGGGCCCGCCCTGGTAGACAATCGTCTGCCCGATAATCTCGAAGAGCGGCCGAACCTGCTCGAAGACATCCGGATCGCCGCCGACCATGATCGAGAGCGTCGCCTTGCGAGCCCCGACATCGCCGCCTGAAACCGGTGCATCGAGGGCTCCCACGCCGCGATCGGTGGCCGCGACGGCGATCTCCTTGGCGAGCGAGGGCTCGCTGGTCGTCATGTCGACCAGAATCGAGCCCGCGCGGGCGCCTGCCAGTACGCCGCGCTGACCGAGCGCGAGCTCGCGCACGTCGGCGGGAAATCCGACCATCATGAAGACCACGCCGCAGCGAGCGGCGACCTCGGCTGGTCCGTCGGCCCACTCTGCGCCCCCGTCGAGCAACCCCTGCGCCCGTGCGCGGGTGCGCGTGTACACGGTGACCCGATGACCCGCGGCGAGCAGGTGTCCGCACATCGCAGAGCCCATCACGCCGGTTCCGATCCAGCCGAGCCCCTCCTCGAATGAACTCGCCATGCACACCCCTCTTCGGTCGAGCGTCGAGAAGCGGCACTCGGTCGGTGACGCCCTGCGCTGAAGCCGTCGTGGACGGAACCTCACATTACAGGACCGTCGTCACAGGACCGTCGTGACAGAACCGAGTGCCCGACCCGGAGCCCGGGTGGCGGACCGGGATATCGGGCCGGTCTGCGGACGACAGAGGAGCTACTGTTGGGCGGCGGCCTCGCCGGCCGTGCCACCCGCGGCCTCAACGCGCGACCAGGAGCTTCTTGATGCGGACAACGCAAATACCTACCGGAATCCCGGCGACCGAGCTGGAGGAGCGGCGCAGCCGGCTCCTGGCCCACGTGCGCAGCCAGGGACTCAGCGCCTACGTCCTGTTCGACCAGAAGTACATCGAGTACTTCACGAGCTTCTGCTTCCTCTCGACAGAACGGCCGGTCGTCTTCGCCGAGAGCGCCTCCGGCGAGTCGGTCGTGTTTGTGCCAGATTTCGAGGTCGAGCGGGTGCGCGCCGAGACCGCCTTCGAACGCGTCGAGTCCTACCCCGAGTACCCCGGAATCGAGCATCCGATGCGGATTCTGGCGCGGGTGCTCTCGGAGATCGGTGTCCGGGACGCGGCCGGTGCCGATCAGGACGGCTACCCGGGCATCCTCGGCTACCAGGGGCCGGCGTTGAGCGAGGTCGCCGGCGTCAGGGTCGAGCCGCTGGCCGCCGTGATCGAGAGCATGATGGCCAGGAAGAGCGCGAGCGAGATCGAGCTGATCCGCGAGAGCGCCCGCTGGTGTGCTCGCGCGCACCGGCTGCTCCAGGACTATTCGCGGGTCGGCGTCACGGAGGCTGAGGCGAGCCTGCGCGCTGGGCATGAAGCGACGCTCGAGATGTTGAAGACGCTTGGCGACGCCTATGGTGGCCAGCAGGCATCGTCCGACGGCGTCTCGGCCGGCTACCGGGGTCAGATCGGGCTGCGCAGCTCCTGGGCACATGCGGTGGCGCACAACATCGAGTTTCAGGCCGGCGACGTGCTCGTCACCGAGACGAGCGCCCCGATCTGGGGGTACAACGCCGAGCTCGAGCGGGCCATGATTATCGGGATGCCGACCGACGAGATGCGTCGCCTGTTCGACCACACCGTGGCCGCGCAGCAGGCCGCCTTCGACGCACTCCGTCCGGGTGTCACCTGCGCCGAGGTCGACGGTGCCGTGATGCGCTACTTCGGGGAGCACGACCTGCTGCCCTACTGGCGTCAGCACACAGGCCACGGGATCGGCCTGCGCAACCACGAAGCGCCGTTCCTCGACCTCGGTGACGTCACGGTCATCGACGTCGGCATGGTGTTCACGATCGAACCGGGCCTCTACTCGGACACGATCGGCGGCTTCCGGCACTCCGATACGGTGGTGGTCACCCCCGATGGCATCGACGTCCTCACCCAGTATCCGCGCGACATCGAAAGCCTCACGATCCCGGTCTAGCGCTTCTGGGTCCCGGGGACTTGGGATTTTGTGACGCGTTTTATGCGGCGGCTGCGAGTCGTGCTTCTGTGATGTAGTCGTTCTTCTGTGATGTGGTCGTTGACGGCGTGTTCGAGGGTGGCGAGGGCGCGGCGGAGGTCGGGTGGGACGGGCGGTTTGCCGGTTTCGAGGAGCGGGTGAAGCAGCCGGTTTTGGAGTTTGGTGGAGAAGACCGCGACGCGGATCCCCTCCGGGGGTGAGCGGGTAGGCCCGCGAAGGCTTCTTGTTTGGAGGGTCGTGCAGAGGGCGCCGGCCAGGGCCGTAGCGCGTTGATCCCCGAAGCACGCCGGGCGGTGCGGTGCGTAGCTCCCCAGAGCGGCAGTCGCGCGTCGGGCCGAGCTCGCCTCCGTGTTGGCTACCCTCAAGCGGCTGATGGCTGCCGCGAGTGACTCCCCCGACTCGTGCGCGGACGACATCGAGCCGATCAACGCGACGAGCGATCCGAAGCTGGCGGCGCGCCTCTACCGAACGATGCTGCTGATTCGCCGCTTCGAGGAGCGGGTCTACCGCCTCTTCCTCGAGGGGGAGATCCCCGGAACGCTGCATCAGTACCAGGGGCAGGAGGCCGTGGCCGCGGGCGTCTGCGACGTGCTCGGCGAGCGCGACTGGATCACCTCGACCCACCGACCGCATGGCCACGCCCTGGCCAAAGGGGTGTCACCGCGGGCGGCTATGGCTGAGCTCTACGGGAAGGCGACCGGGTGTTGTCGGGGCAAAGGCGGCTCGATGCATCTCGGCGACCCCGCGGTCGGGATGCTGCCGGCAATCGCGATCGTGGCCGGTGGCAACTCCGTGGTGAGCGGCATCGGGCTCGCCATGAAGCTGAGCGGCGACGACCGGGTTGCGGTCTGCTTCTTCGGCGAGGGTGCGACGAACGAGGGCGCGTTCCATGAGGGGCTGAACTTCGCGGCGGTCCAGAGACTGCCGATCGTATTCGCCTGCGAGAACAACCTCTACGGCGCGTCGACCGCGTTCTCGGCCGTCTCGCTGGTCAAGGACGTCGCCGACCGCGCTCGCGCCTACGGCGTGCCCTCGCGCATCGTCGACGGCATGGATGTGCTCGCGGTGCGCGCGGCTACGGCCGAGGCCGTCGCGGCCTGCCGAGGTCGAAAGGGGCCGACGCTGCTCGAGTTCAAGACCTACCGCTTCACTGGCCATAGCCGCAGCGACGCGCGGGGATACCGCAGCTCCGAGGAGGAGCAGGCCTGGCAGAGCCGCGACCCGCTGACGCTTCTGGCGCCAGCGCTAAGTGGCCCCGAGCGCGATGGAATCGATGCAGACGTCAATGCGGAGATCGACGATGCCGTCGAGTTCGCCCGCAACTCGCGCTTCCCGGAGCCTGCCGAGGCCTTCAGTGACGTCTATGCCTGAGCGCGCCTCCGGGTCGCGGCGTCTGACGATCGCCGAGGCGCTCCGCGCGGCGATCGCCGAGGAGTTGCGCGCCGACGAGCGCGTGTTCCTCATCGGCGAGGACATCGGCGTCGAAGGCGGCTTCGGCGGCGCGTTCGGCGTCTACTCGGGCTTGGCCGAGGAGTTCGGCCACGACCGCATCATCGACACGCCGATCAGCGAAAAGGCGATCGCCGGCGCAGCCATAGGTGCGGCCGTGCTTGGCATGCGGCCGATCGCGGACATGCAGTATTCCGACTTCCTTTTCGAATGCATGGATGAAATAGTCAACCAGGCCGCGAAGCTGCGTTACATGTCCGGCGGGACGGTCTCCGTGCCGCTCGTGATGCGCGCCCCCGTCGGCGCGAGCCGTCGCGGCGCCCAGCACGGTCAGTCGCCCGAGAGCTACTTCATCCACGTCCCGGGAGTGAAGGTGGTCGCTCCGTCGGATGCCTACCACGCCAAGGGGATCCTGAAGAGTGCGATTCGTGACGACAACCCGGTCATCGTTTTCGAGCACAAGCTGCTCTACGGCAGCAAGGGCCGTGAGGTCGCAGTCGGCCTCGACCTGACGACCGAGGTTCCCGAAGGGGACTACACGGTGCCCATCGGTCGGGCGGTGATCAAGCGGCCTGGGCGTGACGTGAGCATCGTCGCCACCCACGTCTCCCTGTACCGCTCGCTCGCCGCGGCCGAGCAGCTCGCGGCGGAGGGCATCGACTGCGAGGTCATCGACCCGCTCACGCTCAGCCCGCTCGACAATGAGACGATCTTCGCCTCTGTCAACCGGACCGGCCGTCTCGTGATCGTCCACGAGGACACGCTGACCGGCGGCTGGGGCGCCGAGGTCGCTGCCCGGGTCGCGGACGAGTGCCTGCTCTCGCTCGAGGGCCCGATCAAGCGGGTCGCGAGCTTCGACGTGCCGGCGCCGGCCGCGCCGGTCCTCGAGGATGCCGTTCTGCCGTCGGTGGAACGGATCGCGACCGCCGTCCGCGCGCTCGTGAACTCGTGAACTCGTGAACCGTGTGCGCATGCCGCCGCTCGGGCAGACGAGTGACGAGATCCGGATCGCGGCCTGGCTAAAGCAGGTCGGCGACGATGTCAGCGAGGGCGAGCCGCTCCTGGATGTCGAGACGGACAAGGCGATCCTCGAGGTCGAGGCCGCCTCGTCGGGCGTGCTGCTCGCCATCGCGCACGAGGCGGGAGCGGTGGTCACCGCCGGGGACACAATCGGCTGGATCGGAGCGGCGGGCGAGGAGATACCTGCCGCGGACCACGCGCCGCTCGCTCCCGCCCCTCTCGAGCAGCCGAAGGAGGTCGACGCCAGGACGAGGCAGGCTGACCGGGTGCTCGCGACGCCGGTCGTGCGCGCGCTCGCCCGGGAGCATGGGGTCGACATCAACCTGGTACAGGGCACCGGGCCGGCAGGGCGGGTCGAGAAGCAGGATGTGCTCGCGGCGGCCGATCCGGCCGCGCCTGTACCGGCGCATCGACGCGCGGTAGCGGCGCGCCTGACGCGCGCCGCTGGCGTTCCGCAGTTCTCCCTCGGGGCGACGGTCGACCTAACCCGGGGGCTGGCAGTGCTCGACGCGACGCCGGGCGGAACGGTCACGCACCTGCTGGTGCGCGCCGTGGCCGCGGCGCTTCGTCAGCACCCGGCCCTCAACCGGACATGGGTGGACGACGGCCCGCGCCTGAGGCCGGTCGAGCCGATCCGCGTCGGGTTAGCCGTCTCCGCCGACGACCGGCTTGTCGTTCCGACCCTCGCCGAGCCGGACCGGGAGCCGCTCGCTGCGCTTGTTGCCCGGATCGGCACGCTCGTCGGTGAGGCCCGGACGGGCAGGATCGGTGCTGCCCACACGGGCACGGCCGCCGTCACCGTGTCGAACCTCGGCATGTTCGGCGTCGACTGGTTCCAGGCGATCGTTGACCCCGACCAGGCCGCGATCCTCGCGGCCGGCGCAATCATCCGCCGTCCCGTGGTCACGGCCGAAGGGATCAGCACCGTCCCGCAGATCGAGCTCGTCCTCACGGTCGACCACCGCGTCGCCGATGGCGTTGCGGCCGCACGCTTCCTGCAGGCGGTGAAGGCCGAGCTCGAATGATCAGCCGCTGGAACGACGCGGAGGCCGGCCAGTTCGACTGCGACCTCGGCCAACGGGTCTATGCCTCCCGGCTGCTTGGACAGGATCCGACGCTTGTCCTGCACGGCGGCGGCAACACCTCGGTGAAGACCCGCCGCACCACTCTGTGGGGCGATGAGGAGGAGGTGCTCTACGTCAAGGGCAGCGGACGCGACTTGGCGACGATAGACGAGCATGGTTTCGCGCCCGTGCGTCTGAGCGCACTCCGCGGCCTCGCCGGTCTCGAGCGGCTCAGCGATCTCGACATGGCACGCGAGTTGCGTGCGGCGACGACCGATCCCACCGCTCCGGCCCCGTCGGTTGAAGCGATCCTTCACGCGCTGATTCCGCACCGCTTCGTCGACCACACCCACGCCGACGCGGTGATCGCGCTCACGAACACCCCTTCAGGGCTGCGTCACGCGGAGGAGGCGTTCGGGTCGGCGGCGCTGATCGTGCCCTATGTGATGCCGGGCTTCGACCTTGCGCGCCGCTGTCGTGAGGTCGTCGCGCGGATGGACATGGAGACGACCCACGGGTTGGTGCTCATGGCGCACGGTGCCTTCTCGTTCGGTGGCAGCGCGCGCGAGTCGTACGAACGGATGATCGACCTCGTCTCACGCGCGGAGCGCTACCTACAGGCGCACGACGCCTGGGAGCTTCAGCCTCCGGCCGAGCCGGGTTCGTTCGGTGAAGCCGACGACCTCGTGTCGCTCAGGTCGGCCGTGGCGGCCGCGGCAGGTCGCCCGCTCATTCTCTGCCAGACCCGCAGCGCCGCTGGGTTCGCGTTCGCCAATCGCCCTGACTGCCACCGGGTGGCGGCGCAGGGACCGGCGACGCCCGACCACGTTATCCGCACCAAACGGCTCCCCCTACTCGATCGCCACGTCGACGCCTACGCGGTGAGCTACCGACGCTACTTCGAGCGCCATGCGCGTCGCGACCTGCAGATGCTCGACCCGGCGCCGCGCGTGCTGCTCGACCCTGCGCTGGGCCTCTGCACGGTCGGTACCAGCGCGACCGACGCCCGTGTCACGGCCGACATCTACCACCACACGATCGGGATCATCGAGCGAGCCGAACGGCTCGAGGCCTGGCAGGCGCTCCCGGAGGGAGATATCTTCGCCGTCGAGTACTGGGACCTCGAGCAGGCGAAGCTGTCTCGGCCCGGTGTCCGACCTGGTTTTTCGGGCGAGGTCGCCGTCGTGACCGGAGCGGCTTCGGGGATCGGTCGTGCTTGTGCCGAAGCGTTCCTGCTCGGCGGTGCCGCTGTCTGCGGCCTCGACATCGACGAGCGCGTCGGTGACCTCTCCCCGAGCGAGGATTACCTCGGCCTCCGCTGTGACGTGACGCAGCCGGATGAGGTGCGCCTCGCGTTCGAGACCCTCGCACGTGCATACGGTGGTCTCGACATCCTCGTGCTCTCCGCCGGCGTGTTCCCAGCTTCGCGCCGGTTAGCGGCGCTCGACGCCGAGATGTGGCGGAGGACATTTTCCATCAACCTGGACGCGAACGTGACGCTGATGCGCCTCGCATACCCGTGGCTCGCCCAGGCGCCCGGCGGTGGACGCGTCGTGATGATCGGCTCCAAGAACGTGCCCGCACCCGGCGTGGGCGCCGCCGCCTACTCGGCTTCCAAGGCCGCCCTCACGCAACTGGCGCGGGTGAGCGCGCTCGAATGGGGAGACGACGACATTCGCGTGAACGTCGTTCACCCGAACGCTGTGTTCGATACCGGCATCTGGAGCGAGCAGATCATTCGCGAGCGAGCCAGCGAGTACGGTGTCACGGTGGACGACTACCGCCGCAACAACGTCCTCGGCACCGAGATCCGCAGCGTGGATGTGGCGCGGCTCGTCACCGCGATGTGCGGCGCGGCGTTCGCCAAGACCACGGGAGCCCAGATCCCGATCGACGGCGGCAAC
>Ga0302325_10011030_pt1 | contig 19492 bp, 19 predicted proteins | sample Palsa_T0_2_FD_201948 | JGI IMG/M metagenome (GOLD analysis project Ga0302325, IMG submission 201948) | Peat permafrost microbial communities from Stordalen Mire near Abisko, Sweden - Palsa_T0_2 | ecosystem: Environmental > Terrestrial > Soil > Palsa > Peat permafrost | place: Sweden: Abisko...
GTGCTCCATGGTGCGCGGGCCGATGATCGCGGAGGTGACCGCGGGGTGGCGGGTCGCGAACGCGATCGCCAGCTGGATGAGGGTCAGCCCGGCCTCGTCGGCGAGCGCGCCGAGCGCGGCGGCGGCGTCGAGCTTGGCCGCGTTGGCGGGGTCGGCCGCGTCGTATTGGGCGGGGAAACGCTGCCCCCGAGCGGCCGAGCCTGGCCCGCTGACCGCCCGGCCCTTGCGGTACTTGCCCGACAGCCAGCCCCCGGCCAGCGGGCTGTAGGCGAGGACGCCCATGCCATGGCGCTGGCAGGTCGGCAGCACGTCGTACTCGATCGCGCGGGTCAGCAGGGAGTAGGGCGGCTGCTCGGTGCGGAACCGCCCGTGGCCGCGGCGGTCGGCCGCCCACTGGGCCTCGACGATCTGCGAGGCGGGCACCTTCGACGCGCCGAAGGACCGGATCTTGCCGGCCCGCGCGAGGTCAGTCAGGGCGCCGAGGGTCTCGTCGATATCGGTGTTCGGGTCGGGCACGCCGACCTGGTACAGGTCGATCCAGTCGGTCTGCAGCCGCCGCAGCGAGCCCTCGACCGCCTCGGTGATCCACCGCCGCGACGCGCCGCGGTGGTTAGGGTCCTGGTCGCCGAACGGCACGCCGAACTTGACGGCGAGCACCACGTGGTCGCGCCGTCCGCCCGCCAGCGCCTTGCCCAGGATCTCTTCTGACTCGCCGGCCGAGTAGCCGTCGGCGGTGTCGATGACGTTGATCCCGGCGTCGAGCGCGCGGTGGATGATCTTGATCGCGTCGTCGTGATCAGCGTTGCCGAAGGCGCCGAACATCATCGCGCCGAGGCACAGCTGACTGACCGTGATACCGGTGCGTCCCAGCGGTCGGTATTCCATGAAGCAGCTCCTCGGTCCGCCGCGAGTCAGTCGCGGCAGGCGGGTAGGATCGGATGCGCCAGCAGGCGGATAGCCTGTCCACTTCACTGTAGCGACAAGCGGATAGCCTGTCCACTTGGATGGCCGATGCCCCCGGACCAGCTCCCATCACCGACGAGACGACCCGACGCCGAGCGCAACCGCGACAAGATCCTCGCCGCCGCCCGCGCCGCCTTCGCCGATCCTGCGGCCGAGATATCGATGGCCGAGATCTCGCGCCGCGCGGGAGTCGGCATGGCGACCCTGTACCGCAACTTCCCCGGGCGCCGGGAGCTGCTCGAGGCCCTCTACGCCGACGAGGTCAACGCCATCTGCAACGCGGCCGTCGACGTGGGCGGCGCGACCCCCGGGGCGGCCCTCACGGCCTGGCTGCGCCAGTTCTACGCCTTCATCACCAGCAAGCACCACATCGCGGCCGAGCTGCTGCAGCACACGGACCGCAGCGACCCGATATTCGGCGGCAACCGCGCCCGGGTGATCGCCGCCGCCCGGCCGCTGCTGCTCGCCGCGCAGCGCGCGCGCGAGGTCCGCGACGACCTCACCCTCGAGCAGGTCGTCGACCTGGTCGTCGCCATCGCCACCATCCGCGGCGACAGCCGCTACCTCGAGCCGATCCTGCAGGCCGCACTCGACGGCCTGCGTCCCCGGGCCGACGCGAAGCCAGAGTAAGGCAGCGCCGAGGGCGTCAAGGATCCGGGCGAGGGCGCTGAGGTCAGCGTTGCCCAGCGGTTCGAGCGCGCCGGGGTCCTCGGTCAGCGCGCGCCAGAAGGCCGCCCGCAGCCGCTCGCCTTCCGGAGTGAGAACCAGCGCCTTCACTCGTCGGTCGTCCGGGTCGGGACGGCGCTCGACGGCGCCGCGCCCCTCGAGCCGGTCGATCAGCACGCTGAGGTTGGACGCGTCGTAGTCGAGCCGCGCGGCCAGGCTCCGCATCGGCAGGGCCTCCCCGGGGACGAGCGTCAGCAGGGCGGTCACCTGGGCCGGGGACAGGTCGACGGCCGCCGCGTGCGCGGCCCAGTTCTGTCGGAGCCGGTCGGCGATCGACAGCAGGCCGAATTTGGCCTCCAGGATGAGCCGGAGCCGTTCGCTGCTGGGAGACGGCAGGTCAGCGGGCGCGTGCATGAGAGCCGAGCTTACCCGCCCGCGATAATAGTGGTACCCTATAATGGTGGTGCATAGTAACCTTATCGGCGAGCAGCGCGACGCCAGTTGGACGCGACGCCAGTTGGAAGGGAGCAGCATATGTCAGCGCAGGATGGGAGCGGCGTGCCAGGTCAAGAGGCCGATCCGCGAGTGTCGGTCACCGTGCCGACGGCTCCGGCCGAGGCGTTTCTGATCTACACCGAGCGGCAGATCGAGTGGCAGCCGCCCGGGCACCTGACGATCAAGAACCCGGCAACCGTCACGATGGAGCCGTGGGTGGGCGGCCGCTTCTACGAGCGCGGCGCGGACGGCACCGAGGTCGTCAAGGGGACCATCGCCGAGTGGGCGCCGCCGGATCGGGTGGCGGTTACGTGGCGGATCGGACCCGGCTGGCGGCCCGCCCCCGACGACTCGAACGCCAGCGTCATCGTGGTCGAGTTCAACCCGGCCGGCCCCGATTCGACCGAGGTCGTCTTCACCTACACCCACCTGGAACGCCACGGCGAGATGGCCCCGATGCTGCGGGCCGCGATCGCCAATCCCGGCCCCGACAGCGCGGTGGAGAGATACGCCGAGACGGTGAGACGGCACGCCGCCGCCGGGTAGGCGACTCGAAGGACTGGCGCGGTGCTGCCGGTGGATCGTTAATCGGTTGCCGGCCGTCGCGCGCATCGCCGATGATGGCGGCCATGGCCACCAGCCGACGAGCCGACATGTTCACCGCGGACGGCAAGCCGTCTGACGACGACCTGCGCGAGCACCGGTCGAGACTGGGCGACGAGCGCGTCACGCTGGCCGAGGCCCTGCGCTGCGCGCGCCTCACGTTGGAGATGAAGTGCGCTGGCCTTGACGCGGAGGCCATGGCGCGACGTGCCGTCGAGCCGTCGACGATGTCGCTCCTGGGGCTGGTGCGCCACCTGGCCGAGGTGGAGCGGGCGACGTTCCGGGTGCTGATGGCGGGCCAGGACGCGCCCCGGCTGTTCTGCTCCGCCGCCGATCGCGACGGCGATTTCGACGGCGCGGCTCCCGACCCCCGGCTGGTGGCGGAGGCGTGGGACGCATGGCGCGCGGAGGCGGACTTTGCCACCCGGTTCGTGGCCCAGGCACCCAGCCTCGACATCACCGGCGACGATCCCCGCAATCTGCACGGCAGCGGCGGAGGAGCGATGTCGCTGCGCGAGGTGCTGGTCGGGATGATCGAGGAGTACGCCCGCCACCTGGGTCATGCCGACCTGCTGCGCGAGCGCATCGACGGACGCATCGGCCAGTAAGGTCCCGATGACAAGCCTTCGCAGCGATGCTGAGCCTGCGTACCGAACCCGGCCTGCGACCCCGGAGGACGTCGGTTTCCTGGCCGACGTCGTCGTTGAGGCGACCAGGGCGCAGCGTCGGCTGTCGGGCGATTTCGACGAGACGACGTGGCGCAGCAATTTCACCGCGTGGACCAGAAAGCAGATCAGCGGCGAGGTTCCTGAGAGCACGACCAGCGTCATCGAGTGCGGGGGCGAACGGGTCGGGCGGCTGCGGGTCACCCGCAGCCGGGATCGCATGGAGTTGTCCGGGATTCAGCTGCTGCCTCGGATTCAGGGCCGAGGGATCGGCACTTCGATTATCGAGGGCCTCAAGGCCGAGGCGCTGTCGGCTGGCGTTTGCCTCGACATTGGCGTCGAGAAGGACAACCCGGGGGCGCGGCGGCTCTATGAGCGGCTCGGCTGTGTGCAGGTGGCCGAGGACGAGGAGGAATACAAGCTCCGATGGTGTCCGCAGGCCACCGCGTGGGGGCGCACGGAATAGCCCGCCTCAGCTGTCGTCGGATTCGCGTCGCTGCGGCCGGCGGCCGGTGAGGACGGCCTCAAGGAACTCCGTGTTGGGGTGCAGCCGCGCGTGCAGATCGCGGACCACGGCGTCGACGTCAAAGGGCGCTATGCGCTGCTCGGCGCGCAGCCCGGCGACGGTGCCGCGCGCGGGATCAGCACGGCGCTCCGGGTCGTCGGCGAACTCAAGCAGCAGCCAGCCGGCCTCGCCCGGCCGCAACGGTATCCCGGTGCTTCCCGGGTTCAGCGCCCGGACCCCGTTGACCACGCGATCGGTCGCTTTATGAGTGTGCCCGCCGATGACCACATCGGCGGCGCATCCCGCCAGCACACGGCCGAGGTCGTCGTCGGACCGGCCGGGCGAGATCCCGGGCCCGTGGTCTGCTCGGGGCGACGCGTGCACGCCGAGCACGCGCAGGCCGCCCGGCCGGTCAAGCCGCAGTTCACCGGGCAGGCCGGTCAGGATCCCGAGCAGGCCCGCCTGGCTCAGGACGCCGCGGGTCCACCCGATCCCCGCCGCCATCAGACCGTAGCGCTCGACCAGGTCGACGCTCCGCGCCGCATCGGCCGCGGTGGCGTGCGGGGCGGGCTGCTCACCGGTCAGGACGTAGCGGTCGGTGTTACCCCGCAGCATCTCGACTCCCGGCAACGACCGGAGTACCTCAAGCACCTCGGCCGGGCGCGGGCCCGACAGGACCAGGTCGCCCAGGACCCACCAACGGTCCACCTGACACCCGGCCGCGTCATCAAGCACAGCCTGCAGCGCGACATCGTTCCCGTGAACGTCGGCCATGATGCCAAGCCTCATGGGAACAAGCCTAGATCCACCGCAAGCAGCCAGGTGCGTTACTGGTGGGCGTGGAGGTCCGCGCTCAGGCTGCCCCACTCGCCCGACCTGGCGATGACCTCGACCGATCCGCTGACGCTGTTGCGGCGGAACAGGAGCCCGGACTTCCCGCTCAGGTCTCGCGCCTTGGCCCGCTGGCCATCGGGGAGCGTGACGATCGTGCCGGCCGTCAGGTAGAGCCCGGCTTCGATGACGCAGTCATCGCCCAGCGAGATGCCCAGTCCCGAGTTCGCGCCAAGCAGGCACCGCTGGCCGATCGTGATGACCTGCTTGCCGCCGCCGGACAGGGTGCCCATGATCGACGCGCCGCCGCCGATGTCGCTTCCCGCGTCGACGACCACGCCCTGGCTGATCCGGCCTTCCACCATCGAGGGCCCGACCGTCCCGGCGTTGAAGTTGACGAAGCCCTCGTGCATGACGGTGGTCCCCTCCGCCAGGTGGGCGCCCAGCCGAACCCGGGAGGCGTCGGCCACCCGCACGCCGCTGGGGACGACGAAATCGAGCATCGGCGGGAACTTGTCAACCGCGCGGACCTCGAGGTAAACGCCGCGGGCAAGCGCCCGCTGGCGGGCGTCGCCGATCTCGCCGACCGCGACCGGTCCCAGGGACGTCCAGCACACGTTGGGCAGGACGTTGAAGACCCCGTCCAGGTTCATGGAGTTAGGCCGCACCAGACGGTGCGAGAGCAGGTGAAGCCGCAGATAGGCGTCGGCGCTGTCGGCCGGGGGCAGGCCAAGGTCCGCGACCACGCACAACTGGCGGCGGATCCGCACCCCGCGAACCTCATCGACCTGCTCCTCAGCGAGGGTCTCATCCGCACTGACGGCGGCGTCCGGTGTCCCTAGCCGCGGAGCAGGAAAGTAAAAGCTGAGCGGAACCCCGTCTTGCGCGATCGTGGCGACCGCGTATCCCCATGCTGACTCTCCCACCCCGCTAAGGTACCGCAGCCTGATCATGGGCTGGCGAGGGCGGCCGCAGGCAGGGACCAGACCAGAATGGAGGGATGGAGCAGATGCAGATTGAGCCGTTCCTTGCCGCGGCGTCGGAGTTGCTGGCCGTGCCGTCAACCGTTGACCGGCCGGGTGACCTGCACCGGGCGCTCGACTTCGTGATCGACTTCGTCGGGCCCGGTTTCACGGTGGAGCGGTTCGAGTCCGGCGGGAAGCCGAGCGCGCTCATTTACCCCGGTGCGAAGCGACCGCGTTTCCAGGTCATCCTGAACGCGCACCTTGACGTGGTGCCGGCCGAGCCCGACCAGTTCCGCCCGCGCCGCGACGGCGACCGCCTGTATGCCCGCGGCGCCCAGGACATGAAGGTGGCGGCGCTGGTAGAGGCGCGGGTCTTCCGTGAGCTTGCCAACGACGTGCCCTACCCGCTCGCGTTGCAGCTGGTCACCGACGAGGAGGTCGGCGGGCGCAACGGCACGTTGCACCAGATCGAGCAGGGCGTCAGTGGTGAGTTCGTCGTCATCGGCGAGTACAGCGGCCTGCGTATCGTGACCGACTCCAAGGGCTTGATCACCGCCACCCTGCGCGCGGTTGGCCGCGGCGGCCACAGCGCCTACCCCTGGCTGGCCGACAACGCCCTGGTCAAGCTCCACCGGAGCCTGGCCAACGTGCTGGCCGCCTACCCGGTGCCCGCCGAGGAGGCCTGGCGGACGACCGTCAACCTCGCGCGGATCGAGACCCCCAACCAAGCCCGCAACCAGATCCCGACCCTAGCGGAGGCCTGGCTGGATATCCGCTTTCCGCCCGAGGACCGCGACCTCAACGGCAAGACCGCCGAGGAGATCACCGCGTACCTGGCGTCCTTCTGCGAACCGGGCGTCACCCCGGTGGTCCACCTGGCCGACCCGCCGCACCACGCCGACCGGCAGCGACCGGAGATACGCGGGCTCCAGCGAGCCGCCGCCAACCAGGGGTACCAGGCTGACTTCCTGCGCAAGCACGGTGCCGCCGACGGGCGCTTCTACTCCCAGCACGGCACCGATGCCGTCATCTTCGGCATCGGCGGCGACGGCCTGCACGGCCCCGACGAGTACGCCGACCTGACCACCATCACCCCGTACTACCAGGCGCTCAAGGACTTCCTCGGCAACCGCGGCGGCGACTGCTAGCGGTGCAGGCGAAGACAGGGAGCGGCTAGCCGACGCAGTCTGGTGGCGTCAGTTGCCTGGTGGCTTTCGCAGCCGCCGGGAGCAGCGCGCACTTCCCGTCCACCCGGCCAAGAAACCCCCGCGAGCAGTCGGCCCCGGCCGGCGCAGCTACCCGCCTGAATCTCGCCCGCGCGCGCGGGCAGTAGCCGGCGGACGGCTGACAGCAGGGCGCAATCCCGGTCGACCCGGTCCGAGGTCAGGCCGCGCGAGGGAACCTCCACCACGAGCTCGCCGCACCGGTAGCCGATCACCTGCAACCGCTGCCTGGTACCTCCGCCGACGGTGAAGATGATCCGGTACAGCTGCGCGTTCTCCGCGCAGCTGTTTGTCAGGTTCGCCGGTGGCAGCCGCTCGACGAGCTGGTCGATGCGTGCCGCGGACACGCCATTGACCTCGACCGAGACCGCAGCCGACGTCTTCCCGCCGCTGCTGGACGCGCCGTAACTCGTTATCTCCGCCCGATCTCCCCACGGGGATGTCTCGGCCGGGCTCGCCTTGAGCGCCAAAAATCCCCCAACCGCCGCCACCACCAGCACCGCGCCGAGCACGGCAAAGAATCGGCTCATCTTCAGCACGCCCTGTTAGACGTATCGGGAGGGCTGTTTGGTTGCCAACGAACCCCGCCGGGCATGGTGGGCAAGTCGGGCATTCATGTTAAAAAACAAGAGAGAAGCCTTCGCACGTCACCGACAGACCCTAAGCCCGCCGCCCCGTACCGACAGCTTCAGGAGTGAGATTGTCCCGGTTCCGTAGGATCTTCCCCGACGGCAAGCCGCTGATCGCCATGGCGCACATCCCGGCCCTGCCGGGAACGCCGCTCTACGACGCGTCGGCCGGGCTGAACGGAGCCGTGTCGAGCGTCCGCCGAGACGTGGACATCCTGCTCGACGCGGGGTTCGACGCGGTCCTTTTCTGCAACGAGAACGACCGGCCCTACCAGCTCCAGGCGGGCCTGGAGAGCGCGGCGGCGATGGCCCGGGTCGTCACCGAGTGCCGTCCCGCCGGCGTCCCGTTCGGCGTCGACTTCCTCTGGGACGCGCGCTGCGCGCTCGCGGTGGCGGCGGCCACCGGCGCCTCGTTCATGCGCGAGATCGCCACCGGCGTCTGGGAGTCCGACATGGGCCTGCTCTCCCCCGACGCCGCCAGCCTGCTGCGCGAGCGCCGCCGGCTCGACGTCAACGACCTGGCCGTGTTCATGAACATCACGCCCGAGTTCGCCTCCGGCATCGGGCGCCGCGACCCGGCCGAGGTCGCCGCGTCCGTCACGGTCTCCAGCCTGGCCGACGTCATCCTGGTGTCCGGCAAGATGGCGGGCGCGGAGCCCGACCTCGCCACGATCAGGAGCGTCCGCGAGGCCGTCAGCCCGCGGACCCCGGTGCTGCTCAACACCGGCGCCAAGGCCGAGACGATCGCCGAGTACCTGCGCTACGCCGACGGCTGCATCGTCGGCAGCTCGCTCAAGGTCGACGGGTACACCTGGAACCCGGTCGACCCGGACCGCGCCAAGCGGTTCGTCGACGCCGCCCGCGCCGCCTGAGCCGGCCGAGACGGACTGAGATGGCATCCCTCGTCCTCGGGATCGACGCCGGCACCACTAGCACCAAGGTCGTCCTGGCCGACCCGTTGACCGCCGACCCCCTGACCGGCGTCGTGGCCCAGGCCGCGGCCCCGGCCGCGCTCAGTTCCCCGCATCCGGGCTGGGCCGAGGCGGAGACCGCGCAGTGGTGGGAGAACGTGTGTCTCCTGGTGCCGCAGGTGCTCAGCGAAGCGGGCGTGTCCGCCGCCGACGTGGCCGCCGTCGCCGCCACCGGGATGGTGCCCGCGGTCATCCCGGCCAACGCCGCCGGCCGGCCGCTGCGCCCGGCCATCTTGCAGAACGACACCAGGGCCAAGGACGAGGTACGGGAGCTCGCCGCCGCGCTGCCCGGCCTGGACTTCACCACCCTGACCGGGTCAGCGCTCACCCAGCAGTCCGTCGCGCCGACGCTGCTCTGGCTCGCCCGCCGCGAGCCGGAAACCTGGGCGCAGACGGCGATGGTGCTCGGCTCCTACGACTGGCTCGCGATCGCGCTCGGTGCCCGCCCGCACGTGGAGCGGAACTGGGCCATCGAGAGCGGGCTCTACACGCTGACCGACGGTTCCTTCCTCGATCCGCTGCTCGACCGGCTTGACCGGGCGGGAATCGACCGCGCGGTGCTCCCCCGCGTCGTCGATCCCGGCACCGTCGTGGGCGCGGTGTCCGCCGCCGCCGCGGCCCAGACCGGACTGAGACCCGGCACCCCGATCGTCGCGGGCGGCGCCGACCACGTGCTCAGCGCCTACGCCGCCGGACTGTCCAGCCCGGGCGACTGGCTGGTCAAGCTCGGCGGCGCGGGCGACATCCTCGTCGTCACCGGCGGAGTGTTCGTCGATGAGCGGCTCTACCTGGACGCCCATCCCCGGCCGGGACTCTGGCTGCCGAACGGCTGCATGGCCACCAGCGGCAGCCTGATCCGCTGGTTCCAGTCGGTCAGCGGCGGCACCCCGGTCGCTGAACTCGAGGCCGATGCCGCCGCCGCGGCGCCGGCCGAGCTCATCTGCCTGCCCTACTTCCTCGGCGAGAAGTCGCCGCTGCACGATCCGGACCTGCGCGGCGCATTCCTCGGCCTGCACCTCGGCCACACCCGGGGCGACCTCTACCGGTCGATCCTGGAAGGGATCGCGTACGGCTTCCGGCAGCACGCGCAGATCTTCGCCGAGCGTGGTGTCCTCCTCAACGAGACCGCGCGGGTCAGCAACGGCGGCAGCAAGTCGCGGGTATGGAAGCAGATACTGGCCGACGCGCTCGGCGTCGCGCTCGAGCCGATCCTCGACCATCCTGGCGCGGCCCTGGGCGCCGCCCTGGCCGCCGCGGTCGGCGCCGGGCTCCTCCCCGACTGGGCCGCCGCCGGCAACCTGGTCACGATCGGCGACCCGATCGAACCCGACGCGTCGCTCAAGGACCGGTACGCGCAGGCTTACCAGGTCTACCTCGACGCCGGCGCCGCGCTTACCCCCATCTCACACCGGCTCGCCGTAAGGAGCAGCAAACCGTGAACAGCACCGAGAACAGGGAAAACAAGATCGCCGTCGTCACCGGGGCCGGGTCGGGCATCGGCCGGGCGATCGCGACCGAACTGGCCGGACGCGGGTTCTTCGTCGTGGCGACCGACCTCGACCTCGACGCGGCCCGCGAGACCGCGGCGAAGTTCGGCGGCGGGTCCAGGTACCTGGACGTCACCGACCCGGACTCGTCCACCCTGGTGGCGCGGGAGGTGGCGGCCGAGCACGGCGGGATCGACGTGTGGGTGTCCAACGCGGGCATCTCCAAGATGCAGTCGTTCATCGACACCAGCCCGGCCGATCTGCGGCAGACCCTGGCGGTCAACCTCGAGGGCATCTTCCTGTGCGGGCAGGCGGCCGCCCGCGTCATGATCGCGGCCGGGATCGCCGGCACCATCGTCAACACCGCGTCGATGGCGGGAAAGCAGGGCCGGGTGCCCTATCTGGCCGACTACGTGGCCTCGAAGTTCGGCGTCGTCGGCCTGACCCAGGCGATGGCGTTCGAACTCGCCCCGTACAACATCACGGTCAACTCGGTCTGCCCTGGCTACGTCGCCACGCCCATGCAGGACCGGGAGCTCGGCTGGGAGGCCGCGCTGCGCGGCGTCGCCCCGGAGACGGTCAGGCAGCTGTGGATCGACGACACACCGCTCGGCCGGCTGGAGACCGCGGAGGACGTCGCCCGCGCGGTCGCGTTCCTGGCCGGCCCGGACGCGCGGTTCATCACCGGCGAGGCGCTCGCCGTCAACGGCGGCGCGTTCATGGACTTAACAGCCGCTGGCATCTTCAGGAGTCGCTGTCAGTTAAGGAGTCGCTGCCAGGCGATAATGACCTGATGAGATGCATGTGCTTGTAGAGAGTGCTCCGGCTGACTCCAAGCTTAATCGCGATCGCCTTGATCGTATGCGTCGCCAGGAGAGAGCGCGCTTGTGTGATGGCTTCGGCCGTCATCACGGTGGGCCGCCCCTGCCGCGCGTATCCCTGGTCCGAGCGCTCGTCAGGCGAGACAAGCGCGCTCCCTATGTCCGAGAAATCCGGCATTCTCGGACACTCCGGCGACTCGCGCGTTGTCCCCGGGCCTCGCCCGGTCTCCTCCCGCGCGCCAGCCACCGCCGCGCTATCACCGCCGTGACTCGTGTTCGCTCCGGTCGCGACCCACCAGGCGACCAGCTCACGAAGGTTTCGCGTGCCACTGCGCTTGCGCATGGCGGCAAGATGCCCCTCGACGGTCCGGGTGGAGATGCCCAGTTCCCTGGCGATCTCCTTGGCGTACAGTCCCTCGGCGGTGAGCCGCAAGATCGCCGTCTGACGTCTTGTCAGGCCGGCGACCTCAGGCGCGTCTTCTTCACGCTTAATATCCATTTATCAGAGGCGATCCCTTTGACTGACTTCAATCAACTCGCGCAACTCGCGGCGGACGCACGCTACTGATGATCTTCATCTTGCCGCCACGCCGGCCAACTGGCAACTTACAACATTGACACTTACGGTTAATAATATCGTAACTTGCCATTAACCATAATTGGCGAGCATTGTGAGGGAGAATAGCAGCCCCGAGTTGTGTAAGCAACCGCGTAATTCTACTCGTTACATAATCGTCAATGCGTTGCTACGATGGCCCCCATGGATCAATCGCGCCCTCAGTTGGCAGCAGCTGGATGCTGTTGCCGCGCCTCGCACCTCACGCCCCGCGAGGTCGAGGTGCTCACTCTCGTGGCACTCGGCATGGTTACCGAAGATGTTGCAACTACACTGCACCTCAGTAAGCGCACCGTAGAGGCTCATCTGGCTATGATGCTCCGCCGCAGCGGAGCGCGCACCCGCGCCCATCTCGTGGCATTGTCCTATGCTTCCGGCATCCTTGTTCCCCATGCCTGGCCGCCTACCCCGTCTGGCTCGTTCTGCCTTAGTGGCGTGGCCGAGCGAAGTGATCACATCGAGGGAAATGCGCATGCCAGCCTCCGTAATTCTACGGATTCACGGGTGGCGAGCCTGCGCTAGAATCACCTGCAGGATAGAAGTATATCTCAGCCAATCGCCCGTCAGTGAATTGATGTCATACCCCGAACGTCTGGTCGTGTATGACATCACGCCTAGCTGTGCGTCTTTCATCGGAGGTTAAGTGCGTGCGCGTAGATGACATGGTTCTGATCAGCGTGGATGACCACGTTGTCGAACCTCGAGGACTGTTCGATGGCCGGGTGTCAGCCAAGTACGCTGACCAGGCCCCGCGCGTGGTTACCCGGGCCGATGGCGCGGACGTGTGGCTATATGACGGCAAGGAAATAACCCTGTCGGGACTCAACGCCGTAGCCGGCAAGACCCCTGAAGAGTACAGCTGGGAGCCTACCTCCTACGGAGCTGTGCGGCCAGGCTGCTATGACGCGGATGCGCGCATCGCGGACATGAACCGCAATGGTGTCCTCGCATCGATGTGCTTTCCATCTTTCGCCAGGTTCTGCGGCGAGGTCTTCTGCGAAGCCTCGGATAAAGAGGCGGCGGCGGCCATGGTCCAGGCGTACAACGACTGGCATATCGACGAGTGGTGCGCGGGGCATCCCGGACGGTTCATCCCGCTGGCCGTACTCCCCTTCTGGAACCCCCAGCTGGCCGCGGCCGAAGTGGCGCGTATAGCTGCTAAGGGCTGCCACGCCGTGACTTTCTCGGAAGATCCCACGGGTCTGGGTTTGCCGAACATCCACGATCCCTTCTGGGACCCGTTCTATGCTGCCTGCGTCGATAATGACGTGCTGGTCTGCCTGCACATCGGCACCGCAAACCGGTTCAACCTGCCGGAGGGCGCGCCGATTGACGTGGGACTGAGCCTGACCGGGCTGACCGCAGTGCAAAGCTTCGCCAACATCCTGTGGTCTCCGCTGCTTACCCGCTTCCCGTCTATGCGCTTCGTGCTGTCCGAAGGCGGGATTGGCTGGCTGCCCAGCACGCTCGAGCGCGTGGATGACGTTTATCGGCGGCATCGCTTCTGGACCAAGCAGGATCTAGGCGGCAAACTGCCCAGCGAGCGCGCGCGCGAAGTGTTCACCTATTGTTTCATCGAGGATCGGGCCGGCATCCGTGACCGCGAGATCATCGGGGTGGACAACATCACCTGGGAATGCGACTACCCGCACTCGGCCTCTACCTGGCCGCTTGCCGCCGAGTCGGTGGGCGAACAGCTCGCGGGGCTGACCGACGAGGAGATCGACAAGGTCACCTGGCGCAACGCCGTAGAACGGTTCAGTTTCGATCCTTTCGCCTACCGGTCGAGGCACCAGTGCACTGTCGGTGCCCTGCGCGCCACGGCCCTGCAGACAGACGCAGCCTGAGCTGACAGCGGAACGGTACCTTGGCGGGCCGCCGTCACTGCAGTGCATCCTCACCTACCTGATGGAGGACCTCGTGTCAGAGCATTATGCCGTGATCTCGGTAGACGGGCACTGCGGCGCCGACCTACTCGACTACCGCCCCTACCTCGATCCGGCCTTCCGGGAGGAGTTCGACGCGTGGGCTGCCAAGTTCAGCCTCCGCTACGGTGACGTGGTGACGTCCAGCGAATGGGCGCACCGCAACTGGGACAGCGACCTGCGACTAGCCGAGACTTCTGAGGATGGCGTCGTCGCCGAGGTGCTGTACCCCAATACGTATCCACCGTTCATCGACATGGGGCCGCTCAGTATGCAGCCGCCTGCCACCAAGGCCGATTATGAGCGGATGTGGGCAGGATGCCGGGCGCATAACCGCTGGCTGGTCGATTTCTGCGCCGCGACGCCAGGGCGCCGGGCCGGGATCGCCTTGATCCTCCTCAACGACCCCGAGCAGGCCGTGCGCGAGATCCGCTGGGCCCGTGCCGCGGGCTTGACCGGCGGCGTGCTGCTGCCGGGCATCGCGCCCGGCGCCGCGATCGCGCCGCTGCACTCGGCGGACTACGAGCCGGTGTGGGCGGTGTGCGAGGAACTGAGCATGCCGCTCAACCATCACCCCGACAGCGCCGCCCCGCCCATCGTCCTTGAGCCCCGGTCTCTCGCCATGCACATCATCGAGGTCAAATGGTTCATGCACCGGGCGCTGTGGCATCTGATCTTCTCTGGCGCGTTTCAGCGGCATCCTGGCCTGAACCTGGTCCTCGCCGAGCAGGGGGCAGACTGGATACCGGGCGTCCTTTACACGCTGGACTACTACTGGGAGCGATTCCAGCTCCGCGCGGCCCAGGAAGCGCGATTCGGCGGTGGGGGCGTGGACGAGCTGCCCTTGCGACCCAGCGAGTACTGGGCTCGCAACTGCTATACGGGGGCGACATTCATGCGTCCCGCCGAGGTAGCGCAGCGGGAGAAGATCGGCGTCAGCCAGATCATGTGGGGCCAGGACTACCCGCATCCGGAAGCCACCTTCCCGTGGTCTCGCGAGGCGCTTCGGCATACGTTCAGCGACGTCGACCCGGCCGAGGTGCTTGCGATGGTGTCGACCAACGCGTGCCGGGTGTTCGGCTTCGATGCAACCACGCTGGGACAGGTCGCCGACGAGATCGGCGCCCCAACGGTGGAGGAGGTGCGGACGCCGCTCGACAAGATCCCCGACGGCGCTACTTGCCCGGCGTTCGCCGACGCGGACTCGGCACGCGCCTGGTGACCGGCAGGTTACGGAATGGTGCGAGTTCTCGGTCTCGGTGGAAGCCTCCGGCAGGTTTCCCGCAGCAAGGTGATCCTTGAGGCTGCGCTCGCGGCCGCCACGGCCGCGGGCGCCGAGACCGCGCTATGGGCGGTCGATGAGGAGCCACTGCCGTTCTACCGCCCGCAGGAACCCATCGAGCCGTCGACCGAGCGGTTCCTCAAGGCCGTACGCGAGGCGGACGCCTACATCGTGAGCACCCCGGCCTACCACGGCACGGTGAGCGCCCCGGTGAAGAACCTGATCGATCACATCGACGCCTTGGCCGGCGATACGCCGCCCTTCCTGACCGGAAAGGTCGTGGGAGTGGCCTCGATCGGCGAAGGAACGGTGGCCTCGGTCCAGGCGGTAGGGGCGTTGGTGCAGGCTGCGCACGCGCTTCGCGCCTTCGTGGTCCCGTTGCACGTGCCGGTGAGCGGAGCGTCTCAGGTCATCCCGACCGACCGCATCCAGGATCCGTCGGTCGTCTCCCGGCTAGTCAGCCTAGGCCGCCTGGTAGTGGCGACCAGCGAGGCACTGGGAAGCCCGGGTCAGCCTCGACCGCCGGACGCCACAGCGACTAGCCGGAACGCATGACAAGGAAGAGAAAGGGATCAGCGATGACCAGTGAACCAGGGCCGCTCGAGGCGCTGTACGAGACGGACGCGGACCCGGCCGGCGTGGGCGACGCCGCCCCGGACGGTCAGGGACCGGGGCAGGGAACCGAGCCCGCGGCCGAACGCGGCCGCCTGAGCATCGAGGCGATCATCGCCAGCGGAGCGGTGTGGTAGCCGAATCGGCACCGATCGGCATTACGCCGACAGAACTTGTGCACGCACTCGACAGTGCGGCCATGACGGCGGTCGGCCGCGTCGCGCAGCGGGCGGACAGGGTGCCGTCGGCGGTGCACCTGTTCCCGGCCGACGGCCAGCGGGAACAGGTGGCGGGCGCGCTGGGGCACCTCATCCGCGCGTGGGCGCGTCATCGGGGCTTCCCCCTGCTGGCTCCCGCTGTGGAGACCGCCGCTCCGACGGCCTTCGGGGTGGCCCGAGGACTGCTGCGCGGTTTCCTCCCGGACACCGCGGATGCGGGCCCGCCGTGGGTCGCCAGCTTCGGCCCAGAACTGAGCGCGCTGCTTCCCGAGCTGCGCGCCCGGATAGCAGCCCCCGACCTGCGCCAGATCGCGCTCGGTGGCACCAAACGTCGGTTGCACCATGACTCTGAACGACTGTTCCGCCTAGTCAGCGCCTTCACCAGTATTGCCGGCGGTGGCCTGACCGCCATGCTGGAAAGGCACGGCGGGCCGACGGTGCTGCTGATCGATGACGCGGAGCATTGTGACCGTTATTCCCTCGCTTGCCTGCTGCATCTGCTGCGGACCGCTGCCACGCCACCGCTGCTTATCCTGGTCACCGCAACCCAGGACGTCCGGCCGAGCTGGCTGGGATCCGAGGTGACGCTCACTGACCCGGTCCTGGCCGCATGGACGGACGCTGAGGGCGAGCAGCAAGCGTTGCTGCGCAGATTCCTCGCCGCGACTGGCGCGCAAGCGATCGCGGTGAGGTCCAGTTCCGGCCGAGCCGGCGCCGCGGCGCCGCGGCCACCCGCCGCCAGGGCCCTCATGAACGGGCCGGCCCCGTCCCCGGCGTCAGGCTGCCCCGAGGCGTCATGCCCGGATGCAGAGCACGAGGGAGCGGAGGTCATGCTGGCTCACCGGGAAGTCGCGGGTGGCGATGGCGCGAAGGGCGCTGCCCGGGCGCTGCGGCTGATCCAGCGCTCGTTCGGCTTCACCTTGAACTACGAGCTGATCTTGCTGTGCTGCAGGATCGCGCTTGCCTCAGAATCGGCCGCCGCCAGGCTTCCCGCGCTGCAATTCGCGGGGCTCGCGCACGCGTACCTGGGTTATCACGACCGGGCGGCGGAGATCTTTGCGCATGCCCACGCGCAGGCGCCTACCCCGGAGGCGCGGGCCCAGTTGTCCTACTATCGCGGACTGGTCGCGAGCAAGCGGCTTGAGCACCTGGACGAGGGGCGCCGCTGGTTCGAGTGCGGCCTGCGCGCGGTGTCCGGCAGGCCCGGCGACGCTGCCCGGATCGAACGGGGCTGGCTGCGCAACGGGCTCGCCTTCACCGCCTGGCGGCAGGCGCGGCCGGATGAGGCGGAGGAACTGATCATGGCGGCCCTGGCGGAAACGGCAGACAGCGACGACGACCCGCAACTCCTGAACCTCCGGGTCAACCTGGTGAACAACCTGAGCGTCCTGCTCGAGGACCGGGGCGACTACGCGGCGGCGCTGGCCACGTGGCGAAAGCTGGCCGTCTGGGAGGCTTTCGTGCGCGGCGGTACGTTCAGCAAGTCGTATCGCTACCGTGAGAGCTGGCTGCTGCTCGCGCTGGGCGAGGTTGGCGAGGCCTACGGCCGGGCGCGGATGTCGCTGGCGGTCGCCCGTGGCCATCGCGACGTCTTTCACATGAACCTGATCGGCGCGGCCTGCTGCTACCTCGCGTGCCGCGGCAACGACCTCGACGCGGCAGCAGAATGGGCGGCTGAAAGCGTCAGCCTCACCGCCAGCCTGGGGCATCGCCCGGCCCAGGCGCATGCGCACGGACAGTCGGCGCACGTGCGGTACCAGGCTGGCGACCATGACGGCGCGATCTGTCACCTACAGCAGGGGCTAGACATCGCGCCAGGGACCGGGATCTCCGCTGTGCTCGCGGAGGCCCTCGGCCGACTGCGAGCCGGTGACGCTCCCGGTAGCGGCGGGCTCGGCCCCGACGACCCGCTCTTCGGCATCTGGCTGGACCATCCCAAGCCGAAGCTCACCACTCCTTTTCCCATCGCCCACCTGATCACCGACGCGGCCTTCGCGAGCAGCACGCACGATCTCGCCCTGGGGACTGTCCGGACCTGAGGTCCGGAACCCGGAACCGCCGGCAGATCGCCTCGCGCTCCCGCTCAGCGACTCTCAGCGGGTTCGGTGCTGGAATACCACGGCCGACAGCACTGCCGACGCCAGCATGATGCCGCCGAACCAGGCGACGGCCAGCCACGGTTCCGTGCCCGCTGGCTTCTGCTCCAACAGCGACCTGATCGACTCGATGATCGTGGTGGCGGGCTGGTTGCGGGCAAAGACCTGTAGCCAGCGTGGCATCGTGGCGATCGGCACGAAGGCGCTGCTCGTGAACGGGATGAGCATCAAGAAGAAGGTGAAGCTGCTGGCGGCGTCGGGTGAGGAGACCAGGAGGCCGCCGAGCGCAGCCAGCCAGGAAATGGCCAGGATGAGTAGCAGGATAAGCCCAGCCGTGGCGAGCCAGGCCAGTACCGATGCGTGCGATCGCAGGCCCATGGGTACCGCGACAGCGAAGACGAGGGCCGCCGAGACGGCATTTCGGATGGTGCTCGCGGACACATGACCGGCGACAAACGCGACCCCGTTGATATCCAGGGCGCGGAACCGATCGATGATGCCCTGGGTGACGTCGCCGTTGACGCTGACCGCCGTGGTGGATGCCCCGAGCATGACGCAGGTGAGAACGACCCCTGGAGCCAGGTACGTGATGTAACTGACACCGGGGACGCTGACCTTGATCGCGCCGCCGAACAGGTAACCGAACACGAGCATCAGCAGGACCGGCATGAGCAGGGCGGTCAGCATGGCATCGGTGCGGCGCATGGCCATCCGGATGCTGCGCCGAGCCAGGGTAACGGAGTCGATGACTGACTGCCACGGCCCGCTTCGCCGGGATCCGACAGGGACGGTCGCTATAGCCGCGCTCATCAGGTCAGTCATGAACAGCACCGTCCTGCTGCTTGTTCTGGTCGTGACGCGGAGCGTCGCCCGTCAGGGTGAGGAAGACGTCATCCATGGTGGCCGTCTGCAACGTGAAGGAGCTGACCCGAGAGCGGTCCGGGTCGACCCGATCGAGGATGGCGCGCACCGAGGCCGCGGTACCGTCGCTGGAAGCGCTGACGGTGAGCCGCTCACGGTCATGGGTGAGGACAGCCGGGCCGAGCGCAGCGAGCACGGCGTCGTACGCGGCTTGGTCGGCCGCCACGATATCCAGCCGGTGGCCCCCGACGCGTTCCTTGAGACTCGCCGAGGTGCCGTCAGCGACGATGACTCCGCCGTCAATGACGGCGATGTGGTCGGCCATCTGGTCTGCTTCCTCGAGGTACTGCGTGGTCAGGAAGATGGTGACGCCGTGGCGTGTCAGCCCGCCGAGGATCTCCCACAGCGTCTGGCGGCTGGGGAGGTCGAGGCCGGACGTTGGCTCATCAAGGAAGATCACGGCGGGCCCGGCCACGAGGCTGGCGGCGATGTCCAGTCGGCGCCGCATACCACCCGAATAGGTGGCGACCCGTCGGCTCGCGGCCTGCGCGAGACCGAATCCTTCGAGCAGATCCCCGGCGCGGTCGCGTGCCTGTCGGCCGGTCAGCCCGGAAAGAACGCCCATCATCTGGAGGTTCTCCCTACCGGTCTGCAGCCCGTCGACCGAAGGAAACTGTCCGGTGAGGCTGATGACGCGACGCACATCGTGTTGCTGGCTTACCGTATCGAGGCCGAGCACGGTGGCATGGCCACCGTCCGGGCGCAGCAGGGTGGACAAGATCCGCACGGTCGTCGTCTTGCCAGCGCCGTTGCGGCCGAGGAGGGCGAAGATCGATCCTGCGGCAATGACGAAGCTCACGTCATCCAGGACAGCGACGCTACCGAAGGACTTCTTCAGGCTGACCGCTTCCACGGCGGGACTGTCGTCCATGGCGCATCTCCCCTCTGCTTGCTCGGCATAGAATCCCGCTGGCGGTGTCGGTAGCGCCCGCGTGCACTGCGAATGATATTCGCAGTAGACGTCAGGTTCAACCCCGTCAGACGGTGAGGCTTCGGGC
>Ga0302325_10011031_pt1 | contig 19492 bp, 16 predicted proteins | sample Palsa_T0_2_FD_201948 | JGI IMG/M metagenome (GOLD analysis project Ga0302325, IMG submission 201948) | Peat permafrost microbial communities from Stordalen Mire near Abisko, Sweden - Palsa_T0_2 | ecosystem: Environmental > Terrestrial > Soil > Palsa > Peat permafrost | place: Sweden: Abisko...
TTCTCGAAAAACTCCAGTCCCCACTGCCTCCTTGGAACTGCAATTCAGTTGGCTCCCTCGCCGCATGAAATCTTCGGCCAACTGAATCGTTCCGGCTAAGAGATTCGGCCGGGTTGCCCCGGCCCACGACTACGGCTGAATCGGCCGGATCTTGATGTTCCGAAATATCACCGAGCCATGGTCGCCTTGCAGCGCGATGTAACCGCTCGTCGCCTTTGCAAATCCGGGCATCGAGGCAAATTTGCTCCGCGCCACCCGCCGATTGAAGTCCTCGCTGCCGAGCACGTACTCGAAATACTTCACCCCGTTGATCTCGTGCACACACTTTTCGGGGCTGATCAAGAGGCGGACGTGGTTCCACTGGCCCGCGGGCTTCGTGGCGTCGAGCGCTTTTCCCGTCGCCGGATCGATCGGCGGTTGATAGAGCGCGTAGAGCCACCCGCAACGGACCGGATCCGCCGCTTTCACATTATCCTCGAGCTGAAATTCCGGTCCCGTCGCCCATACCGCGCCACCATCGTCAGTCACGTGGTACATGATGCCGCTGTTGCCGGCCTCGGAAATATTGTAATCGAGTTGCAGCTCGAACCACCCAAACTTTTCGGTGGTCACGATGTCACCCGCCTGGTGCGGATCGACGCACGCCAGCGTCCCATCTTTCACCTGCCAGCCCGGATGCACGCCCTGATCCTTGAAATTGTGCCAGCCGTTGAAATCCTTGCCGTCAAAGAGCAGAACCCAGCCGGCCGCCTTCTCTATAGCGCTGAGCGTATTGACGGTCGGATCGGCGGCAGCCGCGGCCGGCAGAGCCACTCCCAGGTCGTCCGCAAGCGCCTGCCGCCATTCCTCATTGAGCTCCTCGAGGCCATGGTTGGTCAGCTTCGTCCACTGCTCGTCGCCGTAGGAGCCTTGCCGCAGCGCCAGATTCAGTTTTGGAACCAAATCCTTGTCGTATTTATTCGTCGCCCAACTCAGGAAATTCGCGCTGATCCGGTAACTGCCATCATACCGAGCCTGCGCCAGGCCGCGGGCGGTGATCTCCGCCCCGTGCGTCTGCGGTTCGTAGAGATACCAGCGGATGTAATCCGGAATGCCCTCGACCAACCAGCCGGGTATCCTGGCGCCGCGGGCTCCTTTGTATTGCTGCACCACGTGCACGAGTTCGTGCACCACCGAGCCCGGGCCCTGGCCCTTCGGAGCAACGTTGTTTCGGTACCATGCGGGGTCGCACACGATGTGCGTCCCTCCGGTTGCCGCCACGCCGTGGTATCGATTGGTGAATTCGATCGTGAACTTCCGTGCCGCTTCATAGCCGGGACTGGGCAGCATCCGCGCAATCATCGGATACCACTTCGCGACCGTGGGCGCCAGAATGTTGCGTGTCCAATCCTTCAAATCCGGGGCGTCCGCATAGAGGATGCTGAATTTTTCGCGTCCGCCTTCGGTAGCATAGTCGTCCGCAGTGTCCTCGACCGCCGCGCCGGCGACCTCGACGGTGGGGGGCGCGTTTTTGTCGATCACGTCGATCTCGCTGTAAAAGGTGTTCCCGAAGGGATCGACAGCCTCGGTTTTGGAAATGTCGAAAAGGAGATAGCGGTACCGCCCAAGGCTGCCGCCGGTGTCGGAGGTGCTCACACCGTACTGGCCGCCGGCTTTGCCTGCCTTCGGGCGCGCATCGACATTGGCCAGGAGCTTCCAGCCAACCTTCTCCGGGTCCGTGCCGCGCTTGGGCGAGGCGGCGAAATTGGCGGCCTTTCCGTCAGCGGCGTACAATTTGTAGACCTGTGGTCCGCGCGTGTCCCGGTGCCACGAGTAGGTGTTGATCTGCTTGACGTCGATGACGTTGCCGAGATCGATCTGGATGCGGCCGCCGTCCGCTCCCTGCCTGAAGAAGAAATTCGCCTCCGGTTGATCCTCATCCGTGGGCGTCGCGCCGTCGTGGAGCGTGTCGAGACTTCCGCCGTTTCCATCCTGTTCGCCATCCACGATCGTGAACTTTGCCTTCGTCGCGGCATCCGTCTTCGAAGGGGCCGAAATATTCTTGAACTTAAAGCCCGGTTTCGCGTCGTCGTTGCCGATGTGTTCGACGACCGTCTTGATCTCCGCCTGAGCCAGCGGGGTGGAAAGCAAAGCGGCGCAGGCGCAGGCGATCCAAACTTGGTTCATTTTCATGGGAGGTCGAGGCGAGCGGAAACGAACGCCGATAGTCGGCCTCGATCTCCACGCATGGCAATGCTTTACGACCTCCGGTTGTCAGACGGAAAACCCGATGGCCGGAGAGGCAACGGACCGGAACTAGTGGGCAGGAAGGGGGCAATGCCAGAAATTCGATACCTGACTGAGTTTGCGCAAGCACCTCATTCTGAAGAGTGCACCCGTGGCGACTCGAACGCCAAACCTTCTGATCCGTAGTCAGATGCTCTATCCAATTGAGCTACGGGTGCTTTCCCGTTCAGGACCCGGCCGAAACCGGGACGGGATAAAAGCACCGTTCCCCGTTCGTGGCAACCCTTTCGTGGCGAAAAGTTGCGAGGCCGGCCGGCTTCTCTTCTTCTGACCCTTGTTCTTTTTCTTTTTCGGCCCACCGGTGCGCCGCGGGCACAATCAGAAAAAGCGGTCGCCGTCAGCCATTGCTCTACTTCGCCAGCGCCGAGTGCAGGTAGTAAAGCGTGACCGCGCCGACTTTTTGCAGGCTGTCGCCGCCGATGTGCTCGAGCGTATCGTCGGCGGTGTGCCAGTAGAGGTAGCTGAAATCGATCAGGTCGACGGTGGGAATGTGGGCGAGGAGGATGAGTTCCTCATGATCGTCGAGGATGTTGCGTGAAGAATAGCCAAAGTTCTTGCGCAGTCCGAGCGCGTCGGCGGCGGCCAGCACACCGCGCTGGAGGCTGGTTGTGCGCGAGTCTGGCGGCATCGTGATGGTGAGATCACGATTGCCGATCATGTCCCAAACGATGCCAAATTTGAACTGTGCGGCCCGTTTGTCTTCGACCAGTGTCCGGGCGTAATGGCGGCTGCCGAAGAGGCCGTCGGGCTTGGGGTCGTCGGGGTCGGTGAACTGGACGATGGCTTCCTCGCCGTCGAAGAAGACCAGTTCGATCTGAGCGGCCAGGGCGGGGTCGAGCGCGAGGACCCGCGCCAGTTCGAGCAGCGCGCCGGTGCTCGAGGCGCCGTCGTCCGCGCCGACAAAGCGGATGGTGCTGAAGAGCTTGGTGTCGTAGTGCGAACTGACGATGGCGCGCTGGGTATGGCGCGGCGCGGGATGCGCCCCGCTGGCGGAAAAGCGGGCGATGAGATTGATAAACTCGATCGGGCCGTGCGGTGTCTCGGCGGTGAATTTCTGCCGCTCGACATCCCAGCCCGAACTGCGCAGCGATTGCTCGATGAGCCCGCGCCCTTTCTCGAGTTCTGGCGAGCCCGCGGGGCGCGGGCCGAGTTCGACCTGTTTGCGCGTTTCCTCAAAGGCTTTCTCGCCGGAGAATTCTTTCCAGATTTCCGCGGGCGGCGGCCCAAGGGACCGTTTTCCGCCTCCGCCACGTTCGTCCTTGATGACGCTGATGGCGACCCGATGTTCCGCACCCGGCTGGTTCGCGGGTGTGCTGTCACCGGTGCTGGAAGGCGGTTTGCAAGCGGCCAGTACCGCGGCGGCCAGACAGGGAATGAGGCAGCAAAAACGAACCAAGGCCTTATTTTTCTTCGGGCGGCAGGCCAAACAAGCCGAGCAAGCGCTGCAAATCGTCGTTGCCGTAGTACTCGATTTCAATGCGTCCGCGGGTCTCGCCGTGGCGCACGATCACGTGGGTGGCCAGGTGCTGCTGGAGCTTGTTCTGGAGGTGCTGGATGGCCGGCGCGAGGGCCGGTTTGGCCGGAGCCGATGAACCGTCGCGGGTCGGCTTGGGTGTGCCGCTGTCCGCAAAATGGCGGGCGACGAGTTTTTCCGCGGCCCGCACGGTGAGATTGTGGCGGATGATTTCCTCGGCGAGGATGGCCTGTTCGTCGCGCGATTTCAACGCGAGCAGGACCTTGGCGTGGCCGACCGAAATGCGGTCCTGGGTGAGCCAGCTCTGCACCTGGTCATGAAGGTCGAGCAAGCGCATGCTGTTGGCGATGGTCGCGCGGCTCTTGCCGACCTTTTGCGCGATGTCCTCCTGGCGGAGCCCAAACTCGTGCGCCAGCCGCGCAAAGGCATTCGCTTCTTCGATGGGATTCAGGTCCTCCCGTTGCAGGTTCTCGATGAGCGCGAGTTCGAGGACATCCTGGTCGGACGCTTCGCGAATGATGACCGGCGCCTCGGCGAGGCCGACTTTCTGAGCGGCGCGCCAGCGGCGCTCACCGGCAATCAATTCAAAATGATCTCCACGCTGCCGGGCGATGAGCGGCTGAATGATGCCGTGCTCCTTGATCGAGTCGACGAGTTCCTGGAGGTGCTCGTCGCGGAAGACCGTCCGCGGCTGGAGCGGCGACTTAACGATGCGGTCCAGTGGCACGGACTGCACGCGCTCGCCGCTTTCGACGGCGGGCGTAGGCGAAGCGACGCGCGTATTGATGAGCGCGCTGAGGCCTTTGCCGAGTGCGACTTTTGCCATAGAGGTGCGCAGTGTAGGGGGCTCGCCGCAGAGCGCAACATCCAACATCGGCAGCTGAAGCCGCAACATCCAACACCCCAACACCCAGCGGCCAACATCCAATCTTCAGACCACTGCGAAATCGGGCCAGCGACTTTGCCCACCCGCTTCCGGTGCAGGCAGTTCGACGCGGAAGGGGCACATTGGCTGTGGAGTGTTGAGTGTTGGGTGTTGGGTGTTGGATGTTCGCAACGTAAGTTGCGCCCGATGTTGTTTGCAGAACTGGTCGTCGCCCTTGATCCCGAGCCGCATTCCGCGGCACTCAATATGGCGCTCGATGAAGCGCTTCTGCAGCGCGCGCAATTCCCCACCCTGCGGGTTTACGGCTGGCGCGTGCCGGCGGTATCGTTTGGGTATTTTGGAAGATTTGCGGAAGTTGAACCGGCGGCGGCCGGTCGCGAGATGGTCCGTCGATGGACGGGTGGCGGGATCGTGGAGCACGGCGCGGATCTCACTTACACACTCGTGGTACCGCGCGAGGCGGCGTTTCTACGGCATCGCCCGCTGGAGTCGTATCGATTGATCCACGAACAGATCGCGCGATGGCTGGTCGCGCGAGGCATCGAGGCCGCAGTCGCGCGTGATGAGGCGAAGGAGTCGTCCGGGGCCTGCTTTGCCAGCCACGTGCGCTATGATGTTGTCGCCGGTGGAGCGAAGCTGGCGGGCGCGGCGCAACGGCGCACCCGCTGGGGTTTGCTGCACCAGGGAAGCGTCCACGGAATCGATCGGAAAAGTGGGACGGATGCGACCGACGAGAAGAAGGAAAGCGCCGGACGGCTGTCCCAGACGGATCTCGTGGAATTTGCGCGATGCTTCGCGGACAATGTCCGGGTGAGGGAAATCCCAGAGGAAGTGCTGGATACCGCCGGGCAGATCGCCTGGGAAAAGTATGCCAGCGACGCATGGATGCACCGGCGGTAAATCAGCCGTTACTGGGTCATTGAGAGCCCAATCCTGAAACGGCCACACCACGCCCAAGGTGGAACGCCGGAACTGGCCCGACGAAGCGCACACCACCGCGCGCAGGCTGGCGGAATCCCGGTATGAGACTCCGGCGTGGTTGAAAAAACTGTGAGGAAGGCTGGTTTTGCCGACCGTGAATGGGCTAGGAATGAAACCCTCCGGCTGCATGAATTCTCCCGAACTTCCTCCCAATTCCACCGCTTCCAGCACGAATTCCGGTCCCGCGAACACCAGCCCACCTGGGGGCGGCAAATCCGGCCGTGGTGGATTATTCGAAGACATGGTCGTCACTCTTTTCGGGATGGCCAGCAGCGGAGCCGTGGCTTACGGCTCGTTCTACGCGTCGCGCGAGTTCAACTTTGCCCCGTACACCTGGATGGTGAATTTCATCATTCCCGCTGGCGCGTTCCTCTGCGGGTTCGTCGCGGCAGTCGGGTATTGGGCCGGTTCGCGGCTTTTCCACCATCGGCCAACACGCCTCCTGCTCTTGAATATCGTGCTTGTCTCGCTCGGAACGTTCTTTTCCATCCATCACCTGGATTACAGCCATGCCTCCGCCACCGACGGCCAGCCGCTCGAGAGCGTCATGAGCTTCCCGGAGTATCTGGTCGCCGTCACCGAGCACATGGCCTACCGCAGTTCGTCCGACCGGGATGAGCCGGTGGAATTGGGCAAATTGGGCTGGGGCGTCGCGGCGCTGCAAGTCGGCGGTTTTTGCCTCGGCGGCTTCCTGGTCTACGCGATGCTCGTCGCCGTGCCGTACTGCAACCGGTGCTCAAAGTACTTTAATCTCCTCTGGAAACGGGCCGTTCGCTGGAAGGACCTCGCCGGGATGGGCCAGACCTACGATGCGGCAACCCAACTGCTCAAATCGGGAGAAATCCAATCAGCGGTCAATCAGTTTGCGGCGTTGCCGGACCAGTCGCGATTCAAGGCGACGGGGTTGCTCTCGATGGAACTGCGCAAGTGCCCGACCTGCGAGAACCGACAGATCAAGCTGTTGGTGCAAAAGCGCGTCGGGAATCAGTTCCAGAGGATGGGCGAACTCAAGGTGCCGACCGAGCTGCCGATCTCGCGTCCCGTGGTGACCACGGCGAAATAAGGCAAAGCCAGGCAATGCCGCGGACTTTCAACCGTCAACTTCCCCTACCCTACGCCGCACCCGCCGGGGCCGGCTGCGGCGCACCCGGCAGCGAGAGGACGTTCGAAGACCAGTAGTCGATGATGTCGAGGGCGGCGAAACGGAAGACGATGAGCAGCGCGTCGTTCAGCGGGATGCCGATCTTCTTGGCGATGGACTGCAATGATTCCGCGCCATTGATCGCGGTGGCGAAGCGCGCCTCGACGTCGTTCAGCTTGAGCTTCTGGATGAGTTCGTAGCCCTTGCGGGTGTACGCCGGGCTGCCGTTGGGGTCGGGACGCTGCGCGGCCATCAAGTTGTCGAACTTCACATGCCGCAGGCTGCCGAGAATCCAGTTGTCGGGATCCTCCGTGCCCGGCGGGAAATTCTTGGCATAATCCGGAAACTCCTGGAGTTCCTCGAACTCGAAGGTCACGCGGCCCGCCGTCCAAAGGTTGGAAAAGACGCGCTGGCCATGATCGCGCACGATCTGGACGACGTCGTCGTGCGGGAAACCGTTGCGCACCGAGAGGAACAGAAAGATCGGGCAGCCGGTCGCCGCCTGGGCGACCTGGCCCTCGATGATCAAGCCAAGGTTCGTGGCCGAAAGGATGACGGGCGACTCGCGGCAATACATCTGACAATTCCGCGAGGTCGCAAAAAGGAACCGGCCCTTGTTGATGAAAAGCTCGATCGGGTAGCGATTGACAAAGAAGCGCAACGCGCCGGTAAGCCGGTCGCCATAGGCCATTTGCAAGGCCGAACGCAGCGAGAAAAATGCCGTGTGGCCGCTGAAGACCGTGCGTGACGGATCGTGGAAAAGAAGCTGCCGCGCCGGGTTGACCATCGGCTTGTTCTTCGAAAGCGTGGCGTTGACGACGTCGAGCAGGGATTCCGGCGTGACCGGCTTCGCCAGCACCTTGATGACGTTGTTATAACGCTCTTCGATGCGGTCGCCGTTGCCGTTGCTGGCCAGGAGCACCACCGGGACCTTGGAGGTCGCCGGATCGTTCAGGAGCCGATAGCAAACCGCCTCCGCGTCCATGTCCGGCAGGGACTCATTGAGGAGAATAAGGTCCGGTTGCGCCACGTTGAACCGGTCAAAGGCATCGTTGCCCCGTTGAGCCAGAAGGACATCGACGCCATGGAAGTTTTGCGCCAAAATGTTTTCCGTCAGCTTGGTTGCGACCAGACTTTCGTCGATCACCAGGATTTTTTGGGACATACCTTTGGATTGAAAAAATTAACGCTTGCGGTGGAACTGCGAGGAGGGGTGTCCAGCAATCAGGCCAGACACTACATCAATCGATAAGATAAAGGCTGGGCGACCGCTGTCAATACCGGAGGCGCATTCGGCGAACATCCCACACCCGGCATCGAACATCCGATGGGCTCCGTGCCCCGTCCGCGCCCGCACGAGCATTTGGGGGCTTATCGGATGGTGGGTGTTGAATATTTCGCCGCCAACGATTCAGCGGGATCTCCTCCGTGATCGGGCCGAAGAATTCTGCAATTGGGCGTTGGAAGTCGAGGTCCGCCGAGGGACGGATCTGCCTCCGGCACGGCTTGGCGGGACGCCCATGGTCCCGCAGTCGAGGGAGGTGCAATTGGATGTTGCGGCGTCAGCCGTTCCTGTTGGATGTTCGCGACTTTCGTCGTACCTCCTATGTCCGTCCGCGTTCGTTTTGCTCCCTCACCCACCGGCTACTTGCATGTCGGCGGGGCGCGTACCGCGCTGTTCAACTGGCTCTTTGCCCGCCATCACCGCGGCCAGTTTATTCTGCGGATCGAGGACACCGACAAGCAGCGCAACACCGCGGAAGCCGTGCAGGTGATTTACGATGGGTTGCGCTGGCTGGGGCTCGATTGGGATGAAGGCCCGCAGGCCGGTGGAAACTGCGGGCCGTACTTTCAAAGCGAGCGCCACGCCATCTATGAGCGCTATTTCCAGCGCCTGCGCGATGCCGGCTGGCTCTACGAGGACGCCGGCGCCTGGCGCTTCCGCTTCGCGCGCGAAGTGGTCGAACTCGACGACCTCGTCTGTGGCAAGGTCGCGATTGATTTCGCCAACACCGACATCACCCCTGATATGACCATCCGGCGCCCGGACGGCTCCTGGATCTTCCACTTCGGGAATGTCGTCGACGACCTCGAGATGGGCATTACCCACGTCATCCGCGGCGAGGATCATCTTTCCAACACTCCCAAGCACATCCAGCTCTTCAAAGCTCTCGGCGCCGAGCCGCCGCGTTACGGCCATATTCCACTCATCTTGAACAAGGATGGTTCGAAAATGAGCAAGCGCGACCAGGGCGCGAGCCTGGCCAGTTATCGCGACGGCGGCTATGCGCCCGAGGCCGTGCGCAACTATTTCTGCCTGCTCGGCTGGTCCCCAAAAGACGACCGGGAAATCCTCCCGCTCGAGGAAATCGTCGCGCGCTTCGATCTCTCCGGCATCAATCGCAAGGGCGCGCACTTCGACCTGGCAAAATGCGACTGGTTCAATGCGCAGTACCTCCAGCAAATGTCGATGGACCGGTACCGCGAACTGGCACAGCCGTGGCTGGCCAAAGCCGGCATCACCGCGACCCCCACGCAGCTCGACCCGGTACTGGCCCTCGAAAAAATGAAGGTCATCCACTTTCGCGAGGTCCCGGACCGCATCTCGTTTTTCTTCACCGAGGATTATCCGTACGATCCGGCCGCGGTGGAGAAAACCCTGCGCAAACCGGGCGCCATGGAGCGGCTCGCGCAACTCGCCGATGCCTACACCAGGCTCGAACACTTCGACGCCGCCACCCTCGAAGGCCGGCTGAAGGAACTGGCTGCTTCGTTGGGCGTGAAGCCCGCTGAATTCATTCACCCGGCGCGCGTCGCGGTCAGCGGCCGCAGCGTCGGGCCGAGCCTCTATCACATGCTCGAGGTGCTGGGCCAGTCCCGCACCCTCGCCCGGCTCGAACGCACCCGCGCGCAGTTCGCGGCCTGAGCGGGCGTCCAAACAACTTTGCACCCACCAGTATGAAACCCGTTTATACCTTCGCCGATTTGCAGGCCTGGGAAACCGTCACCGCCGAGGAGGAGCTACCGCTGCGGCTCGCCGTGCTCGGTGACCCCATCGCGCACTCCGCCTCGCCGCCGATGCACAACGCCGCGCTCCAGGCCTGCGGACTGCCGATCGGCTATTGCCGTCTGCATATTCGCCCGGAGGAACTCGCCGCCGCGCTGCGCCTGCTTCCAGCGAAAGGCTTCCTCGGCGTGAACTGCACCATACCGCACAAGGGAGCCACCCTCGCGGAGGTCGATGAAGCCGACGACCACGCGCGCCGCGCCGGTGGCGTGAATACCGTCCGCATCGGGCCGGACGGGAAGCTGCAGGGATTCAGCACGGATGGCCTTGGCCTGGAACGCGCCGTGCGCGGGGATCTCGGCGCCGAGTTGCGCGAGATGCGCGTGCTCGTCCTCGGCGCCGGCGGTGGCGCCGGCCACGCGGTCTCCATGCACTGCGCCGCCGCGAAAGTTCCTCATCTCGCTCTTGTCAATCGCACCGTCGGGAAACTCCGTCCGCTGCAGGAAAAGCTTGCACCGATATTTCGGCGCGAGTCGATGTCCTTTCACGCCTGGAATGACGCCGCTCTGGCCAAAGCGCTGGACGCATCGGACCTCGTCGTCAACTGTTCCTCCCTCGGCATGAAAGCGGACGATCCCTCGCCCATTTCCCCCACGCTCCTCAGTCCACGACACCTGATCTACGACACGATTTACACCGCGAACCACACGCCGCTGATGCGCGCAGCCGAGAAGGCCGGCGCGCTCTCGGCCAACGGTCTCTCCATGCTCTTGTACCAGGGAGCGCTTTCCTTTGAGATCTGGTTTCAGTGTCCGGCGCCGCTCGAGGTCATGCGGGACGCGCTCACGGCACACGCTCGCGGAAGCGGCTGAAAATAGCCCGGTCCCGCGACTGCGGGACTGGGAACATTGGTCGCCAACAGCGACAAGCGACAACTCCCGGACGGACGGCGCCTCAGCTCTTGACAACGCCGCGTCCTAGGCGTCATTCGCCCCGCCTTGCCAAGCCACACGGCAACGGCTAACTTTCGCGTCGTGACAGTGCAAGCGATCCAGAATTTTCTCCAGGCGGCGCCATTTCGTCCGTTCACGCTCGTGACGGCCTCCGGCAAAAACTACCGGGTGCCGCATCCTGATTACGTCGCCTTTTTCCCATCCCGACGGGTCGCCTTTGTCTTTACAGATGAAGAGCTGTTTGACGCGCTGGACGTACTCACCATCACCGAAATCACGCACAGTGGCGCGAGGCGCAAGCGCGGGCGCGCGGCATGACGCACTGCGCCGCTTTCGCAGCGCCGCCGCGTCGAGACCGTGGCCCGGCTTCAGGGCGAATTATTTGAGAACGATGCGCGCCTGCTGCGCATCGCTTGCGATTTGCCCGCGCAGCTCGTCCAGACTCCCAAAGCGCCGCTCCGGCCGCAGAAATTTGCGGAAGGCGATTTCCAAATCCTCACCGTAAATCTCCTCGTCAAAATCCAGCAGATGCACTTCCAGCAGCCGCTCGCCGCCGGCATCCTTCACCGTCGGCCGGACGCCGATATTCGCCACACCCGGCAGCCGCCGGTCGCCCCGCCGCGCTTCCACGGCATAGACGCCATTCGGCGGAAACTGCTCGTTGTGCGCGCTGAGATTGGCGGTCGGGAAACCGAGCCTCCGCCCGAGCCGATCGCCCTCGACGACGGTGCCGAGAATGGTGAATTCACGCCCCAACAGCCGCGCGGCGCGAGGCAGTTCCCCATTCTCCACGGCCCGGCGAATCAGCGTGCTGCTGATGATCTCGCCGTCGTTCTCCACGGCGGGCACGCCGACTTCCGCAAAGCCGAGTTCGGCGCCGAGCCGCTCGAGCAGCGCCAGGTTGCCCGCGCGGCCCTTGCCAAATGACCACTCGAAACCAACGCAGATCTCCCGCAACGGCCGCGCCGCGGAGACCAGCGCGCGAATGAAATCCTCCGGCGGCGTCGCCGCGAAAGCCTGGTCGAAGTGAATGACCAACTGATGCGCCACCCCAAGGTCGCGAATCAGCCGGAGCTTGTGCTCGGTCGAAGTCAGCAGCCGGGGCGCTTGGTCCGGGCGCAGCACCCGCACCGGATGCGGATCGAAGGTCACCGCCACCGCGGCGCCTCCGTCCCGCCGGGCCGCCTCCAGGGCGCGACGGATGACCGCCTGGTGGCCCAGGTGCACGCCGTCGAAAACTCCGATCGCCAGGAAGAGCGGGCCGGGCACGTCGCGCAGTTCGCCGATGGCCTGCAGGACACCGGGAATGGATTCGTCTCCGCCGCGCATGGCTCGCATCAGGCGCCGCGCATCCGCGACACCGTCGGCAGGCTCAGGATGCGCTGTTCGATCACCAGCGCCTCCAGCGTCTGGATCTCCTCGACGGTGACCGCCCGCTCCAGGGTGAACTTGCCGCTCTTCGTGCGCCGCAGTGTCTTGAGGTGCGCACCGCAGCCGAGTTCGGCGCCAATGTCGAAGGCGTATGTCCGCACGTAGAAGCCCTTCGAACAGACCACTCGGAAATCAATCTCCGGCAAACGGACGGCCTGGATATCGTGCGCATAGACGTGCACAAAGCGTGGCTCGCGATCGACGGTCTTGCCCTGGCGCGCCAGCTTGTAGAGTGGCACGCCTTCCTTCTTGATCGCCGAAACCATCGGCGGCGTCTGGTAAAAGTCCCCGTGAAATTTGGCGAAAGCGGCGTCGATCTGCTCCCGCGGAAAATCCGGCACGGTTTTGGTTTCCACGACCTGTCCATCCGCGTCCTGGCTGTCTGTCGTCATCCCCAGCATCATCGTGCCGACGTATTCCTTGTCCTCGGCCATGAGCAAATCCTGGATCTTCGTGCCGCGCCCGAGCACGATCAGGAGCAGACCCGTGGCCAGCGGATCGAGCGTGCCGCAATGCCCGACTTTTTTGGTGTTCAGCCGCCGGCGCACGATCGCCACCACGTCGTGCGAGGTCATGCCGGGCGCTTTATCTACGAGCAGGACGCCGTCAAGGCTGGTCAAATTCATGATCGATGGCTTGCAATACTTTCTCCTCTACTTCGGCGAGCGAACCACGCACGCGCGCCCCGGCGGCGAGGATATGTCCGCCGCCACCGAATGTTCCGCAGATCTTGCTCACGTCCACCTTGGGCGACTTGGAGCGCAAGCTCACGCGCACCCGCCCATCACCGGTCTCCTCAAAGAAGGCCGCGGCGACGACGCCGTCGATCGCCCGGATATGATCGATGAGCCCCTCGGTGTCCTCGGGCTGCGATCCGGCCGCTTTAACCATCTCCGCGCTCAGCGCAAAGCTGGCGACGCGGCCATTGCTGGTAAACCGCAGGACATTGAGCAATGCCCGCAGCAACTCGATGCGCCGCCGCGGATAGCTCTCGTACATTTTCTGCGAGAGCGCGCCGACATCAACACCCGCGCGGATCAACTCGGCGGCAATTTCATATGTCCGCGCGGTCGTACTCGGGTATTGGAAGGAACCGGTATCCGTGCTGATGGCGACGAAAAGGTTGTCGGCCATCGGGTCGGTGAGCGGCAAATCCTGCCCGCGAAACAGCTCGAAGAGAATCTGGCCGGTGGCGGGCGAAGCGGCGTCGATATACTTCAAGTCGCCGTACCCTTCGTTGGTGATGTGGTGGTCGATATTGATCCAGAGATCCGCGTGCGCCACGGCCTCGACGGCTTTGCCCGCGCGGTTTCGGACCGCATTGTCCAGCACGATGGCCACCTCGAAACGCTGCGCCTCAGCCGGCGGACGGCTGACGATTTCCGCTTGCGGCAAATAGCGGTACCGGTTGGTCACGCCGTCTTCGTTCCAGGCCGTCACATCTTTGCCGAGCTGCCGGAGGCAAAGCGCCGTGGCGATGGTGCAGCCCAGCGCATCGCCATCGGGCCGGGCGTGGCTCATGACGACAAAACGGTGCCGCGAGCGGAAGACCGCGGCGATCTCGGCGAGGCTATTTTGCATCGGGCTGGTCGCTGGTGTCGGGGCTGTCGGGGGCGTCGGGCGGGATGTCGATCTGGTTGAGAATATTGATCACCCGGGTGCCGCGCTCGATGGCTTCGTCGAGCTTGAAATGCAGGTGCGGCGTGTACTTGAGCACCACCCGCCTGGCGAGCAGACGCTGGAGATTGGTGCGCTGGTCGTGCAGGGCCGCCATCGCGGCCCTGGCCTGCTCCTCGCTGCCGATCACGCTGATGAAGACATGGGCGTGCTTGAGATCGGGTGTGATGTCCACCTGCTGGACCGTGACCAGCGCCGCCTCAAAGGACACCTCGCGGTTGAGGAGATCGCTGAGTTCGCGCTTGAGCAATTCGTTGACGCGGGGAAGACGGTGCTTCATCGGAAGTTGAGCGATAGTCGGTGAAAATTGAGAGCCGCCGGGCGGGAGCCGGACACCGTGCCGAAACCGGCACGTCTCTCAACTCTCAACCCTCAATTCTCAACTGCGGCGTCACAGTTTCTGCGGAATCTTTTCGAGGGTGTAGCACTCGATGATGTCGCCGACTTCGTAGTCGTTGAAATCGCCGAGCTTGATGCCGCACTCCAGACCGCTGCGGACTTCCTTCACGTCGTCCTGGAAGCGGCGCAGAGTGGCAAATCCGCCATCGTAAATCGGCGTGCGGCTGCGCGTGACGCGGGCCCGCGCCGAGCGCGCGAGGCGCCCGTCGATGACCGCGCAACCGGCCACCAGGCCCTTCGACAACTCGAAAACTTTCCGGACTTCGGCATGGCCGATGACCGCTTCGCGCGTTTCGGGGTCGAGCATCCCGGCCATGGCTTCCTTTACCTGGTCGATGAGTTCGTAGATGATCGAGAAGAGCTTGATCTGGACGTTCTCGCGCTTCGCGGTTTGCGCCGCGGTGTTCTCGACCTTCACATTGAAGCCGATGACGATGGCATTCGATGCCGAAGCCAGGAGGATGTCCGATTCGCTGATCGGGCCCACCGCGCTGTGCACCATCTCCAGATCGATCTTCTTGCTTTCGATCTGCTGGAGCGAGGTGACGAGCGCTTCGACCGAGCCCTGGACATCGCCTTTGAGGACGACATAGAGCTTCTTCTTCTGCCCTTCGGCGAGGCTTGCATAAAGGTTCTCGAGCGTGGCCCGCTGCGGTGTGGCCAGCTTCTGCATGCGCTGCTCGGACTGGCGCTCGATGCTCAGCGCCTTGGCCGCGCGGTCGCTCTCCATGACCACAAACTCGTCGCCCGCGTCCGGCAACCCGGAGAACCCGAGCACCTTTACCGGGGTCGAAGGCCCGGCACTCTTCATCGGCTTGCCCATATCGTCGATGAGCGATTTCACCTTGCCGTCGAAATGGCCGCAAATGAAGGGATCGCCCACCTTGAGCGTGCCGCCGCGCACGATGACCGTGGCCGTGGGACCGCGCCCTTGCTCGATCTGCGCCTCGATGACCGTGCCGCGCGGCATCTGTTGCGAGCTGGCCTTGAGTTCGAGCATTTCTGACTCGAGCAAAATGCGGTCGAGCAATTGGTCGACGCCCTGGTTCTTGATCGCGGAAACCGGGCAGACCCCCACGTCGCCGCCCCAATCCTCGGGCGCCAGGCCCTTCTCCTGAAGCTGGCCCTTGACCTTGTCGAGGTTCGCGCCGGGGACATCGGTCTTGGTGATCGCGACGATGATTTTTACCTTCGCCGCCCGGGCGTGGCTCAGCGCCTCGATCGTCTGCGGCATGATGCCGTCATCCGCCGCGACAACCAGGACGACGATATCCGTGACATTCGCCCCGCGCGCCCGCATCGCCGTGAAGGCCGCGTGGCCAGGGGTGTCCAGGAAAGTGATGCGATGCCTATTGTGGTCCACGCTGTAGGCGCCGATGTGCTGGGTAATGCCGCCGACTTCGCCCGCCGCCACGCGCGTCTTGCGGATCGCATCCATGAGCGTCGTCTTGCCGTGGTCAACGTGCCCCATGAAGGTGACAATCGGAGCCCGCAGCGACAGTTCGTCCGGCTTCGGCTTCGGCGCCTCCTTGGGCGGTTCCTTGGGCGGTTCCGGCTTGTGCACCCCACCGCCTTCCTTGCGCTTTTCCTTCTCGAACGTCAGGCCGTGCTTGGTGCAAACCCTCGCCGCGATATCCGTCTCGATCGTTTGATTGATCGACGCGAAGATGTTCATCTCCATGAGGTCGCCGATCAATTGGAACGGCTTCACCCCCATGGCGACCGCCAGGTCCTTGACCGTAAACGGCGGCTTGAGGTGAACCACCTTCTCATTTTCGTCGCCGCCCGCGGCCGCCTCTCCCACGGGAGCCGTCGGCGAGAGCGTTGCTGTACCTCCGGCCGCAGGCGCCGGTTCCACTGTCGGCGGCGTCACCGGCACGGGAGCTTTTACCACTTCCGGTTCGAGAAGCTTCGAGATCGGAATGTGCGCGAAGGGCTTGTTCTCCAACTCCGTCACCGGCCGTGTGCGTTTCACCTTCTCCTTCTTGTCGATCAGCGAAACGGTCTCCTTCACGGCCGTCTTGGCCCCGGCGTCCGCATCGCCCGCCGCTTTCTTCGTTTTCTCAGCGGACTCAGCCTTGGCTGCGGTTTTGGGCGCAGCGGCGGCCTTCGCCGGCTTGGCATCGTCGGCCTTTTTCGCTCCGGGTTTGGTGGTGGTCTTGGTGGGTGGCATCAAAAGTTATTTCGAGGAAACTGGGTTTCATGGCCCGACTGTTTCGAGGCCAGGGGGGCTGTTGGCGCGCTTCGCCGCGGCTTGAATTTCGGCGGCCTTCTCGGGTGCGATGCCGATGGTATCGGCGATGTCCTGCGCCTCGACTTCTTCCGCCAGAGTTTGCAGGCTGCCGAGGCCGCCCTTGACCAATGAAAGTGCCACAGCTTGTTCGATGTGCAAGGCATCGCTCAGCGTCTTCGCGGCTTTCCCGACCCGCTCGTTGAAATCTTCGATCACCGACTTGTCCTGTTCGATGTTGATGTCCCACCCGGTCAGCCGCGAAGTGAGCCGCGCATTCTGCCCGCGCTTGCCGATGGCCAGGGAAAGCTGGTCCTCGTCGACCTTGATGAGGATCGCTTTCTTCGCTTCATCCAGCGTCACGCTCTTGACCTTGGCCGGCTTGAGCGCTTCGAGGACGAACTCCTTCACGTCCGCGCTCCAGCGGATAATGTCCACTTTCTCGTTGTTCAGCTCGCGCACGATGTTCTTCACGCGCGCGCCGCGCATGCCGACGCAGGCCCCGACCGGATCGACCTTCTCATTCGCGCTCCAAACCGCGATCTTCGTCCGATGCCCCGCTTCGCGCGCGATGCCCTTGATCTCCACCGTGCGGTCAGCGATCTCGCTCACTTCGGTTTCGAACAGGCGGCGCACAAAATTCGGATGGCTGCGGCTGATGATGATCTCCGGGCCGCGCGCGCCATTCTGCACGGCCACCACATAGGCCCGGAGGCGGTCGCCGATGTTGTAATCCTCGGTTTGCACCCGTTCCTTGTTCGGCATCAAGGCCTCGAACTTGCCGAGGTCGACGATCACATCGAGACGCTCGAAGCGCCGCACCGTTCCACTCACGATCTCGCCGGCGCGGTCCTTGAACTCATCGTAAATCATCTCCTTCTCCGCCTGCCGGATGCGTTGCATCATGGCCTGCTTGGCGGTCTGCGCGGCGATGCGCCCGAAGTCCCGAGGCGTCACCGGCACTTCCAAATCTTCGCCCAATTGCACGTCGTTCCTGAATTTCTTCGCCAGGGCAAACGAAATCTCGTCGTGCTTGTTCTCCACCTTTTCGACCACGCTCAACTTGGCGTACACCTTCATGTCGCCCGATTTTGGGTCGATCTCGACACGCAAATCCCGCGCCGGACCCACCGCTTTGCGGGCCGCTGCCAGTACGGCATTATTGATCGCTTCCAAGAGCACCTCACGTTTGATGCCCTTGTCGCGCTCAAAAAAGTCGAGACCTGCAAGGATTTCACTGTTCATAGTTCTGGTTCCACATCCGGGGACAAAAAAAAGTGGGCGGTAGACCCACTTGGCAAGCGCCGGAGTTGGAGGGTTGAAGATACCCGGCAAAAGGTCCCCCGTCAAGGTCCTTCCAAATCTGAGAAAAGCCCTCGCCGCCGCGCCCTCCAGCGCCGCGAGTTCACCCCATGCTGTTTATCCACCTTTCGCCCCTCAACACGGCGTCCGCGCAGAAACGGAGAAGCTCGAGGCGGCTGCCAAAGCCGCCTCTAAATCCGCGTGGTCGAGGCGGCTGTGCCAGCCGCCTCCATCTTCTTTCTCTCCCGTATTGTGTCACCATTCCTCCCATTCTCCTGATTTGCACGAGATTCCCGCATACCAGCTTTCGCGCTCGCTCCGAAGCAAATTGGATGTTGGACTTGTCCGGGCGAAGCGTGGATGTTGGCCCGGCTTCGCCCCGCAGGGCGGGGCTACGCCGCGGCGGGCGGAGCCCGATGTTTGCGGCAAAGCCGCCCATGACCATCTTCTTCGACGCCGCCGGCACTCTCTTTCACCTGCCGCGAGGGGTCGGCTGGCATTATCGGGACGTCGCGGCCCGGTTCGGCTGTGTCCTGGAGGAAAAAAAACTGACCCACGCCTTTCGCACAGCGTGGCTCCAGATGCCTGCTCGTCCCACCACCCGGCAGCCCCGTCCGGATGACGACAAAAGCTGGTGGTTCGCACTCGTCGAAAAGGTCCTCGACGAAAACGGTGTCTCGCCGCGGCAACTCGATCGCCGCCTCTATTTCGAGGCCCTCTATGCCGAATTCACCCGGCCAGATGTCTGGGAACTCTTCCCGGAAGTGCGCGAAGTCCTCACCCTGCTTCGCCCGCGCTTCCGGCTCGGCCTGATCTCCAACTTCGATGGCCGCCTGCGCCCCATCCTCGCCCATCTCGGCCTTGCCGGCTGCTTCGATCCCATCGTCATCTCCAGCGAAGTCGGCGCCGACAAACCGGACCCCTGGATTTTCCAGCAAGCCCTGGACCTCGCCGGCGCCACCGCCCGCGAAGCCCTCCACGCCGGCGACGATCCGCGCAGCGACTGGCAGGGTGCCGCCGACGCCGGCCTGCAAGTCTTCCGCCTCCACCGCCCCGAAAACTCCCTCCGCGACCTCCTCGCGCACCTGGCCCATCCCAAATTCCCATAGCGCCAGGCCCCCCACGCACGAGATCCCGCATTCGCAGCAGCCCTCTTAGATGTTGGGTGTTGGAAACGCCCGTCCGGCCCGGACTTGGATGTTCGCGTCGAAGCCGCGCTTGCCCTCGCTCCCGAACTCTATTTGGGAGCGCAATTTCGGGCATAACTCCATTGCGCGCTGAAGGTGTATCCCCCGTGCGGAGCTCATTGGATGTTGGGTGTTGGGTGTTGGATGTTGGACGTTGCGGCAAAGCCGCCCTCACATCCCCGTCCGCTTCTTAATCCGCGAAATACTCTCCCGGGCATATTCCCGCTGGTCGGCGGGTAATTCCGGGTCGTCGAGCGAGAGCATAAACGCGTCCACCGCCTTCTTCGCCTCGCCCATCGCCGCGTAGGCCTGGCCTTGGTACAGCCGATAACCGCCCACCGGCATCCCCAGGGCGTCCGCCTGCGTAATCACTTTTGCCAGCGTCGCCACCTCCCCTTGGTAGGCATGCGCCTCGTGCGCGATCCGGGCATGATAGAATAGCAGGTTCGGATCGTCCGGCAGCTTCTCGATCAATTGCTTCGAGAGCTCATAGGCCTCGTCGAAGCGCTTCATTCCGTAGAGCAATTGCGTCTTCGTC
>Ga0302325_10011032_pt1 | contig 19491 bp, 25 predicted proteins | sample Palsa_T0_2_FD_201948 | JGI IMG/M metagenome (GOLD analysis project Ga0302325, IMG submission 201948) | Peat permafrost microbial communities from Stordalen Mire near Abisko, Sweden - Palsa_T0_2 | ecosystem: Environmental > Terrestrial > Soil > Palsa > Peat permafrost | place: Sweden: Abisko...
TGCGGGAACGTCTAACCAAAATCCTCTCAGAGCCGATGACTTTGCGCCGACGGAACACGGCCCCAGAGACGAGCCTCAATTGCAATTTACTGAAGTTTACTCGCATCACAGTCATCTTCTAGATGAATCTCGCATGCAAGTCCACGGCCGATGAACCTCGATGTGCATCGAACTTTGTATGAATATATAGGACACTAGGTAACTGCCGACGAGCTATAACAGGAAACTGGCATGGTTGACGGGTCCCGCGAACATGCTTCTTTCTCCGATCGTTTTGTCAATGCTACTGCTTGGACGAAGACAGTTTCCATGTTCGGCATATTCCTTAGGCCTTTGCTACTAGCATACAACCTTTGAACGGCACACTTTCCAACGAAATCCGCGGAACCTGGACCACAGAACGACGTAAATGGCAAGAAGGGCGCCACCGGCCAGAGATACCTGGCTTTCGGGGAATATACAATGCTGGAAGAGCTTGTGCGCTACGAACGGCTGCGTACGGGCAATGGGGAATAAATGGCGCTACCTTCAGTAGGCGAAATCCAGGACAGCGCTGTTACAATTCGAATCTATCTCGAAGGAAAGTGTATGGAATGGGAAAGCTCTAAGAATAGGGTGCAGGAATTTCTTGCTTTGTATCTCTGTGGCGGGAATCGATTATATTGCGATGTAACTACAGTCTACAGAGCTATCGCAATGATTCCCCGATATGGTTAAAATATCCTCAACCTTATTTGGTGCTGGCAGAGAACTTGAACTTTACTTGCGTCATCTCACTTGCAGTGGTGGCGAAAGTGGGGAGAAGAGAGTAGTCCATATTGACCGGACTGCAGAGATCTGATGGGAATCTAACGTTCCCCAAAATCTTTTATATGCACCGCAATATACAAGGCCCGTGAAATCCAGGGTGGACTGATCATTCATACAGCCTTGACCATCTGAATAGTGGATTATTCGGAAGAGGAGCATAGCAGGGACGAAGGAACAGTATCTGATATTGGGAAAACGCCACTTATTCTTAGCAGTAAGAAAAGGCGTCGATTGCTAAGAATAGGCGTTGTGTAGATATAGCTACTACAATGAGCTCGTTAAGCTTAAATAGTCGGTGCGCCTTGAAGGAAGGATGGCCTGACTCGTTATTTACAAATTCTTGATTGGTTGTTCGTGAGATGAAGACGCCGGGAGTGATTTTTCATACGCCAAGACTTTTGAGAGATATACTTTGTATTATAGAGTAGATATCAAATCGGAAAATTCATTTCCTTCAGAGACCGAAATGAAGTGCTGTTTACTCATCTTTACGAGAGATCCGCGGTGGCTTCAAGGTTATGAAAGCCACAACCAGGGCGGTGGGATTGCGGGTAGAAATTAACACACGTGGGTTTCGTGTCCGTTTGATGAAGATCGTCCTCCGCAACAATTTAGCTTTTATAATCCCATGCGATGCTTAAATGTTGTGTACGTAGCTGAAACTTTATTGACGCAAACTTCATACTTCGCTATTATAGTGGAATTGCGATTAGTAACATCAACAGTTGCTTCATACTCTGAATTACAGTACACAGCCAACGAGCGTGCTCCTATCTAACAACTCGGTCTGAGACCATAATTCATCAGAACTCTCTCGTTCTTTTCAAAGTACATGTCCTCAAACTCCTCCACCGTTCGACTTTCGAGAAATCAAACTAACTAGGCTAACAAGCTAAGACAATAAACCAAATATCAATCATATGAGCATCATAGAATATAATAATAATAGTTGAAGAAGTAACTCCGCCAATTTCTCCCATTCCCTTTGAATTGTAAAATAGAAAACACCCACCCTGACGTGAAATCCCTTATACAACAGACCCCTTTAACATTTTCGTTACCGATGTCGATGATGTTCGTGTCCACCCTCTTCGAAGCTCACATCGTCGTCCTGATCGACGCCGGGTATGCCTCGGTAATCCCGATTCGCAGCCTGTGCTTGTCTCAGTGCCTCCCAACCACCTCCTTCATCGTTTTCCATGCCTTCTTCTCGGTTGCCCTCCTCTGCCGTGGATGGCATCCTTCCGTGCGTCGGACTCGACCCAAAATGTTGTTCCTGTCTTAAAGGATGAGGACTGTACGATCCTCCGCCTGGAATCAATGTCTGTGACGTAGTTGGTGTACCTGTCTGGCCTGCTGATTGAGTAGGTGTCCCATGCTCAGTTTTCGCCTTTTGTGCCCGCCATGACTGACGCTTGTTTTGGAACCAAATCTGCACGGTCCGTGGAGACATGTTCAGTTCCTTGCCAAGGGCAATCCGCAGTTCGGTGCTAGGGAAGAAAGTGGATGCGAATACACTGTTTAGCACTCTTAACTGGCCCGAGGTAGCTCGTTTTCGTTTGGGCTTCAGTTGGGACTGTGGCTGAGGAGGTGGCTGAGGCGGCTCACCGGGTGGTGGATATGGTGCTTGGCTGAGGCCAGAGGAGGTTCTCCGGACTCGCATAGGCCCTCCCGGTCCTTGCATTTGCTGCATTTGAGGAGAGTACGGCTGCTGCTGAGAATGTGGGTTCAGCGGAGTCAGCGGCTGAGCAATATAATCTTGTTGTGGCCAACCCTGCGGCGCGCCCTGAGGCGGGAAGCCTGTAGAAGGAGGCGGATAGGGACTAAATTGTGGTTGCCGTTGACGATGGCTCGTTGCATACGCGGGTTGATATGGAATCCCAGGAGCCATTTGAGGAGCCATTTGATGAGGTGGGTACTGCCCGTACATCTGCTGTGGCGGATACTGAGATTGTTGATAGGCGTACTGAGATTGCTGCGGGAAATGGCTAGGAGTGGCCGCGGGAGTGGAAAATTGACCGAGCTGGCCAGATTGCATTGGACCCATTGGAGGTCCTACAGGCATCTGATGAGGGGCAACCGGGACCTGTTGGGGGACCATCTGACCGCCTTGGTATCGGGATTGGTCTGCAAGCTGGGGCGAAGGCTGCAGATGACGGGATGAATGTGGATACGGGGCTTGCTGTGATTCATACTGCGAGCCCGGCCGAGATGGATAAGGAGGGGACGGCTGCGGTGGTTGCTGCTGCTGCTGCGGTAGGGGGTAATTAGGTTGTGCGGGAGACACGGGCGCTGTCTGTGCGTTGGGTGCAGCGGCTGAGGCATCCCCCTGATTTTCCTGGTTTTCGGTGATGGCGCTCAGAGGTGGTAGAGTTATCCGGGGAGTCTGCGAGTTATGGGGAGAGGCAGTGGACGAGGAGCTCTGAATGGAGCTTGGATGGGAAGGTCCGCCCGTGGGACGATCATAGGAGTCTCTCTGTGGTTGGTGAGACGGTTGCGGCATATTCGGCTGTTGCATCAAAGGCTGCGGGTAAAGATAGCTGTTGTTTATATCATACGGATGAGATTCGCGATGTTGTGGGGTCCTTGTTAAATATCCAACAGACATACTTGTTTGTCGATCGGTATTGTTTGGTGCCGGGTAGCTTTGAATGTTGGGTAGATGTTGGATCTCCTTCGAAGGATCTCCACCGGACATTCACAAGCGCAGGAGCGCGGGAGAAGTGTTGTTGTGGTTGGTAACGATTGTTCGGCCGGTTGGTTGGGAAAGTGAACTTTCAGGGTGCATGAAATGCTTGGCTGGGAGATTTCTGGAGTCAGCAGGCAAGACGGGGGGAAATACCAACGAACGACAGTAGTAGTACTACGGTTATGAAGAGCGGATTAGGTTGAGGACATCCAAGAGAGGATCGACGGTGGAGGACGAGATTATGGAGGGAGCTAGCAGGGAGGGCTCCTTTTGACCGACCCCTTATAGCGACTTGTGGCTATCCGAGCGCGGCGAGATGGACAGCAGAGCGGGCGGTTGTCGTGTCGTAATGGGAGAAGATGGAAACGACAGGTAACCGACAAGGGGCCCGGGACAGAGCTAGCAGGGAGCGTTTATTAGGAAGTTGGGATTGTTAATGTGCGGGTGACCCTGAACATCCGATGGCAAGGTTTAAAGTACGGTACGCTTGTTGAAAATGAGCGCCCTTAATAATTTCCTGGCCGTCGGAAAAGCGCAGACGAAACAGGCGCAGGATCACAACAGAACGCCCCGGGGCAGTCCTCCTCCAATGGGAAAGGAACAGACAAGTGCTAAAAGGTAAACACGCTGGCACCGGTGTTGGAAATATCCAAATCCAGCAGGGAATAAGAAATGAATAGAAATGAATAATGAATAATGAATGAATACATACATATAAATGCAATTTCAGCTTTTACTTTTTATCCCTGATCAGCTCCGCGTGAGCCGGACCCCACTGCCTTCGTTCGCTGGCTCGCTGGCGCACGGATAGGGGGCTCAGCCAGCAGCAGCCTCCGCGGGTGCAAAACATGGCGGAAAGCGGAACTGCCCCCCCAAATGCTGCTGCGTAAATGGGGTAAATGCCGAAATTGATGGTAGAAAATGTAACAATTAAAGTTGCTCGAATGTAACTGGAGGGGAAAAAAGGGTGTGTGCCTCTGACCTCACGGCCACTCACCAGCACCCTTCGCCTCGCTACACCGAAACCCGCGCGCACACAACGCCACCACTGCTCACCGCTGCTAACAAGCAGCATTCCTCGACCACCACCGCCCAGCTCGCTCGTCGCACTGGACAGAGCCCACCGCCGCCGGGCCCAACTCCGGAATGGGACCCGATTGACACAGGCCACTCCAGACACACCGACGGCAAAAAATCCCTCAACTCAGCGGACCTCAGACTCCGTCGTTTCGCTGCATGGATCACGCTGACGGCCTCGCCGACCAGACCACGAGCGTTGGGAATGTCCGCTGCCGAAGAGGGGGGGAGGCTTTGTCCTCGACCGAATGAGATGCACCCCCTAATAATAGACTCGCGACCCGCGCTTTTCATACTTTTCATACTTTTCATACAGAGATCTGAGCGCGGGGGTTAATTCCACGTTCAGTGGCCCCCTAAATTACCTACACTCGGCCAAGCAGACAGCAAAAATGAAGCAAATGAGCTCGTGTTCCCTGGCGTCAAATGATTCCCTTCTTTTTACGGAGCACTCGTCTCCGAAGCGGCCTGTTGCACAAGCGGGTGTAACTGCCGTCACAAGAAAAATGCCCCTGATTTTCCTCGTGAGCCTGCAACGTGGTGCGCCGCACTCCCGCTCAAATCCTCACTCTAAACCACAACCCTATCAGAGCGCCGGTATTGCCAACAACCTGCTGTCGCCACCGAAAATGCCATCATGATCTGCAAGTCAAACTCGATTATGCTCTCTCTCTGAGCCGGCACAGTCGAAATGATCCAATATAAGGTCATCCCCTTTCCGTCATAATACATCAAGAATCTTAAAATTACATGAAAAATCTCCGTGGGAAATGATGTCTTAATTTTCCACAGTGACGGATTCCTGCGGGATGGCAGCTAATTTGCCCATGGGACGTAGGCGCACGAGCCTCTGTGCTGCGTTGCCTCCGTTTCTTGGTTTCATTGTTGAGGTGCCAAAAAGCCATTTACATTTGATTTCGGCAACCTTAAAACCGAAGATCACCACGACAATGGCCTGTGAAGCGGCCTGTGCCGCAATCCCGTCCATTACCATTTGTCTGCAGATTTCAGCTGCATTCAACGCAAGCCGCCGTCGTGTGTCGTGGCCGCATGCCACTTATGGCACGGTCATCAGTTCCGATAGCATCTCACTGCAATTTGCCAACTACACACGTTTAAGGTCTTGAGCAGACGGAGTGACATCAAGCCTGTGCGACTGGCCAATGTGTATCCCGCTTTTGCTCACCTGCCGATCGGTGCAACCAACCCTTTCCTTCTGCTGCGTTCTGCAAGGTACAATGCCGCATGCACTAAGTGATCTACAAAAGGAAATTTACACCAATATTTATTTACATTCTGGAAACGGATCTAAATTACCGCTTGGTAAAGTTAAACAATTACGCTTGGTAAGTTAAAACAATTTAACTTTTGATTACATTTCTGCCAGCTTCCGTTGGTCCCGTGTTGTCTGCAAGCCTTTCATTAACGAACGTTGGTATTATTGCTGTGAGACAATGTAACTTCAAGAATCGCCGAGATTGATTAATTTAGCTCGAGTGCCGCTTGGATCGGCAGAAATGTGTGCAGCGCTCGTGGACACAATCAATTTGCCAGCTGCACGGATAAACCTCCACAAGGCACAGACGACCTGTCAACTCGCCTGAATTAGCTACTCATGCATCTTCGTTCTGCTTCATTCCTCGTGGGCCAATCGTCCGACGACAAGTTATAACAAGGTAGCTCGTTTGGGAGGCCTCCTTGACTCGACACGCAACCTGTCCCCGGCTGATTCGCTCGTTGAGGAAAGGATTTACAAAGCACCCCCCCTTGCCACGCTTACACATGATCCACAACCGGTGCAGCCACATCATAGATCGTGCCCACCGATAATTCCATTCCGTCCTTGTGATTCCCACAATAATTTTTCTATCAAATTTCTATCCGGTGGCTTGCATCAACGTAAAGTGATCAACAACACCCGGACCGCTCCCGGCGAGTCTCGAAAATACCCAGACGGATGCTTAAGCCGACGGAAGGATGAATGGCCATCGGAACCCGCCCGGCAACGTGCACCTCGTTTGTCGGAAGAAGAACCTCGAAGGGGAGCGCGACAGCGGCATGCAGAGGGAATAAGGTTATAGCGGATTACCTCAGAGACGTGTCAAGAGTCCCGTCTTTAATCAAAGACACACGGCTTGTTGAAGGTTAAATTTCATAATAGTTCATGTTCGACATCTAGCCCGGGCTCTGACGACTCGCAAAGTAACGCCTGTTGTCGGATTTGAGCTCGGAGAATTTGCTAGCCTCCCGCGGCCATCGAGATGACTAACAGTGGCAGCTCGCCAGGAGATCCACACCAAAGCCACGTAATAAGAGCGCATCTGAAAACTCGGAATGTAAATCATCGGCGGCTTGTTGAATACTGAAATTAAGGTTCGGGAAGTCAACATGTAAACCGCTTTTGCTCCATTCGTGAAACCTGTGGCTGAGTAAACTGGCTAAAAATGGCGTCGATGAATCAGATCGCGAGAAACGGTCACCGCGGCGCTCGAGAAGAGCAACATACGCTCCACGCTTCCATTAACAGCTATAACCCCCGGAATTTGCAGCCCCGATACGACTTCTGGAAATTTTCATATCCAGCGCCTCATTTGCTCCATTTGTCCGTCCCAAGCCCATCCCATCTGAAACATTAAGGAATGAGCAAATTCACTCGACCCGGGCCCGAATGATCGTGACTTCATTTACCGGTCTATCCTGCGCGTCGGTCTTGACCAATCCCATTTGTCTCACAATCCTCATGCCTTCCTTGACGCGTCCGAAGATTGTGTGCTTCCCGTCAAGATGAGGCGTCGGGGCCAACGTGATGAAGAATTGCGAGCCATTCGTGTTGGGGCCAGAATTCGCCATGCTCAGGATCCCTGCACCCGTGTGTTTCAACGCAGGGTGGATCTCGTCGGCGAACTTCTCGCTACACATGGTAAATATCTTATGCGAGTGTAACACACATACCCATAGACAGATTGTCCTCCGCGGCCGGTTCCAGTCCTACACTCAGCCATGTCACGAGGTGCTTGTACGGATCGCCTCCTTGGATCATGAAGTCCTGAACGTTAGCGAATTACACTCATCATCACATACAGGTATTATCCGGTGGAACTAAGGTCAGCGACGACACAGCATGGACTTACACTGACTCCATTATAGTATCCACGTTTTGCCTGGTCCTGTTAGTACACTCCCTGTTTTGACGCCTACCAGCTCGACAAAATTCTTGCACGTTCGCGGCGCATGGTCGTAGTACATCTCGCACACTATGGTGCCCATCGTGGTCTCCAGTATTACATCCTCCATGGCCTTCTTGAGCTGCTATTCGAAAACTCCGCCGAAAGCACACTTTTCGTACTCCGCTGAATTTTTCCAGCGACGAGAAAGCGGGACGTAGTACTGCCGATCCCTGGCTTTACAACCCTGACCCTGCCCTGACCCTGAACTCGTGTAGTAAAAATTCTCCGAACCGGTTAAGGCCGTTCATTTTATATGCTTCTGCGTTCCCGGATCAAGTGAAGCAGTAAATAATTAAAGCTCAATTAATTTGAGAGGTCCTGAACTCTATCTTTGATTATTTCATATCTCTAAATCCCTCAATGCCTTATTTTTTCCCAAAAAGTCTATCGAAACTTCGACCCACAAACGTATTTTCCATGCGCGTCCATATCGAAGCACACAACCGTGGCAACACAACAGCTTCTGGATACGAGGGAGGTACATGGCAGGTAGTCATCCATCTTGAGGTTTTCCGCCGCAGCTAGTATCTTAAGCGAAGTCATTGCGACGCGCGCTAATATCCGTCTGCTTCACAATTGTACGTAACCCCTTTTCTCAACACCGGCCGCGGTTTCTTCGCCCTTGTACATACTCCAGAACAGTCAATCTCCTCTATGTACACAAAATATGGCCCGGTATCTTACCCCCAAAAGTAAACCGGCATTGCCTATTTTTCTGCGCCCTGACAACCACCACAAAAAGGCGCGTGCCTTGCGGAACATCAGCCAATGATGAGCCTTCCTCCAGGGGCCACAGCGGAGGAACGGCGTTTCCTGCCCCGAAATAGCACGAATGAAACAGCAAAAGTATCGCGGGACAGCGTGCCAACCTAACTTTTGCGGAACCGGTCAAGGAGATCCTATCGTATGTGGTTACAGGCCGTGTCCCGTGCCTCCTTGTTGCACACTGCGTTATTTCAAGGTTCCCAAAGAGGTAACTATAGCTTCAGGTCCGCGCCACGGTCGAGGGAATATAAGGGACGTTATCCCCCCTCAGGAGGATCAGTACATCACGGCTCTGTTATCGTGACGATTGGATCGTACTTGAAGACTAAAGACTGAGTATGACTATTGAGCTTGCTTCAAAGATTCAAGGGACTGTTCTTGTCCCTGGCGATGAAGGCTATGCCGCTGGAATCCATCGTTGGGCCGCTAACGCCGAACGCAACGCAGCGGTAGTGGTCCAAGTGACCTCCCCCGCCGACGTCTCGGCTACGGTATCCTCCCAATTCCCTTTTGAGTATTTCCTGATGCATATGGCAGATTCTGTATGCCAAAAAAGCGGGTTTGGAGATTGCGATTAGCGGTGGGAAGCACTCCACCTCGGGGGCTGCATCATCGGAAGGCGGGTTAGTAATTGATCTGAGCAAGATGAGAGGTGTACGAGTTGATACGACGAAGAATTTGATTATCGCGCAGGGTGGGTGTCTTTGGGAGGACGTGGATAAGGCTGGTGCGGAGTATGGTCTTGCGACTGGTATTTCACTCCCGGGCCCCTGGAATGTTAGCTGATTGTAGTTGGAGGGACAGTCAATGATACTGGGATTGGAGGACTTACCCTCGGCGGGGGGTATGGTTATTTGAGTGGCCAGTATGGGTAACATTGCGACATGGAGGATAGCTAACTGAGTATAGAATGGTCGTTGACAATCTCCGTAACGTTGAGATGGTCCTTGCATCCGGCGAAATCGTGCAAGCCAACAACGAGCAAAACAGCGACCTCTTCTGGGCCATCCGAGGTACCCCTTCTCCTCATCATCAGAGTCTAACTCCCAGGCGGCGGCTGTAACTTCGGCGTCGTCACAGAATTCACATACCAAGCCTACCCGCATCCCAACAATGTCTACTCCGGCATGCTAGCCTTCACCCCCATGCACCTTGAGCCCCTCGTCGAGGCCTTCAACGCATGGTGGCCCAACGAAGGACAAGATCCCAAGTCCTGTTTCTTGCTTGCTACGGGCTCGCCGCCGCCGGCGTTTCAACCCATGTTTATGGCGCTGATATTTTATGATGGACCCGAGGAGGAGGGACGGCGACATTTTAAAAAGTTTTTTGATCTGGGGCCGGTGGTTGATATGACTGATTCGCATCCTTATGTTGTTCAGGTACCCACTCTTCTGGACCTATTCTTGCAACTCTACCAAGAAGCTTTCGTTTCGGGAGTCCCGTTATTTTGGGGAAAGTACTGATTTAGAATGCGCTTTTGAATCCTATGATGAGTCACGGGAAGAACAGGTACATGAAAGCAACCGCTCTGAAACATCTCACGGTTCCAATCTTGAAAGGGATCTTTGATTCCTACGTCGAGTACCGCACCGCCGTGGGCCCCGAGTCCGCCGAATCGGTCTGTCTCCTAGAAGTTTTCCCCCGGGCAGCAATAAACTCCGTCCCCGACAGCGGCACCGCGTTTGCCAACCGCGGCGAATGGTTCAACATCACCATTCTGCCCACATGGGAGAAAAGTGATGTGGAGAAATTTACGCGGGACTGGGTTCACAGTGTGGTGGATAAGATTGCTGCGTTGGAGAAGCAGGATGAGGCTGTTGCTAAGGGGGAGGAGATTGTCGCGAAGAAGGGCTACTGGAATGGGAGTATGGGGGATGAGAAGAGTAGTTTGGTGTTTGGTGGGAATTATAAGAGGTTGAGGGAGGTGAAGAGGAAATATGATCCGGAGTTTGTGTTTAGGAAGTGGTTCCCTGTTGTCCCTGCGGATTGGTAATTTATTCTCATCTCATCTCATCCCGGGTGCAGAGATCTTTCTTTCTTTTTTGGTAGTAATAAAACAACGCAATATATGAATCAAATTACCAACATGAAATGTATTTTAGGTTCCGCAGAATGTACCTTTACTACCTAAAGTTCCATCAGATACGCACCAAAACTTATTCCAACCAAAATCTCACGATACCCCTACAGACTTCAACAAGAAGAAACCCTGCTAAACACAAGGGCACCATTTTCTCAGAGTTTGGGAGAGCCACTCTTCAATTCCAAGATCTCATCGTACAACATGGTAGTCAAGAAGTCCTGGAACTTGGATTCCTCGCCCGTGAGTTGTTCGCCAAAGTACTTGGCTGCGAGTTCGAATTTGTTGTCCTTGGGAGCTTTGGAGGCGAGTTTCTGGGTAACCTCACGGAGCCATTTGAGTTGCACGTCGCCGGTGATTTTGGTTCCTTCGGCGGTGGTGACGTTGTGTCTTGCATATTGATACAACGCAGAACGCTAGCATAAGCCTTACTCACAAAGCATTACGCCAAAACACTGTGCCAGAATATGAAATTCGGGAGGGCAGAGGAAGGGGGTCACGGTACCGAGATCTCAGCAGTCGCCGCATCCTCCATAAGATTATTAATAGGCGAACATCCAATCCCTCGAAGCCACGCCTCACAATAAAGCAATCCCACCTCAATATTCTCCTTGATCCCCTTTTCAGTGATTTTCCCTCCGGGGACACTGGTGTTCAACAAATCCTGTGCGCGGACATGGACATCCTCGCGACGCACAAAGAGTTGGTTAGGTGTAGTCATGCCGGCGTTGAAAATGTCCATAGCGATGTTGGCGAGATCGGGGTGTGCGACCCAGGTGCCGTCGTGGCCGGCTTTGACTTCGCGGTGTTTGTCTGCTTTGACTTTATCCATTGCGGCGGTGTTGGCCGAGGGGTTGTTTTTGATGGGGATTTGGGCTGCCATACCGCCCTACAGCAGAAGTTAGCGACAAAACAAAAAACCGGGAGGAAATGGAGGGGAGGGGGGGGACCATTGCGTGGACGCCTCGCTTGTGGCAGGTTTTAATGAGGAGGCGGACGTAGGCGTCCATGAAAGGGACGGTCATGGTGACGTCGCTGCGGTCTGGAAGAACGAATTCCTTGTGATTGCGGAACTTCTTGATAAAACTGAAGATGTAGTCCTAGGGAATCAATACAGAGCGATTCAGGGGTTACCCATCGACCACAGTTCAATCCGGAGGAATGATCTCTCAATTCGTAGATAAACTCGTCCATCTCGAACGCAGCGGGAATGGTCTCAATAAGACAGGTGCCCCGGATAGTGCCTCTGGGCATGCCAATGGTATCCTGGGCCACACAGAAGACATCATTCCACAATCTGGCCTCCAAATAACTTTCCATTTTAGGAAGGTAGAAGTACGGTCCGTATCCGGTCTTGACCAATTCATGTGCGTTATGGAAGAAATAGAGACCAAAGTCGAGAAGACTGCCACTGATGGGTTCAGAGTCGACGAGGAAATGTTTCTCATCTAGATGCCAGCCTCGGGGACTACATGTCGTTAGAATGATCTGGATATAATATATAAAGGGGGATACCGCACGATGAGGGTGGGCAATTTCTTGTCTGTACGGAGTTTGTATTCTTTTCCGTTTGCAGCTCTGAAATCGACTTTGCGTAGGACAGCATCGCGGAGATTGACTTGTCCAGCAAGCATTTGGGACCACACTGGAGCTTGGGAATCTGACACTTAGATTTTCCGGACAAGCGGAGTAATACCTTCGAAATCTGCCATATAAGTCTTGACGTTGCTGTTCAAAGCATTGATAACCTGCTATTAGACATGTAGTAGAACAGAATATACCATCTTGCGATCGACAGGACCAGTGATCTCGACTCGTCGGTCCTCCAAGCCCGGAGCAGGTTTCGCCGCCCTCCAGGTCTCGTCGTCGCGGATATGTTTTGTCTCTGGCAGGAAGTCAAGCATGACGCCTGCATCGATCTGTTGCTGCCTCAATTGACGTCTCTTGAGCAGGTGTTTCCTTGTGGCGTTGAAGTTCCTGTGCAAGCTGGCAAGGAAGGCGACGGCCTCGTTGGTCAAGATGGACTTTGCCTCGTTGGAGACAGGCCCCAGGATCTCGACTCCAGGCACAGGCGACACTACGGGATCAGACATTTCCTTGCAGCGACAGACTTGCAGCAGTAGAACTAGATAGAAGAGGATTTATGTGCGTGAGAAGGCGATAGTAGCTCTGGCTGCACGACGTATGTAACAAAGGCAATGGGGCTTCGGGACAGCGGGGGTCCTCCAAGCTGCTCTTTTTGTGTGGAGTGACTACCATGCTCTATCACGTGTCAGTCCGGTCCGCCTGCCAATCAGGCGATTCGCGGACGTAATTGATAGGCGCGGCGCACCAATAAGTGTGTTCCGAAATCACGGAGATTCTCGGAACGGGTCGGGCGATGGGAACCCGTCATTCGCTGGGCTGCGTGCTGCTGAGCGCTGATTATCCGAAGCAAAGCATTCGTAACGAATTCGCACAAACAATTAATTCCAACAACTGCACACGGACTTGAAGTGCTTGAGGATGTGTTCTAATCGGCATTCGTCAACCTTATCTTATAGTCGAGCTCAGGGATATACATAGTTCTACTTTGTATTTGAGAACTCTACAAGGATTTCCTGTGGGAATGTGATTCCTATCCGGAAAATACATCCCGTGAAATAGATATAAGCGGGTTCTCGGCACCATCCAATCTTACTCCGAAGTCTGAAATACCCCTGACACATATATTTGAACACTACGGGAGTTCAGGTTGCCGAGCAACAGAAATTCACATCGTCGGCTCCCCTGAACCGCGACCCCCCGATCACACATTTTCATAATATATTCAAAACAGAGCCCAAGAAGTCAGTCAAATTAGAACGTATTTCCTACATACATTATACTACTACCTATAAATGGAAATCGGTAACTTCCTCTTCCGAATCGGGATCCCTTGCGATAGGACTTCGTTTCCTCAACCAAGGCCCAAAGAAATACAGTATATAAACCAACACAACCAAGTTCAAACTCACAAAAGCAAGGGTTGCAATCTATCGTCAGTGTGATTCCAAGACATGCGATCGAAGTGTGGGGGGGTAGGGATGATACCGCCCAAGTGGTGGTCATATTTTCAAACATGGCAATACCGGCATGGACCAGTGCTGCGGCGATTGTGAAACTAGGGAGAGAGAAGGCAGCGATGGCCGAGGCGGCGACACTGGGATACGAATCGGTGATGTAGTTGAGCATTGCAAGCCAGAGGAGTGGGTTGCAGAAACCAAGGACAGCGCCCGCGAAGAGCGGCGAGACCCAGGAGACGGAGCCGTCGGAGGTGAATGCGAACCAGAAGAGGGAGATGGGGAAGAGCCAGACTGTCACGAGGGAGGTCAGGAATCGGGCTTCCGGTCTAGGTCGACGGCCTCGTTTTGCCGCATCTGAGGGATGTTAGGTTTGAGATCTCAGGAAGGGTACCTCGTCTGAAGAGCCAGTCTTGAACTGGCTGGTAGGAGAACATGCAAAGGACTCCGACGACGAAGTTGAGATACGTCAAGTCTGCGCCCATGTAGGTCATTCCGTTGTTGACTGCAAAGACAGAGAAAACACCCTACACGCATCAGACACGCGTTTTAAGGAACGCACTTCAAGGTACAAAAACATGAGACCGTAGGCGAATCCATTGAAAACTCCAAGGAAAGCAACAATTGGCTCCGTGAACAGAATCTTCAAGGCCTCGCTCGCGACAAAGTACACCTCCTTGGCGACATTCAAGTTCTTCTTCGTTGCCCTGATTTTCTCCGCGAGCGGATCTCCCGATGAAGCTCGCATAATGACCACCGTAGGCTGCGTTTCGGGCAACAACGCCAAGATAAACGCAAACGCAGTTCCAATGATGATACTGCTATTAATTTCTCATGGGAAGAGGCAGTACTTGATGTAATACCACCAGTGGTATCCGAGGTTTTCGGCGACGGCCAGGCCGATGGGGGAGCCGATGGAGGGGCCAACATTGGCGCTAACGACGAATAGTGCCATGGCTTGTCCTGCGTTATTGTAGGCGAACATGTCGGAGACGGAGGCAGCGACGTTTGTCACTGCCGTTGAACCGGCGACACCCGAGAGGAAACTAAAGATCACCACCTGTGCGATGCTGCGGGGCAGGGCACAGCCAATGTTGAAGATTGCATATAGCAGACAAGAGGCGGAGTAGACCCATCGACGTCCGGCGATATCCCTGATCAAGTCAGATATGGAACTGGAGATCGTACGAGAGAGGGCCCAGACATAAAGGACCGACTGCATTGCCGATAATGAAGAGGGATTGGCCCAGTGCAGTGACTTGAGTAGAGCTGTTGAATTGTTCTTGAATCAGATACTCAATTGACAAATACGCCGTTGAAGTCATCAAACTGCGTAAGCGTACATATCGGGCAGGAGTACATGAAAGCTTGAAAAGAACATAATGTGCACAAGATTGCCCATCGTTTCAGGAGAGGCCAATTTCGAGGATGAGCGGGATGTTCATCGGTGGCAAGTACAAGGACATCAAGTCCATCGACACTGCCAACCTCGGCAGTCTCCTTCGCATTGATCGGCACAGCCGATGGAAGCTCGCCCTTTTCCTGTTTCGAAGTCGTTGTCTCCATCGGAGAAACAGAAAAATTTGACAACTTACCGTAAAAGCGACACGGTAGAGGATCTGTGCGCGATATATATACTTTCGCTCACCAATGTGGGATCGCTACTGATGTCAACGGCGTGGTCTGTCCGATTCCGCAACAGGTACCTATTGGCTCGATAAGGGAGTAAAAATATCGGCAATTGTGGCCTCGACAAGGATAAGCTTGGTGCGTCCAGCCCAATGCAGACAATGAACGGGACAATTGATATCGACAAGGACAGTGATTTGTCAAGCTGGTCAGACAGCAGAGATAAGCGAATCTTGTCGGGGAGGATGACGGCGAGTTTTCTCGGTTGTGTGCTCGCTTGCCGTGTGTCCGCTCCGTGCCATATTTAACGATTTTTTGCCTTGACAGATCGTCCGCGAGCGTGAAAAGCTGGGGCGGAAACAGCCGATCCGCGGCCCAAGCGGGACCTATCGGGGTTTTTTCTTGACCAATCAGGCTCCGCAATGCGCCGTGAGTCAGATGCGAACGGAAGCCTGTCATTTAATACTTACGACGCGAAACGAGCCCCAGATTAATCTAGACAGCCATAAAGCTTGTTTTTGTTCCTTCGCCCAGCTCCCAGCGCAAGGAGACAAATTGAGGGCGAACAGTGGATAGCAACCGAGATAAGCACCCCGATCAGCCGCAGCCTGCAGATCAATCGAGAGATCTTCTGGCGGGTGAAGTCACCGCTACGACCAACTCTTGCCGTCGTTCCTGGGCCAGATACCGTACTATACACCCCCCAGTGGTCCCGGGAACACCCACAAACAACCTTATTCATTCTCCGGAATGTTTGAGACATGCGATGGTGGCGTGATTGAAGAGTCAGAATACATACAAAGTGATTGGAATACGATGATTATCTTCCTTGGTGTCATCAGGCGATCGAGTCACAAATTGACGCATTCATCTCATATTTCCCATCGTTTTTATCTGAACACAAGGTTTCATTACAAGTTTAATCTGTTCATCTGTCGTAACAAAAGTCTCATATATCACCTCCGAAGATGACTCCTCGTCCCCATCATTTTTGTATGCTCTATGCTCTCTTCGTTGCCACTTCATTCACAACTCTAGATCAAGCCAGCCACAAACCCCAGCAGCCCGAATCCTACTGCCCCAACCAAAGCACCCGTTCCGATGCTCCCCCCGCTGGCACCACTAGTCTGCGTCTGCCCCAGCTGATCAAAAGAAGGCAACTGCACCCCGACCTGTTGGCATACTTGCACAGCAAACTGGTACGCATTCTCTTGATCCACAGTGCTAGAACAGCTGGTTTTGATACAGTGCGCTGCATCCGCTTGGAAGGTCGTGCTATTACACAGACAGGCTGCCGTTGCGTTGGGACATTGAGCGTTGCCGTCCGTTAGAATGTAGCGGCAGGAGGTCTAATGCGTTAGCTCTAATTGCATAACTGAACGGAATGAAATGAGGGGGTCAAGTAGATCCCGGGAGACGGTACAATTGCGCAGAGAGGGAGAGAGGCATTGACGCCTGTTATTTGCGGGATATTGGCGGAAGGAGTTGCGGATGCGGAAGCCGAAGTTGACGAATTTGACGATTGCGCGAATGCACCGCTTAGAAGCACGAGAAACAGTGATGTGATGCGATGGACGTGCATTGTCGAAAGGGATGGAAATGAGTGTGCGGAGACAGTCGAGGAGTCAGAAGGGAAATTGTTCAGCGAGTGTTTTGTGCTTGTTGCGGGATCATCGGAACAAAACAAACTCTCGATTCGGGGATCAATTTCAGCGTCGACCAATGGATGTAGAAGAATTTGTCAGGCGCTTGCCACTGTCTGTTCCAGTAACATGGACGTTTCAACATGTAATCTTTAATGTCGGGACATCCTTTGGGAAAATTGGACAAGAAGAAGAGCTGCTATTAAATTGATACAGCCTTCCTGAGAGTATGTTTGTTTATGGTCAAAGCGCGAGGCATCGAAAAAGGGAACAGCACGGCACGTGATACGCTCGGAAAGTGAACTGCAGCCTGCCGAAGGTAACCGTTCTTTTGCGTCATCATTTCCACCAACACGCTGTGGAGTGTTATGATGGATAGAATCTCCCATGTCGCCCAACAGATAACGGAGCTTTACATTGCTCCATACGGGGACACACTCAAGACGACATGGACAGGGCTTGCGTTCGTGACATTTGGGATCCTAAGTTCGGGAGTTCTGAAAGCGAGTTACGGTCGTCATTACTCGAAGAATTCCTTCTTTCCAACAGTAGGAGGGAAATTCGGGTGGATATTTCAGGAGATTTTCTCACCTCTATTCGTTTACTTGTTCTTTCAAGCATACAAGGCGTCAGGGCCGGTATTGCCAAAGGGATCCGTTTTGTTGGTGTTGTGGTTGGTGCATTATTGGAATCGAGCGGTGTATAGTGTCCTTGTATCTCCCGGGATGACAAGCACGAGACTGGACACGGTGTTCATGGCAGTTTTCTTCAACATCGTCAACCCCGGCTGGTGTGGCCACGATCTAGGCCAAGCGAACGCCGAGCCCCTCCTCCTCACGCCACGAACGATTATCGGTCTCGCCCTTTTCGCCCTCGGAATGACAATCAATATATCCTCCGACGCACATCTAAGGTCCCTCAGGCGCCAGAAAGGCAAGCGCGGAGAATACGTTTTGCCAGAGTGGGGATTGTTCAAGTATATTTTGTCGCCGAATTATGCTGGGGAGATGATTGAATGGACGGGATTTGCAATTTTATTGGGACGGGAATCGGGGTGGGTGTTTGTTATTTGGACGGTGTGCAATTTGGCTCCAAGGGCGCGGACAAATTTGGCTTGGTACAAGGAGAAATTTGGCGCAAAGGTAGGGAACAGGACAGGGATTATACCGGGAGTATATTGATAAAGGACACAGCTGAACGCAAGGAAAAGGGCTACAACCATCTCAGCTCTCTAAATCTCCATCGCGTCACGCTCATGCCCCACAAGCGTTGCGATTCGTAGACTGTGATGCAGCACTGATGCTGTGTGATCGGCAGTTCCCCACGTGATGCCGTCCGAATTGAAATTGACAGTCACGCAAGTGTGCGGCGAGCGTCAATCAGCAGCATCAACCAATTCCACACACGCCTTAACCCTCGCCCGACGCAACCAACTTTCCTCTCCATCAACTCTCCAATTCGCATCTGTCGAAGTATCCTCTCTCCTGAAGCCTATCTGATGCCTCTAGTTCCGGAGAATCATGGATCAAGCCAAGCTCGCAAGGCTCCAGGCACAGGCAGCCGCTGTCCGTATCGGAGGAAAAGGAACTCCCCGGCGAAAAGTCAAAAAGACGCATAAAAGCTCCGGAGCCGATGACAAGAAGTTGCAGAGCTCTCTGAAGAAATTGAATGTGCAGCCGATTCAGGCGATTGAGGAGGTCAACATGTTCAAGGAGGACGGTCAAGTGATCCACTTCACTGCACCTAAGGGTAAAATCCACTGATCTCCCGTTTCGCTTGATATCGCCCGAAACGACATCTTCTGGCTTGCCGACAGTACTAATTTGTAGTTCATGCCTCTGTTCCCGCGAACACTTTCGCCATCTACGGACACGGCGAAGAGAAAGAACTAACTGAACTTGTGCCCGGCATTCTAAACCAACTTGGCCCCGATTCACTCGCAACACTCCGTCAACTCGCCGAATCACTCCAACAGAAACAAGGGTCTGAAGCCGCTGGATCAGGCGAGAAGCCCGCGGATGACGATGATGTCCCTGACTTGGTGGAGAACTTTGATGAGGAGAAACAAGATTAAATGTTGCGGAAAAGTGCGTATGCGTCTGTTTGTGGAGGAGGGGAGGATGTATAGGTGTTAGTGTAGCATTGCAATCAATTTGGATTGTGCACATCTCAATTATGTCAGTCGATCAAGTGGTATTGTGGAGGAGAGTATTATGTCGCGAATGTCAAATTATTGAAAGTCCCATCATGTGTGCAATGACACTTCAGGCACGACAGCTGAAAAAGACTTGAGAAACTGATTTGTACATTAAAATTACCTTTGGTGACATCTACTGAATTTTATGCGGGAACGCCAAGCCGTGTGTATCTGAACCAAGCCAAAACTACATGCCAAAAACCAAAACTACATGCCAAAAAACCAATTTCTTTATGGAGACCTTTTCTTCGGTCGTATGGAAGTCAACACATCCGCCAATGCATTAGGGAGAATTGGTTTCGACAGATGTGCATCCATACCTGCCTCCAGGGA
>Ga0302325_10011034_pt1 | contig 19490 bp, 16 predicted proteins | sample Palsa_T0_2_FD_201948 | JGI IMG/M metagenome (GOLD analysis project Ga0302325, IMG submission 201948) | Peat permafrost microbial communities from Stordalen Mire near Abisko, Sweden - Palsa_T0_2 | ecosystem: Environmental > Terrestrial > Soil > Palsa > Peat permafrost | place: Sweden: Abisko...
CAGCGGCCACGTTCCCGCAGAGATGACTGCTGCGCAATGCGTCGAGCTCGGCTACGACGAGATTCAGCACGTCAACTTTCTCACCCTGAATTTCACACCGGAGGTCAAGAACACGAACACCGGCGCCCGCCTTACCGAGCCAGCCAAGAGCGCCGCCGATCTCGACCTCAATTCCCCGCAAGTGCTGGCGTTCGTCAAGCTCCTGCAAGACCATCACACCGTGCTGGACCCAACGCTCAGCATATTCGAGGACATGTACGTAGCAGGCGCTGGGAAAATTCCTCGGGGGTTTCAGCCCATCGCCGGACGGCTCCCTCCGCAGGTTCGGCGCGGGCTGATGTCGAGCGCGCTGACGCCGCCTGCAGGAATGGAGCAGCGCTATTCGCAGTCGTTCCAGAAGATGATGGCGCTGATTGGCATGATGTATCGAGCGGGAATTCCAATCGAAGACGGAACGGACTCGATGGCGGGCTTCGCACTTCACCGTGAACTCGAACTCGACGTGCAGCTGGGCATCCCCGCCAACAAAGTTCTGCAGGATGCCACCCTCAACGCGGCGCGCATTATGAAGCTGGACGGCGATCTTGGTTCGATCGCTCCCGACAAACTGGCCGACCTCACGCTGGTGGATGGTGACCCGACGGCCAACATCAGCGACATAAGAAAGACGGCGCTAGTAGTGAAGGACGGCGTCCTTTATAAACCGGCGGAGCTCTATTCCGCGCTTGGCGTGGCACCGTAGCCAAATCCAGGCGGGATTCCGAAATGTGACCGACGCCACTTCATTTGCGGGATCAAATGCGGCTGTCTTAAATGGCACACTTCGGGTGCGCCACGCCTTCCAACGTTCCCCACCGTACACATCCGGTAAATCACGGTATAGACTTACTTTGGCCAGTCTGCTATTCGTTTAGGCTGCAATAGCAGCTCATCATTCGCTCGCTCCCGACAGTGTGTCGGCATCTGAAAAGAGGAAACTACATGCGTAAATTTGTTTTTGTTGCGATCGTTTTAATCCTGAGTGCGGGCATGGTTCGCGCGCAGGATTCCGGGCAGGACCAGCAGGTAATCAATATTAATGTGTCGCGCACGATCCAGGCCGTAAACTTCCAGGCCAAGGGATCCACGCACGTCGACTTCCGGGGCACCGCGCTGCTTCCTCAAGCAAAGGGCGAGGCCAGGATCGAGAGCAAGTCCGATGGTATCCACATCGAAGCGAGCTTCGATAATCTGTCGCCGGCGGGGCAATTTGGTTCGGCCTATCTGACCTACGTCCTGTGGGCGATCACACCGGAAGGCCGCCCGGCCAACCTGGGCCAACTCATCCTAGATGGCAAGAAAGCGAAGCTCATCACTACGACGCGGCTGCAGACGTTTGGCTTGATCGTCACCGCGGAGCCGTACTTCGCGGTCACCGTCGCCAGCGAATCAGTGGTTCTGGAAAGCGTGGTCCGCGAAGATACCAAGGGCCAAGTGAGCGCGGTGGAAGCGAAATTCGAGTTGCTGCCTCGCGCGCACTACGCCACCCTGAACCTGCCGCCACTTTCCGTCAGCGGCGATGTGCCGCTCGATTTGCTGCAGGCGCGCAATGCCATGCGCATCGCACAGCTCCGCGGCGGCGATAAGTACGCCACCGAATCGTGGGCCAAGGCGATGGACTCGCTAAATCGCGCGGAAGACTACCAAAAGCGTAAGCAGAAAAAAGCAGTGCCTACGGCGGCACGCGAGGCGGTGCAGGCTTTTGAAGACTCGATCACCATCAGCGTAAAGCGCCAGCAGGACGAGCGCCTGGCCAACGAACGCCAGTCCTCTGCGGATCGCGAAGCGCAAGCCAAAGCCGCGCAGGAATCCGAAGCACAAGCCCGCGCGGAAGCCGATAAGCAGCGTTTGGTCGCGGAAGTTCAGGCGGCCAAAGATGCTCAAGCCCGCGCCGAAGCTCAGGCACAAGCGGCTGCATCGCAGGCCCAGGCCCAGGCGGCGCAAGCCAGCCAGGCCCAAGCCCAAGCCCAGGCCGAGCAAGCGCGGCAAGCTGCGTTGAAGGCGGAGCAGGAAAAGGAACAGCTGCGCGCGCAATTGCTCGAGCAATTCAATCGAATCCTGGAAACGCGAGACACCGAGCGCGGCCTGGTGGTCAACCTGGGAGACGTCCTCTTTGCTTTCGGAAAGTTCGATCTGCGTCCCGAAGCCCGAGAGCGCCTAGCCAAGCTTTCTGGTATCGTGCTGGCCCACCCAGGATTGTTCCTCTCCATCGAGGGCTACACCGACAACGTGGGAAGCGAAACCGTCAATCAGACTCTTTCGGAGAATCGCGCCGGGGCTGTAAAGGCATACTTGATCGTCCAAGGCCTGGATCCAGGAACGATTACCACCACCGGCTACGGCATGAGCCGCCCGGTAGCGGATAACAGCACCGCGGACGGCCGCCAAAAGAACCGTCGCGTGGAAATCGTAATCTCCGGCGAAGTGATTGGCACCAAGATCGGTGGGACGCCAGCACAGCAGCCCCCCGCTCAACAACCGCAATAAGTAGAAGTAGCGAGCGCGTCCGCCGCGTTCACCCGCGCGGCGGACACGCTTCAAAGTCGTTATTGCCCTGTTCCTTCCGTCGAACTACTTTAAGCGCCGGCGATCGAGTCCGCCTACCTTGGTTCCCCAGGCTCTCTACAGTGCGTACGGTATATAATCGCGGGTAGCCAACGTTCACAGTGAGGGCACGATGAACCCTAGACCCGCTTCCCCGGTGCCGCAAAGTAGCTCTTCTGCGATACCATTAAGAAAATTTGGCTCACACGATGTGCATATTTCCGCTTTGGGTTTGGGCGGGCATCACCTGGGCGACGCCACCGACCAAAGCGAAGCCGAGCGCATTGTTCATGCCGCGATCGACGGCGGCGTCACTTTTTTCGATAACTGCTGGGAATATCATCGCGGAAGATCCGAGGCGTGGATGGGCGCCGGCCTGAAGGGCTATCGGGACAAAGTATTTGTGATGACTAAGGTCTGCACTCACGGCCGCGAAGGCGCTCTCGCAACCCAAATGCTCGAACAATCCCTGCGCCGACTGCAAACCGATCATCTGGATTTATGGCAGGCGCACGGAATGTGTTTTGAGAACGATCCGGATCTGTTCATGCGCCCTGGCGGCGCCGCCGAAGCGATGCTGAAGGCGAAAAAAGACGGCAAGGTGCGCTTCCTGGGCTTCACCGGCCACAAAGCGCCCGAAATTCACCTGAAGATGCTCGCCACCGGATTCCCGTTCGACGCGGTTCAAATGCCGCTGAACGCATTCGACGCGCACTTTCATAGTTTCGAGCAACAAGTGCTTCCCGAGCTACAGAAGCGCGGCATCGCGCCGCTGGGGATGAAGCCGATCAACGGACATGGTGATCCGGTGATAAAAGGCGTGCTCACTGCGGAGGAGCTGCTGCGCTACGCCATGAGCCTGCCCGTGGCGACGACGATAACTGGGATGGAAAAGATGGGAGTGCTGCAGCAAAACCTGAAAATCGCGCAGGGCTTTCAACCGTATACCGCCGATCAGATGAACGCGATCCGCGAGCGCAGCAAGCAGACCGCGGGCGACGGACGCTTCGAGCTCTACAAAGTATCGCTGAAGTTCGATAACCCCGAAGCGCGGCTGGCCCACGAATTCCCGCTGGATCGGAAGTCGGTGGAAGTGGAAGAAATGGTAAAGAGTCCCGTGAACAACGGTCACCCCTACCTCGATAAATCGGAACTCGCTCTGTGACGGGAGATCTCTCGATGGCAGAGGAAAGCGGCATTTCGCGGCGGGACTTCGTAAGGACCGCGGCCGGAACGATGGGAGCCGCGTCGGTTCACGCGCTGGCTAGCGCGGAAGCTCGGCCGCGCCACGCGACAGGCTCCGGAAGCAGAGCGGAATCGGCGACGTCGTCAGCACCAGTCCCGATGCGCGAACTGGGGAAAACCGGCGAAAAGGTTTCCGCCATCGGGGTAGGCGGATTTCATCTGGGATCCACAAAAGACCAAAACGAAGCGAATGAGTTGGTCTCACGCGCGCTGGACGCGGGCGTCACGTTTTTCGACAATTGTTGGGACTACCACGACGGCCAAAGCGAATTGATCCTCGGGAATGCTCTAAAGGGCAAACGCGAAAAGGCTTTCGTGATGACGAAGGTCTGTACCCACGGCCGCGGCAAAGATGTGGCCATGGAGCAACTCGAGGAATCGTTGCGCCGCCTGCAGACCGACCATCTGGATCTTTGGCAAATTCACGAGGTGATCCATTACAACGATCCCGACCTGATTTTTGCCTCCGGCGGAGCCGCCGAAGCGCTGCTGGCCGCCAAGCAACAAGGGAAAGTACGTTTCATCGGCTTCACTGGACATAAGGACCCAGCGATTCACCTGAAGATGTTGTCGCACGATTTCCCGTTCGACACGGTACAGATGCCTCTGAATTGTTTGGACGCGACATTTAGGAGCTTCGAAACCCACGTGCTCCCCGAGGCCACGCGGCGCGGCATAGCCGTCTTGGGAATGAAGAGCCTGGGCGGCAGCGGCGAGCTGATCCGGCACGGCGTAGTGACGCCAGAAGAAGGTCTACGCTACGCGATGAGCCTGCCGGTGGCGACAACCATTTCCGGAATGGATTCCCTGGCGGTACTCGAGCAAAATTTGCAAATCGCGCGGGGCTTTACGCCCATGACCGCCGCCGAGATGGCCAAACTCCGCGAGCGTTCCCGCGAACTGGCCGCCGACGGCCGCTTCGAACTCTTCAAGACCACCAAGAAATACGACGGCAAAGTAGGCCGCGAACAGCACGGCTATCCCACCGCCGAAGAGTTGCCCGTCTAGCCACCTCTACAGAGGCATCCCTTGATCTTGGATCCGCGGTGGCTTCATAGCGCCGGGCCTGCAGAAACAGTTGCGCAATTCAGTTTAAGCCACTAGTCTTGCCGTCGCGCATGGATCCCCAATTTCTGATCCTCGGTCTGATTTGGTACATCGTCTTTCTTTTCTCCACCACTTGCCACGAAGGCGCGCACGCCTTGGCCGCCAAGTGGGGCGGCGATCCTACCGCATCTCACGGCGGACAGGTTTCGCTTAACCCCCTCCCGCACATCCGCCGCGAACCATTGGGCACGGTTGTCGTTCCCATCGTTTCTTACTTCTGGATGCACTGGATGATCGGCTGGGGCCAGCGCCCCTTACGATCCGGATTGGCAGGCGAGGCATCCGCGCCGCGCTGCGTGGATGGCCCTCGCCGGGCCAGCGGCTAACTTCATTCTGTTCCTGCTGTCCGGATTTGCGATCCGGCTCGGCATGCTCCTCGGTGTGTTCCATGAGCCAATCCGTGCAACTTTCACACACATGACCGAAGCCTCGGTGCCGGGAGCTGCCGGCTTCGCTGCCACCTTTCTCAGCATCTTCTACGTCCTGAATCTCTTACTCGGGACGTTCAACCTGATCCCGGTCCCTCCGCTGGACGGATCCAACGGGATCGCGGTGCTGATGAGCGACGAAATCGCGGCGAAATACTTCAGCTGGAACCGAACCGGATTTGGGATGGTGGGCATGCTACTGGCGTGGTTCGTGTACGACAAAATATTCCCGTACATTTTTCTGTTCGCTCTCAATGTGCTTTATCCGGGATCCCACTACTCCTAGCTGTCACACCGACCGAATTACGTATGCGGCCATACGGTTCAAACCAGCACATGCCGATGCGGTGGCACACTCGCGCGGCATTCCGCTGCGTCGTCTTCGCCTAAGTCCTTCGGCAAGAACACCGGCAGGGGCTCCGTTTGGCATTCCTTCTGCTATTCCCAAGTTGGAGGTTCATCCAATGGATTGGGAAAATCTGGAGAGTAGCAGCTTCCGCGTAGAGATATCCGGCTGGGACAGCGGAGAGAGCTTCTTCGTCGAGAGGGCCGACCTGACATGGGATCCCGACGGCGGCAAGGAGGCTTGCGTTCAAAATGTGCTCAAGCAAGGCAGCGTGGTTTTCATCCGCCTGTTGCAGCCACTTTCCAGGACCGCAGCGCTTGCCATTGCAAGCACAAGTTCCCCTAACTGCGCGAACTCGAAAACCAAATTTGCATCGCCTCAAAAAGCACGAATCGCCCTCGAAGAGGCGCTTTCCACTCGACCCTCGCTGCTCGCATTCGATCTCAATCTCCCGACGCAACTTTCGTGAGAGAATTTCATATGCTAGACTCGCCAAGCGAGCGAATTTATTTTTCGCAGCATGTTGGACGCTTGCTGCTCGGTGGAACTTCGGGCTCTGTGCAACGATTCCCCGCAAACCCCGCCAGGCCCGGAAGGGAGCAACGGTAGCGGACCGGTCTCGTGTGCCGCGGAGTACCCGAAGTTCCTCTGATCGCTCCCGGCCCAGAACGCAAAGGACCTGATGAGTTATCAAGTAATCGCAAGGAAATGGCGGCCGCAGACTTTCGGCGACGTAATCGGCCAGCGCCATATCACTCGCACCCTGGAAAACGCGATCCGCACCCAGCGCGTGGCGCACGCCTACATCTTTTCCGGCGTCCGCGGAGTGGGCAAGACCACCACCGCGCGCATCCTGGCCAAAGCGCTGAACTGCATGAAAGGCCCGGAAGCTGCGCCCTGCAACGAGTGCGCGTCCTGCCTGGAGATCACCTCGGGAAACTCTCTCGACGTTTTGGAAATCGACGCCGCTTCCAACCGCGGCATCGACCAGATTCGCGAACTGCGCGAAATGGTCCGCTACGCCGCGGCCGGTGGACACTATAAAGTTGTGATCCTCGACGAAGCGCATCAGCTCACCGATGAAGCTTCCAATGCGTTGCTAAAAACTCTCGAAGAGCCGCCCGACAAAGTAATTTTCATTCTGGCCACCACGGCATCCGAAAAGCTTTCGGACACCATTCGTTCCCGCGCACAGCACTTTCAGTTCCGTGCGCTGTCGTTCGGCGAGATCGTCGAGGCGCTCAAGAATATCGCCAAAGCCGAAAACCTGAAGATCGATGCCGGCGCCCTGGCGGTGCTGGCCCGCGCCGCGGAAGGAAGTTTGCGCGATTCGCTCTCGCTGCTCGAGCAAGCCATCGCCTACTGCGGCGACGAAGTCACCGACAAGTCCGTCCGAGAACTGCTGGGCGTGGTCGCCGAAGACGTGCTCGACGATCTGGTCGCTGCGATTCGAGCCCAATCGTCCGAGAACGCGCTAAAGCTGGTGCACCGCCTGATTGCCGAAGGCCAGAACCTGCAGCACTTCTGCCGCGAGGCGATTCGCCATTTCCGGAATTTGCTGATGGCGCGCGTGTGCGGCGCGGATTCCGATCTGGTTTCCGCTCCTCCGGATGAGCGGGAACGCCTGGGTCAACAGGCCGCGGAATTTTCCGAAGAGGATTTGACGCGCTTTTTCCAGATTCTGCTGTGGACCGACGACGACCTGCGGCACAAGCCCGATCCGCGTCTGCATTTGGAATTGGGTCTGTTGAAAATGGTCACGGCGCAGCGTCTGGCGCCGCTAGAAGAGGTGATCGCGGAATTGCGCGGCGAAGGTGGATCGCGTGCGGCGCTGCCGCCACCGGCTCGCACCGGGATGAAATCTGCGAGTACTGCAACCGGGAGTTCGAGCGTCACCCCGGCGCCGCAATTTCTCGCTGCGCCCGTGGTTTCCGCCGCACCGACATCATCTCCGGCGGCCCCGGCGGCGTACACCTCTCCGGCTCCAGCAGCGTTCGCCTCTTCGGCCCCTGCAGCGACAGGTACGGCGCCTGCGCGCGCGACGGTTGTCGCAACGGCACCCACATTATCTTCGGCTCCCATCCCGTCGTCCGCGCCCCGCATCGTAGGACGCGCAGTGGAAGAATCGAGCGGCCAAGCTCTGCCAGCGGTGCAACTCGACGCCATCCGCGCGGCGCTGCAAGGACAAAAATTCTTGCTCTCGATGGTCGAACAAGCTAGCCGCTGGGAAATCGACGCGGGCGAGGTACGCTTATTTTTCCCGATGGAAAACCGCGCATTGGCCGAAATGTTGCAGGCCCGTGACCCAATGGAGAAATTGCGCACAGTCCTCACTCAGGTTATCGGCCAGCCTCTGCGGGTCTGTGTTAAAATGGAAACGTTGCGCCCGGCTGTGGGCGGCGGGATCGCGGACGTGAAAGCGCGACTCGAAGAAGATCCGATCGTAAGGGCCATGCTGAAACGGTTCGGCGGCCAGATTTCGGGTATCAAGCGTCGCGGCGAGGAATAAGCCATGGAAGTTAAAGCCTTGCAGCAAATGCTGGCGCAGTTCCGACAAGTTCAAGAGCGGCTCGAAAAGCAAATTGACGAGCTGAGCATCGAAGCCTCGGCCGGCGGCGGCATGGTGGTGGTGCGCATGAACGGCCAGAAGCAACTCACCGACGTCCGCATCGAATCCGAAGTGTTTGCCGGTAAAGACCAGGAAATGTTGCAGGACCTGTTTCGTGCCGCGGTAAATGATGCATCGCGCCGCGTGGACGAAGAGCTTTCCAAGCAAGTCCGCGACATGACCGGCGGCGTTCCGGGACTCGCAGGCATGAAGATTCCCGGACTGTTCTAAGTTTTAAAGGCGTTCGCAATAATCGTTCGCAGCAATCGTTTGGTCTTACCGTGAGCTCCGACCCAGGATTTTTGTGCCCGACTACGCCCCCACCGTTACACGCCTGATCGACGAGTTAAAACGCCTGCCGGGAATCGGCCAGAAAACCGCGCAGCGCCTCGCGTTCTATCTACTCCGCGAGGACCGCGAGCACGCCTTGGCGCTTTCCGCGGCCATTCGGGAGGCTAAAGACAACATCCGCGAATGCTCGATCTGCAACAACATCACCGATAGCGACCCGTGCCAATACTGTGTTGGCGCCACTCGCGACCAGAAAATGATCTGCGTGGTCGAGGAAGCCACGAACATCGTAGCCATCGAACGCACTCGCCAGTTCGACGGCCTATATCACGTGTTGGGCGGCGCGCTCTCCCCGCTGCACGGCCGGGGCCCCGAACAGCTAAAAATTCGCAGCCTAATCGAACGCCTGAAAACCGGTCTGGTGGTAGAGATAATCCTAGCCACCAACCCCACCGCCGAAGGCGAAGCCACCGCCGTGTATCTCTCTAAATTGCTAAAGCCGCTAGGCGTCCGCGTCAGCCGCATAGCCATGGGCATCCCGGTAGGCACCGACCTGGAATACGCCGACGAAGTCACCATGATGAAAGCCATGGAAGGCCGCCGCGACTTATAGCCAGCTTGGCAACATGGCCATGCCTGAACTCCCGCCAGCTTCTCACCGTTAAAGTAACCTTTTTCGCACACACCACCCCGACCAGTCGCCCACGCCACCACCCCAGTGCTAAGCTGACACAGTAGCGCCGGAGCCTCCTCATTGGAATTTGCATCTGCTAACGATCTCGGTCCGCACAAGCGCCGAAGCACGCGCATCGTGCAGGCCGTCCCCATCACCGTAGCGGGCGTCGACGCTCTCGGCCAGCCGTTCCGCGAACGTACCGCCACCGTGATCGTAAGCTGCCACGGCTGCAAATATCAGTCCAAGCATTACGTTCCGAAGAATTCCACGGTTGCCATCGAAATCCCGCGTCCAGAGCCCGGCCAGAAAACCCGCAACGTACGAGGCCGCGTTACCTGGATCCAGCGGCCCCGTTCCGTTCGCGAGTTATTTCAGATTGGCCTGGAGTTCGAAATCCCAGGAAACGTTTGGGGAATCGCCTTCCCTCCGAACGATTGGATTCCTGTGCCGGGTGAGACCAGTGTTTCCCCTCACCAAGCGGGCGCCGAGCATCGCCCAGACTCCGCAAATACCACGGACGCAGGAACCGCTGCCCCGCCGCAGAATAAGGTAGCGGTGATGCCCCGCCCGTCGGAAGACTCGTTGGGGATGCTACGCCAAATGGCGCGGCTGGCCGCCAACGCACAAGAACACTCCGACAACCGCGCGAATTTCGAAGCTCCGCTGCATGACGCAGTGGAAAACGCTTTGCACGCTTCGCGGAATCACTCCCTCAACCGGCCCATGGATCTAGTCGCGCAGGACGCCGCCCATCGTGCGGTTCGTGAAGTAGAAAACGCCGCGGCCAATCCATCGGCGGCGGGCCAGCTCGATAACGCCATCCGCCAGGCGATTGAAACCGCGGTGGACGCGTCTGTTTCACGGGTGGCCGAAATCGCCACGCAGCAAGCCGCTGAACAGCTCACCGCTGAAGCGTTGCAGGCCGCGGTGCGCCAGGCGGTGGACGTCGCGGTTCACCGCACCGTCGCCGATCGTGCAGTGGACACCCAACGCCAAGGCGATGAAGCCCGTGAATTAGCGCTGCGCCTCAGACAAGAATTCGAAGACGCGGTGGCGTCGGTTCGCGCCCTGGCCGTGAAAGGCGTGAACCAAGAGACAACCGAGAATACCCGCAAATGGCGCGAGGAACTGGCCAACTCATTGCAATCCGCGTCCGCCACTTTGCGCGACAACCTGACCGAGGTTTCGCGGTCCACCATCGCGCAGGTCGAAGCGGATTTGCGCAGCCAAAGCGAGGGTCTGCGCTCCTCGTTCGAAGAGTTTGCCACGGAAACGCAAAAGCAATTACAAACGCTCAGCGAATCGGCGATGTACGAGCGCGAACGCGCCGAGCAAAGCTGCGAGCGAATCGAGGAAACCGCTAACAACACTCTGGAGCAGACCCGCCTGCGGCTGGAAGCAATGATCGCCTTCCAGGGCGCCGAGGTCGAGCGCCGCGCGGAAAACCTGCTGGCCTATCAGATTCGTAAGATCGAGCCGACGGTGGAAACCTCCGCCCGGAAGATCCTGGAGACCCTCACCGCCAGCATGCAGCAAAAGCTCCAGCAGCAAATGTCGCCGCAGATGAAGCACGCCAAGGAAATCCTGGAGACGCTGAAAGTGGCGGCGGATCGCGCGGAAGCGGCGTCAAAATCGATCGATGCGCGAATCGAGGCTGCAGCCGCGCAGGCCGTCCAAAGATCGATTGCGCAAATCGAGAGCCACAGCGCTACGTTACCCGCGCAGGCAGAGGAAGCGTGCAAGGCGACGGTCACACGGATGGAGGAAGAGGTCGAGGCGAAAAAGGCCGAGGCCACCCACAGCACCATCGAATCGCTGTACAAAGCCGCCGATTGGTATCAGAAAAAATCCCAGGCCGGCATGCAAACCACGCTGGAGCGCACCGTGGAGCAGTCCGCCACCGCCATGCGCGACCGCGCCGCGGAGACTTCCCAGGCCTTTACCACCGAGCTCGAACACTATACCCGCAGCTACGTGGACCTCGCCCGCAGCCAGGTGGACGACGTCACCAAGCAAGCCGCGGAGCGCACCCGCGAACAACTCGCTCAATCCACGCAGGCTGCCGCGGCCGGCTTCCAAGATGAACTTCAACGCACCGCCAGCCAGAATCTGCAGCGCTTCGAGCAAAGCGCGCGCGAATCCATGGAGCAAATCGTCGCGGAGATGGCTCGCCGGCAGGCCACATCGCTGCAAGAGTTTGACCGCCGCATCGAAGAGCGCATCACCAACGGAGTGCAGCAGGCCCAGACCCACCTTGAAGCGCGGTTAGTCCCGCTAATGGATTCCTGGCAAGAGAAGCAGCAAGCCGCTCAGCGCGAGTCACTGGGGAAATTCGAAAAAGCTTCGGACGATTCCATCGCTCAGTTCCGCGCCCGCCTGGAAAACGCATCGAATTCCTGGCTGCTCGCTTCGGCCACCACGCTCGGCCAGCGCTCCCAGGCCGTGATCGAGACGCTGGGCCTGTCGGCCGAAAAGCGTCTGCGCGAAATCTGCGCCAACGTAATGTCCAGCGTGGGTGAGACTCTGCGCGATCGGCTGTCAACCGGCGCCGGCCTTACCCCTCCATCCAGCGTTCCGCCTGCACCCAAAGATCCGACCAAGTAGCCGAGCAGTTTCGGTCCTGCGAGTTGAGATCTCGAGTCTACAGATTTCCACTACGTCCGTTTGTTCCCAATAGGAATACTGTTGCGAACATCGACTAAGGCCTAGAATAGTTTCCCATGCAGCTCTGGTTTGCTCACGGTACCGACGTCACACTTCGCGAACAATTGGTCACCCAGGTGATTTTGAGCATTCTGTGCAATGACCTGCGTGCAGGCCAGCGCCTGCCCAGCACCCGGGAATTGGCTCGCCGGTTTCGCATCCATCCCAATACCGTCAGCGCCGGATATCGCCAACTGGAGCAGGAATGTTGGCTCGAGTTCCGCCGTGGCAGCGGCGTTTATGTCCGCGATACCAAACCGGACTTGCCAATGTCCGCGGCGCTTGCGCTCGATCAGTTAATCGTGAATCTCTTCCGTGCTGCGCGCGGCCTCGGCGCTCCCATCTCCACGGTGCGCTCCCGCCTGCGCCAGTGGCTCGATTTGCAGCCCCCGGATCATTTTCTGCTGATTGAGCACAACGAGGAACTTCGCCAAATCATTGTCGGCGAGATGCGGCACGCGGTCACGCTTCCCGTCCGAGCCTGCGCCTCGAACGATCCAAGGTTTCAGGAGTTACTGCAAGGCGCCATTCCGGTAGCCCTTCCGAGCAAGGCCGCGGCGGTGCGCCAGGCGCTTCCACCGGGAACCGAATTGCTTACCATGCAAATTCGCTCCGTGCCGTCTTCTCTCGCCGAATGGCTGCCAGCTCCCCCAGGCGCTCTAATCGGCGTTGCTTCCCGCTGGCCAGACTTCCTGAGGCTAGGCCGCACCATGCTCGTCTCCGCGGGGTTCGATCCCGATTCCCTGGTATTTCGCGACGCCCGAAAAGCAAATTGGCAGCGAGGCCTGAAGGAGACGGTAGCCGTAGTCACCGATTCAGTCTGCGCCCGCGACCTGCAAAGGGCTTTCCGCGTCGTGGTGTTCCCCCTGTTAGCCGAATCTTCCCTCGTGGAACTCCGCCGCTACCAGGATTTCGTGCAAAGCCCACTAGCGCCGGAGCCACAACGATAACGATCCTTTGCTCTTTGTCCGTGAACGTTTGTAAAAAGTTCGTCACCTACGTCTCTGGGGCAGCGATACATCTTGCAAACGTATCCTCATATGGGATACGTTCCGCAGCGTTTGGTTCGAATCCGCTGCTGGTTCGAGCCTTCGCGGATGAAAATCAGTTCAAAACATCGCCAACACCTGCCCCTGGGTATACTTCGGCCGCCGTTTCCATCCCAACAGCTAGATTCCACAAGGAGCTTAACGATATGCGTATTCGCTTCGTTTCTTCGCTTCTCCCAGCCCTGGCGTTGCTGCTCGGCTTCGCGTATCCGGCTGCGGCCCAGCGTCCCATCGCGCGCCAGCCGCGCGTGACCGCGCCCAAGTCCAGCCTGGATCGACCAGCGAGCATGGGTCGTCTGGCCCACACCAACATACTGATCGTTGGCAGTGGCCCAATTGGGGCCGCCGGTCAGGCTGTTGCGCAGGCAGGCGGGCCGCCCTTTTCAGGCTATTTCTATGAAACTCCAGCGTCGCTGGCCTGCATCTACCACCTGGTTTATGCGCCCGTTCCCGGCTGCAACCCAAACGTAGTCGACACCAATCCATACGGAGGCAGCAGAGCCATCGGCATCGTCGATGCCTATGACAATCCCAACGCCGTATCCGACCTGGACAACTTCATCGCGCAATTCGCGCTCGCGCCCGCAAGGTTCCACGTGGTTTTCGCCAACGGCACCAATCCGGGTTTGGATCCCAGTGGTGGCTGGGAACTCGAGGAATCGCTCGACGTCGAATACGCTCACGCCATGGCGCCCGACGCCGAGATCTTCCTAGTGGAAGCGGCTTCGGAGAGTATCCCTGACCTCATCACTGCAGAAAACGTGGCGGCGAGACTGGTGGCCAGGGCCGGCGGCGGGGAAGTGACCAACAGCTGGGGCTATTCTGAGTTTTCGCAGCAAACTGAGCTCGACTCGGCGTTCGTCAAGCCGAACGTAGTGTTTTTCGCTTCCGCGGGCGATTCGCCCGGCACCCTCTGGCCCAGCGTTTCCCCCAACGTGGTGTCCGTTGGCGGCACGAGCACCAACCGCGATCCCTACTTGGGAAACTTTCTGTACGAGGGTGCTTGGAACGAAGGCGGCGGTGGTCCGAGTGAATACGAAGCTCGCCCTAGGTATCAGAACGGGATCGCTTCTATCGCCGGCCCGTCTCGGGTAACTCCCGACATTTCCGCGGACGCCAACCCGATCACCGGTGTGTGGGTACTGAACACCAACCTCTACGAAGGTGAGCCAGGCGGTTGGTTCATCGTCGGCGGCACCAGCGTGTCTTCTCCTGTGATGGCTGGAATTGTGAATGCGGCGAGCACCTTCCGCAAATCGTCCGCTGAAGAGCTCTCGGTGATCTACACCTACGGGTTTTTCGCCGGCTACAATGACCTCACGGCAGACAATTGCGGCCCCTATGGCGGCTACTTCACCACCCGTGGATACGACCTCTGCACCGGTGTAGGCAGTCCGCAGGGCTATTTCAGCAAGTAGCGACAAATATCCGGGGCAGTGACGCAACACCGGATCAAGTGCAACTATAGAAAAGGCGCTGCTAACCGCGGCGCCTTTTCCCTTTCCAGGGGGATGGGGGCGCTTGATTCTATTAAGTTGCCGTTGCGCAACTTTTTACGTTCCGGTCCTGGTGGCGGTCAACTCCGAGAATCGGCTCAGATCGATATTCCCGCCGCTAACCACGCAAACGATCTTGCCGCTTCCCGCTTTGCCTGAAAGTCCAGCCGCAACTGCGCACGCCGCCGCGCCTTCGCAGATAATGTGGTTTCGCGCTGCCACGATCGACATCGCGCGCCGCGCCTCTTCCAGTGTTACTACGATCGACCCGGCCAGCAGCCGCCGGGAAAGATCCCACATTCCCGGCAACACCGATTTCCCGCCGCTGCCGTCCACCCAACTCGACTTCCAGTCTGGAAATTTCTGCGCGGATCCTTTCTCGAATGAGAACTGCAGCGGCGACGCGGTCTCCGGCTCAGCCGCATACACCTTCACATCCGGCCTCATCGCCGCCGTTACCGAGGCAATCCCGCAAGACAGTCCGCCGCCGCCAAACGCGGCCACCACCGAAGTAACGTCCGGCAAATCTTCCAGGATTTCCAACCCGACCGTAGCATTGCCGGCAATGAAATTGTCGTCGTCGAATGGATGAATGAACACGCCCTGAAACACTGGATGCTTCCCTTCCGACACCGCCGCCCAACACTCATCGTACGGCGCCTGCGTGATACTCGCTCCCAAGCGCTTGATCGCCTCGATCTTGGTCGCCGGCGCGGTATCCATCACCAGCACGCCGCATCGAATCCCCAGAATTTTCGCCGACAGCGCCACTCCCTGCGCGGCGTTGCCCGCGCTGACCGTCCACACGCCCCGCGCCTTGTCTGCGGCGCTCAGCAACGAGATGGCGTTGTGAGCTCCGCGCAACTTGAACGACCCAATCGGCTGGAAGGATTCCAGCTTCAGATATATCTCGCCAGGAGCGTCGTGGTAATACAAGCGCACCAGCGGGGTGCGCACCGCAGCCTGGTAGACGCGCTCGCGGGCCGCCAGAATCGATTCCAGGGAGATGTTCCGCTCGTGCTGTTTGCCGTGGGTAGGTGAAGTTGTCATGTTCGGACCGGCGAAGATTGTAACACTCGTCTCATCTCGCCGCGCGGTCGCCGGACAGGTTCAATGGCGAGTGCCCACCAAGAAATGAAAGGCAATTCCGCGGGGCGGCCCGTGGTCATTGGTCATTTACTGATCTTGCTACCTCGGCGGAGCGGCTGCGGCGAGCGTGCGTGTATACTGTCTCTGCGCCAAGCATCAAATTCCAATTCCGGTGGACATCGAATGAACGTTGAAGCCCAGGCTCCTCCCCCTCACGTCGGCATCCTGCAGATTTTGGGCGCCTCTCATATCGTCGGCGCCGTTGCCTGCCTCGCTCAACTCGGCATTCCCGATTTCGTCGAAGGGGGTCCAAAATCGGCGGTCGAACTGGCCAGCCAGATCGGCGCCCAACCGCAGGCCCTCTATCGCCTGATGCGTGCTACCGCGTGCGTGGGAATCCTGTCGGAAGGTCCCGACGGAAAATTTTCGGAAACTCCGATGTCCGCGGTTCTGCGCAGCAATGCAACTCCCAGCTTGCGGGCGTTCGCGATTATGGGAGGGAGAGAATGGCACGGCCGCGGCTGGTCGCACCTGGAATACTGCGTGCGTACCGGCAAACAAGCGATGGAACAAATTTACGGAGTGCCTATTTTCGAGTACTTCAAGCAGAACCCCGGGGAAGGAAAAATCTTCAATGACACGATGACCGCCATATCCACCACCGACAGCCCCGCCGTAGCCGCGGCATATTCTTTTGCTGCCATCCGTTCCATCGTTGATGTCGGCGGCGGGCATGGACTTTTGCTGGCCACGATCCTGGAAGGAAATCCGCACCTGCGAGGCACACTATTCGACGTCCCACACGTTGTGCAGGGAGCCGCGAACGGACCGCTCAAAACCGTGATGGACCGCTGCGCCCTTTCCAGCGGCGACATGTTTTGCTCGGTTCCCGCGGGCGCCGACGCTTATATCATGAAACACATCATTCACGACTGGCCTGACGATGCGTGCATCAAGATACTCACCGCGTGCCGAAAAGGCGTCAATTCAGGCGGCAAGCTGCTGGTGGTCGACACCGTCATCCACCCCGGCAACGACTTCTTCCCGGGAAAGTTCCTCGATCTGCAAATGCTGATTTTCCCCGGCGGATGCGAACGGACCGAAAAACAATTTCGCGACCTTTTTTCCGCGTCCGGCTGGCAGTTAAGCCGGATCATCCCCACCTCGGCCATGGATTCGATCGTGGAAGGAATCCCCGCGTAGCCGCGAGCGTCACCGATGCGCGTGCAGGCCTCGTTGCGCACCCTGCAATCACCAACCGCGCGGCCGGGATCAGTGCGCGGCTGGCGGCGTGAACAGCTTCAAATTCTCGGCCTTCCAGCGCATGCCCGCAAAGATGCGGTTGCGACCGCTTGGATGATCGAAAAAGATCCACTCCTCCACCGGACCCGGGTTCATCTTGCGGTACTCGCCCAGATGAATTGCGGCCTGGGCCATCCCGTCCGGTTGGCGGCTGGTGTTCAAGCCGTACATGTCGGCTTCGTATTCGTCGGTTCGGGATTGTGTGTTCATGATCGGCGTGAGTACGAAGAAGTAGATCGAGCCAAGCAACACCACCAGCGGGATCACCGCGGTATCGGTGATTCCGCGAATCTGCCATTTTTCGCCCCAGCGCGCGAGCGACCATTCCACGGACCACCGCAGAAACCCGAACAGCGCCACGACCACCACAAAGAAGAAAATCATGGCCTTGAAGATGTGATTCAGCACGTAGTGGCCCATCTCGTGGCCCATCACGAACTGGACCTCGTCGGGCGAGGCACGCTTCAGCAGGTTGTCGTTGAGGGTGATACGCATGGTACTGCCCAGGCCGCTGACGTTAGCGCTCATGCGCGTGGTCTGCTTGGAGGCATCGATCTCATAGACCTTATCCGCGGCGATGCCGTTGGCGTGGGCCATGCTCAGGATCGGGCCGGTGACCCGCGGATCGTCCAGCAGCGTGCTCTTGTTGAAGATTGGGGAAATGTACACCGGGGTGATCATCACACTGAAGACGACGAACAGAATGGTGACCACCGCGCCCAAGATCCACCAGGTGCGCGGAAACCGGCGCACCACTCCGACCAGCATCATTACGATAATTCCGCCCAGGACGACTCCGACGAGCAGGCCTTTGAACTGGTCGCCGAGCCACGGACCAAATGTTTGCGTGGCCAGTCCGTATTTGTGCTCCCGGCTGTATCCCTCATACACCGTGAGCGGAAAGCCCAGGATCGTGGTAATCACCAGATATTCCGTCCAATAAATCAGCGTCTGCAGCGGCTTAAATCGCGTGATTCGTTCTGCCACGTTGCGCATCCCGGCGGACCAACCAAGCTGCAAGAGCAGAATCGCAAGGATCGCACCGTACAGAAAATCCCACAGGATCAGCCAGTATCCGCCTTCGAAATAGGCGTCGGAACGCGTGCGCGCCTCGGCGGGAATCTGCGCGAGGTACGCATTGGTCGCGGCGACCGCGTCGAAATGATCGGAGGGCTGCGCCTCCGGTGGAACCTGCACCACCGACGGCATCGCCGTCGCAGGCATCGCACCGGGGCCGGGCGCTTGCTGTCCCCGGGCAACGCCACAAAGAAAGCAGAGCGCGAGCAAATTCGCGGATAGAGCCGATCGTATTTTCATCGAAGCACCTTGAACTGGATTCCGTCTGGTGGAGCGGGCCGGCGGACAATGTACTTCTCACCGCGCCGGCAGTCAATGCGGTCGGTGTGACACCCAGCGGCAGTCTATAGGCTGACCGCTGGCTTTTCTGGGCAGTAGATCGCGGTGGATCACTTCGGCGAAGACGCTCACGATTGCATTCCGTGAGCGGTTACTTACGATCTTGCGCGGGGAAATTCCTCGACGTGAAACTCACCCTTACGGCCGAAATAAATGACCTTCCTGCCGGTGAGAAAGGCCCAGTAGGCGATTACGCCAGCCGCGGTGGAGCGCTTCACAAACTCCGGATAGCGAATCGCGTCGGTTTGAGCCCCGCGAATCGCTGCGATTAGTTCAGACGACGAGAACCCTTCAGCGATAGGCGCCATAGGAAGGGTCATTTTCTCCAGATGAGTCTTGCCATCGCACATGTAGAAGGCCCCTACTCCAGTAGCCAGATCGCAAAAGTACGATTCCACGCCAACTTCCACAAGCCTGCGGACCACCTCCGGGAACACAAGCTTACCGGCTTGAGACTCCGCCAAGACTTCGTGGATTACGCTCGGGCTCAAAATTCCTCCTGGGTCCCTAGGAATCGCATCCACGCCGCGGGCCGGCACCATCAGTGTCCAGGAAAGTGTGAGTGTACGCGACCCATCGTGGTTATCGTGTTTCATCGAGAACTTCATCTCCGTCACTCGGCCGAGATGCGTCAAAGCTTTGAAACCCGCCGCCGCTCAAGAAGGTCAAGCCCCGTTGGTGTGGGCCTAACGATGCAGCGCCCCTGTATTTCTTCATTCGTGACCAGTCCCTGATCGTTCGCGTCCTCCCAAACTGGCAGCCGGGGACACGATGTACGCCACGCATCCATCACTTCTTCATAACTCCGATCGCGTATCGCCAGCCACTCTAGAAGATCGAGGATCAGGCCTGTTACTGTCGCGTCGTCCATAGATCGCTCATTCCGCTCCGCTCTCTGTGTATCGAACCAAGTCCGGTGGCGTTTGGCTGGCCATTTTTGGCGGATTGTTCGCGAGCCGCGGCCCACTGGTTGGCAGTCCTCCCTGGGGCGGTCGGCAGTTTCAACCTCAAAGACATCTCTCGCAATAGATTACTTAGCGAGCAGGCTTTTCCAGCGCATCCACGAGTCGTCGCGGGCTTTCTTGTTGGCGTCGCTGGCATCCGGCGCTTCGCCGGCGCGCATGAAGCCGTGCCCCGCGCCGTCATAGGTC
>Ga0302325_10011035_pt1 | contig 19490 bp, 20 predicted proteins | sample Palsa_T0_2_FD_201948 | JGI IMG/M metagenome (GOLD analysis project Ga0302325, IMG submission 201948) | Peat permafrost microbial communities from Stordalen Mire near Abisko, Sweden - Palsa_T0_2 | ecosystem: Environmental > Terrestrial > Soil > Palsa > Peat permafrost | place: Sweden: Abisko...
GTGACCATGCAACAGATACTGAGGATGCGCTGCAACTAGAACTTCGATGGCGTCAAGCAGCCCTTGGAAATCGCCTTCCTCCACAAATGGCGCGCCGAGATAGGGCATGATGAAATCGCCAACGAACATGACGCCTTCATCCGGCAAGCGGATGAACATGGCGTCGTGAGTCTCTCCACCACGGACCGGGATCAGTTCAATGCGCGTGCCGCCGATCTTTAGCTCCGTGCGCGCGGCAATGGTGACGTCCGGCATGAAGCTGCGCACGTTTTCAAGGTTGAAGCGTTCACCGAAAAACTGCTTATCGAAAGCGCCGGGCGCATCCATTTCGCGGGCCAGCTCTTCCTGGTAGTTGCTTCTGGCGTAGAAACGCGGGCGCGGATTCAGGCCCTCGAAATAGGAGTGGCCTCCCACGTGGTCCCAATGAGCGTGGGTTATGAAGATGGTCGTCAACGGCGGCAAGCCAGGGACTTGCGCCCGCAGCGCCTCATAGGCAGTTTTCGCGGAATCCGGCCGGGTACCGGCATCGATGCCGATCAATTCCCGCCCATTCGCCGATACGACGAAATAGTATTCGGTGAACTCGAAGCCGGTCAACACGTACACGCGTCCCGGCAAAATCGCCGCGATGCGCCGTGGAGCGAAAGTATGTCCAGTTGCGGCTTGCTCGGAGAACGGAGTCGTCAGCGTTATGGGCCGGTTCCAATCGTTGTAGCCGCTCTCTTGCAGATACTCCGCCGCCTGCGCGCGTTCTCCCCTGGCGAGCGCCAGTTTGCCAAGGTGATAATCAACTTCCCGCAACCAGCCGGCATGCGGCGCCCTGTCGGCGTGATCCAGGCACCAGGCGAGTTCGGCCTCGGCAGCCTTGCTCTGACGGAAAAGGCCAGGGAGTTCCGACCGGACAACGCCCGCGATCCAGTTGACCACGAAGATCTGCCCTCCCGACATCTGTTTGGCGCGGTCGAGCATTGCGATTGTGTCGTTCACGTAGCCGATCCGGTGCCACAGGGCAACCGAAGAGGCATGCTGCGCGCGCAACAGGCCGATGGCGCTCAGGTAGAGCGCTTTCTGAGGATCCGCCAGCCGCGGCTCGAATTCCTTAAATCGAGCCGATATAAAATCGGCGCCCTCGCCCTGAAGATTCAGGTTTGAGTACTGCGCCATCAGGAGGAAGAGCAACTGTGGGTCTTTCGGCGGCCCTACGCTGTTGACGGCTTTCCAATACTCAAGCTCTGGGGATTCGGGGTGATTCCCGGCAGGCAAGCCGGGGTTCGTTCCCGTGCCGGTTCCTCCCGCGTTGAACAGAAATAGCGCGAGCGGGAGCAGTGCCGCGGGCAGATAGTTAATGGACCGCATAAAAACCTACTTTCCGGGAAAGTCTCGTTCCCTGGAAACTAGATGTATATGCATCTATCGTGGTTGCAGAAAACTTTGGGCCTGGATGGCGCCTTTGGTCACCACAGACAGGCTCTCCTTCATCTCTTTCCACCCGCCCTCCCCAAGTTCCTTCCGGAGTTTGGATTCCGCGAGATCCCAATGTGGCTTGGCTTTTGCCATTTGCCGCTTTCCCGCCGCCGTCAGGCTGAAGCGATGCTCCCGTCTATCTCTTCCTGGCTTGACGCTAATCCAACCCTGCTTCCGCATCCGCTCCAAGGTGCGCGTCAGGGTGGTGCTATCCATTACAAAGCCTTCGCTCAGCCGTTTCTGATTCACCTCGCCGGCTATTGCCAAAGCCGTCAAAAGTCCAAACTGTGTGATCTCAAGGCCCCCCTTTTTCAGTTCCTGGTCATAAATCCGCGTCACGATCCGGGTTGCGCGCCGCAGGATCTGGCAAGCACACGGCAAGTCAAAAAGCGCTTCACCGGAGGGTGGTTCGAATGTCTCAGTCATCATGATATATGTATATACATCTGGAAATTATGGACGTCAAGCACGGTTGGCGTGCCACTCGGAGAAAGCCGTTCCTGAGGCCCGGCGGGGATTGTGCGGCGGCTCCCTATTCGGTTTGTCCGGGATTGTGTACTTGCCTCGGAAGTGGGCTTGGGCGCTACGCCCGCCCCTAACGCGAGGTCACCTCGAAAGGCAGGCGCGCCAGCGTGCGATCGCCGGCCAGCATCACCACCACATACCGCCCGGGCGTGAGCAGTTGGACGGCGACCGTCAAGCCGGTTGAATCCGCGCCCCCCGCGGGCAGCGGCGACGCGGTCCAAATCGTCCGGCCGGAAGCGTTGCGGAGTTCGGCGGCCGAAGCCTGGCGCGCCAAGTCGGACGGCAGCGCGAGGACCACCGCGTTCACTCCTCGTGGAATCGTCAACTGTTTGAACGGCTCGCCGGCCCCGCCGCCGCCGCGCTCCAATTCGAGAGCGAAAATGGGTGCGGCCCCAATCGACGCATCGGCATGGAGCCTGGCTTCCGTCTCGCGCAGAGAAGCCGCCGAGCGCTGTTCCTGGGCCAGGAGCGCGGCTGTCGCTGCCTGCCGCCCGCGCGATTCGGACAGTTCGCGGCGCCAGAGAAATCCTGGAATCAGCGCAAGCACGATCGCGGCCGCCGCCAGGGCCCAGCCTTGCCAGCGGGCGACCGGCCGCGCCCAAAATGGCAGCGGCCCCAGCGCCCGCGTCCGCCGCTCATCCGCGCCGGAAATCGCGAGCACGCGCCCGCGCAGCGCGCTCGGCGCTTCGGGGCCATCGAGAACGGCGCCCATGGAGTAGGCCAGCGCATGCGCCTGGCGTAAGCCTTCGGTGCAGGCGGCGCAACCGCGATCCAGGTGCGCGCGGAGCTCACTGCTTTCGGGTTCACCCATGGTTCCCATCGCGTACAGCAAATAGTCGGATCGCAGTTCTTCGCAAGTCATCGGCTTACTGACCCCAGGCTGTCCCGCATCTGAAGCATCGCCCGCCGCATCCAGGTCTTCACCGTGCCGAGCGGCTGGCCCATGCGTTCGGCGATTTCGGATTGCGACATGCCTTCGAAATAGGCCAACTCAAGGGCCAAACGCTGGTCGGCGCTGAGCTGTTCCATCGCGCGCTTGAGCTGCCGCGCCAAATCGAAATTCAGCGCTTCGACCGGAAAATCGATAAACCGCGTAGGATGCTCGGTCTCATTCAACTCTATCGTGTTCCCGCCGCGGCGCGACTGGGCGCGAAGATAGTCGAGCGCGCGATTGCGGGCGATGGCCAGCAGCCACGGACCCACCGCTCCGCGTTCCGAATCGAATGCGCCGGCGCGGTTCCAGGCCCGCAGGAAAGTCTCCTGCACCAGGTCCTCGGCAATGCCGGAATCGCGGACGATCCGCAGCGCCAGCCGGTAGACCATCCCGCTGTAACGGTCGTACAGTTGGGCCAGGGCTTGCGGCTCCCGCCGCTGGAGCCGTACCACGACATCCCCATCCTCCATCGCCAGAACTGCGAAGATCAGCGGAAACATGCGCTCACCCGGTACCCAAGTCGTTCCATGGATTATAGCCGCTGATGACATTTGGCGCTACCCGGATGAAATACGCCGCGGGACAGCAATTCGGTTTCACGCGCCGGGTGAATCCGAAAGCCGCCAGCCGGCGTATAACCGTCGATTGCCGCATAGGAGGGCAAATATGAAGAATACGCGAATGGTTTTGTGCAGTCTCGCCGCGCTGTGCGTGGCCGCCTACAGCCAGACCGGCAACCGTCCGGAGGATGTGCAGGCCCTGAAAGACAATGAGGCGCGATGGAATCGGGAGTACGCCGCTAAGGATATCGAGAAAGTGGTGGCGCATTACGCCGACAACGCCGTGCTGATGGCGCCCGGAATGCCGGCCGTCTCCGGCCGGGATGCGATCCGTAAGATGTTGAAGGAAATGCTGGCCGATCCAGCCTTGTCTCTGAAATTCCAGGCGTCGCGGGTGGAAGTTTCAAGCTCCGGTGACCTCGGATTCACGCAAGGCAGTTACCAGATGACTATGACCGACCCGGCGTCCAAGCAGGCGATTCACGATCACGGCAGCTACGTGACCACCTATCGCAAGCAGGCGGATGGGTCCTGGAAGGCCATCGCGGATATCGCCTGCTCGGAGTTGCCGCCGCCTTCCCCCTCGTCCCAGGCCAAGGAGAAGTAAGCGGGCGGATGGCGGATCAGGCTACAGTCGAACAGGGCCTGTCTTGTCGAGGATGCGCATCACCTTCGCGCCAGCCCCAACACAACAATTTGAGGCGAGGCAGCGTCATATCAATGAAGGAGTCCCTCAATGCGGTTGCGCGTGCTATCCGTTTTATGTCTTTTTGCCGTTCTTGCCTTTTCCGCCGATCCTGCTCTTACCATCTATAACCAGCAATTCGCGGTCGTCCGGGAGACGATTCCGCTCGATCTCAAACAGGGCGTGAACACCATCCAATTCGAAGGCGCCACTGGCATGCTCGAGCCCGAATCGGTGATGCTGCGCGACCCCACCGGCCAGCGCGTGCTGCGCGTTCTGGAACAGAACTATCGCGCCGACCCGATCTCGCTCGATGCTTTACTGCGGCGTTACGAAGGGCAGACCATTCAATTTCAGGTGCGCAGCGGCGACCATGTGGAATTGGTGAGCGGCAAAATTGTCCGCGCCGGCGAGGCGCAGCAGCGGGTTTATAACAACGCATCGGGCCAGACGGGGCCTACCCAACCCGTGATCGAGGTGGACGGCAAGCTGCAATTCAGCCTGCCTGGCACGCCGCTGTTTCCAACTTTGGGCGATGCGCTGCTCAAGCCGCTGATCGATTGGACGGTGGAGACCGACCGCGCCGGCCGCCTCGACGCCGAACTGGCGTACGTCACCGGCGGATTCAACTGGAGCGCCGATTACAACGTTGTGCAGGGCGATTCGGATTTGCTCAGCATGATCGGCTGGGTGACCATGGAGAATCGCAGCGGCAAGACTTTCGAACAGGCGCAGATCAAGCTGATGGCGGGCGACGTGAACAAGATTCAACCGCGCGGCGCGGGTGGCGGCGGTGGCGTCCAATTGATGGCCAGCGCGGGTCTGAGCATGAATGGCGCACCTCCCGTGCAGGAAAAGACCTTCGACGAATACCATCTCTACACCTTGCTGCGCCCGGTGACGCTGCACGATAAAGAAACCAAGCAGGTGGAATTCGTACGCGCCGAGGGCATCCAATCGGCCGCGATCTATATTTACGACGGCGCGCAGATCGACGCGAACCGCTTCCGCGGGAACCCCGATGCCATCCGTAACGATTCCAGCTACGGGACGCAATCGAATCCCAAGGTTTGGGTAATGCGCGAGTTTCAGAATTCGGACGCCAATCATTTGGGCATGCCGCTGCCCAAAGGCAAGATTCGCTTCTATCGCCGCGACACCGATGGCCGGCTGGAATTCACCGGCGAAGACGCCATCGACCACACGCCCAAGGATGAACGCATTCGCGTGTTCACCGGTTCCGCCTTCGACCTCGCCGGCGAGCGCAAGCGCACGGTTTTCCTGAACGATATGGGGCGCCGGACCATTGACGAGGGCTTTGAAATCAAGGTGCGCAACCACAAGAAAGAAGCCGTGGAAGTACGCGTGGTGGAACATCTCTATCGCGGATTGACCTGGGATATTTCCAGCCACTCCGACCCCTTCACCAAAACCGACGCGCAGACGGTGGAGTTCCGGGTGGCGCTGAATCCCGATCAGGAGAAGACGGTTACGTACAACGCGCATTACACCTGGTGATCTTTACAATTCGATCGGGCGCCCAGCCTATTGAAGCTTGCCCACTCACGCGGTATGATTTACCGCATGGCTGCCATTGCCGTCGCCCCAGTCGCTTCGCGCCGTGAGCCCGGGTGGATCTATAACCGGTCCTGGGATCTCTCTCTGATCATATTCAGCGCCGTTCTGGTGCCGCTGCCGTTTCTGGTGGCCTGGGCCGCGCAGGCTACCGGCTGGATGACCCAGCAGAAGGCCATTGACGCCATCAATATCGCCGTGGCGTTGCTCATCGGCGGCCCGCATCTGTTCTCCACCATTAGCTATACATTCCTCGACAACAACTTCCGCTCCAAACACAAGGTCTACGCGAAGCTGGCGCTGCTGCTGCCGCCGATTGTGGTTTACCTGGGCGTAACCCACTACATCGTGCTGATCACCTTTTTTTTCACCTGGGCGTCGCTGCACGTGCTCCATCAAATTATCTATTTGACCGATTGCTATCGCGCCCGCGGCGGATGGGCCGAGCAGAGATGGTCGCGCCTGGTTGATTACGGCTTGATTGTCACCGGCCTTTACCCGATCGGCATCTATAAAATGTCGCTGCGCCAGTTCACGGTAGGCGGCGTGGTTTTGCCTTATCCCGATTTTCTGCAGGGCTTGCCGCTGGCCCAATTGGCCGGCATCGTCTTCGCGGGGTTTCTGATTGTCTGGATCGGCAAGACGATTGTGGAATTTCGCGAAGGCCGCGGCAGCGTTCCCAAGACGTTGTTGATTTCCATCACCACGGTTGTTTCTTTCTGTTTGCCCCTAGGCTCAAACCTGGATGTGCTCTTCCAGGGATACAACACCTGGCACTCGTTCCAATATCTGTTCCTGCTGTGGCTGATCAACAAGTTGCGCGACCAGCGCGGCGAGATTGAAGACGGCTTCGTCCGACGTCTGGTTCGCCGGAAAGGCATGGGCGCCTATTACTTGTGCTTCCTGGCTGCCACCGGCGTGATGGTGATCCTCACCATGATTGTTCGCAGCGTGACGCCGCTTAGCGCCGACCAGAGTTATTTCGTGGTGGTGCTTAGCGTTTTGTTAATGCATTACTATTTCGACCATTTCCTGTTCGCGCAACCGCAAATGATCGATTGAAACTGGCGGCCGCCATGCTACCATGTGCGTGGAGCGTGTCTGCGAAGCAGGCGCTGGCTTTCCTATTTTGATCCAACACTATCAAAATAGGGGGTTCGACTCGAAATGCGCTGGTGTGCAAGCTCCTGGCGGGTAACCGCAAGGGAGAAGCCTGAAGGCGCTCGGCGGACTTCCGACCCGTTTACATAACGAGGGTCAATGATGGAAGCTGGTGCGGCCAAGTGGTGCGCTCCATACTTTTTAGCCACCCAACGTGCTAAAGCCGCCGGTGGTCCTTCAAAATACAGCGGTCCATCACTACATCGAGTCCGGCCTCTTGGGCTCGGCGGGCGGCCTCTTCGTGGATTACGTCCTCTTGCATCCAGATCGCCTTGGCGCCTTTGCGGATGGCCGCCTCGACGATCTCCGGGACAAATTCGGAGCGGCGGAAAATGTCGACAATGTCGATTGCTTCCGGCACCTGGTCGAGATCGGGATAGGCCTTCTCGCCGAGTACTTCGCTCTCCTCCGGGTTCACCGGAATGATGCGGTAGCCGGCGCGTTGCATATACTCGGCCACCCCGTAGCTGGGTCGATAGCGCTTGCTGGAGAGACCGACCACCGCAATGGTATGCGCCGATCGAAGAATCTCGGCTGCGCGTCTCATGCCTTGGGGCGCTCCTTCTTGCCCTGGGTTCCTTTGACCTGGATCGCCCGCTTCAGCTTTTCCACTTCATCCGCGTCCAGATAGCGGAATTGGCCGGCCTTGATCGGACCCAAGTCGATGGGGCCGATGCGCACGCGCTTGAGCTTCTCTACCAGGCGGCCGAAATGCTTGAACATGATGCGGATCTGGTTGTTGCGGCCTTCATGCAGCTTGACTTCGTACCAGGGATTTTCGGCCTGCCGAATCAACTTTAAGCCCGCCGGCATGGTCCGGCGGCCATTGAGCGGGACGCCATCGCGGAAACGCTGTTCCTGGTCGGCGGTGAGCGCGCCGTTGACCTTGACCAGATAAGTCTTCGGGAGATGCGTGGCGGCGGACATGACGGCATTCGCCAGATCGCCGTCATTAGTGAAGAGCAGGAGGCCTTCGCTGTGATAATCGAGGCGCCCCACCGGGTAGACGCGTTCTTTAACGCCGCGGATCAGGTCCATCACGGTGTCGCGGTTTTCCGGGTCGCTGACGGTGCTGACGGTTCCCGTAGGTTTATGCAGCGCGATATAGACCAAATGCTTGGGTGGGCGAAGCAGGCGGCCGTCCACGCGGATGTGATCGCTTTCGAGGTCGGCCTTGGACCCGAGTTGGGTGATCACAGAGCCGTTGACCGCCACGCGGCCTTCCACGATCAGTTGCTCGGCATGGCGCCGGGATGCCACGCCGGCTTGCGAGAGAATCTTTTGCAGTCGCTCTTCGGCCATTACTTCTCCTCGGCGGGGCGGGCGCTTTCGCCTGCCGGCTGATCGGGGGCTTGCGGTGAAGCGCCGTCAGGCGGAAGCGGCGGCCCTGCTTCAGGCTCGCTATCGGCGAAAGACATGCGGCGGATTTCTTCGAATTCCTTGAGCGACGGCAGCTCGGCGACGTCGTTGAGACCGAATTGAATCAGGAAATCGCGCGTGGTCTTGTATAGGATCGGCTTGCCGATGACATTCTTGCGCCCAGCCTCGGCGATCAGCTTACGGTCGAGCAGCGTTTTCAATACCCCGCCGCCCTTTACGCCACGAATATCCATGATTTCGGGCAAAGTAACCGGCTGTTTGTAGGCGATCACGGCCAGCGTTTCGAGCGCGGGCAGCGATAGCTTCATCGGCGGCTTGAGGCTCTTCACAAAATTCCGCACGGCCTCATGGTGTTCGGCCTTGGTGGCCATCTTGAAACCGCCGGCGACCTCGCGGATCGCGATGCCGTGCTCTGGCTTGTCCAGTTCGGCGATGAGTTGCCGCAGAACCGCGTCGACACGCTCGGGAGGCTGCTCGATCGCGGCCGCGATCTGCGCCAGCGTCAGCGGTTCCTCGGCGACATAGACCACCGCCTCCAATACTGCCATGAGCTGCGCATCTTCCATGGGCGCCGGGGCGGGGGTCTGGTCGTCGGGCGGGAGCAGATCCTCCATCGCTACTGCCGGCGCTTCGGGATCCGGACCGGTTGCGGCCTCGGGTTGTTGAGGGGCTTCGCCCTCCAGGTTAATTTCCAGTTCTTCCATTCGAGTTAGACGTAATCTTTTTCAATCGCCGCAATGGGCTGATCGTTAGCCAGCAGGGTATCGAAACTGCCGTGCCGTTCCAATGCAATTTCACCGAAAAGGTCCTTCTGCGTCACCACCACCGCTTGCATCCGCACCATTTCGAGAACCGCCAGGAATAGAGCGATCATGGCGCGGCGGGTGGGCTGCCGCTCGAATATCCGCACGATGAAAACGGGCTGGCCGGGACCGGCTTCGACAAACTGTTCCTGCAAATACCGGATCATGTCCGAAACCGTCACGTCGGCGGCTTCCACTTCGTAAGTAGGCCGGTTTTTGGCGCGTTCGAGGATCTCCCCAAACGCCTTCACCAGGTCGAAAAGGGTGACGTTCAGGCCGGGATCGTCGTCTTCGGAGAGGAACGCCTTGATTTGCGGATTGGACCAGACGTTCTCTTCGATCAGGGCCTTCTGCTGGAGCATTTCAGCGGCATTTTTGAAGCGTTCGTGTTCGAGGAGCCGGTCAACCAGTTCCTGGCGCGGATCTTCCAGGGCGTCGCCGTCCTGTCCTAGGGCCGGGTCGCGCGGCAGCAGCATTTTGGACTTGATGTGAATCAGCGTAGCGGCCATGTAGACGAAGTCGGAGCCGAGATCCATATCCATTTCGCGCGCTTTATCGATGTACGCCAGGTATTGCGCGGTGATGGTAGCAATGGGGATATCTTTGATATCGATCTGCTGCTTGCGGATCAGGTCGAGCAGCAAATCGAGCGGTCCCTCATAGTGATCCAGGTGAATATTTAGGGGCGATGACACCGTATTTCACGATAACACGCGGTGTGTGTGGGGCTGCTGTCACGAGCGGGGCAGATCGGCGCTTACAGCGCGTTCGCCGAGGAAATCCCTTCCGATTGCAGCATGTTCTGCATCTTCCTCAGCGCTGTTTTATGAATCTGCGAGATGCGGCTTTCGTTCACGCCGAGTAAATCGCCGATCTGTTTCATGGTCATCTGATTGGTGTAGTAGAGGAAGACCACTTTCTGGTAGCGCTCGGGGAGCTGGCCGATGGCGCGTTCCAACGTAATGCGTAGCTCGCGGCGCTCACAGATACGGTCGGGGCGCACGTCGGACGCTGCGGCGAACTCCATCTCGTGGGTGCAGTCCAGGTCTTCGCGCGGCGCGGTGGAGACCGGGCCGCTATTGCGCAATTCCATCGCCATGCGGCGCCAGCGATCGGTGGTCAATCCCATCTTTTCGGCAATCTCGGCTTCCATGGGTAGGCGGCCGAGCTTGGCGGACAGGTCCCGCGAGACGGATTCGAACTGTTTCTGACGGCGGCGTATGTCGCGGGAGGCCCAGTCGAGCTGACGCAGGCTGTCGAGCATAGCGCCCTTAATGCGGTGCTTGGCGTACGCGTGAAACTCGACGTTCTTGGAGCAATCGTACTTTTCGACGGCATCGAAGAGCCCCAGCACGCCGGCATGGATGAGGTCGTCGAGCTCAATGTGCACGGGCAGATTCTCCCGTATCCGAATCGCGATCAACTTCACCAGCGACAGGTGTTCGAGCACGATTCGGTCGCGAACCTCAAGCGAAATCTGCTCTTGCGGCTGCACAGACACACGTTGAGCCATCATGGTTTCTTCCCTCTTTTCCGGATTTCTATTGGTTTCCGGCCTAGCTGGCCGGTAACACTAAGAGTGCAACCGTGTGACCATGCGCAGGCGCAGGTAAGCTGTTTATTTTCAGTAGGTAATAAGCCTTAGGCGCGTTCCAAAACGGAACAGGTTTCGAATCGGAACGTGGCTGTTCCAGGGTTGAGTCAGTGGGCGGAAGGACGGCTGCGACCGAGGATTAGCTGTCCCGCCAGCGCAGCGCGGGCGAATTTGAATATCATAAGTTCATGGCCACGATCACCAAAACTCTGTACGATACCGATTTCGTCGAGTGGACGGCTCACACCGCCGAGTTACTGCGCCAGGGTAAGTTCGACGAGGTAGATCTGGAGCATGTGGTGGAGGAGATCGAGGACATGGGCAAACGCGATTTCAAAGCGGCGCGATCTCAACTGCGGCGCATGCTGGTACATTTGATCAAACAGAAAATCCAGCCGGAGCGGGATGGAGCGAGTTGGCGCGGGTCGATTGTGAATGCCCGTCAGGAGATTCTCGACGAATTTAGCGATTCGCCAAGCTTGCGTCGCCGGCTCTCCGGCGGAGTCGCGGAGATTTACAAAAGTGCAGTTGAGAACACACTCGCGGAGACGAACCTGACCGCGCCGCCCGGCAATTTGGGAATTCCGGACCGCTGCCCATTCACGCTGGCGCAACTGCTCGACAGCCCCATTGACTCGCTACGATTCTAAATTCCTGTGACCCCACGAAAAATTCTAGTTACGGGCGGGGCCGGCTATATCGGCTCGCACACGGTGCAGTTGCTACTCGAGCAGGGCCACGACGTCGCCGTGGTGGATAATCTCTCCAAGGGCTATCGTCACAACGTACCCAAGGGCCGGTTGTTTGAGATCAACCTCGCCGATACCAAGGCTCTGACCCAATTGATGCGGCAGACGCACACCGAGGCGGTCATCCACTTCGCCGCGTTCATCGCCGTGGGCGAATCGATGCGCGAGCCCGAGACATATTTCGCCAACAACGTTTGCGCATCGCTTTCGCTGCTCACGGCCATGCTGCGGGCCGAAGTGAAGCACATAGTGTTTTCCTCCACGGCGGCGGTTTACGGCAACCCGCACGCGTCGCCGATTCTCGAAACGTTTCCCATCCGCCCGGTCAACCCGTATGGCGAATCGAAGGTGATGGTGGAAACGCTGTTGCGCTGGTTCGGTGAGATCCACCATCTCACCAGCGTCGCCCTGCGGTACTTCAACGCCTCCGGCTGCGACCCGCGAGGACGGCTGGGCGAGGAGCACCAACCGGAGACGCATTTGATTCCGCTGCTGCTGCGCGCCGTCATCACGGGCCAGCCGGTGACCGTATTCGGCGGCGATTACGATACGCCCGACGGCACCTGCGTTCGCGACTATATCCACGTGCTCGATCTGGCGCAGGCGCATATTCTGGCGCTCGAATACCTGATCGATGGCGGCCCAAGCGAGCAGTTCAATGTGGGCACTGGCACAGGCCATTCGGTTTTGGAAACCATCCGCGCGGTGGAACACGTGACGGGCCGGAAAGTCCCTTATGTGATGGGGCCGCGCCGCGAAGGCGATCCGCCGGCCTTGGTGGCTAGTTCGGATAAGCTGCGGTCGCAGTTGGGCTGGTCGCCGCGCTACGGCGATCTGCAAACCATTGTGGAGCACGCCTGGAATTTCGCCAAGTCGCGGCGGTAGGTGCACCGCCGAGACGCTGAGGGCGCTGAGGCGGGCGCGGAGAAGACAGAATACAACAACAGACTACTTTGATAACTTAGTACGCATGGCACGTTCTCTGTGGATCTTGCTTTTCGCTGCAATCGGTCTGTTGGCGCAGCCTCAGCCGCCGGCGCCGATCCTTCTATGGGCCGCGGGCGCGCCCGGCGCTTTGGGCGATGACGACACGGATAAACCCGCCATCACGCCTTATCTGGTAGCCGGTGAACGGGCCACGGGCACGGCAGTGATCGTTTGCCCCGGCGGCTCGTACCAGCATCTTTCCATGGAAAAGGAAGGCAGCGACGTGGCGCATTGGTGGAATTCCCTGGGCGTGACGGCGTTCGTGCTCAAGTACCGGCTGGGGCCGCGTTACCATCACCCCATCGAGCTGGGCGATGCGCAGCGGGCCATCCGCACGGTGCGCGCGCGCGCCGCGGAATTCGGCGTGAAGACCAACCGGATCGGCCTTATGGGCTTCTCGGCGGGCGGTCACTTGACGGCTACCGCCGGGACGCATTTCGATGCCGGCAAGCCGGACGCGGCCGATGCCATCGACCGTGTGGGAAGCCGGCCCGATTTTCTGGTGCTGGGTTATGCGGTGATTTCGTTCACGCAATATGTCCATAAAGGATCGATGCAGTCCTTGCTGGGCGACAATCCCGATCCGAAGTTGGTGCAAAATCTCTCCAATGAACTTCAGGTGACCGCGCAGACGCCGCCCACGTTTCTGTTCCACACCAATGCCGATACCACCGTGCCGGCGGAGAACAGCGTGATGTTTTATCTGGCGCTGCGCAAAGTCGGCGTTCCAGCTGAAATGCATATCTACGAGCATGGAGCGCACGGCCTGGGCCTCGCGCCCACCGATGAAGCCCTGTCCTCATGGCCGGCGCGTCTGGCCGATTGGGTGCGCGGCCGAGGGCTCTTGCAGTAACCATGCGCGCGCTGGCAAAGAGCCTGGCCATCCGCGCGGCCCTGGACGCTGGGCGATGGCTGCACCGCAAGAAAGCAACCGTGCTCTTCTACCATCGCTTCCCCGCCGAAGGCGCCGCGCCATTCCGCGGGCAATGCGAGTATCTGCGGAAACGGCACCGCGTCATCTCCCTGCGCGAGCTGAATCGATGCCTGCGCAACGGCGATCCGCCGCCGGAGAATGCCGTCGTGATCACCATCGACGACGGCCACCGCGATTTCCACGCCTGCGCCTTTCCGATCCTGCGCGATTACGGATTCCCGGCAACGATGTATCTGCCGACGGCGTTTCTCGACCGCGCCAAAGGTGGCGAGTGGCTCTGGTTCGACCGATTCACCTACGCCTTCCGCCACTCACCGCGCTGCGAGGTGGAGATTCCGTCGCTTGCTCCGAGCGAATCGCCGACTGGCTTTCGGCTGGAATCCGCCGCCGCCCGCACCGCTGCGTCCACCCAGGTGGCCGCGTCCGCCCAGTGGCTTGCCGGCGGCGATCGCGACGCGTATTGCGATCGCGTGGCCGATGCGCTCGGCATCCGCATTCCCGAAACGCCACCTGAGGAATTCGCACCCTTGACCTGGGATGAGGTGCGCACCATGGCTCGCAGCGGGATCGAATTCGGCGGCCACACCGTAACCCATCCAATCCTTCAAACCGTGGAGAACGCGCGAGAATTGGGATTCGAGATCGCTCATTGCAAGTCGCGCATCGAGCAAGAATTGCAGGCGCCGGTGTTGCATTTCGCTTATCCCAGCGGCAAGACGGAAGAGATTCCCGCCGCCGCGAAAACCGCCGTCCAACAGGCCGGCTACCAAACCGCCGTGACTACGCTCACTGGGCAAGCCGGCCCGGGCGACGATCCTCTGTGGCTGCGGCGCATCGGCGTCGAGCCCGAGGCGCCGCCGCTGTGGTTCGAGCGGTGCGCGGCGGCAGTCGTGAGGGTGGGCTGAACCGCGCTATGGCCACGCGGGCGCTCGAATTCGGCCCGGCGGTGGAAGCGGATATTCCCGCCATCCGCCGCCTCTTGCTGGAGGTATTCGGCTCACCCGAGGATTGGCGCGTGTTCCAGCCCGAGGTTCTCCGCTGGAAGGCCTTCCATCCGCACCCCTTGTGGACCGGCTCGCGCAGTTACGTGGTGCGCGCCGAAGACCGCATCGTCGCGCACGGCTGCCTGATTCCGTGTGAAGTGTTGACCGGCGCGGAACCGCTGCGCGGCGCGCGCATCATCGACTGGGCGGCCAACCGTAAGTTTCCCGGAACGGGGTCGCGTATCTTCAACGGCATTCTACAGCTGCTCGACGTGGTCTTCGCAGTGGGCGGATCGTCGGACACGCTGCGAATCCTGCCGCTCATCGGTTTCCAGCAGACGCAGGGCGGCGCCGGTTACGCGCGCGTCATCCGGCCGTTACGGCGCTGGCGGATGAGCAGCGATAGCTCGTGGAAGGGGCCGGCGCGGGCCGCGCGCGATCTGCTTCGGCTCGCCAAGCCGGCGCATTCGGCCGGCGCGGAATGGTCGATCCGGCGCGTCACCCGATTCGATGAAACGGCCGCGCCGGTGATGCCGCAAGCGCCGGGACCCGGCGGTTTCATGCCTTGCCGGCGCACGCCGGAGCTGTTGAATTACCTGCTGGCGTGTCCAGCCGCAGCGATGGAGGGCTATCTTCTCTTCCGCGGCGGCCACATGGCTGGTTACGCCGTACTGAGCCGCGTGGGACAAGAGTGCCGGCTGGCTGAGGTTTGGATCGCATCGTCGGGCGCGGGGGATTGGGCCGATGCCTACGCCGTGGCGGCCACCGCGGCTGCGCGCGCGCCGGAGACAACCATATTGACCGCGCGCGCCTTTTCGCCGGTTCTTTCCGCGAGCCTTGAAGGCGCCGGATTCCGTACGACGACTGTCGAGCCGTTATTTCGCAAAGAGCGCCAACCGGACACATGGCCGGACGATCGGATGATCGAGTTGGGAATGCTCGACGACGATTATTTCTACTTATGAAATCAGCTTGGTGGGGCACGCTTTAGCCTGCCCTCCTTTACCATTGATATATGCAGTTCGATCCAAATGCATATGGCCCCGAAGTGGCGGCGATTCTCGCCCTCGATGGCAACGGCGAGCGCTTGATGCCGCTGATCCAAGGTCCATGCTCATCGCTGCAAGCCAAAGCCGCGCTCGACGCTCTGGCGCCGCGCAAGCTCTTGCGCGAAACTGCGCTGGCTGGCCTCTATCTCTACTTTTCCTGCTGGGAGGAAGCGCACGAGATCTCCCAGAACATCGCCACGCCCGAGGGCAGTTACTGGCACGCCATCGTACACCGGCAGGAGCCCGACGCGGGGAACGCCGGTTACTGGTTCCGCCAGGTGGGCGCGCACCCTATCTTCCCCGCCTTGCGCGAAGAAGCGGCGCAGATCGGCGTGGATTTCGGATCGCGTTGGAATCCCGTGGCCTTCATCGACAGGTGCGAGCGCGCGCGTCGGGCGCACGCCTCCAACGCCGAGCGCATGGCACTCGAGACGCAACGCGCCGAGTGGCAACTGCTGTTCGATTACTGCGCGGCTAAGAACAGGCGCGCGTGAGCGTCCGTTGCATATGAGCCGCTTGCGTTCGTGGTTCGGCGCGAAGCCGGCGGCCGAAGAGATCGCCCGCATCAATCGCCGCCGCGCTGAGCTGGCGGCGGCAGGCCCCGCGGCATTGCAAGAAGCGTTTCGCAGCTCCAAGGATCTCGCCGAAACCGTGGCCCTTGTCGCCGTAGCCGCGTCGCGGACCGTGGGCCTGGAAATGTTCGACGTCCAACTGCAAGGCGCGCTCGCGCTGGGGCGGGGACGCATCGCGGAGATGCAGACCGGCGAAGGCAAGACGCTGGCATGCACCCCCGCGGTCGCCTGGTACGCGCGCGAAGGCCGCGGCGTCCACGTGATGACCGTCAACGATTACCTGGCCCGGCGCGACGCCAAATGGATGGCACCCATTTACCAGTCGCTTGGCCTCACCGTCGGCTGCGTTCAGCAGACCATGGGCGCCGACGAACGTCGCCGCGCGTATGCCTCCGACATCACCTACGCCACCGCCAACGAGATCGGCTTCGATTACCTGCGCGACCAGTTGGCGCTGCGGCTCGAGGACCAGGTCCACCGGCCGTTTCAAGCGGCGGTGATCGACGAGGCCGATTCCATTTTGATCGACGAGGCGCGCATCCCGCTGGTGCTGGCGGGCGGTGAAGAGGACGAAGAAGCATTCGCGCGGCGCGCCGACCCGCTAGTGCGCCGGTTCCATCGCGGCATGGATTTCACGCTCGACGAATATGGCCGCAATATCGCCCTGACCGACGCGGGCGCGCGCGCTGCCGAGCGATACTTCCACTGCGGCAATATCTACGCCGAATGGAATCTGGGCCTGTATACGGCGGTGCACAACGCCATCCACGCGCATGCGCTGCTGCGCCGCGATGTGGACTACGTGGTGAAAGACCGCGCCATTGAATCGGTGGACCAGTTCAAAGGCCGCATCGCGCAGGATCGCCGCTGGCCGGCGGGATTGCACACGGCGCTCGAGGCCAAAGAGGGGTTGCCGTTTCGCAAGCAGGGGCGCGTGCTGGCCAGCATCACGCTGCAGAACCTGGTGACGCTCTATCCGCAAGCCTGCGGCATGACGGGCACCGCAGCCACACAGTCCGAAGAGTTCCGCCGCTTCTACGGCATGGAAGTGGAAGTAATTCCCACCAATCGCCCGGTGGTTCGCGTAGATGAACCCGACGCCGTCTTCCCTACCAAACGAGACAAGGAAGAGACCGTGCTGGAAGAGATCCGCGCCGTTCATGCCACGGGCCAGCCGATTCTGGTAGGCACGGCGAGCGTAGAGGAATCGGAGCGGCTCAGCGGGCGGCTCGCTACCATCCCCCACGCCGTCTTGAACGCCCGCAACGAGGAAGAAGAAGCCGGAATCGTGGCGCGCGCGGGCGAACGCGGCGCGGTGACAATTTCCACCAACATGGCTGGCCGCGGCGTCGATATCCGCCTCGGCGGGGGCGTGGGGGAACTCGGCGGCCTGTACGTGATCGGCATGAACCGGCATGAGAGCCGCCGCATCGATCATCAACTACGCGGCCGCTCCGGCCGTCAAGGCGACCCCGGCCGCTCGCGCTTCTTCGTTTCCATGCAGGACGATTTGATGATGCAGTACGGGGCCGAGCATCCCGAGCATCATCACGATGCGGCGAGCATTCAACGATTGGTGGAAGGGCAGAACCTTGAAACGCGCCATTTCCTGAATAAGTACGAATCCGTCGTGGAAGGCCAGCGCCAGCGCATACAAGAACGGCGGCAGGCGATTCTGCAATCGGACCAGCCGGAACTGGAGCGCCTGGTGGCCCTGCGCACCATCGACGACCTATGGTCGGTATATCTCGAAACTGTAGCCGAGCTGCGCGCGGGCATTCACTGGCAGGGGTACACGGGGCACGATCCATTGCACGCCTATCTCACCAAGGTGGACGTGTTGTATCGCGAGTTAGAAGACAGCATCGACCCGGAGACTGCCGCGCGATTGGAGGCAGCTCGCGCGAGTGGAACCGACCATTCGCAGCGCGGCGCCACGTGGACTTATCTGACTACTGACATGCCGTTTGGAAGTTACACGGAACGAATTATTCGCGGATTAGTGCGCAAGTTTAAGTAGGATAGGCCTCCTGGCCTGTCTTCTTCACACCCCGAGCAGATCTCAACGATCAAGCGCACCCCGCGCATCGAAAGGGACAGGCCAGCCTCCTGCCCCACGCAAACTCGCCATTCTCGATGGTGGCTGCCGGCTCGCTTCGAGACTCTCGACGGCTGGCGTGATTTGCCGTACGCTGGGAGTGCAGAGGCGATAGCAAGAACGACTTTGATTATCGAGGTTTCCGGCGATCTGGAACTGGCGCTTAGGGAGCAGGCGCAGGAGAAAGGCGTTTCCACCGAGCGGTTCGCGCGCGGCGTATTGGAACGCGCCTTGAAGCCGGGAATGCAGCCGGAGGAATCCGGTCCAACGTTCGAGACCGGGCGCGGAATGCTCGCCAAATATGGCCCCGCCCCTTCGGCCGAAGAGATCGACGCCAATCGAGAGGATATGTTCCGCGGCTTCGGCGAAGAGCCTCAATGATCGCCGGCGTCGCCGATACTCATGCGGCTCTGTGGCATCTCTTCAACGATATCCGTATCTCTATTCGAGCTAAGGATTTCATTGATCAGGCGGCACTAATGCGCCGCAAGATCGGGCTATCGTCGATCAGTTTGGCAGAGGTGGTGTACCAGCCGAGACGCGCGAATTCGCGGATCGAGCTTGCAAACAGTCTGGTAGGCGAGGTTCGGTAATGAACGTGCCAAACTCCGCCTGCGCCGATGGTGCCTGGCCTTTCGCATGGGGGCGCTACTGTCAGTCCCTCCGCCACACAAACTCCCCATTCACAATCGTAGCCACCGGCCCACCACTAAACTTACGCCCATCGAACGGCGAGTTCCGGCTGCGCGAGAACGATTGATTCACGTCGTAAGTCCAACTTACATCCGTGCTAAAGACAGTCACATCCCCCGGCGCCCCCGCTGCCAGCGTCCCCCGCCCCAGCCGCATCACCGACTCTGGACCGGTGGTAAATAGCTCCACCATGCGGTTCAAACTGATCTTGCCCGGATGCACCAGTTCCTCAATCGTCAACCCAACCGCCGTTTCGAGACCGATAATCCCGAACGGGCAGCTTTCGAATTCCTGCATCTTTTCGCTGCCGGGGTGCGGCGCGTGGTCGGTGGCGATGGTTCCGATGGCGCCGCTCACGATGCCATCGATGACCGCGTCGCGGTCGCAGCATCCACGAAGCGGCGGCTTCATTTTATAGTTGCTGTCGTAAGGCGCCATGTCATCGTCAGTGAGGGCGAAATGGTGCGGTGTGGTCTCGCAGGTCACCGGCAGGCCGTGCGCCCGCGCGTAATCCACCATACCAACGGCGTAGCGCGTGGAGATGTGCGCCACGTGATAGCGCGCGCCGGTGAGTTGCGCCAGCACCAGGTCGCGCGCCACCATCACGTCCTCGGCCGCGGCTGGGATCCCGCGCAGGCCCAGGCGCACGGATTTGGCGCCTTCGTGCATATCGCCGCCCGCGCTCAGGTTCAGATCCTCGCAATGATCGATCACGGGCAGGTCGTAGGACTTGGCAAACTCCAT
>Ga0302325_10011036_pt1 | contig 19490 bp, 17 predicted proteins | sample Palsa_T0_2_FD_201948 | JGI IMG/M metagenome (GOLD analysis project Ga0302325, IMG submission 201948) | Peat permafrost microbial communities from Stordalen Mire near Abisko, Sweden - Palsa_T0_2 | ecosystem: Environmental > Terrestrial > Soil > Palsa > Peat permafrost | place: Sweden: Abisko...
CCGGCAAGCCGCTGCAGGGTGGGTCGACCATCGCCATGCAGCTCGTACGCAACGTCTATCTCCCGGCCGACCAGCGCACCGAGGACACCCTGCAGCGCAAGATCATCGAGGCGGTGGAGGCAGACCGGCTTGAGAAGAAGTACACGAAGCAGTACATCCTCTCCAAGTACCTCAACAGCGTCCCCTACGGCACCGTGGGGGGCCAGAACGCGATCGGCGTCGCGGCCGCGGCGCGGATCTTCTTTAACAAGACCGTCGCCCAGCTGGACCTGGAGCAATGCGCTCTGCTGGCCGGCCTACCCCAGGCACCGTCGGAGTACAACCCGTTCGTCGATCCCGGTGCGGCCACCGCCCGGCGCAACGAAGTGCTCGAGAAGATGGCCCAGCTGCACTACATCACCCCGGCTCAGGCCGAGGCGGCGATCGCCGCCCCCTTGGAGGTGGAGCACACCTCCTACTACGACGAGCATCGCGAGAACCTGTTCTTCGACTACGTGACGCAGCAGCTCATCGACCGCTACGGGGTCAACACGGTCGAACAGGGCGGTCTGCGGGTGTACACCACCATCAACCTCCACTACCAGGCGCTCGCTCGCGCGGCGATCCAGGAGGAGCTTGGCCTGCCGGGCGATCCCGCGGCGGCCGTGGTGACCGAGGACCCGCGCACCGGCTACATCCTGGCCATGGCTCAGTCACCCGGCTCGTCGGAGTACAACCTCGCCGCGGAGGCCCAGCGCCAGCCGGGATCGACCATGAAGGCGATCGATCTCGCGGACGCCCTTGCCCACGGCATCGACCCGGACACCACCTACTTCCTGTCGCACACGCTGGAACCGGGCTGGCTGCCGGGCTACCCGACCTACGAGGTCAAGACCTTCGAGGGCACGTCGCTGAACAAGTCGATCAGCCTGACCGCGGCGACGCTCACCTCCGATAACACCGTCTACGCCCAGCTGGCCGCCGACATGGGCGAGCAGAGCGTGACCCAGATGGCCTACAAGATGGGCGTGGTGACCCACCTCAACAGCAATCCGGCCGAGGCGCTCGGTGGTCTGAAGTACGGTGTCACGCCGCTGGAGATGGCCAACGTCTACTCGACGCTGGCCGACGGCGGCTACCGCAACCGGCAGACGGCGATCAGGAAGGTCATCTTCCCCGGAGGGTCGACCGATCGCAGCTGGGGTACGCCCAAGCGGGTGAAGGTGCTCAGCGACGGGATCACCACTGAGGAGACGAAGATCCTGCAGGAGAACGTTGAGAGCGGCACCGCGGTTCGCTCCGCCATCGACTGCCCGACCGCCGCCAAGACCGGCACGACCAGTGACCTCAAGGACGCCTGGCTGGACGGCTACAACCCCGACTTCACCACCATCGTGTGGATCGGCTACCCCAACGCCGAGATCCCCATGACCGACGTGCACGGCGAGCCCCAGCAGGGCGGCTTCATCCCCGCCCAGATCTGGCACGACTACATGTCCGGCGTGATCGGCGACAACTGCGTGCCGTTCCCGCCGGCCACCCAGCCGATCCAGTACTCGCCGTTCTTCGGGAAGTACGGGCTGACGAAGAGCGCCTCGCCGACGAGCGCACTCAACCCGTCCGTCCCCACGCCCGGGCTCACGCCCACACCGACCCCCACTCCGACGCCCACCCCCACTCCGACGCCGACCCCGACGTCCCACCACACCCCCTCCTCCGGCGGCGGTAACACCGGTGGTGGTGGCAACAGCGGTGGCGGCGGCAACAGCGGCGGCGGGGGGTCGCCCAACCCGACCACTCCCACCACCGGCGGAGGTGGCGGCGGCGCGCCCACCACGTCGCCCACGAACGGCGGCGGCGGTAACTCGGGTGGTGCCCCGGTCGGCGGCACCGGCGCGCCGATCCCGTAGGTCGACGCCGGTGGCTCTGCCTCGCTTCCTGCGTGCGCGCGTGGCCCGGGAGCCGGACGTCTCGGTGGGCGACCCACGGTTTCACGACTGGGAGACCGTGTCGACCTTCGAGGACGCGACCACCGCGGTCGCCTGGCGCGATCAGCTGCGGGCGCTCAGCGTCTCGGCGGCCTGCGTGGCCGACCACCCGCTCGATCGCTTCGGGCGCGGCGACGTGTACCTCGTCGTCCCGCGCGGCGAGTGGTCGGCGGCCAACGAGATCCTCGAGAACCTCGAGTAGCCACCCCGCCGGCGGGCGGGCCATTACGATGCGCGGAAGACCGATGATGGCGTCGACCCCTCCTTCACTCGCGCACCGCCCGGCCTGGCTGGCGCTGCAGGCCCACAGTGAGCAGATTCGCGACGTGCACCTGCGCCAGCTGTTCGACCAGGACCCGGCGCGCGGCGAGCGCCTGACGGTCGAGGCCGAAGGGCTGTTCCTCGACTACTCCAAGAATCGCGTCACCGACCAGACCCTGCAGCTGCTGGTTGAGCTGGCCGAGCAATCCGGGCTGCGGGAGCGCACGGCGGCGATGTTCGCCGGCGAGCACATCAACGTGACCGAGGACCGGGCGGTGCTCCATGTCGCCCTGCGCGCTCCCCGTGGCTCCACCCTGATCGTCGACGGGCAGGACGTCGTCGCCGAGGTACACGAGGTGCTCGACCGCATGACCCGGTTCAGCCACGCCGTCCGCAGCGGCGAGTGGACCGGCCACACCGGCCGGCGCATCCGCACCGTGGTGAACATCGGCATCGGCGGATCGGACCTCGGACCGGTGATGGCCTACGAGGCGCTGCGCCACTACTCCGAGCGGTCACTGACCTTTCGCTTCGTCTCCAACGTCGACGGCACCGACTTCGCCGAAGCCACCCGCGACCTCGACCCGGCGGAGACGCTGTTCATCATCGCCTCCAAGACCTTCACCACGCTGGAGACGATGACCAACGCCCGCACCGCACGGGATTGGCTGCTCGCCACGCTGCACGACGAGGCAGCGGTCGCGCACCACTTCGTCGCCGTATCCACCAACGCCAAGGCGGTGAGCGAGTTCGGGATCGACACCGCGAACATGTTCGGGTTCTGGGATTGGGTGGGCGGCCGTTACTCGATGGAGTCGGCCATCGGCCTGTCCACCATGATCGCCATCGGGCCCGAGCGGTTTGACGAGATGCTCGCCGGCTCCCACGCCGTCGACGAGCACTTTCGCACCGCGCCGCTGGCCGAGAACCTGCCGGTGCTGCTCGGTCTGCTCAACGTCTGGTACACGGACTTCTTCGACGCGCAGACGCTGGCGGTGCTGCCCTACGAGCAGTACCTCAAGCGCTTCCCGGCCTACCTGCAGCAGTTGACCATGGAGTCCAATGGCAAGTCGGTGACCCTCGCCGGCGAGCCGGTTGGCGCGCCCACCAGTCCCGTGGTGTGGGGGGAGCCGGGCACCAACGGGCAGCACTCCTTCTATCAGCTCATTCATCAGGGCACGCATCTCATCCCCTGCGACTTCATCGGCTTCATCGAGACGCTCAATCCGCTCGGCCAGCACCACGACCTGCTGATGGCCAACGTGTTCGCGCAGACCGAGGCGCTCGCCTTCGGCAAGACGCCCGAGCAGTTGCGTGCGGAGGGCACGCCGGAGTGGCTGATCCCCCATCGCACCTTCGCCGGCAACCGACCGAGCAACACGTTGCTCGCGCAACGCCTGACCCCGGAGGTGCTGGGCAAGCTCGTGGCGCTCTACGAGCACAGCGTGTTCACCCAGGGCACCGTGTGGTCGATCAACAGCTTCGACCAATGGGGTGTGGAGCTCGGGAAGGTGCTCGCGCGGCGCATCGCCGACGAGCTGACCGCCACCACGGAACCCGACCTCCAACACGACAGCTCGACCAACGCGCTCATCCGTCGCTATCGCCGCGGTTGAGCCGACGGCAGTGGGCCGGGCAGAGCATCCGCTTGACGCGGTGATTGAGCTCGTGCCCGAGCTCCGGGGCGCGATCGAGGTCTCGCCGCTGACCGGCGGGCTGACCAACGCCAATTACAAGGTGCGTTCCAGCGCCGGGACGTTTGTCCTGCGTCGTTGGAGCGACGACACGGGACTGCTGGCCATCGACCGCGACAACGAGTACGAGAACTCGGTGCGGGCCGCCGAGGTGGGCGTCGGGGCTCCGGTCACCGCCTACCTGCCGTCGCACAACACCCTGGTCATCGAGTTCCTGCCCGGGCGGACGCTGTCCTCGGCCGTGTTGCGCCAGGGTGGGCGGATGGAGGCCCTGGCCGCGGCCTGCCGGCGCCTGCACTCAGCGCGGGCGTTCCGCGACGACTTCGACATGTTCGCCATCCAGTCGCGCTACCGGGCGCTGGTCGAGCAACGCGGCTTTCGCCTGCCCGCGCGCTATGACCACTACGCCGGCCACGTGGCGGCGATCGCCACGGCGCTGCGGGTGCGGGCCGAGGCGGTTGTGCCCTGTCACAACGATCTCATGGCCGAGAATCTGCTCGAGCTCGACGGTCGGCTGCGGGTGATCGACTACGAGTACTCCGGCAACAACGAGCCGTCGTTCGAGCTGGGCAATGTCTGGAGCGAGTCGGATCTGAGCCCGGAGGCGCTCGAGCAGCTCGTGACTGCCTACTGGGGGGCGGCGTTGCGGCACAAGGTGGCGCGAGCCCGGCTGTGGGGTTTGATGGCCAAGTACGGCTGGACGCTGTGGGCGTCGATCCAGGATGGCGTGTCGCCCCTGGACTTCGACTTCTGGGGCTTCGGCATGGAGAAATACGAGCGCGCGGTGGCCGAGTTCGACGGGCCGGATTTCGAGCGTCTGCTGGCCGACGCCGGTCGCGCCGACTAATCGGCCCCACCCACGAGCGTCAGGCGCTCATCGCCCACCACCACGACGTCCCCCCGCTGCAACTGGCGGCCGCGGCGCGTCTCCGACTCCCCGTTGACGGTCGCCGCGCCGGCGCTCAGCAGGGCCTTCGCCTCCGCTCCCGAGCTCGCGACACCGGCCAGCTTCAGCAGCTGACCGAGGCGGATCGACTCGCCACGAATCGGGATGTCGGGCATGGGCTCGACGGTAGCGCGATCGGACCGTGTCCGGGCGGATAGGGTGGGCGGTGCTTGCCATGGAAGCCGATCGCTCCACGCTCAACCTGTTCATGGCGGCGGTCAACGCCCGCGACGGGAGCCTGGTGCGCGAGCTGCTCGCCCCGGATGTCGTCCTCGCCCCGCTGCTGGCCCACCTGCGCGAGCCGGCCACGCCCTATCGCGGGCTCGACGGCGCCGAGGCGTTCTTCTCCGACCTCAACGATCTGCCCAACCCGCCGATCGTCATGCCCTCCCAGCTGCTCAGCGCCCCGACCGGCACGATCGTGCTGGCCACCCTGCGAACCCGTGGGGACGACGGGCCGGTCGACCATCCGGTGTCGCTGGTGTTTCGCCTGCGCAACGGGCGCATCGCGAGCATGCAGACCTACGGCAGCGTGGCCACCGCCCGCACCGCCCTCGGGCTTTAAGCCCCGTGGCCTCAGCCGCCCGCGGCGGACAACGTCGGGTCGACGAAGGTGGTCGGGACGCGCGCCAGCGCGCTCGGATCGAACCGGCCCACCAGCTCGGCCGGCGTGAGCTGCTCGCCGGGAGCCGCCAGTCCGGCGGTGTGGGCCATCCAGCCGACGAGCGCTGGCACGCTGACGCCGTGGCGGCGCTGGTCGCGCAGGCTCACCGCACCGTGGCGCTTGGCCAGACGCTGGCCGTCGGGACCGAGAACGAGCGGAACGTGGGCATACACGGGAACCGGGAGATCGAGCAGCGTCGCCAGGAGGGCCTGGCGCGGCGTGGTGGCCAGCAGATCGTCACCCCGCACGACCTCCCCCACCTGCTGCTCGGCGTCGTCGACCACCGCCGCGAGGTTGTAGGCGGGGCACGATCCGGCGGCGTCCAGCGGAGTGCCCCGCCACACGACGAAGTCGTCGACCACGGCGGTCTGCTCGCCGTGCAGGCGATCCAGAACGGTCACGGGATGCTCACCAGCGTCCAGACGCCAGGCCGGCGGACGCGACCCTCGCTCGCGGGATCGGCGTTCCGCCGCCGTGAGGGCACGACAGGTGCCGGGGTAGGTGCCCTCCACCCCGAAGCCGTGCGGGGCTCGAGCCGCCTCCCGGATCTCGGCCCGGGTGCACCAGCACGGATACAGCAGGCCGGCATCGCTCAGCCGCTGATAGGCGTCGGCGTAGCGGCCGATACGAGTGGACTGACGCAGCGGCTCGCCATCCCAGTCCAGACCGAGGCTGCGGAGGTCCTCGAGCTGGCCCACCTCGTGCTCCACCCGCGAGCGCTCGGCGTCGAGATCGTCGATGCGCAGGAGAAACGACGCGCCGGCCGAGCGAGCGAACAGCCAGGCGAGCAGCGCCGTGCGCAGGTTGCCCACGTGCAGTGGCCCGGACGGGCTCGGGGCGAAGCGGCCGGCAGCGCTGGCACGTGACATGTAGGCAAGCTTGGCACTGCGCTAGCGTGACGGCCACCCCCCCGCCATGTCCTCCAACGACGCTCCCCGCCACGGATCACCTCGCCACGGCCCCGGTCGCCGCCCCGGCGCGCCGCCCCGGCCGCTGCGCGAGCTGCGACGCCCCGAGCCAGCCACGCGCCAGACCGCCCAGCCCGGCCCGGTCGAGCGTCAGCGAACCAGCCTGCCGCTCATCGGTCTGCGCTACGTGCTCCCCGCGCTGGTCGTCCTGTCCGGCCTGGTGGCGATGGCCTTCGGCACCGACGTATCGCTGGAGGGCGGCGCCGGGCTGGTCAGTGCGGGCCTGGCGATCTGGTTCATCAACTGGCTCTTTCGCATCGGAGCCGCCGGCGACGCGGAGCGTGACGACGAGGAGCGGGCCCGCGAATATTTCGATCGCCACGGGCGCTGGCCAGACGGGTCCTAGCCCGGCCGGCGAGATGGGCCGAGCGCGGCGGGCCTGCGACAGTCGCGTCACTCGTCCGTGCGGCGCGCGTCACATCCCGCGCGGACCCCGACTCACTCGACACACCGCGGCAACAGTCGCGGCGACCGCCGAGGGGGTGTGGCGAGGAACCCTTCGTATTGACCAGCTTCTCGCCACACCCCCCTCAACCACCCTCGAAATCTGGCGGGATTGCGTTCAAACCGCCCCGACCCGCCCGCAGGCCACCGTCGCCTGCGACGCGCTCGTGACAGACACGCGCAAATCCGGACGACAAAGACACACCAGCCGCGTCACAAACCCCGGCTCCCGCCGGCCAACGCCCTCGGCCCCTAACGCAATCCCCGCCCCTCATCCAACACCTGCGAGGTTCGGCCACGGGACTGGATGGATATGGGTGCCAAGTAGTAGCATCGGGCGCGTGGGCGTATGGGTGCTGATCTTGCTGCTCGGGGTGATCAAGCTACCGCTGGTCGGGCTGATGCTGTGGCTGCCGTTTCGCTCCGACCCGCCGGCCGACGACGTGTCGGACTCCTCGCAGGAGGACGGCGGCTCCAAGACGCTGCCCGGCGGCCCGCACCACGGGCGCCGGCGTCCTCGCGGACCGCTTCCGCGGCCACCGCGCCGGGGTCCGCACGGCACGCCGTCGCCCGCACCTCCGGAACGGATCCGCCGCGTCACCGCGCGGGGGCGGCGCTTCGCCCCGCCGCGCCACGCTCGCTGAGCCGCCCCGGCGCTGCAAGCCGACGCTCGCCGCGTCCGCCGCGCCGCCTACGGTGCGGCTCGATGACCCCTGTGCCGCCGTCTGACCGCGACGCCGTGTGGCTGGCCGAGCTCAATCCCGAGCAGCGCCGGGCCGCGGAGCACCGGGACGGGCCGCTGCTCATCCTCGCCGGGGCGGGGACCGGCAAGACGACCACGCTGGTGGCCCGCGTCGCCTCGCTCATCGCCGACGGGGCGCCGGCCGAACGCATCCTCTTGCTCAGCTTCACCCGCCGCGCCGCCCGCGAGATGATCGGTCGCGCCCGCAGCCTCGTCGAGCACGCGCACCCCGGGGCCGGACGGATCCTCGGCGGCACCTTCCATTCGGTGGCCCATCGCCTCGTTCGTCGCCACCACGCCGCCCTCGGCCTGCCGCCCGGTTTCGCCGTGCTCGACGCCAGCGATGCCGCCGACCTGCTCGATCTCGTCCGCCAGGAGACGGGCTCGGCCACGGGTGAGCGGCGGTTTCCCCGCAAGCACACCGTGCTGGACATCTACTCGCGCACGGTCAACGCCCACGTCGCCCTCAGCGACGTGCTGGCCGAGGCATTTCCGTGGTGCGAGGAGCATCGCGACGCACTGGTGACGCTGTTTCGCGCCTACGGGGAGCGCAAGCGCCGACTCGGACTGCTCGACCTCGACGACCTGCTGCTGTCGTGGCGGGCGCTCGCCCAGGACGGCATCAGCGGTCCGGCGCTGTCGGACGAGCTCGACCACGTGCTCGTCGACGAGTACCAGGACGTCAACGGCCTGCAGGTGGACATCGTGCGCAGCCTGGCCGGTGGCGGACCCTCGGTGACGGCGGTGGGCGACGACTTCCAGGCCATCTACGGGTTCCGGGCCGCCTCGGCTCGGCACATCCTCGACTTCCCGAAGCATTTCCCCACCGCCACGGTGGTGACGCTCGAGCAGAACTACCGCTCCACCGCCCCGATCCTCGCCGTGGCCAACGCGATCTCGGCCCAGGATCGCCACGGCTTCCCCAAGCGGCTGCGCACCGATCGCCCGGGCGGCATCCTCCCCGAGCTGTCGCTCCCCCTCGACGAGGCCGAGCAGGCCCGGGCGGTGGCCGAGCGCGTGCTGGCCGCCCGCGAGGAGGGAATCGACCTGCGCCGCCAGGCGGTGCTGTTCCGCACCAATCACGACTCCGCCCTGCTCGAGCTTGAGCTCACCCGGCGACAGATACCCTTCGTGAAGTACGGCGGGCTGCGCTATCTCGAGGCGGCGCACGTCAAGGACTTCGTGGCCGTGCTGCGGGTCAGCGACAACGGCGCCGACGAGATGAGCTGGTTTCGCGTCCTGCAGTTGCTCGACGGGGTCGGGCCGATGCGGGCCCGGCGGATCATCGATCGCCTGCGCGAGGACGGAGGGCGCGCCGGGTCGCCCGACGAGCTGCGCCTCGACCGCTGGACCGGCGCGCGCGAGCACGTGCCCGACGCGGCGTGTGCTCACGGTGACGCGCTCATCGGCGCGGTGCGGGCCAGCCGCGAGCCGGGGCGCAGCGCCGGCGCCCGGGCCGAGCTGCTGCGCGACGCGCTCGCTCCCCTGCTGCGCCTGCGTTATCCCGACGGCGCGGTGCGTCTGCTCGACCTCGACCAGCTCGTGGCCGCCGCGCAGCAGCGCAGCGAGCTGCACGGCCTCGTCGCGGATCTCGCGCTCGATCCCCCCTCGTCCTCCTCCGACTGGGCCGGGCCGCCGCACCTCGACGAGGACTACCTGGTGCTCAGCACGGTGCACTCGGCCAAGGGCCTCGAATGGGAGGCGGTCCACGTCATCGCCGCCTACGACGGCAACTTCCCGGCCGACATGAGCGCGGGCAGCGCCGAAGGCATCGCCGAGGAGCGGCGGCTGTTCTACGTCGCCCTGACTCGCGCCCGGCGGCGGTTGCACGTGCACGCGCCGGTCCGCTACCACCACCGCCCGCACGGACGCGATGACGCGCACGGCTACGGGCGCCTGTCACGCTTTCTCACCGACGAGGTTCAAGGCCTGTTCAGCGTGAGCCGATCCGCGCCGGAGCCGGCGTCGGGGATCGCCGCGAGCGCTCGGGGCCGGATCGAGGTGTCGGTCGACGCGCTCCTGCGCTGAGCCCCCCGTCGGGCGCTCAGCGGTTGCGCTTGCGCTGCTGGCGGGCCGCCTTGGCCCGCGCTCGGTCGCGCTGGCGCTGTTCGAGCGAGCGCCGAGGGCTCGGCCCCCCGAGCGCCCCCTCGCGGCTGGGAGAGTGAGAGCGCGCATCGCGCACGATGAACCAGGCGATGGCGGCGATCAGCACGAGCGCCACGGCGATCACGAAGATGGCCAGCGAAGTCGAGGCGCCACTGCCCGCGGCCGAGCTTGACGAGTTGGCGGTCACGATCGACGTGGAGCTCGTGGCGGTGGTGCTCGGAGCCAGCGGGGCGATCGGATTACCGAGCTGCGCCAGCGCGGCCGGCGCGGTCGGTCCGAGCGCGACCAGCAGCACGGCGAGCGCGGTCAGCCCGAGCCGCCGCCAGCGTGCATGGGCCGGCGGCGGGGAGCACCGGTTCTGTCGAGCGTCGATCACAGCGGGCGCGAGCATAGCGGCTGTGCCGGGGCCGACACCCTAGAATGCGGCGGGCATGCCTCCCAAGCAACGCCAGATCAAGATGGAGCAGCGCGGCGCGCTGGCGGCCATCCAGGCCCTCGAGCAGCGCTCCGACGAGGAGCTTCTGGCCGAGACGAAGTACAAGTCGGCGGCGCTGGCCATCCTCGGCGCCCGCGCGGCGGAGAAGTTCGACGCCGACAAGGCGCGCGGCTACTTTCAGCGCGCCATCGCCGCGGCCCGCCCGCAGGAGCGCATGCAGCTGCGGCGGATGGCCGACGCGTCGCTGGCGCTGGCCGAGCGCCGGCCCAGCGAGCTGCGGGAAGCGGTCGAGCGCCTCGGGCAGACGCCGCCCACCGGGCGTCAGATGTTCGCGCTGCGCGCCATGGGTCTGCTCGTCCCGCCGAAGAACGCCGGGCTGGTCGCCCGCATCCGCGGCATCCTGCTGATCATCGCGCTCATCATCGTGGTGATCGCCATCGGTGCCGGCATCGTCGAGCTCATCTCGCTGCCGTTCAACGGTGGCTTCGGCGCCCCGGCCGCCGTGTTGCTCGGCTTCTTCCTGGTGCTGGTCGTGCTCGGGGTGATCGCCGCGATCGGACGCCGCCGGCAGGGCAAGGCCAAGGCGGCCGCCGAGAGCGCCGCGCCGGCTGCCAGCTCGCGGCGCGATCGACGCGCCTGACCGCGCCGCCCCGGGTCAGCTCGACGCCAGGGTGGCCGACTTGATGACCACCGGAACGACCGGCGCGCCGGTCGCCGTCGAGGCGACCGGCACCTGGGAGATCGCGTTGACCGCGGTCAGGCCGCTGGTCACCTGGCCGACCAGCGCGTACTGCGGCGGCAGGGCGGCACCCTGCGCGCCGGTGACGATGAAGAACTGGCTGCCGGCGGTGCCGTTGGGCTCGGTCGCCGTCTTCGCCATCGCCACGGTGCCGACGTGGTACTTCAGCGTGGACGGCGGGGCCTCGACCACCTCGTAGCCTGCCCCGCCGTTGCCGGTGCCGGTCGGATCGCCCCCCTGGATGACGAAGCCGGGGACGATGCGATGGAACGTGAGGTTGTCGTAGAAGCCGCGCTTGACCAGGTAGGCAAACGAGGCGGCGATCTTCGGCGCCTGGTGTACGGCGAGCGTGATGACGAACGTCCCGCAGTTGGTAGCCATCGTGACCCGGTAGGTGTGGGCCGGGTCAAGCCGCGACGTCGGCGCCGACAGGTCCCCGTTGGGCTCGGGCTTGGGAGCGCTCACCGGCGTGCAGCCCTTCGGGTACTGCGACGTGCTCGAGGTGCTGGTCGTCGACCCGTTGGCCAGACTCGCCTCGGAGGCCGGCACGGTCGTGGCGCCCACGTTGATCGCCGAGCCGCTGCTCGACGAGGACGAGCTCGATCCGCAGCCGGCGACCGCGAGGGCGAGCGCGGCCGCGAGGATGGCGGCGGCGGAGGAACGACGGCGATGGGTCGCACGGGCAGTCGGCACGGTGGGCAAGAATAATGGTTCGCGCTGTGGCACTGACTCCCCTGCTTGCAGGCTATGACCACGTTCTCCTGGATCTCGACGGCTGTGTGTGGGTCGGCGGCGAGCCGACGCCGGGCGCGCCCGAGGCGATCGCCGCGCTGCGGGCCGAGGGCAAACGCATCGCCTTCGTGACCAACGATGCCCGGCACGGCCTCGAGGACTTCGTGCGTCTGCTCTGGGCGAGCGGGATCCAGGCCTCGGTCGAGGAGATCGTCAGCGTCGGCGCGGCGATGCAGCATCTGCTGGCCGAGCGCCACGAGGGCGCGCGAGCGGTGGTCATCGGATCGGTCGCCATGCACCGGCACGTGATCGACGCCGGCCTGCGCATCGTCAACCGGACCGAGCAGGCGGCGGCGGCCGAGGTGGTCGTGGTGGCGGTGCACGACCGCTTCGACTACGACGAGCTGCGTGAGGCGACGCGCGCCACCCTCAACGGCGCCACCCTGATCGGAGCCGCGCGCGACGCCAACTATCCCCAGCCCGACGGGTTGTGGCCCGGTGGCGGTGCTCTCCTGGCCGCCGTGGAGGTGGCCAGCGGCGTGAGCGCTCATGTGGTCGTGGGTAAGCCGGAGCCGCAGCTGTTCCTCACCGCGCTGGACCGTCTCGGTCCGGGCCGGGCGTTGATGGTCGGCGACCGCTTGGAGATCGACGTGGCCGGAGCGCAGGCCGTCGGGATCGACGCTGCGCTGGTGCTCAGCGGAGCCACCGACGGCACCGATGCCCAGGGCTGGTCCGGTCCGCCTCCGACCGCGGTGGCCGGGACGCTCGCGCAGCTCGTGCTGGGCTGAACGCCCACGCCAATACGCTTGGGTGATGTCGCAGCGCGCTTGTGTGGTCGTCAACCCATCCGCCGGGGGCGGACGGGCGGCCCGCGTCCTTCCGGCCGTCCGCGCCAAGCTGTCCGACGGCGGACTGGAGGTTCGCGACGCGCCGACGCACGACCTGGATGACGCGCGCGGCCTGGCCGTGGCCGCGGCCGACCGGGGCGAGACCGTCGTCGCCCTCGGCGGTGACGGTCTCATCGGCGCGGTCGCCGACGCCCTGCGAGCTCGCCCCGAGGCGATCATGGGGGTCCTGCCCGGCGGGCGTGGCAACGACCTCGTGCGCGCGCTGGGGATCCCGTCAGACCCGGTGGCGGCCTGCGCGGCCATCACCGGCGGCGCGGTCCGGGCGCTGGACCTCGGCGAGGTACATGGACGAGCGTTCGTGAGCATCGCCAGCGCGGGCTTCGACAGCGACGCCAACCGCATCGCCAATGCCGCGCCCCGAGCGCTCGGCCGGTTCGTCTACGCGTACGGCCTGGTGGGCGCGCTGGCGCGCTGGAAGCCGGTGCGCATGACGATCGAGCTCGACCCGCCGTCCCCGCCGCGCGAATATCTGGCCTACACCGTCGCGGCGGCGAACTCCGGCGTCTACGGGGGTGGAATGCGGCTGGCCCCCGACGCGTCGATGAGCGACGGACTGCTCGACGTCGTGGTCATCGAGGCCATACCGCGCCTACGTTTCCTGGCCCTGGCGCCGCAGGTGTTCAGTGGCGCGCACGTCCGGTTGTCGGTGGTGCACGTGATGCGAGCTGCCGAGGTCCGCATCAGCGCCGAGCGACCCTTCGCGGTCTACGCCGACGGCGACCCGATCGCCGCCCTGCCGGCCCTGGTGCGCGCCCTTCCGGGCGCGATCCGGGTGTTCGTACCGGCCGCCGAGGCGCACCGGGAGTCCGGGGACCGGATCGCCGCCGCGACGGAGAGCGAGCGGTGATGCCCGAGGCGCTCAACGACGGCAAGATCGCGCTGGCCCGGGCGGTCGGCGCGCTGTCGCGGCGCGGCGGTCGCGGTGGCACAAGCCTCCCCGGCAAGGTGCTCATGCGCCTCGACGCCGACGCCGTCACCCGCCTGTCGGCCCGCCTGACCCGCGGCACCGTGCTCGTGTCAGCCACGAACGGCAAGACGACCACGGCGACCATGACCGCGTCGATCCTGCGGGAGGCCGGTATCCCCCTTGTACACAACCGCGCCGGGGCCAACATGGGAGGCGGCATCGCCTCGACCCTGCTCGACGCCGCCCGCGCCGGCGGGCGCATCGACGGGGAGCTCGGGCTGTTCGAGGTGGACGAGTTCTGGCTCGAGCAGATGGTCGGCCAGCTGCGCCCGCGCCAGCTGCTGCTCGGCAACCTGTTCCGCGACCAGCTCGACCGCTACGGCGAGCTGGAGACGATCGCCGATCGGTGGGCGTCGCTGTTGCGCTCCCCCGCCGGCCTCGACGTCGGCCTGGTGGCCAACGCCGACGACCCGGTCATCGCCGATCTCGGCCGCGACCGCCCGGGAGTCCTGTACTTCGGCCTGCAGGATGAGCGCCTGGCGCTGCCGGCCCTCGCCCACGCCGCCGACGCCAAGCACTGCCGGCGCTGCGGGGCGCCCTACCGCTTCGACGTCATCTATCTGGGGCATCTCGGCCACTATCACTGCCCGCAGTGCGGGGCCACGCGGCCGGTCCCGGTGGTGGCCGCCCACGATGTCGTGCTCGAGGGGACGCGGGCGGCTCGGTTTCAGCTGCGCACCCCGGGCGGAACTGCCACGGTCCAGCTCGGCCTGCCGGGTCTGTACAACGTCTACAACGCCGTGGCCGCGGCGGCCCTGGCCACGGCACTCGACATCCCGCTGGCCACCATCGTGTCCGGGCTGCAGGCCACCCAGGCCGCGTTCGGACGCGCCGAGACCCTCGTCGTCGCGGGTCGGCCGGTGCGCATCCTGCTCGTCAAGAACCCCGCGGGCGCCAACGAGGTGCTGCGGACCCTGACCCTGGAGCACGGCGAGCTGGACGTGCTCGCCGTGCTCAACGACAACGTGGCCGATGGCCGCGACGTCTCCTGGGTGTGGGACGCCGACTTCGAGGCCCTGGCCCCGCGGATCCGGCGCGTCACCTGCTCCGGCACCCGCGCGGCCGAGCTGGCCTTGCGCCTGAAGTACGCGGGTGTCCCGAGCCCGAGGATCGCCGTGCGGGATGACCTCGGTACCGCGCTGGATGCCGCGGTCGCCGATCGGCCCTCGTCGGATAGCCCGCTCTACGCCTTGCCCACCTACACCGCGATGCTCGCGCTGCGCGAGCTGCTGGCCGGGCGCGGCGTCGTGCGCAGCTCCTGGGCGTGACCACGATGGCGCCGGCAGCCACCCGGCCTACGGACGGCCCGCACGGCCTCGACCCGGCCATCGTCTGGCATGACCTCGAGTGCGGCGGCTATCGCGCCGACCTGCCGCTGTGGCGAGAGCTCGCCGCCGCCACCACCGGACCGGTGCTCGACATCGGCGCCGGCACCGGGCGGGTGGCCATCGACCTGGCCCGTCACGGCACGTCGGTCATCGCCCTCGATCGCGACCCGGTGCTGCTCGGCGAGTGCGCGCGACGCGCGCGCGGGCTGCCGGTGCGCACGGTGCTCGGCGACGCCCGGGAGCTCGAGCTGAAGACGCCGGCGCTCGGGCTGTGCCTGGTGCCGATGCAGACGGTGCAGCTGCTCCACCCGGCCGGCCGGGTGGCTCTGCTGCACGCCGCCCGCGCCCACACCCGACCGGGTGGCCTGCTCGCCTGCGCGCTGGTCGGTGAGCTGCAGCTGTTCGACGAATCGCTGCACGTTTTGCCCACGCCCGACAAGATCCAGCTCGGCGACGTGACGTACTCCAGTCAACCGACCGCCGTCCGCGAACTCGACGCCCACTTCGTGCTCGAGCGACGACGGGAGATCTGCCGCGGCGGGCATCGCACCGTCCAGCAGGACGTCATCCGGCTGGACCGGGTGACCCCGGACGCATTCGAGCTGGAGGCGCAAGCGGTCGGCTGGCAGCCCGAGCGCCCGCGCCAGATCCCGGACACGGTGGACCACGTCGGCTCCACGGTGGTGATGCTCCGTGGCTAGCCCGGCCCTGCGGATCTGCGCGCTGTACCCGGACCTCATGAGCATCTACGCCGATCGCGGCAACCTGCTCATGCTCGAGCGGCGCTGCGAGTGGCGCGGCCTGGACTGCGTGATCACGCCCACCGGCCTGGGCGAGACCGTCGATCCCGATGCCCACGACCTGTTCTACCTCGGTGGTGGTCAGGACCGCGATCAACGGCTGTGCGCGGAGGACATGCTCCGTCACAAGCGCGACGCCCTCCACGCGGCGGCCGACCGCGGCGCGGTCATCTTCGGGGTGTGCGGCGGCTACCAACTGCTCGGCGAGAGCTATGACCTCGGCGACGAGCGCATCCCCGGCATCGGCCTGCTCGGCCTGCGCACGGTGCGGGCCGAGGGCCCGCGGCTGATCGGCAACGTGGCGATCGAGGTCGAGCTCGATGACGGGACTCCCCCCCGCGTGCTCGCCGGGTTCGAGAACCACGGTGGGCGCACCGTGCTCGAGGGTGGCGAGGCGGCGCTCGGCCGCGTGCTGCGGGGCCACGGCAACGACGGGCAGAGCGGGCTGGAGGGCGTGCGCCGAGGCCGGGTGATCGGCACCTACCTGCACGGTCCGCTGCTGCCCAAGAACGCCTGGTTCGCCGACTGGCTCATCCGGGCCGCGCTCGGGTTCGACGAGCTCGCCCCGCTGGACGATCGCTTCGAGGACGCGGCGCACCTCAGCGCTCGCCGCGCCGCCGGGGTGTGACCGCTGGAACCAATCGCCGGTCCGATCGGCGCCGTAGGATGCCGCCCATGGAACTGAGTGAATATCAGCGGCTGTCGCGGCGGACTGCGGCCTATCCCCGCCAGGCCTGGTTGACCTATCCAGCCCTCGGGCTGGCCGGCGAGGCCGGCGAGGTGGCCGAGCACGTCAAGAAGTCGATCCGCGACGACGACGGGGCGGTGCTACCGCAGCGGCGAGCGGCGATGGCCAAGGAGCTTGGGGACGTGCTGTGGTATCTGGCCCAGCTGGCCACGGAGCTCGACCTCGACCTCGACGAGATCGCGCAGACCAATCTCGACAAGCTGCTGTCGCGCCAGCAGCGCGGGGTGCTCGCCGGCAGCGGCGACGATCGCTAGACCGCCACGGTTCAGCGCTTGACCTTGACCTTGATCGTCCACTTCGGGTGGACGATCGTGCTGCGGCCCTTCTTCTTGGGCACGAAGCCCAGCCGCAGCTTAACCGCCAGCTTGTGATCGCGTGAGAGCGCCCGCACGCCGGCGGCGGTCACCCGCACGGTGAAGCTCTTAGTCGAGGCCTTCGTGAACTTCACGAACCGGGTCCGCAGGTCCGGTCCGCCCGCGCTCACCCGCCCGGCGGCCGCGACCCGCACCTTCAGGTGGAGCAGTCCCTTGGCGTAGCTGTGGCTGACCAGCGAGACCACCGGCTTGGCCTTGGGCTTGGCGCAGCCGGTGACCGTCACGGACACCGTGGGGCTCTTCTTCGCCCCGTTCTGGCCGGCCAGCTGGGTGGGCATCTTCAGCGGACCCGGGCACAGCGAGGGGGCGCTGGCCGTGAGCGCCGAGTGCGGGCCCTCGGTCAGGTTGAGCGTGAACGTCGAGATCGGTACGTCGGGGATCGACGCGAACGTCGAGGTGGTTCCCTGCGCGCCGATGCCGACGGTGCCGATCAGATCGACGGTCACGCCCGAGCCCGCGAGGACGACGTCCAGGTCCGGCAGACCGATACTGGCCGAAGACACGAGGTACACCACGCCCTGCAGTGGGGTGGTCAGCACTGGCGTCACCGCGGTGCTCGACCCGACGACGGAGTCGGCCGGGCAGCTCGCCGGATTGGCGGCGAACTTGGCCGCCGGGCAGGCGAGCTGGACCGTGGCCAGCCGCGCCGAGAGCTGCTTGGGCAGGGTGACGCCGACCGAGTGCAGGTTCGATCCACCCGCCGGCTGCTTGACCGTCACGTTGAGGCTGGCGCCATTGGTGGCCGAGGTCTTGCCGTTGGTGGAGGCGGTGATGGCCGGGGCGAAGGCGAGATTCCCGCAGCCGGTGGCGGCAAACCCGATCGACAGCGGCGCCGCGGCCGACACCGCAGTCCCGAAGCCGGCATACGCGCCCGCCGCCCCGCCGATCGAGCCGCCGAACGCGCTGGCGGCGCAGCTGGTGGGGTTGAACAGGAAGCCGGAGCGATTGATCGCGATGCTGACGTTCTTCAGGCGCAGCGGGATGCCGCCCACCACCTGGGGCAACGTACTGGCGATCGAGATCTGCGCGTTCAGCGGGTTCACCGAGATCGCCGCGCGTACTACGACGGTGCCGAGGTTGTACGGCCCGGCCACCGCGGCGACCGGAATCGACAGCCCGAACGGCGCCCCGTTGTACGGGCCGGTGAGATAGACCGGGGCCGAAAGGGTCAGCGCCTGCGAGCCGGCGCCGGCGCTGATGGTGGTCGAGCCCACCGCGCTGGTCGCGGGACAGGTGCCCTGCGTGGCCGCCGGCTCGCCGCACAGCGGCACCGAGGCAAGCAGGCCGAGCAGCCCTGGCGGGAGCGTCGCGCTGATCGAGGACAGGTACTGCTGCCCATCTCCACGGGCGAAGTCCAAAGTCAGCGCCGTCTTGGCGCCGGCGGCCAGGGAGCCGTACTGCGCGCTCACGGTGGGCGAGAACGGCGGAGTGGCGCCGCAGGGCGTCCCCTGACCGTCGGCGGCGACGGTGGCGGTGCCGCCGCCGGTGCCGGCGGCGGCGCCCGAATAGGGAACCAGGGAGACAGCGTCGGCCGTCGTGCCGCAAGCGAGGGGGCTGGCGATGACCGCGCCGGGGCCGCCGTTGAACTGCAGGGTGAGGTTGTTGAACGGGACCTGCGGGTTGCCGGTAAAGGTGGTGGTCAGCTGGCCGGTGGTCGGGTCCGGGCTGATCGTGCCTTCCAGGCGGGCGGCCACGCCGGGGCTCTCGGCATCGACGAACAGCCGGTACATGGAGCCGGGCGGTGACTGCGGCGCCCCGAGATACACGTTGCCGGTCAGCGGAGTCGACAGCACGGGCGAGGTGATCGAGACGGTGCCCACCGGGGTGACGCCCGGGCAGGCCGGCGCGGTGGTCCCGACGCCGAAGGCGGCGTCGCTACAGGTCTGCAGGCCGGCGCCCCCCGCCGCGGCGGGGTTGATGGTGAATCCGGGCGGCAACGTCGCCGTCACCGTGTTGACCAGCGGTGTGCCGAGACCGCCGTCGACCTGGCCGCTGTCATAGGCGTTCTGCTGGGGCACCGTGAGGCTGACGTTGAGCCCGGCAGGCGTGTCGCGTGCGAAGGTGGTCCCGGTGGTCGGGGTGACCGACAGCGATGGCGCGGCCGGGAACGTGAGCGCGCCGCAGCCGGAGGCGCCGACGGGCGTCTTGTACTGCGCGCTCTGATACTGCCCCGGGGCCTCATAGGAGTCGAAGCTGAGGTACGTGGTCACCTGGCCGACGCAGGTCGATGGGTTGGTCAGGAAGGCGGTGCCGCCGCTTGCGGCGCCGCCGTCCTGCTCGGTGGGGTTGCCGAAGAACACCAGGGTGGACTTGACCAGCTGGATGCCCACGCTCAACGGCGGCGTGATGACCGCGCTCGTCGGCAGGTTGGAGATGGTGAAGTACGCGCCGTAATTTCCTGGCTGGCCGTTGCTCGGCACGTAGCGATCGCCGCCGATGACGTCCACCCGCGAGCCGGAGACCGAGAAGGCGAAGTCCGAGACCTGGGCGGCCGAGGCCGGAACCATGTTGTAGATCGGTACCGCGGCACCGAGGTTGAGTGCGCCGGGCGTGCAGAAATTCGACGGCGAGCCGTAGCAGGCATCAGTCGCCAAGCTCGGGACGTAGGCGACCACCGACTCGGTGCCCACCTGGGTGTCGGCGGGGCAGCTGCCGAAGTCGGCCTG
>Ga0302325_10011038_pt1 | contig 19489 bp, 19 predicted proteins | sample Palsa_T0_2_FD_201948 | JGI IMG/M metagenome (GOLD analysis project Ga0302325, IMG submission 201948) | Peat permafrost microbial communities from Stordalen Mire near Abisko, Sweden - Palsa_T0_2 | ecosystem: Environmental > Terrestrial > Soil > Palsa > Peat permafrost | place: Sweden: Abisko...
AACCCGAATTGCCCCATCGTACCCACACCCGCGAATCTTGTTGCCATAGCTTAGACTCGCACAAATTCGCGGAGGTCGCTATTTTTCGAGGTGCCCTTATGTCTGCGGCGCCGTCGTGGCACCGTCACCAAGCGGGCGCTGCATCAGCACGGTGTCGATCCAGCGGCCGAACTTGTGGCCGACCGCTTCGAGCGTTCCGACCATCCGGAATCCTGCGGCCCGATGCAGCGCGATCGATCCGGCTTGCGCGGAATCCCCGATCACCGCGACCATCTGCCGGTAGCCGCGCGTCTCGGATTCCGTCACCAGGCGATCGAGCAAGGCGCGGCCGATGCCGCGACGCTGGAATTCCGGGTCGATGTAGATGCTGTCCTCGAGCGTGTTCCGATAGGCGACGCGGGTGCGGTAAAGCCCCGCATAGGCGTAGCCGGTGACCGCTGCGTCGGTGGTGGCGACGAGGCAGGGAAATCCGGCCGCGGCGAGGGCGCGAAAGCGCTCGCCCATCTCCGCTTCGCCGGGCGGTTCGATCTCGAACGAGGCGGTGCCGAAGCGCACCGCGTGGGCGTAAATCGACGTGATGGCGGGAATGTCGGCGGCCGTGGCCGCCCGGATCTGTATCGACATGGTCCGCGCATAACCCGCCCGGCCGCGGACGCCAAATCAAAAAGAAGGCGCGTCGGCAAAAAAAAGCGCCCCGGTCTCCCGGGGCGCGCACCGATCGGTTCGAGATGCTGGGGCGTCAGCGGCGGTCGCCGAACAGCCGCAGCAGCATCAGGAACATGTTGATGAAGTCGAGATAGAGCGACAGCGCCCCCATTACGACTTTGCGGCCGGCGATGGTGCCGTCATCCTGGGGATCGAACATCTCCTTGATCTTTTGGGTGTCCCAGGCGGTCAAGCCCGCGAAGATCAGCACGCCGATCACCGACAGCGCCCAATCGAGGCCGCTCGACTTGAGGAAGATGTTCACGAGGCTCGCGATGATGAGCCCGAACAGGCCCATGATCAGGAACGAGCCCATGGCATTGAGGCTGCGCTGGGTCGTGTACCCGTAGAGGCTCAGCGCGCCGAAAGCGGCGGCCGAAATGAAGAACACCCGGGTGATCGAGGTCTGCGTGTAGGCCACGAAGATGGTCGCGAGCGATACCCCGAGCAGCCCCGCATAGACAAAGAACAACAGCCGCGCCGTCGACGCCTGCATATGCGAGATGCGGAAGCTCAGGAAGAACACCAAGCCGAGCGGAGCGAGCACCAGCACCCACATCAGCGGGCTGTTGAACAGCGCCTGGCCGAACGATGTCAGGCCGACGATGGTGCCGCCGGAGATACGGATCGCGTCGCCGCCCGCCATCTGGTAGGCCAGCCAGGCGGTAACGCCCGTCAGGGCGACGCCACTCGCCATGTAGTTGTAGACGCTGATCATATGGGCGCGCAGACCCATATCATAGGCGACCGCACGATCGGTCCCTACGCCGCGCATGCTGGCATAGTTCCGGTCGAAATCCGACATTGGATGATCCTTTCGTTCGCCCGAGTTAGCCTGGGGCGCCAGGGGGCAACGGCCGACCGCCGCATCACCCGGATGGGCTGAATTTAATGCTTGTCCGGGCACTCGGGAAGATGGTTGCAAGGAATTAAGTTACTGCGAAGTAGCGTCGTTTGGCCGCCTGCCACCCTTAAAAGCAGGTAAAAAATGCATAGCCGGGAGCAAAACCGCCCGGCCTCTTCGCTTTGCCCGTTTCGGGCTGCTTGCGGGGCGAGGTCGACCGAGCCGACGGATCCGGCCCTTGGCCGGTCCCCGGCATGTGCCGGACGCGGGACGGGGCTGCGCAGGGCATTGTCACAAGTTTTTCTTAAGGCGCCGCGCGTAATGGTTGGGCGAGTACGCAGGCGTGGTGAATGAGATGTTTGAACTGGTCTGGCCGTTGTTGGCCAAAATCGCCGAAACTCTTTTGGTCGTGCTCCCGAGCGCGATCGGCTTTGCTATCGCTTTCGCCGTGCTCAGCCTGTTTTCGAGCCAGACCTGCAATCCCGGGCGGACCTGGTGGCGCAATCCCGGGCTCGCCACCGACATCTGCTATATTTTGATCATTCCCTTCGCGGCGCCCTATCTGCGCATGAGCCTGATGATCGGCGGCGCGGCGCTGCTGTCGGGGGTGATGACGACCGAAGCGATCGCTGATTATTTCGAGCATGGCCGCGGGCCGCTGGCCATGCTGCCGTTCTGGGTCCAACTCCCGGTCTATGTCGTGGCGTCGGATTTCCTGCTGTATTGGAGCCACCGCCTGTTCCACGGCGCCAGTCTGTGGCGCTTCCATGCCATCCATCATTCGGCGGAAGAGGTGGATTGGACCACGGCGTACCGGTTCCACCCGGTCAATCTGTGGCTCGGCTCGTTCCTCGTCACCGCCGTCATGCTGTTTCTCGGCCTGTCGCCGACGGTGCTGCTGTTCCTGGTCGCCTTCGACACCACGACCGCGGCCTTCGTCCACGCCAACCTGAACTGGACGCTCGGGCCGCTGAAATATGTGCTGGCCACGCCGGTGTTCCACCGCTGGCATCACACTCCGCTCGACCAGGGCGGCAACTCCAATTTCGGCTCGCTGTTTTCGCTGTGGGACGTGTTGTTCGGCACGTTCCATATGCCGGAGCACGCGCTCCCGGCCCATTACGGCATCGACGATCCGCAGTTCCCGCCCGGCTTCCTCGGCCAGACCGCCTATCCGTTCCGCGATCTGATCGAGACCAGCGCGCAGAGGCGCGTCAAGTCCCAGCCGCCAGCGCTTTGATCTGCCGGATGGCGGCGAATATCTTGATGTTGAGGAGCGCCCGGCCGCGTTCGGCCGTCGCCTTCATCGGATTGCCGGAGACGCCGGTCGGCTCCATCGTAAAGGGGGCGTCGGCGTAGCGCTGGACATCGACGCCGTCGGGATGAACCGCCATCAGTTCCGAGGTGTCGGAGATGCCCGCATGCTGGCCGATCGACTCGGCCGTCTCGCCCTGGTTCTTGAGATACTCGGTCTGGGCCGCGTCGGCGTAATAGTCGGACACGTCGATCACTTTGACGCCCTGCTGGGCCCATTCCCGCGTCAGGCGCTCGGCCACCTCGGCCTGGGATTTCAGGCTGCCGGCATGGTCGGCGATCAAACAGATGGTCTTGAAGCCGCCAGCCTTGAGACTGCGGGCGATGCCCTCGAGCGTCTTCGCATAGACATCTTCAGGCACGCCGATCGTGCCGGGGAAGCGCAGGTGCCCGGTCGGCGGGTCGTAATCGCCCTCGGGCACATAGGAAATGACCGGCGCCACCAGCGTCCGCCCCAACTCCTTGGCGATCTTTGCGGCCGCCCAGCCGACAATGTAGTCGTGCTTGCCGAGCACCATGTGCGGGCCATTCTGCTCGATGCCGCCGCTCGGCACGATCACCGTGGTATAGCCGCCCGCGAGCGCACTGCGGACTTCGACCCACGTCATGTCGGCGATTTGCACGGTATTCGGCAGCGGCGCGGTCAGGGGCTGTTGCACCAGAAAAAATGCCAATGCCGTTCCCGCCACGACGGACAGCGCCAGCTTCGCGGCCGCATAGCGCCGGGTGGGCTTGGGGGTCTCCTGCATCTGGTGCTGGAGCGGGTCCACGTTGAATGTCGCTGTCGCCGGGGTTGTGGCGGCTCCCAATCGAGCGGCCACGCGTTTCGGCCGCGATTGTAGCGGAGCTGTGTTGCAACAATCTTAACCAGCATCGGTTGCGTTCGATTCTGGCTTCAACCCATCTGGATGCGGCATGGCGATGACATTGTAGCCGGAATCGACAAAGTGGATTTCGCCGGTGACGCCGGCCGAAAGATCGGACAGGAGGTAGACCCCGGCGCCGCCGAGTTCCTCCAGCGTAACCCCGCGGTGCAGCGGCGAATGGCGCTGCTGGAACGCGAACATGAAGCGCGCGTCGGAAATCCCGGCACCGGCGAGGGTGCGGATCGGTCCCGCCGAAATGGCGTTGACGCGAATGCGGCTGGCGCCGAAATCGACCGCGAGATAGCGCACCGACGCCTCCAGCGCTGCCTTGGCCACACCCATGGCGTTGTAGTTCGGCATCGCCCGCAACCCGCCATTGTAGGTGAGCGTCACCATGGCGCCGCCGTCGGGCATCAACGCGGCGGCGCGGCGCGCCGCTTCGGTGAAGGAGAAGCACGAGATCACCATGGTGCGGATGAAGTTCGCCCGCGTGGTGTCGGCATAACGGCCCTTGAGCTCGTTTTTGTCGGAGTAGGCGATAGCGTGGACGAGAAAGTCGATGCTGCCCCAGGTCTCGCGCACGTGCTCGAAAACGGCGTCCGTCGAGGCAGGGTCCTCGACGTCGCAGGGCAGCACGAGCTCTGAGCCCACCGACTGCGCCAGCGGTTTGACGCGCCTGCCGAGCGCTTCGCCCTGATAGGTGAAGGCGAGGCTCGCGCCCTGTGCCGCGAGCGCTCGCGCAATGCCCCAGGCGATCGAGTGATCGTTCGCAACCCCCATCACGAGGCCGCGTTTGCCCTTCATCAGCATGTGGAACGCCCCTGCCGCTTGGTTCGTCCGGAGGGCCGAAAAGAAGGCCCCGAACTCCCGATATCACGCATCCAGCCGCTTGAGCACGATCGACGCGTTGGTGCCGCCGAAGCCGAACGAGTTCGACAGCACGCAGGACAGCGCCACATTGTCGCGCCGCTCCCGCACGATCGGCATGTCCGCGAACGCCGGATCGAGGGTTTCGATGTTGGCGCTCTCGCAGATGAAGCCGTTGTTCATCATCAGCAGCGAATAGATCGCCTCCTGCGCGCCGGCGGCGCCCAGCGAATGGCCGGTCAGCGATTTGGTCGCCGAGATCGGCGGGCACTTTGCCCCGAACACCTCGCGCAGCGCCTCGATCTCCTTGAGATCGCCGATCGGCGTCGCGGTGGCGTGGGGATTGACGTAGTCGACCGGCGCCTTCACCGTCGACAGCGCCATCCGCATGCAGCGCACCGCGCCCTCGCCCGACGGCGCCACCATGTCGTAGCCGTCCGAAGTCGCGCCGTAGCCGGCGACCTCGGCGTAGATGCGCGCGCCGCGGGCGCGGGCATGCTCGAGCTCCTCGAGCACCAGCACGCCGGCGCCGCCGGCGATGACGAAACCGTCGCGGCCGGCGTCATAGGCGCGCGAGGCCTTGTGCGGCGTGTCGTTGTATTTCGACGACATGGCGCCCATGGCGTCGAACAGCACCGACAGGGTCCAGTCGAGCTCCTCGCAGCCGCCGGCGAAAATAATGTCCTGCTTGCCGAGCTGGATGATCTCGGCGGCGTTGCCGATGCAGTGGTTGGAGGTCGCGCAGGCCGACGAGATCGAATAATTGACGCCCTTGATCTTGAACCAGGTGGCGAGCGTCGCCGAGGCCGACGACGACATCGCCTTCGGCACCGCGAAGGGGCCGACGCGCTTGGGTCCTTTGGAGCGGGTGGTGTCGGCGGCTTCCACTATGGCGCGGGTGGAAGGCCCGCCCGAGCCCATGATGATCCCGGTGCGCTCGTTGGAGATCTCGTAGGCCTCGAGACCGGAATCCCGCAGCGCCTGCTCCATGGCGACGTGGTTCCACGCCGTGCCGCCGCCGAGGAAGCGCATGGCACGCCGGTCCACCGATTCCTGCGGGTCGAGCGTGGGCGCGCCGTGGACCCGGCAGCGGAACCCGAGCTCGGCATAGGTGTCGGCCCGCGAGATGCCGGATCTGGCCTCCCGCAAGCTCGCCAGAACTTCCTGCGTGTTGTTGCCGATGGAGGACACGATGCCCATCCCGGTGACGACGACCCGCCTCATGACTTGCCTTCCCGCCCCGACGCTTCCGATCAGGACGCCGGCTGCAGCGCCGCGACGTCGCGGAACAGGCCGACCTTGAGATCGAACGCGCGGTAGATAATCGATCCGTCCGCCGACAGCCAGCCGTCGGCTATGCCTAGGACCAGCTTCGAGCGCATGACGCGCTTGATGTCGATGCCATAGACTACTTTCTTGACGGAGGGCTGAATTTGGCCGGAAAACTTGACCTCGCCGAGGCCCAGCGCACGGCCCTTGCCCTCGCCGCCGGACCAGCCGAGGAAGAACCCGACCAGCTGCCACAAGGCGTCGAGGCCGAGGCAGCCCGGCATCACCGGGTCACCCTTGAAATGACAGGAGAAAAACCACAGGTCGGGCTTCATTTCGAGCTCGGCGCGGGCAAGGCCCTTGCCGTGTCCGCCGCCCGCGTTGGAAATCTCGCTGATCCGCTCGAACATCAGCATCGGCGGCAGCGGCAATTGCGGGCCGCCGGGAAACAATTCGCCGCGCCCGCAGGCGAGAAGGTCGTCGTATTCGAAGCTCGAACGCCGGTTTTGCATGTCGTCACGGTCCTCAATGCGCAGTGGGGGCCGCTGACCAACGTTCAGCGCTGCATGGTGTGGAGTCATATGGGGCCTCTCCCTAACATACGCCATTGGACGGGCAAAGCGGACGCACGGCCCCCTGGAATCCGTCCAATGAATTGTCATTTCGGACGGCGTCCGGCCACTGCGACATTGTGATCGACGTGCTTGCAACATGTGGCATCGAGCGATATGATTGCAAATGAAACGATCTCGAACTTCGATGTGAGTTGAAGATTAGCGTCATGGAGTCACGCCCCCCCATTTCCGTCAGCCAGGTGTCTTCGGACGCGCTGCCCGGCGAATCGATTCCGGACGGGCGCAACGGCTGCCCATGGCACGACGTGCTCGCGCTGCTGCGCGAGGTCAAGCTGCGCCCGACCCGGCAGCGCATGGCCCTCGGCTGGCTCCTGTTCGCCAAGGGCGACCGCCATCTCACCGCGGAAATGCTTTACGAGGAGGCGAACCGGGCGAAGATCGCGGTGTCGCTCGCCACCGTCTACAACACCTTGCACCAGTTCACCGACGCCGGGCTGCTGCGCGAAGTCGCAGTCAACGGTTCCAAGACCTATTTCGACACCAACGTCTCCGACCACCACCATTTCTTCATCGAAAGCGAGCACAATCTCGTCGACATCCCCCATGCGGATTCGATCGTGGGCGAGTTGCCCGCGGTGCCGGAAGGCTACGAGATCAGCCGCGTCGACGTGGTCGTTCGCCTCAAGCCGAAAAAGCGCTGAGCCGATCGGCGAAGGCGTAATCCGGATGGAGTGGTGCACTCGATCCGGGCTGGCGGTTTCACGCCCGAACTACTCCGGCAGGCCCGGCACCCAGCGCCCGGTGCGCGGCTCGAGCCCGCACACCTGCGCTTCGATGTGGTTGCGGCGTGCCCAGACGCGGACCGCGGCGGGGTAGCCGGGGCTGGCGGGCTCGTCGAGCGCCCAGCCGTCGGGAAACCAGCTCGAAAAGCCGTTGACGGTGGGTATCCCGCGGATCTGCGCGAACAGCATGGCATCGTCCTGGTGCTGCGGGCCGCTGCGCTCCGGCGGCCCGGCACCGGGGACGACATAGAAGGCGCGGCAGTTCGGCGGCGGCGCCGGCACCGCGTCGATCCAGGCGAGCGCCGCACGCCGCGACATGGTGGCAGGCCATACCAGGTTGATCTGCTCGACGATCAGGAAGCCGCAGAGGACGAGGGCCGCGGTCCGGTGGCGCGCGAGCCCTGCCAGCGCGCGCGCGACGATGAGGCAGACGAACAGATTCGCCACCAGTTGAGAACGATAGGTGTAGCGGATCGCCTTGGCGCCGGGGACGATGCCCCAGATCGCCCGCCACGGGCGCACGCCGAAATAGTTCATCTGGAGCAGCCAGAACCCGACCACCGCGAGCCCCATGAGAAGGAAGGTTCGATCGGGAATACTCCCTCCCCCTCCTTGAGGGGGAGGGTCGGGGAGGGGGCCTGCTGACCTGCCAGGAGCGCCGAGAATGCGGCCCGCCATCCCCTCCCCGACCCTCCCCTTTTCAAGGGGAGGGAGTGGAGTCAGCCGCGCCGCGGCCATCACCAGCGCCACCGCGAAGACCGCGAGCACCCCGGGGGTGAAGGCAAGCTCCACCTCCCAGACCGGCCGATCCGGCCGCTCGGCGATGCCAAGCCGTTCGAACAGTGCGCCCCAGACGCCGTTTGCCCCGGTGACGTCGAAGACGTCGCGCCACAGCGGCATGTTGGATGCCACCTCCGCGAAATCGCGGCTGCGGCCGGAGAGGAACACCGGCACGTAGAGGATCACAAACGGCACGATGCCCACGGCAAAGCCCGCGGCCGCGCCGAGCACCACCGCCCGTTTCGCGACCAACTCGCGCAGCAGTGCCGCGGTCGCCTGCCGCCCGAATACCGCGGGATAGAGCAGCGCCATCAGGACGAGATAGCAGGCGAAGAACCACGCGGTCTGATACGCCGTGAGGAACAGCAGGGCATAGAGTACCCCCGCCACGGCCGCGAGAACCGCGCCGCGCCGCGCGGCGTTCCAGGCGGACAGCACGAGGTCACACAGAATGGGCAGCAGCATCGCGCAATAGGCCTGCACGTGAATGAGCTTGACCGCGTCGATATTGGCAAATGCGAACAGGAATGCGCCCATGGAAGCACAGGCCGACGGCACCCCGAAGCGGTGGATGGCGAGCCGGCGGAAGCCGAAGAACCCCGCCGCCGCGAGGCCGGCCATCACCACCATGAACGCGCTGAAGGCATCGAGACCGAGCCGGCGCAAGCCGGCATCGGCCACGCCGAGCAGGAAGAAGGCGTCGGTGTAGCCGAGCGTGCCGCGCTCGGGAAAGAAGATGATGGGGTCGGTCCAGCGCACCTCACCGGCGAACACATGGCGCCAGTGCTCGATGACGGCGAGGGCGAGGTAGCCGTCCTCCTCGTCGCCGAAGGCGCGGTCGAAGCCGGTGAACAGCCAGCCGCGGAACACCAGCGCAAAGCCGAGTGCGAACAGGGCGAACGCGATCAGGCGATGCCGGTCGTCGGGGCGCGCCGCCATCACGCCCCCCCGCACGCTCAGGAGGCCGGGCGGTTGCGCCGCATAGTCAGGAGCAGGTTGCTCGGCCAGCCCGCGAGAAACACCGAATTTACCTCGGATTCGAAGCCTGCGATGCCGGCGGCGGCGTGGCCCAGTTCGCGCCCGGTCATCAGGTTGAGATTGGCCTCTTCGGCGAAGAAGCCGCGGCCGGTACTGCGCATGAGGCGGCGGAACAGCGGCTTGGGCAGCCAGTGCACCACCGGAAGCACGGTATGGAATTCGACCGGAAACCAGCGGTTCGGTGTGGTGACGAAGACGGCGCGCCGCGCCACCCGGCCGCATTCGCGCAGGAAGCCGCGTTGGCGCTCGAACGAGCCGACATGCTCGATGACGGCGGCGGCGTGCACGACATCGAAGGCGCCGTCGCCGAACGGCAGGCGCAGCCCGTCCGCCTGCACGAAGCGCATGCCCGGATACAGCGCCGGCAGGAACGAGGCGTCGTCGATCCCCACCGCGGTCACCATGTGCTTGTGCGGATACCATGCCTCCAGGTAGTTCGAGGCTTCATAGCTGGTGTCGGAGGTCGCCCCCACGTCGAGCACGGCGTCGGTGGCGGCGGCGCCGGTGGCGGCGAGGAAGCGTGCGTACATCTTGCGGCGCTGATGGGCGGCGACCTTCACCGGCAGGCTGTCCGCCGCGGCGACATTGTACTGGGCATTGGGCTGAATGCTTGTCATGATCGCCGGCTTGCTTATCATGAAGCCGGCGCAACCGCGATTGCCGCCGGTATCTCTTCTTCAGTTCGTCGTGGCGAACGCTCCGGATCGCGAATTCCGATGTCCCAGGCATTGCAACCAGACATCCTTCAACTGGCCGGGCGTGAGCCGGCAGAGGATGGTCGCAGCGTCGAACTGACCATCCTGATGCCGTGCCTCAACGAAGCCGAGACCATCGCCGCCTGCATCGGCAAGGCGAGCGAGTATCTCGCCCGGTCCGGCGTCGCCGGCGAGATCCTGATCGCGGACAACGGCTCGAGCGACGGCTCGGTGGAATATGCGCTCGCCCGCGGCGCCCGCGTCATCGCCGTGACCGAGCGCGGCTACGGCGCGGCACTGCGTGCCGGCATCGCCGCGGCGCGGGGCCGTTTCGTCGTGATGGGCGACGCCGACGACAGCTACGATTTCTCCCGCCTCGATCCGTTCCTGGCGAAGCTGCAGGACGGCTGTGACCTCGTCATCGGCAACCGCTTCGCCGGCGGCATCGCGCCCGGCGCCATGCCGTTCCTGCACCGCTATCTCGGCAATCCCGTGCTCAGCCTGATCGGACGGATATTCTTCCATTCCGGCATCCGCGACTTCCATTGCGGGCTGCGCGGCGTGCGCCGCGACGCCATCCTCGCCCTCGACCTGCGGACCTCGGGCATGGAATTCGCGAGCGAGATGGTGGTGCGCGCCGCGCTCGCCCGGCTCGTCATCGGCGAGGTGCCGACCACGCTCGCGGTCGACGGGCGGTCGCGCCCGCCGCATCTGCGCACCTGGTCCGACGGCTGGCGGCACCTGCGGTTCCTGCTGATGTTCAGCCCGCGCTGGCTGTTCCTCTATCCCGGCGCGATGCTGGTCGGGCTCGGGCTCGTCGCAACGCTTGCTCTGCTGCCGGGGCCGCTGGTGCTGGGCCCGCAATTCGGGCTCGACTACCATACCTTCCTGGTCGCCACCATCGCGATCCTGGTCGGGGTCCAGGTGGTCGGATTCGGCGTCATCGCCCGCCATTTCGCCACGGCGAACGGCCTGTTGCCGCGGTCGCGGATGCTCGATGCGCTGATGCCGATGGTCTCGATGGAGCGTGGTCTGATGGTCGCGCTGACGGTGGTCTGCGGCGGCATCGGCGGCGTCGCATGGTCGCTGTGGCAGTGGGCGGCGGTCGATTTCGGTCCGCTGACCTCGCCCGCAGTGATGCGCGTGCTCACTTTGTCGCTGGTGCTCATCGCCACCGGCGTGCAACTCGCCTTCACCTTCTTCCTGCTGGGCATCATCGACCTTCCGCTGCGCGGCAAAGGCGGGCGCGGCTGAAGCACGGGCGTGGGCTTTAGACTAGTCCCAGAAGCCGGGCCGCGTCTCTTCGAGCCGGCCGCCGAGGCGGACCGCGGCGACCCGGCTGGCGAGGCCGGTCGCGTCCTCGGTCTCCAGCGCGAGCCCGCACAGCGTCGCCGGCCCCAATGCCGGCTCGAACTTGCCGCCGGGGATGCGGCGCAGGAACCGCGCCAAGGGTTCCTCCTTGGCCATGCCGATGCAGGAATCGTAATCGCCGGTCATGCCGACATCGGTCATGAAGGCGGTGCCGCCGCGCAGCACCTGATGGTCGGCGGTCGGGACGTGGGTATGGGTACCGACCACGAGGCTGACCTTACCGTCCAGGAAGAACCCCATCGCCTGCTTTTCGCTGGAGGCTTCCGCATGCATGTCGAGGATGATGGCGTCGGCGGCGGTCTTGAGCGGACACGCCGCGACCTCGCGCTCCAGCGCCGCGAAGGGATCGTCGAGGGGGTCCATGAAGATGCGGCCGAGCGCATTGACGACGAGCACGCGCGCGCCGTTGCGGGCGTCGAGCAATGCCGCGCCGCGCCCCGGCGTGCCCTTGGGATAGTTGACCGGACGGATCAGCCGTGGCGCCCGCTCGATGAAGACGAGGGCTTCCTTCTGGTCCCAGGAATGGTTGCCGAGGGTGATGGCATCGGCGCCGGCACCGGTCAGGTCGTGGTAGATCGCCTCGGTGATGCCGAAGCCGCCGGCGGCGTTTTCGCCGTTGACGACGACGAAATCGAGCTTCCAGTCGCGGATCAGTCCGGGCAGGCGTTCCACCACGATGGCGCGGCCGCTGCGCCCCACTATGTCGCCGATGAACAGGATCCGCACGCGCTCACGCCCCCAGGTCGATGGTCTCGCGCTCCGTTAGCACGAAGTCGAGGCGGGCGTCGCGGGGGGTGGCAGGGACGAGGTCGATCTCCTGGGCGGCGAAGGCGATGCCGATGGCGGTCACCGGCTTCATGGCGCGCAGCCTGGCGAGCGTCATGTCGTAATAGCCGGCGCCGTAGCCGATCCGGTGGCCGCGGCGATCGAAGGCGAGCAGGGGAACGATCAGGATGTCGGGAAACACCTCCGGCGCCGCCGGCGTCGGTTGGCGGATGCCCCACACCCCGGAATCGAGTGGGGCGCCGAATGCCCATGCCCGCATGACCAGCGGCTTGCCGCGGCCGATCACCACCGGCAGGGCCAGGTCGGCGCCCGCATCGGCACAGCGGCGCAGCAGCGGCATCGGACTGATCTCGCTCTTGAGCGGCGAATAGCCGGAGACGACCATGCCGGCCGCGGCCGTCACCGGCAGGCCGCGGGCGGCTATCGCCTGGGCCGCCGCGATCCGATCGGTCGCCGGCAACGCCTCGCGCCGCGCCATCGCCATGCGGCGAAGCTCGGACTTGAGGTCTTTGGCGTGGTCCAGGTCTGACATGAACTCAAAGCGCGGAGCCGCAAAAGCCGTCGGAGCTGCGATCCCGGGTTCCCTACGTTAGTAGGTGGGCGCCATGTGCCCGGACCCACGAGCCCGGACAGGGACAGCTCCCTTCAGGATCGATAAGGCCCCGGGGAATTGGCTCCTGACGCACTCAGCAGCCCCGCCACGGGAATGTAATGCCCCGCGAGCCGATTTACCACCAGCGAGATTGGTGGTGGTGGTGGTGGTGGTGGTGGTGGTGGTGGTGGTGGTGGTGGTGGTGGTGGTGGTGGTGGTGGTGGCGGCGGTGGCGGCGGCGGTCGCTGAGCGACCCCGATGCGGGGAGATGTCCGATCCGCGTCACGCGACGACGCGCAGTCGTCCCTCCAACAGCATGTTCTCGACTTCCGCGGCGGGCCGCGGCGGGCTGAAAAGATAGCCTTGCACCTCGGTGCAACCTTCCGAGCGCAGTAACGCGAGTTGCTCATTCGTCTCGACCCCCTCGGCGGTGGTCGAGATACCCAGGCTCTTCCCGAGGCCGGCTACGGCGCGCACGATAGCCATCGAGTCGCCGCGCGATGCGAGTTCCTGCACGAAGGACCGGTCGATCTTGATCTTGTCGAACGGGAAGCTGCGCAGGTAGCTCAACGACGAATAGCCGGTGCCGAAGTCGTCCATCGCGATTCGTATGCCGAGGCCGCGAAGCTTGTGCAGGGTTACGAGGGTCGCCTCGCTATCCTGCAGGAGAACCGACTCCGTGATCTCGAGCTCCAACCGATGGGCGTCCAAGCCCGACGCCGACAGGGCCTCGATCACGGAAGGCACGAGGTCGCGGTTCTTGAACTGCGCCGGCGACAGGTTGACCGCGACACTGACTTCCTGCGACCAGCCGGCAGCGTCGGTGCAGGCCCTCCGCAGCACCCAGTTGCCGATCCGAACGATCAGACCTGTCTCTTCCGCGAGCGCCATGAAGTCCATCGGCGGAATCATTCCGCGAAGCGGATGGTTCCAGCGCAGCAGTGCCTCGAAACAGATGATCCGATCGGCCTTGAGATCGCGGATCGGTTGGTAGTAGACCTCGAATTCATCTCGCAGCAGCGCGGCGCGAAGATCGAGCTCCAACAGCCTTCGCGCCTGGGCGCGGGCGTCCATCCCCGCCTCGAAGAAACGATAAGTGCCGCGGCCATCCATTTTGGCGCGGTAAAGCGCCATGTCCGCATTCTTCAGCAATTGATCGGGATCGCTTCCATCGTCGGGGGCAAGGGAAATCCCGATGCTCGCTCCGATGATGACCTGGTGCCCCTGGATATCGTAGGGAGCGCCGACGACTTCGACGAGGCGGCTCGCCAGTGACGAAGTGTCCGATGCCTGCAGTTCGCCGCCCACTTGCACAATCGCAAACTCGTCACCGCCCAGTCTGCACACCGTGTCGCTGTTGCGAACGCACTCGCTCAGGCGGCGGGCCACTTCTTTCAGCAGATCATCGCCGATCGGATGACCGAGGGAGTCATTGACGTTTTTGAAATTGTCGAGATCGAGGCAGAATACGGCGACCTGCTCGTTGCGCGTCACCCGGCAGAGGGCGTACTCCAGCTGTTCCCGGAACAATGTGCGGTTCGGCAGATTGGTCAATGCGTCATGGCGCGCCATGTGCACGATTTGCGCCTGAGCTTCCCGCCATTTGGTAATGTCCTCGACGGTCGCGACCCAACCGCCTCCTTGCATCGGCTGCTCGATCACGCGGAGCGCACGCCCGGCCGCTGTCTCTATGATTCTGTTGTTGGATCTGCCTTCGCTGATCTCCGCGATCACGCGCGCGCAAAACTCCTCGGGGTCGCCGGCAAATTCTCCTGACGCCTTCCGGTATTTAATTACATCGAGAAGGAATCGGCCCCGGAGCGATGCGGCGGGCATACCGATTATCTTGGAGTAGCGCTCGTTGAACAGCATGATGCGGCCGTCAGCCTCGAACATGCAAAGTCCCTGCGACATGTTCTCGAGGGCGGTATCGAGCAGAACTTTCTGCCACCGCAGCTTGTCTTTCGAATGGCGATCGCTCAATGCCGCAACGAGACACATGCCGAGAATGATTGCCGCCACTCCGGCGATGACAAGGGAAAGAGAGTCGGGTGACAAGGAAATCCCGTCGATCACGCGGGTCGGATCGGGAATGAACGACACGGCGCCCATGGCGGTGAAGTGCATGGATAGGACGGCAAGTGTAAACAGACCGGCTGCGATGAACATGTTGCCCCAGTCATCGCGCCTGGCAGCAACAAACAGCGCGAGGGCCGCGAGCACGACGCCAAAGGCGATCGAGGCGGCCACGAGGTCCGGCGACCAGGTAATACGGCCGGGGAGCTGCAGCGCCAGCATTCCGGTGTAATGCATCGCCGCAACGCCGCAGCCGACGACTGCGCCGCCTAGGGCTGCAGTCCAAGCCCCGAAATTGCGCAGGGCTATGCTCAGGCCTGCGCCTGTAATGAACGCGGCGATGAGCAAGGACAGGATCGTCAGGCCGAGATTATAGCCTGCGCCGACTCCGGGATCATAGGCGAGGATCGCGATGAAATGTGTCGCCCAGATGCCGAAGCCTGCCGCGGCAGCATCCAGGCTCAGCCAGACCAGCCGCGCGCGGCCCGGTGTCGCCTGGGCGCGGTGGAAGAGATTGATGGCGGCAGTGCTCGCGAGGAAGCAGACGATGCCTGCGAGCACCACGAGACGCCAGTCGTGCTGGACGGTCAGGCAGGTGAAGACCTGGAACATTACGGACCACTCGCTCGCATGGTCCGGATTTGGTAAGCCGCATGTATATTTGTTGGGTTAAGCGGCTCATAATCTTCGACTCGTGGCTCACATATTCCTTCCAAGATCATTCAAATTCGATCGTGGGGATTTTGTAATCGGAAAAACCGTTTTGGCTGCATCGCGCCGTTGGCTGCGATGAGCCGATGTTGCGGCAATCCGAGATCAAGGGTCCGGACGCCGACGACCCGCCGCGGATGCGTATCGCCCCGTCATCCGCCGAGTCCCGCCTGCGCGCACAGCGCGTCGAACAGGCCGGGTTTCACGAACAGGAAATCGGCCTGCAGCACGCCGCCGGCCGGCGAGCGGTGCAGCTCGCAGATGTCGACGCAGCGGAAGCCGTGGCGGGCGATCGCCGGCAGGGTTTCGGCGATCAGCGGGGCGTCCTTGTTGTAGCTCGCCAAGGAGAGCTCCACGACCAGCGCCTGGCAATGGGCGAGCGCCGCCTTTGCGCCGGCGATGACGTCGAGCTCGGCGCCCTGGACGTCGATCTTGATCAGCTCGGCGGGCGCGAGTCCCTGCGCCGCCGCCAGCGTGTCGAGCCGCGCGGTCGCCACCTTGCGCACGACGAGATTGCCGGCGTCGTAATGGGCTGAGTTCTCGCGGTAGAGCGAGGTGCCGGTGGCGTCGCCCTGGCGCGGCAGGAACAAGGCCTTCTCGCCGTCTTCGGCGGCGAGCGCCACGGCGAAATGGCGCCGGCCGGCGGCCTGCAGATAGGCCGCATTGTCGGCATTGGCCTCGAACAGGATGAACGCCGCCGCCGGAAACACCTGGGAGGCGAGCCGGGTCCAGCCGCCGCGATAGGCGCCGATGTCGTAGACGGTCGTGGGCGCAAAGCCCTGTGCCTGGAGGCGCAGCAGCGCATTGCGGTGGGAGAGCTTGGCCGCCTTGCGCTTCACCCAGGGCAGCCGCGACAACATCTGCGCGATGAGATCTTGCGCGAAGAAGTCCGCCATCGCCGCCGTCAGCCCAACGCGACGCGGTGAGTGTCGACGGTCTCGCCGAGCAGCCGCGCCAACTTCTCGATGCGCTCCGCCGCGGCGTTGATGGAGGCGGCGACGTCGGCTTGCGCGGCGCCAGCCTGATCGGCCGCGGCAATGCGTTCCTGCTGCATGCTCAAGAGCTCCTCCTCGACCCGGCGCATGCGCTGGCGCGCTTCCGACAATTCGTCGGCGAGGATCAGCGCGGCCATGACCGTGAGCCGCATGTCGCCGATCTCGCCGAAGGTCGTGCGTAGATGGGCGATGCGCTGGTCGAGTTCGTGGGAGAGCCGCGCGAGATGATGTTCCTGGCCGTCGTCGCATGCCATGCGATACTGGCGGCCACTGATGGTTACGCTGACATGAGCCATGACCAGGTCTCGTTACGCCGTACACTGTCAACACGACTTTCAACGCCGGCCGCAATCAGCGCTGATTGGCCTCGATGATGCCGCGGATCACGCCCATCGCCTCGTCGAGGCGCCGCGCCGCCTCCCGGTTGGTCGTCTCCAGCGCCCGCGAATGGGCCTGCACATTGTCCAATTCGGCCGCCAGCCGCGACCGGTCCATGCTGAAGTCGTAGACCTCTTCCGACAGCATGCCGCGCCGGCGGTCGGCCTCCAGCCGTAGCTCCATGACCGCGTCGAGCGCATCCAGTGCATCGCTGAGGCGCCTGACCGCCTGGTCGACCGCGTGGGTGTCGCTCATCGCCTCCTCTGGGCCGGCCGACCAGTGGTTCCCAAAGTTTGGACAAGTCAGACCACCGACTTATCAAAGACGTGGGGCGACTTCGTCCAAACAGGTGGGAGCCGTCTGTTCGGGTCGCGCCACGTGCATCACCGCCACAATTTGTTCGCATCGCGGCCGCCGGGCCGATCGCAACTTTACGGGCATTGCCGCTTTGGCGTCAACGCGCCCGCGCCATTCGAGGTGTGGACAGCTCGCTTTAGCTTGCGTTGACTCGCGAGGCTCACATCCCTAATCAGTCCGCAGCGCCGGGCGGCGGAGTTTGCCGCGATCCCGGGCCATGCAGGGGGTGCCATTCTTGGTGATTTCGAGCCCTTCAACCGTGGCGGCTTCGGGCGCTGCCCATGGCCGCCTCGCGAACGCCATTCGCGCGCTGGCGATGGATGCGGTGGAGCGGGCGAATTCCGGCCATCCCGGGCTGCCCATGGGCGCCGCCGACGTCGCCACCGTGCTGTTCACGCGCTTCCTCAAATTCGACGCCGCCGATCCAAGCTGGCCCGACCGCGACCGTTTCGTGCTGTCCGCCGGCCACGGCTCGATGATGCTCTATGCGCTCCTCCATCTCCTCGGCTACGAGGCGATGACGATCGAAGAGATCAAGCGCTTCCGCCAGATGGGCGCGATCACCGCCGGCCACCCCGAACACGGCCATGTGCCGGGCGTCGAGACCACCACCGGCCCGCTTGGGCAGGGTCTCGCCAATGCGGTCGGCATGGCGATCGCCGAGCGCCATCTCGCGGCGGAATTCGGCGCCGACGTGGTCGACCACCGCACCTATGTCGTCGCGTCCGACGGCGACCTCATGGAGGGCATCAGCCAGGAGGCGATCGCGCTCGCGGGTCATCTCAGGCTGGCGCGGCTCACCGTGCTGTTCGACGACAACGGCATCTCCATCGACGGGCCGCTGGCGCTGGCGGATTCGGTCGACCAGGTGAAGCGCTTCGAGGCCTGCGGCTGGAATGCCTGCCGGGTCGACGGCCACGACCCCGAGGCGATCGCCGAAGCGATCGCCTCGGCGCAATCGTCCGACCGCCCCAGCCTGATCGCCTGCCGCACCGTGATAGGCTTCGGCGCCCCCACCAAGGCGGGCAGCGAAAAGGCCCACGGCTCCGCGCTCGGTGCCGACGAGATCAAAGGCGCCCGCGAGCGGCTCGGCTGGACCTCGCCGCCGTTCGAGGTGCCTGCGGACATCGGCGCCGCCTGGCGCGCCGCCGGGGCCCGTGCGCGCACCACGCGGCTCACCTGGGAGCAGCGGCTTGCAAGCCTTGCGCCCGACCGGCGCGGCGAATTCGAGCGCCGCCTCGCCGGCGACCTGCCGGACGATGCGCTCGCCGCCGCGGTGCGCGGCATCAAGGCAAAGCTCGCGGCGGCACCCAAGGAGATCGCGACCCGCGTCGCTTCGGAATCCGCCCTCGAAGCGCTCACCGCCGCGGTGCCGGAAATGGTCGGCGGATCGGCCGATCTCGCGGGATCCAACAACACGCGGCCCAAGGGCATGGCGGCCTTCACGGCGGCGAATCCGGCCGGCCGGTTCATCCATTACGGCGTCCGCGAGCACGCCATGGCGTCCGCCATGAACGGCATGGCGCTGCATGGCGGCATCATCCCCTATTCCGGCACCTTCCTGGTGTTCTCCGACTATGCGCGGCCGGCGATCAGGCTCGCCGCGCTGATGGGCCAGCGGGTCATCCATGTGCTCACCCATGACTCCATCGGTCTGGGCGAGGACGGTCCGACCCACCAGCCGGTCGAGCACCTCGCTGCACTGCGGGCGATCCCGAATCTCCTGGTGTTGCGGCCCTGCGATGCGGTCGAGACGGTGGAATGCTGGCAACTCGCCCTGCAGGCCCGGACCTCGCCCAGTGCGCTCGCGCTGACGCGGCAAAACCTGCCCCAGCTCCGCACCGGGCATACGGACGACAACCTCTGTGCCGGCGGCGCCTATGAGCTGTTGCCGGCGGAGGCCGGTGCCGCCCAGGTGTCGCTGTTCGCGTCCGGCTCCGAGGTCGCCATCGCCGTCGAGGCGCGCAAGCTGCTCGCCGCCCGCGGCGTTGCCGCAAGGGTGGTGTCGGTGCCGTGCTTCGAGCTGTTCCTCGCCGCGCCGGCCGCGCAGCGGCAGGCCGTGGCTGGGACGGCGCCGGTCAGGATCGGCATCGAGGCCGCGATCCGCCAGGGCTGGGACGCCATCATCGGCTCCGACGGGCTGTTCGTCGGCATGAGCGGATTCGGCGCCAGCGCCCCATATAAGGACCTATATCGCCACTTCGGAATTACCCCCGAGCACGTCGTCGACGCAGCGTTCACCAAACTGGCCACCGTTTGAATTCAGCACTGGAAACGCAAGGTTCTTATGCTATCAACGCCGCAAAATTGAGAACCCGGCCGTGCGTTGCTCTCGATCGATACGGCGGATCGATGCGACTGTCGGGCCGGCCACAAATCCGGCGGTAAACCGCCGAATGGAGGATGCAGGAGATGTCGGTGAGGGTCGCCATCAATGGGTTTGGCCGGATCGGCCGCAATGTCCTGCGCGCCATCATCGAGACCGGCC
>Ga0302325_10011043_pt1 | contig 19482 bp, 18 predicted proteins | sample Palsa_T0_2_FD_201948 | JGI IMG/M metagenome (GOLD analysis project Ga0302325, IMG submission 201948) | Peat permafrost microbial communities from Stordalen Mire near Abisko, Sweden - Palsa_T0_2 | ecosystem: Environmental > Terrestrial > Soil > Palsa > Peat permafrost | place: Sweden: Abisko...
GCCGCCTCCGAAAGACCTTCCACAGTTTGGACAGGAGGTACCCCCTCTGGCTTGGGGTGCCTCAAATGAGCGAGGCTTCGCCGCTGCCGGACTTCGACCCGCTGTGGCAAGTCCAGGCATTTGGGGGCGGGAGCGGGCTATTTGAGAAGTGGGAACGGTCGGATCTCTGTAGGGTTGTGGACTGCCGTCATGGAAGGTGAATGGGACAGACCCAAATTTGATCTGTTCGCCGTCATTCAATACCTGATCGCGGTTTATTCGTTGACCCCGTACAAATGTTCCATTGGAGCTGCCGTGGTCTCTGAGAACTGCCTCGTTCGACGCTACATAAATCGTCGCGTGATGACGCGACACGGAATTGTCGGAGACAACGATATTGTTGTCTGGTCCACGCCCGATCTTTACAGACCCCTGTGCCAGCGAGATTTGGCGGCCCGCGTTGTCGAACAAGATGGACATTTCAATGTTAGCCCCGAAGGATTGCGTTTGTGCGTGGTTAACAACTTGTTACTCTTATGGTAACAAATAGTCAAACCAACCGGCATCGACGTCGTCGATCCTTAAGCCTTGAAAAGAGGTGCGACTTTAGAGGGCCGCAGAGCGGCGCGACTGCGACGTTTCAGAGGGCGGCGAAATTTCTGTTCTCGTGCGGCCATGGGGTCGCACTGGCGATCGCGCCGAGCACTTCCTCGGGCTGCTCGACCAGCGACCACATCTTGCTATGACGCTCGTCCATGAATCGCCGCTCGATGCAGCTCTCCAGCAGCGATACGCACCGCGCATAGAAGCCGAGAGTGTTCACCAGCACGATTGGCCCGCCGAAAAGTCCAAGCCGCTTCCACGTGATCGCTTCGAACAGCTCCTCGAGCGTGCCGCATCCGCCCGGCAGCGCGATCACCGCATCGACCTCGTCGATCATCATCCGCTTGCGCTCGTGCAGGTCGTTCACCAGCACCAGCTCGCTCAACCCCCGATGACCCCATTCGAGGTCGTACATGAAACGCGGCAGCACTCCCACCACGCGGCCGCCTTCAGCCAGCGCCGCATCGGCCAGATGACCCATCGAGCCGACGCTGCCGCCGCCACACACCAGCGTCACCTTGTTGCGCGCCAGCTCGCGCCCGAGGCGCGCGGCGGCGTCATGATAGGCGGCGTCGCACTGAGTGCTCGACGCGCAATAGACACAAACCCGCTTGATACCCATCGCGCGATCGTATCCGACCGATTCGCGCCCATCCAGATGCCGCGACTAGTCTTTGCCCTCGCTGTTTTTCCAGGTCGGCATCATGGCGTTCGAGGGAACCGGCTCGCCCCTGGCTTTCTTCGCGGCTTCGATTCCCGCAATCGGCAGGCCGCTTGCGTCGAGCAGCCCAAGCTGCGCGAGTATCGACGCCTGATCCCAGTAAATGTGCTCGTTGTAGAGCTTGTCGCCGCGGAACTCGATCACGACGATGAGCGGCACCTCGACGTACTTTCCGGTCGGCGCTACGCCGGGAATCATGAAGTCGATTTCGCAATCATGCGTGAAGCAGAAGATCGCCTCGTCCACGACCCGGTCGGGACCGATGGTGCGCGAGACCGACACGACCCTGGTGTCCGCGGGCAGGCGCGAGATGAAGTGATTTTTGTAGAAGCGATGCAACTCCTTCGCGCCGTATCCACCCGTCAGAGTCGGCACGTGATTGACGTACGCGTCGGCCGTCATGGTCGCCACGGTCGCTTCAGGATCGCGATACTTGAATTCCTGGTCGGCATGATCGTCCCACAGCGCGCTCAGGTCGTAGCGCGGGCCGAGCGTGCGCCGAAACAGCCCGATCGATCGCGATCGCGCAAGCTGTGCCGCAAACGGATCGTACGCCTCGACCCGCCGGTCGTTGTTGAAGGCGTGACCCGCATCCGCATAGACGTAGAACTCCGCGTCGTCATGGGCGCTGAAGGCGGCGCGAATCTTCTCGCGCGTCTCGGGCGGCACGGCGGCGTCCTTGCCGCCGAAATGGAACATGATGGGGCATCGCACCGATTTCACTTCATCGAGATGACTATCCATGCGCACGCCGTAGTAGCTGACCGCAGCATCGAGGCCGAGGCGCGCCGCGGCCAGGAATGCGAGGCGTCCGCCGAGGCAATAGCCGACGGCGCCGACCTTGCCCTTGAATTCGGGCAGCGCCCTCATCGCCGCGATCGCGTCGCCGATGTCGCGCACGCCCTGATCGATGTCGAAGCGCCCGCCAAGTTCGCGCGCGGTCTTGATGTCCTCGGGTGTGAAGCCGAGATCGACGCCGGGTTTCAACCGCCAGAACAGGTCCGGCGCGAGCGCGACGTATCCTTCCTCGGCCCAGCGGTCGACGACCGACCGGATGTGTGCGCTGACGCCGAAGATCTCCTGCAACACCAGCATCCCCGGACCCGATCCCGACGGCGGCGTCGCGAGATAACCGCCAAACGTACCGCCGTCCTGCGCCTTGATAGTGATATTCCTGACGCTCATCTGATCGAACTCCTCCGCGACTGCGCTTCCATATAGCACCATCGCCCGGTCTGGCGGCACACGCCATCAATCAACTTGAAATGAGGTGCATTAGTGCAACCCGCCACTTTGCGCGCAGTGCTACAGGTTGACAGATTTTAAAAACAGTTAGATTTGACCCGATGGAAGTTAAAAACCCGGAATAATGCGCTCAATTGAAGGGAAAAATTCACCAAGGTTCCGGTCTCCAGGAGGTCGGCAGGGCTCGGTCCAGCTTTTGCGATAGTAGCTGTGTAAGGAGCGGCAGCGTGTTGGAGGCGGGGTAAACGCGCCGGAAAGGCTTATGCGAGTCAGTCGAAAATCGGTTCTCAGGTCGTCGCATGACATGATTCTGATTGTGGGAGCGGTGATCGCGATCGCGTGGATGATCGCTTCGATGCGTCATCATTGGAGGATGTCAGATGGCAGCCTCGGGATGGGAAGTACGGTGACGGTGGCGGCGATCCACGTCGCGCCAAACTGATCGTTCTTCTTTCGTACTGTTTGCGCGATGTGATCGGGAGGAGACGCATCGCGATATGCTGGGGGAGACAGGCCCGGAATTCCGGGCCTGTTTTCGTTTTTGGTTCGAAACTCTCGCCACACCTCGCCGCGCGCGGTCAGGTCTGCGGTACGTAACCGAATTTCCATCGTAGACGTACTGCAAGTGCATCATTAGAATGCGTGCGCAAATGACGGAAACACCTGGCGGAGGAAAGTGATCGACAGATCGTGGTGGACTTGGGTTCTGGGCGCGGCGGTGTTTGTCGCAGTGTTTTCAGGCGTCGATTCGAGAGGGAACGCGGCGCACGCGGACGGGCGATCGCCGGCTGCGCGCAAGCACGTCGCGGTGCGCGCGGTCGAGCCGGGATTCACCGGTACTTTCGAGTACCGCAACGATAATTTCCGCACCGGGCAAAACCTTAACGAGAGCGTGCTGACGCCGTCGAATGTCACCGCCTCGAAGTTCGGTTTGCAGTTCACCGACCCCATCGACGGCGAGGAGTACGCGCAGCCGCTGTACGTGCCGTCGGTATCGATCCCCGGTCAGGGAACTCACAATGTCGTTTACGTCGCGACGGAGAACGACAGCGTCTACGCGTTCGACGCCGACGCGGCGGGACCTGCCCTCTGGCATACCAGCTTTCTCTCCACCGGCGTTACCGCGATGCCGTCCAGTGATATCGGATGCGGTGACCTGACTCCGATCATCGGGATAACCGCCACTCCCGTTATCGACTCATCGACGGGGACGCTGTACGTCGTATCCAAGGTCAAGCTGGGCCCGGGCAGCTATCAACAACAGCTGCATGCGCTCGATATCACCACCGGGCTTGAGCGAGCGCACAGTCCCGTAACGATTACCGCGAGCGTGCCTGGGAACGCGTCAGACGCCGTCAATGGCGTCATTACCTTTAATCCGTTCAAGCAGCAGGACCGGCCCGCGCTGACGCTCGCCAACGGCATCGTTTACCTGAGCTTCGCGTCGCATTGCGACATCGGGCCATACCACGGATGGATTCTCGGCTATAACGAGACGACGTTGGCGCAGGAAATTGTCTACAACACGACGCCCAATGGTTCGGAAGGCGGCATCTGGGAATCGGGATGCGGTCCGGGAGTCGACACCAACGGCGATCTGTATGTGATCACGGGCAACGGAACTTTCGACACGAGCGTTACGCCGATAGCCGATTTCGGCGACAGCTTCCTCCGGCTAACGCCCGAAATCGCAACGATGTCGCTAATGCTCGACGACTATTTTACGCCGTCCGATGAGCTGTACCTCTCTCAAAACGATTACGACATGGGCGCCGGCGGCAGCCTTTTGCTACCCGATCAGCCCGGGCCAAATCCTCATCTGATGGTTGGCGCGGGCAAGCTGGGCAACATTTATCTCGTCAATCGAGACATCGGCAGCATGGGCGAGTTCAATGCCACCACCGATATGATGGTGCAGGAACTGGACAGTGCGGTCGGCGGGATGTTCAGCACGCCCGCCTACTGGCAGGGCAACGTGCCGGGCGTCGGCTTGCAGAACATGATCTACACGATCGGCAACAGCGACGTTCCCAAGATGTGGGTCATCTCAAATGGGATGATCCAGTCGCCGCCAGCCTCGAAGAATCCCAACGATGTGTTTAATTACCCGGGCCCGTCGCCGGTTATCTCCGCCAACGGCACGACCGACGGAATCCTGTGGGCGATCAACGCTCAGGCGTGGCGGCCGGCCCCGTCCGGTCCGGCGATTCTCTACGCTTTCGATGCAACCAATCTGACGACCGAGCTTTACAACAGCAGCCAGTTCAGCGCGGATAATCCTGGACCAGCGGTGAAGTTCTCCGTGCCGACGGTAGCTAACGGTTCGGTCTACATGGGAACCCAGACCCAACTCGCCGTATTCGGGCTGTTTCCCGACGGAATAAGGCCAACCGCGACCCCGACCGTGACCGCCACCCCGACCGTGAGCGCCACCCCAACCGTGACCGCGACTCCGACCGTGAGCGCTACCCCGACCGTGAGCGCTACTCCGACCGCGAGCGCAACTCCGACCGCTTCGCCTACGGCGACGGCCACTGCGACTGCGACCAGAACCGCGACGGCAACGTCCACACCAACCTCGACGCCGACGCCGGTAACCGCGAAACTCAAAGCCAAACCCAAGTCGATTTCGTTCTCAAACGAGGTCGTGGGTGCGCAAAGCAAGACCGCCAAAATTGAGCTTACCAACACCTCGGCCGGGACCAGCGTGACTTTGGGACAGATGACGGTGAGCGACGGATTTGTCATCGCCTCGAACGCCTGCCCGACGGTGATGCTGGCGGGATCGTCCTGTGCGATCGAGGTCGCATTCGCGCCTACCGTGAAAGGCAAGCAGGAGGGGAAACTGCAGGTGAACAGCAACGCCGAGTTGGCGATGATAGTCAAGCTGAAAGGCAAAGGCGTCGCGCCGAAGCTGACGATAGATCCGAAATCGCTTAACTTCGGAACCCAGTCGAGCGGATCCGTAAGTGCTGCAGAGAATATCAAGCTGACCGACGACAGTCCGGCGCCGATTTCGTTCAGCTCAGCTCCCGCAGCGACTCCGCCGTTCAACGTGACCGCCAACACCTGCGATACGCTGGCGGCCAACGGGGGAACCTGCACAATCTCGGTCGAGTTCGCGCCAAACAAAAGTGGCAAGTACAACGGTACCCTCGAACTCCAGGACAGCGCGGCTAAAAGCCCGCAACATCTGAAGCTCACCGGCAGCTCAAATTAAATATTTGGGGGACAGGATCGCGGGACGGGATACCCACCTTGCCGGGGGTTTCGCGATCTGAAACGCTAGCGAGTTGACGTGCGCCTGGTGCGCACAAGTGTCTGCAGATGCAAGCCGCTCATCCAAACCGCCTTACGCAAGCACGGAAGCCAGCGACGTGGATCCCGCGACCGCGGCGATACCTGGCGGCGCTGTTCGCGATGCTGATGTCGGCCACGATTTTCGAGGGCTACGACATCACCATCTTCCACCTCGCGACGCCCGAGATTGCGCGCACCTTTCACCTCGCCGATCCTGCGATCGGCCTGATGGCGACGGTCGTTCGCTTCGGCGGAATGCTGTCGTTCTTCGTGGTGATCCTGGCCGACCGCTACGGTCGAAAACCGATCATCTCCATAACCGTACTCTGTTACACAGTGCTCACGCTGTTCACTGCGATTTCGCGCGGGGTCGGATCGTTCACGCTGTTTCAAAGTGCGGCTCAGATATTCCTCGCGGCCGAGTTCGGGGTCGCGGTAACTATGATCAGCGAGGAGTTCCCCGACGCCCGGCGCGGGCGCGCAATTGCGGCGCTGCACATGGTCGCGTTCCTCGGCGTCACTGCGGCTGCGCTTACTTACGCGATCATGGCGGAGTCGCGATGGGGATGGCGGGGCATGTACCTGCTCGGAATCGCGCCGCTGGTGATGATCGCATTTTTGCGGCGCGGCCTGCGCGAGACTGCCCGCTTCGTCGCGCTGGAACGGGCGCGGACCGCGTCGGGCGAGCCGCGTCCGCCGTTCTGGGCATCGATTCGCAATTGCCTGGCGCCGCTGGCGGGTCCATATCGCTCACGCCTGCTGATCATGGCGGCGCTCTGGAACTCGATTGGGTTGATCGGCGGGCCGTTGGTTACCTTCTTCAGCCTCTACACCAAGCGCGATCATCATTGGAAATCCCATCAGGTCGCCGCGGCGATAATCCTCGCATACGCGATGGGTACCGTCGGCAGCATGCTGAGCGGTTTTCTGATGGACCGCTTCGGGCGCAGGTTTACCACCAGCTTCTTCTACCTGATGTCGGGGGCCGCGATGTATATGCTGTTCACCAGCGACAGCTATCTCGCAATTCTTGCCGCCGAAGTCACCACGATGTTTGCTTACCAGGCGGCGCGCACGGCGACCTCTGCGCTCTCGACCGAATTGTTTCCGACCGCGATTCGCGCGACCGGTTACAGCCTGTGCGTGCAGGTGATCGGTCAGATCTGCTGGATGTTGTCGCCGCTCGTTATCGGGATGCTGTCGGGGCCGCTTGGGGGCTTGGGCAAGGCAGCGTCGCTCTTTGCCATCGGCCCGCTGATAGGCGTCGTAATCGTAATCTGGTTAGTTCCCGAGACTCGCGGCAAGACGTTGGAAGAACTTTCGCCGAGCGCCGGCGAGACGCCTCCGGTTGCCACCGAATGAATTGCCGGCTTAAAGCGCGAGCCGCGCTCTGACCGCGCTCACGATGGCTTCTGGAGCACTCGCGGCATCGACGACGATAGCGTCTCGAGGCTCCTCCAGAGTGTCGATCTGGCTTTGAAGAAGATCGGGATTCATGAAATGACCGCTGCGATTGCGAAGCCGATCGGCGATTAAATCTTTCGATCCCTCTAAGTAAACGACTTTCACCGAGTTGGGATCCACGACCAGTTCGTCGCGATATGATTGCTTGAGCGCGGAGCATGCGACGACGCCATCTCTGCCTTCAGCCAGCGTCGACAGGATTAGCTTCCGAATCGCGCTCAGCCACGGCGCCCGATCGGAATCATCGAGCGGGATCCCGCGATGCATCTTGCGCTTGTTCGCCTCAGTATGAAGATCGTCGCCGTCGTGAAACTCCCAACCGAGCGACCGCGCGAGCGCGTGCCCAATCGTAGTCTTGCCGGCGCCCGTCACGCCCATGACGATTACAACCATGTCACTTCATCCTTACTATCGGACGTCGCAGAATGTCGCTAGATTTCGGCGTCGTGACGGGAGCGGCGAAGAATGGATGAAGCGGGCCTCGCGACACGCGGCGATCATGATGGGCGCGCCTTCGGCTCGCTGCTGCCGCTCTATGTCGTGATCTTTTTCGGCTTCGTCGGCTACAGCCTGATGATCACGATCTTTACCCCGATGTTTCTCAAGCCGGACAGCGTCATTCTCCCGGCGGATGTCACATCGTCGTATCGCACGATCGTCCTCGGAATAATCCTGGGACTATATCCCGCCGGCCAGTTTATCGGATCGCCGGTCCTCGGCGCGCTATCGGATCGCTATGGGCGCCGGCCCGTGCTGCTCATCTCGCTCACTATTACGACTGCATGCTATGCCGCGATCGCGCTTTCGCTGGAGGTCATGAGTCTCGCGACACTCGCGATGAGCCTATTCGTTGCGGGCCTGGCTGAAGCGAATATCGTGACCGCTCAGAGCGCAATTGCCGACGTGGTCGCAGCCGAAGATCGCAATCGATTCTTCGGCTACATCTACATGTGCGTCAGTCTCGCCTATATCGTCGGCCCGCTGGCGGGCGGCAAGCTGGCGGAACCTTCGATCGTAAGCTGGTTCAACGATGCGACGCCGTTCTGGGTCGTGTTTGGACTGCTGATCCTGACGACGCTCGGGACTCTCGTCAAATTCCGCGAGACGAACCCGCCGGAGAAGCGCCAGCAGATTAGCTACTTCGACGCGTTTACCAATCTGTCCAGCGTCTTCACCGATAAGCGGATTCGAGTCCTCTACCTAATCAACTTTCTACTGTATCTGGCTATTTTCGGTTTCTTCAGATGCTATCCGATGTATCTCGTTGATGAATTTCATCTCGGTGTATCGCGGGAATCTGAGTATATAGCCTGGGTCGGACTGCCTATTGTACTTGCTAATCTCTGGCTCACTGGCTATCTCGCCAAGCACTTCACCACGCGCTCGATCACGTTCTGGTCCGCACTCTTGACCGGAGTCTTCGTGATAATCGTGGTCGCTCCGCCAAATCGCGGCGCGCTCTGGGCTACGCTCTTCATGGCTTCGCTGGCTCTGGCGATTTGTCTGCCGGCGTGCGCGACGATGCTTTCGACCTCGATTGGTGAAGCCGACCAGGGACGCGTGATGGGTAACAACCAGGCCTTGCAGGTGGGCGCCGAATCGCTCTCGGGATTGCTCGGAGGACTGCTTGCCGCGATTATGGTGAAACTGTCGCTGGTCGTGCTTGGAATCGTCGCCATCGCAGCCGCCGGCTTGCTCCTTCTTATCTGACCAGCGCCCGCGAGCGGGTACAGCCCTTCCTTGACAGTTCGCAGGGTCCGTCTAACATACGAGTGTTGGCGAACCGAGCGGCTACTTCGGAGGTATCGTAATGGCAGGCGCAAATATTGGCGAAATCAACGAACCCAATCGTTGGCGGCTGGAGACCCCGGGGCATTCCGGATGGCAGCGAACCGCGCGGCCCGAGGACCCCGACAAGTACCTGATGGTCTCGGCGGACTGTCATTGCAACGAGCCGACGAATCTTTGGGTCGATCGGATCGATCGCAAGTATCGCGATCGGCTGCCGCGAGTCGAAGTGGATGAAAACGGCGTAAAATGGGCCATTTCAGAAGGTTGGGCGCGCTCGCGTCTGCTTGATAGCCATCTCGAAGGCGAGGATCATCTGCGCTCGAAGGCGGGCGCCGATCCTGAGCAGCGGTTGAAAGATCAAATTCGCGACGGCGTCGACGCGGAAGTTATCTTCCCCAACAAAGGCCTGACAATGTGGGCCACCACCGACGCTGACTTTGCGCACGCGCAATGCCGCGTCTACAACGACTGGGCGTGGGAGACGTTTGCGAAGTACAACGACCGGATGTCGCCGCTCGCCGCGATCGCGACCGCCGACCTCGAGGGATCGATCAAGGAAGTCGAGCGCGTCGCGAAGTTGGGATTTCGCGGGCTGACGCTGCCGTGCAAGCCGATCTTCGGTGCGCATGATGCGCGACATCCCAACTACAATCTACCGATTTTCGATCCGTTGTGGTCAGCGATCCAGGCGGCCGATCTACCGATCACCTTCCACGTGTCGACCGGTCGCGATCCTCGCGCAGCGCGCAAGGACGGGGGCGCGGTGATCAATTACGTTTCGCATTCGCTCGTGCCGACTATCGAGCCGGTCGCGAATCTGTGCGGCTCGGGCGTGCTCGAGCGTTTCCCGGGAATCAGGTTTGCCGCCATAGAGTCCGGCATCGGATGGGTCGCGTGGGCTCTGGGAGCGATGGACGAGGCCTATCACAAACATCACATGTGGGCTTTGCCGCGGCTCAAGATGCTCCCAAGTGAGTATTTCCGCGCGCATGGGTATGCGTCGTTCCAGGAGGATCCGGTCGGCCTCGATCTCGCGGTGAAATACAATCTGACTAACAACTTCCTGTGGGCGAATGACTATCCGCATCACGAGGGAAGCTGGCCTCATTCGGCCGAGGCGATCGAGCGCGAGATGGGCGCACTGCCCGAAGATGCGCGCGCGAAGATTCTAGGCTTGAATGCAGCGCGCCTGTTCAAGTTCGACGTGGACGCGCTGACGAATTCGCGGCGCGCTCGAGTCGCCGCGGCCAACTGAGCCGGCTGCTCGATGCCGCCGGAATTTTCGCATCACTACGCCAGCCTCGAAGGCGTGCGAATCCACTACGTGACGATGGGGGATGGTGCCCCGGTCGTGTTGCTCCATGGATGGCCGCAGACCTGGTACGAATGGCGCCGCGTGATGCCGCTGCTTGCCGACAAATTCGCGCTCGTCGCTCCGGACATGCGAGGCCTCGGCGACTCCACCCGTCCCGCCTCCGGCTACGACAAGAAGATGGTGGCGAACGACATCTGGCTGCTCATGCACAGCCATTTCGGGCACGCGCGTTTTGCCGTAGTGGGTCACGATTGGGGCGCCCCCGTTGCATTTCGGCTCGCTGCCGATCATCCCGCTGAAGTGACGCACCTCGCGTTGCTCGACGTGCCGGTGCCCGGCGATCAACCTGCGGGCAGCGCGATCGGCGGCGCGCCGCGATGGTGGCACATGCTCCATCAGGTGCTCGATTTGCCCGAGGCGCTCGTTTATGGCCGCGAACGGATCTATCTGGAATGGTTTTTCATGAACGGATGCGATCAGGCGGGTGCGATCGGCGACGACGACATCGTGGAGTACGTGCGCACTTACTCGCAGCCGGGTGCGATGCGCGCGGGCTTCAACTATTATCGCGCGCTGCCGCAGGACGTCGCCGACAATCGCGCCACCTTCGCTACAGGATTCAAACTGCCGATGCCGACCCTGGGACTCGGCGGCGGTGGCCCGCGCGGCCGCGGCGATCTGGTAGTCGAATCGCTTCGCCGCGTTGCGGTTCACGCATCCGGAGGTTCGGTCGCCGATTGCGGCCATTTCATTCCCGAGGAGAAGCCGGTCGAGCTCGCCAATCATCTGCGTGAGTTCCTGGCGAAGTAGTTTTCGCTTTAGTTCGAAGCCGCACTCTGGTACGCCTCGCACATAACGTATTCGCCCGAGGAGAAACGCCGTGGACTTTAGTATTCCTGCCGATGTAACCGCCTACCTGGCCGAGCTCGACGCGTTCATCGAAAGAGAGATCAAGCCGCTCGAACGCGAAAACGACAACATTCGGTTTTTCGATCATCGCCGCGAATGGGCGCGCACTGACTTCGAGCGCGACGGCCTGCCACGACATGAATGGGAAGCCCTGCTCGGCGAGATGCGCCGGCGCGCTGACAAGGCCGGGCATTATCGCTACGCGTTGCCGAAGGAATACGGCGGCAAGGATGGAACCAATCTCGCCATGGCGATCATCCGCGAGTACCTGGCGGCGAAGGGCCTCGGCCTGCACAACGATTTGCAAAACGAAAGTTCGATCGTCGGCAATCTGCCGACCGTGCTGATGTTTCGCGACTTCGGCAACGATCAGCAGCGAAAGGAATTCATCCCGAAACTTCTCGATGGCTCGATGCGCATCGCGTTCGGACTCACCGAACCCAATCACGGCTCCGACGCGACCTGGATGGAAACGCGCGGAGTGCGCGACGGCGACCACTGGAACATCACCGGCGCCAAGATGTGGAACACCGGCCTGCATGTTGCCACGCACGATTTCGTATTCGCGCGCACCAGCGGCAAGGACGGCAGCCCGCGCGGCATCACCTGCTTCATCGTTCCCACCAAGAGCGCGGGCTTCAAGATCGAAGAATATCTGTGGACTTTCAACATGCCGACCGATCACCCGCGCGTCTCGCTGACGGACGTCGCGGTGCCGGCCGACTCGATTCTCGGCGATCCGGAAAACGGGCTGGCGGTGGCGCAGCACTTCGTCCACGAGAATCGCATTCGGCAGGCCGCGAGCTCGCTCGGCGCCGCGCAATATTGCGTCAACGAGAGCGTGAAGTACGCCAAGCAGCGCAAGCCGTTCGGTAAACCGCTCTCGAGCAATCAAGCTATTCAATGGCCGCTGGTCGAGTTGCACACCGAAGCCGAGATGCTGCGCAATCTGATTCATAAGACTGCGTGGCAGATGGATCAGATGTCGAAGCCCGAAGTCGCGCTCAAACTTTCCGACAAGGTCGCGATGTGCAACTACCGGGCAAACCGCTTGGTCTGCGATGCCGCGGACCGTGCGATGCAAGTGCATGGTGCGATCGGCTACTCGCGGCATAAGCCGTTTGAGCACATTTTCCGGCATCATCGGCGCTATCGGATCACGGAAGGCTCCGAGGAAATCCAGATGCGGCGCGTTGCGCAGTACCTGTTCGGATTTTTCAAGGACCGCAAGCAGGCGGAAGAGTGAAGCGCACGCGCGCGAGAGAAAAATGAGTAATGAGGATTTCGGCGCAGGCCTGCAAGCCGCCATTGCGCGTCACATCGGCGCTCCGGGAACGATCCACGACCTGCAACGGCTGACTGGCGGCGCGAACAAAACAACCTGGTCGTTCGACGCCGACGTCGCCGGTGCGCGGGAGCAATTCATCCTGCAACTCGCGAGCGCTCGCGCCAACGATGAAAGTAATCCGCTGGCGGGAGTCTCTCCCCATCTGACTGCCGACGAGGACGCGCGCCTGATGATCGCTGCAGTGAAGGCTGGCGTTCCTGCCCCTCGTGTGCGCGCGATTCTGAAGGACGATGACGGGCTCGGCCCCGGCTACGTCACCGAAAGAATCGCGGGAGAGACGCTCGCGACGCGCATTCTACGCGAAGAACGTTTTGCCGGTGCGCGCGCGACGATGGCGAAGCAATGCGGCGCCATCCTGGCCGCGATCCACCGCATCCCGGTCGCCGAAGTTCCCTTCCTGATGAAGCTGACGCCGGCCGAGCACATCGGGGCGCAGCGCCGAATTATTGAGTTCTACGGATTTCATTCGCCGGCTCTCGAGCTCGGACTCAAATGGGCTGAGCAGCATGCGCCGAAAAACATCCGCCACACCGTCGTGCATGGCGACTTCCGCGCAGGCAACTTTATCGTGGGCGAGGAAGGAATCCGGCTCGTGCTCGATTGGGAAATAGGGCAGAGCGGCGATCCGATGCAGGACCTCGGTTGGGTCTGCGTCAAGACGTGGAGATTTGGCGGCAAGAAACCGGTCGGAGGCTTCGGTACGCGCGAGGACTTGTTCGAAGCCTACGAGAAGGCGAGTGGGCATTCGGTCGATCCGGCGCACGTACGCTTCTGGGAAGCATACGGCAGCGTGCGTTGGGGGATCGGATGCTTCAGCCTGGGCACTCGCGGAGTCGAGGAAATGAGTATTGAGCGCTGCGCGATCGGCCGCCGGGTCGAAGAGCCGCTGTGGGACTTTTTGAATCTGATAGAAGGCCGCGACTGACTAATCGCCGGCTTCACTACTGACTATTCGTAATTCGAGGACTGACTATGCCACAGAGTACTCCCAAGGCGGCCATTCTGCTCGAGGCCGCGGTCAAATATCTCGAATCCGAGCTGATGCCAACGCTCAAGGGCTATTACCAGTTCCAGACGCGCGTCACCGTAAACGTGCTCAACACCTTGCGGCGCGAGCTGGAACTCCGCAACGCGCAGGCCGAGGCCGAGCACTCGCGGCTGGTCGCGATGCTGGGTTATGACGGCGACGTCGAAACGCTCAGCGTCGATCTCGCCGATCGCATTCGCGCAGGCGCAATCGCGATCGACGATCCGGCGCTGCGTGCTCACGTCCGCCAGTCCCTCGCCGACGCTCTCGCAATAAATAATCCGAAATGGCTGACCCGCTGATCGCCGGCGACGCTGTCGCCTGGCCACGCGATTTTCGAATCTTTGCCGGTCTTTGCGTCTTATGGTCGGCAGTGCTGGCGGCTCGCTCAATATTTAACCTGACAGCGGCAGGCGTTCCTCTACAGGACGTAATCTTTGGCGTGAAATTCTACGGCGATGAGGCTCGCGTCACGATGGCTCTGCAAGCCATCATAATCGCCTCATTCGGACTGGGAATCCTGAGACGACAGCGCTGGGGCGTGATCCTCGCGCTGCTCTACATGGCGCAAGTCGTCGCCGGCCACGCGATCTTCATCCTGTCGAACCTGGGAGTGGAATCGCAGCGCATACACGTGAAAATCGCGTCAGCCGAAAGTCCCGTCGTGCTCTTGATAGCACTGTTCGTGCTGTACCGATCCATCCCGCGCCTGCGAGAAACGCCTCGCTGATGGCCGCTGCTACTCTTTGCGGTGCACGTCGAACACCCCGTTGGACTGAAGGCCGCCACCTTCGTAGCACGTGAATTGACCTTTCATCTTGCTTCCTTCGAGCGATCCGTTGAAGGTGCACTGCAGACTATTGGGTTGAGCCTGAACATTGATGGTGACCTTGCCGTCTTCGATTTTTCCGCCAGTGACATTGCCGACCGGATTGTTGCACTCGGTGTTGGCTTTCTTCGCCGCATAGCAACGGTACGTACCGGTGATGCCATCGCCGCTCTGCTTCAAGTCAAAGCTGATGTTGTGGATCTTGAACGCGTCACTGCCGCTACCGCCGGTTGCGGATCGAGTACCGCGCCAATGACCCGCGACGCTCACCGGCGTCTGCGCCTTGACAATAGCTGGCCACCACAACGCGAAAAACGCGATCAAGATCGAGAAGAAAGTCGTCGTTCTGCGCTGGAGCATTGGAAGTCACATCCTTCCCCCCAAGCTGGCGATTCTTTAGAGCACCGAATCACATCGAGTGGCAAGCGATGGCGGCGCGGTCTTCGAGCGTGGTAGAAGACCTCAGCGCGGAGCAGATGAAGTTTTTTCGAAGTACTCTTTTGGTTGCGCTGATTTTGCTGCCGAGCCTCGCCTCAGCGCAGTCATATCTCCATGGACCCGCGTCGAACTTCGTCTTGCGCGGAAGGCCGACGATTTATTTCCCGCCAAGTATCGAGCGGGGAACTTATACAATCCCGGTTATGCTCAACCCGCCGCACAACAACGATGTGGTGATCTGCACTGATGATCGAACCAACATCAATGTCATCACCCCGCCGGCCGGCGCCGGCTATCTCCCCGTGCCGAACTCGTACCATTGCAATAACACCTTCAACAATGGTGCGAGCGCGGACTCCTGGTATCACGTCTGGAAGACGGGCGATGCGACCACGCTCAACTTCACCGTCGTAAACAAGTTCGGCGACTGGGATTCCATCTCCTGCCAGGTCTGGGGCGGCGCAGACCCGAAAGCTCCCATCGACCAATCTCTGTGCACCAACACCAATTCTGAAGCGAACCAGTACGCGACGGCCAATTCGGTTACGACGAACTTTCCCAATGACATGCTCTTGCTGATGTATGCGGACTACAACCAGGATGTGCCCGATGCCTGCCATGATCCTAATCCGCTGCATGCGATATTGCTAAATCAGAATTCGCTCGCACCGATAGGGCAGGGCAGCACTGAAACAGCCGGGCAGTGTTTGTATTTCTTCCAACTGACCAAGGCAGCTCCAACAGGTACTCAGCACGTCAAGTATCCCGGGTTCCATACGAGCGTCGGTACTCAGGTCGCGCTGAAGCCTTTGCCACGACGGTAAGGTGGGCGTGTGATCGGTGGGCGGTGCAGGTTTCGAACCTGGAACACTGTCATTGCAACGGCGTGCCGGCGTTCCGCACCCAATCGGCAGACGACCACGCTCCGGATTTCCGCGAGAGTTACGATTTCCGGGAGAGCTATAATGAAATCGCGCAAACCCACCCCGAAGAGCTCGAAAAAACCTCCGTCGCCGCCGACCCCCGGCAGCAGCACGCCTCGAGGTGTCAATGGTCCACTCTTTGCCCAACCTGAGCCGACAGCGGACCCGACGCAGTTCAGGATAAAACATCCCTCTGACGACGCGGCGTACAAGGAAATTGACCAGCTCAATCGCGAGCATAAGATTCAGGCGCTGCCGTTTCCGCCGCCACGCGACGGCGTCGAACCAACCCTCACGCTCGATCAGGTCTTCGGCGCTAACACGGCCGCCATCAACCGAATCACCAGCTCGGGTCAGATCGTGTTTCATGCGACCGGCGACTGCGGCAGCACTCGCGGCCCTCAGACGCAAAACATGGTGACCGACAAGATGGTAAGCGATTTCCAGGAGACTGTCCCCAGAGAGATCCCGCAGTTTAATCTGCTTCTCGGCGACGTGGTCTACAGTTTCGGGGAGAGCCAGTATTACTACGACCAATTCTATGAGCCGTATAAGAACTATCCCGCACCCATCCTCGCGGTCGCCGGCAATCATGATGGGATGGTGGCGCCGGAAGTTCACGTAGCGAGCCTTGCGGCTTATCTTCGAAATTTCTGTGCCAGCACCTTCGAGGTCATGCCCGAAGCTGGCGGTCTCTCGCGGACTGCGCAGATTCAGCCGGGCGTTTTCTTCACCTTCGAGGCGCCCTTCGTCCGCATCCTGACTCTCTATAGCAACACTCTCGAGGATCCCGGCGTTATCGCTAACTCCACGATCGGACATTCCCAACTCGACTATCTCAAGGCCGCGCTGAGTCGCGTAAAGTCGGAAGGATTCTCGGGCGCTTTGATTATTGCCGACCATCATCCGCCCTATACTGCCGGTTCAACTCATGGCTGGAGCCTTGAAATGCTCGCACAGATCGACGCCATCTGCATCGAGGTCGGCGTTTGGCCGCATGCGTTCCTCTCGGGACACGCTCACAACTACCAGCGCTTCACGCGGACCCGGTCCAACGGCGGAGCGCAAATCCCCTACCTCATCTGCGGCAACGGCGGCCATAACGTCGCGCCTCTTGTAAAGGGCGGCCCGCCGCTTCGGGCGCCGCAAATTATCCAGACCGGACACGGTAACACTGACCAGCTTGTACTCGAAAATTACGACGACAAGAACTATGGCTATCTGCGTATCGTCGTTACCTCGACGCAGTTGCGCCTCGAGTATCATCCCGCCAGCGATGGCCCGTCGACCAAAACTCCGGACGATTTCGTCACCGTGGATCTTAAGAGTCGCAAGCTGGTGCATTTCAACGCCAGCGATCTTGGCCAACCGGCCGCGGCTCGCAAGGTTGCTGCTCGTTAAAGTCTTTGATTCAGCCCATCCGCAAGCTGCTTCTCGCTCCGCTCGCGCAGGCGCACGCCGCCTCTGGATCCTGGCAGCAAGCTGAAGAGGCCTTGCGCGAAGCGTTGAACATCGCATCCGATCTCTCCGATCCAAAACTTGAAGCCAGGCTGCTGGGTGCCCGCTCGACGGTAAATCTCCAGTTCTTTCGCTTGAGCGAGGCTGCCCATGACGGATTGCTAAGCGAACAACTGGGGATCAGAAACACCTCCCTGGCAGCGCTCCCTCCAGATGCGAGGTCTGCATCAGGCGTTACTTTATCTCGGACGCCCGCTAGAGGCGCTGAGAATCGTGGACGTGCTTGAACCCCTGGCGCGAAAGATAGGAGACAAGATCACCACCGCGCGATGCATCAGCACGCGAGCCTGGATGGAATTTGGCCAGGCGCCCGATCTCGCGAAACTTGAAGCTGGTCTTGAGCAGGAGTCAAAATCCGGCCGTGACGAGGCCGGCATCTGGGACTCGATCTTCAGCGTACAACTCAGTCAGCTGTATTTTTTTCGCGGAGACTGGGCAGGCGCTCTATTGCCGGCGCGAGCGTCGTGCAGTTTTGAAATAGGAGGCGTCATCGAGGGGAACGGCGTCGGGACGCTTTTTCGACTTATGGCTTACGCTGGCGATCGCGATGGTGCGCTGGCAATCCTTGATGAAAAGTGCGCGCTTATGCCTCGCAGCGGCCAACCGAACGGCGCCGGTTTCGTGGTCGATGCTGGCGCTTGTTATTGAGGGCCTCGTCATGCTGGCAGAGCAAGCGCAAGCCGCGCAGCTTTACCCGCTTGTTCGTTTCCGGCGACTGCGGAAACGCTGTTGATTGATACTTATCTGACCAACGAGCCTGCGGCGAGCTCCCGAGTCTGGCGGGTCTACCGGGAGTTACCTGCGCATTATCATTCGCGCCGCGACGAGTACCGCTATGTTCTATCGGGTAGAGGTATTTTCTGGATGGGCGACGCCTCGGATGCAGCCGAGTTCGCTCCTGGCGACCTCCTGTTCTTCAAATGCAAAACCGCTCATGCTCTGCCCAAAATTGTTGACGGGCCAGTGGTCTTTCTCTCGTTCGACACACCGAGACGCGATCCGAAGGACATCATCTTCGTCAACCCCAATGACGGCACACCGGAGACCTTTGTACAAAAGAGCTGTGAAATTGACCAGGCCGATTGTTTCGCCGGACAGCGAGCATGAGCCCGCTGATACCATCAACTGTCGGCGCGCCGATGTTTTCAATTTGAGCCCTTCTTCAGAACGGAATGCGCGCGGTCAGGACTACGTTGTGGTTGTAGTTGCGATGCATCGTCACCGCGACCTGGTAACCGCCGCCGAAGGTCAGACCGATGCGGTCGTGAATCGGGATTCGCCCAACTATGAGTCCAGGCGTTAGATAGAGCGTGCTGTGGCCCGTGTCGGCGCCGTAGGACTGCCAGGTGTAGTTGGTTTCAAACTCCGGCCAGAAATATTTGAAGAGCCGGTACTGGAAGGCGGTGTTCCATGCCAGCGGCATCCCGAGTCGGTCGAGCCCTCCGCTTGAAAACGCCACGCCGACTGTTGACTGGACGTCGAAGTCGCCGAATCCCTTGCCGGCAGCCAGAGTCGGCGTGAAGATACCGTGGCCGTTACCGTTGACGTTCGAGCCTGTCGGTACGCTGAATCCCATGAAGGCGGTAACAATGTAGTTGCCGTTCTCCTCGTTGCCGGAAAACAAACGATATTTCACCAAGAACGGCCAATCGCCAAAGCCGTCGGTGTTGCGCGGTGTGTTGCGTTTCAGGAATCCCGGTATCCCGACAATGACTTCAGTATTCTGGAATGGAATCAGCTCGATTCCTTTGCCCCCGCCGAAGTTGTCGGTGGCGACGCCGTCTCTGTTTGCCTGAAAAAATTGGTCGTAGCGCACCTCCTCCTCAAGGCGCGGGGTGACAGTGACCAGCGGGGTTATCCAGTGAGGCTGCTCGCTCTGGATTTGCGTAACCCTCGGAAACCAGTTTAGAAAATAGTTCTCGACGTTAGAGCCAAACTCCGAGAAGGTCTGGGCGCGGCACGGCGTCGCCATCGCAAGCACTGCGACGACCGAGATGGCTATGGATGCCGCGCATGACATCATAAACGAGGACCTAAACAGAATTTTTGAGATTTTCATGGTGGCTGCGAGA
>Ga0302325_10011044_pt1 | contig 19481 bp, 18 predicted proteins | sample Palsa_T0_2_FD_201948 | JGI IMG/M metagenome (GOLD analysis project Ga0302325, IMG submission 201948) | Peat permafrost microbial communities from Stordalen Mire near Abisko, Sweden - Palsa_T0_2 | ecosystem: Environmental > Terrestrial > Soil > Palsa > Peat permafrost | place: Sweden: Abisko...
TCTCCGTTGCTCAGTTCAGACCGCAAATATCGTCGCGGAAAATGCGCGGCAACAAATCTACACTGAGCCAACATCGAGGTGCAGTATGAAGCGTAGTCCTTGTGCTTCCTCCATCGGGTGAACATCGGCACGAATCAGGTCCGATCCAACCGGCTCCCCAGCCGAGCACTCCGGCGCCGAACAGCGCGCCGAAAAGCCCTGGGATCGCATCTTGGAAACGCCCAGACATCATGCGGATTCCAGCGAAGATGAGACCGCCGAAACAGATGATGGCACCCGCGTAAATGGCGAACGTCTTGAATGTCCCCATGAGCGTCTGCGCCCCGGAGAAGTCCATCGTTCCTTGAGCGTGTGCGACTGTAGCGAATGAAAGCGCGATTGCAGCGGGTACTAAGGCACGCGCGATCGATAAAAGTTTCTGTTGAAGTAATCGGTATCCTCGCCTGTTGCGAAGCAAGGACCGCAAGGAGCTAGTCTTGGGCATCTGATCCTCCGAACGGCTTGAATGTTCGCCGTCATGATTCGGAAGCTAATAGCCAAATGAATTGCCGTCCAAGACTTCGTATCTATATCGCCATATCTTCTGTCTATGACGGTCTAAGCGAGCAACTTCAATTGCTCAGGTCGAACACCTTCAGGGCGCTTCTTCCGTTTGCCGTCCCGCCACCTCTGTGCAAGGGAACGTTCAATAAAGGGCAACGCAATATGATCCGCTCGATTGTGGTGTACGAACGCTGTGTCGGCTGTCCAATTCACGCCCGCTATCGGTCTGCTAGTCAGTCCGGGGTCGAGAGGAGATGCCTGATCGATCAGCGCAACCCCATATCCAGCCTTCACCATCCACTGCATGTCAGCTGGTGTATTCGCAGAACACGCTAAATGCATGGGAATCCCGACCTCCGCGAACATTTCGACGAGCCGGGAATGTGCCAACGGCTGGAGTTCGGGATCACGGAAGATCTTGATGCGATCCGCGATCTCATGAATATCGAGTTGTGACTGCTGAGCGAGAGGATCGTCGCTCCCCAAGCAAATCACTAAGGGAGATTGCGATATCTGTTGGACATGGCAGATGTCGTGGTCTATTGGCATTGGCAAAATCGCGCAGTCCAAAGCGCGTTGGTTGATTCGCTGAAGTACCTGAGTAGGATCGCCTCCCGTCAGTTTGATCTCACATCCAGGAAACATGCCGCAATAAATATCACGAAAGGATTGCAAGAGATTGCCGGTCACGAAGGATGAAAAGCCAAGCCTAAGAGGCGGCACCTCGCCGAGATATACTGCCCGAGCCATCGCTACTAGCTCATCCCTCGACCTCAACGTCTCCTTGGCGTATGCGACGACCATCTCGCCGGCGAATGTGGCTCGAACTCCATCCCGGCTTCGATCAAAGATTGGGAACCTAATCTCTTCTTCCAAGTCGCGAATCTGTTTGCTAAGCGATGGCTGAGCCAGGAAGAGACGCTCGGCAGCACGGGTGAAGTTCGATGTTTCTGCAACCGCCACGATGTATTTGAGGAGTCGAAATTCGAGGGAATCAGACATGCCGTGGATTCTCCGCTGGCTTGAGTCGATTCCACAGGCCCGAAGTGCAAAGCTGTGGATAAGGTCGTTCTATCTACATGTTTTTAGGTCGCACCAAATTCGTCAAGAAGGCACGCGGCTGTAACTAGGAACCACAAGGTTCCTAGTTACCTGTCTTCCCGTTCACTCTAGCGATAGACAAAACCTTGGGCGCTATAGGGAGGAAGTATTGGACTGTTTCCGCACTGGAGGGCAGTCTAGGGAGCAATCGACTGTTCTCCTTTCCATACATGATCGTCGAAATCTGGTTCACAAGGAATCGCGATGCATCCGCAACCTACCGATCGCAACTCGTTTGATGACAAGGACCTCAATCGCCGAAAACCGGTGTCCGCCGCACACGCCTTACCAGAACCATTGTTGGACTCCGACGAAGCCGCTTCCATCATGAAGATCCATCCGAAGACATTGCAGAAATTGGCACGCAAAGGAATTGTGCGCGGGGTCCACATAGGGAAGCTTTGGCGGTTTCGCGCTTCCGAGATCGAACAATGGATTGATCGACAACTGGCCAGCTGAAAATCAACAAAAGATATCGACCTCTGCCCGGCGTAGAGCTACTCTATGGGTAGCCATCCGTTTACGCCTGAGACAGGAGAAACAATGTCAAGGCGAACACGGTATCAGAATGGAAGCGTGCAGCGTGAAAATCGGCGGAGCGGCCCAGATGTATGGGTCTTTCGTTGGTGGGAGCCTGGCTCTGATGGTGAAAGCAAGCGGAGGAAAGCAATCGTGGGGAATGTTCTCACGTTGCCAACCGAAGCAATCGCCCTCAAAGCAGCTCGCGCGTTGCGCATCGACGCTAACGCACAAACCCCGCAGGCAGAGAGCGGGCCGGAAACACTCGCTGAACTGGTTGCCCACTATCGGCTCAAGGAGTTGAAAGAGGACAGTCACAGTCGGAAGTCGTTTCCTACACGAGCTGCCTATCGAAGTTATCTGGACAACTGGGTGCTCCCGCGATGGGGCGAACTCAAACTGGATCAGATCAAGCCCGTCGCAGTCGAAGAGTGGCTCGACGGGATCAAGCGGGCGAAAGCAACACGAGCCAAGATTCGGAACCTGATGAGTGCTCTTTACCATCACGCGATGCGCTACGAATGGACGGACAAAAATCCGATCAAGCTCGTGCGTCAAAGCGCGAAGCGGGAACGCATTCCTGATGTTCTGGAACTCGCAGAACTTCAGCTTCTTCTCACCAAGCTCGATACACGGGAACGCACACTGGTTCTGCTGGCGGCTGCCACTGGACTGCGTGTGAGTGAGTTGCTGGGTATCCGGTGGGACGATGTGGACTTCGACAATCTTGAGCTGCGTGTAACCCGATCCATCTGGCATCAGAAGATCGGGGATTGCAAAACAGGAGCCTCCGCCAAGCCGGTACCACTCGACGGCTACATGGCCGAAGATCTGCTTCAGTGGCGAAAGAAGAGTCCTTATCCAATGCAGGATGATTGGGTCTTCGCCAGCCCGACCATGAAGGGCGAACAACCCTATTGGCCGGACAATCTGATGAAGCGGTACATCAAGCCGGTCGCCAGGGCGAACGGCATCTACAAGAACATCGGCTGGCACACCTTCCGCCACACCTTCGGCACGCTGCTGAAGGCCAACGGGGAAGATGTGAAGACGGTACAGGAGCTTTTACGGCACGCGAACAGCAGGATCACACTGGATGTCTACACGCAGGCAGTGGGGTCCAATAAGCGCGCCGCGCAAAGCAAGGTTGTGAGGATGATGATTCCCGGCATGGGTCAAAAGGCGGGTGAGATGGACCCGCAGAAAGCTCAGGTTGGAGCTTAATGGACCTTTATCGGACCCGGATTTGCTTGTCACTTAGGTCCCATATATCCTGTAAGTCCTTTAGGATGTATGGCGGGGACGACGGGGCTCGAACCCGCGACCTCTGCCGTGACAGGGCAGCGCTCTGACCAACTGAGCTACGTCCCCAAGATTGTTTTCAACAACTTGGATATATGTCACATAGAATCAAGCGATTCGCAGCTTTCGCTATTTTCGCTCGTTTCTACCTTGTCGCTGCTGTGGACTCAATTTTGGGCTTCTATAGACACCAAACAGACACCAAAACCAGCACCGCAACGACAAAATCAAGTCTACCAGAAGAGACCGTTTTGGTGTCCACGTTTCCCAGTCATTGAACAAAAGTTTTGTTCCTCGTTTGACTCCTCGATGCAGCAGGCGTCTTGGAGTGCCACTCCCAAGTTCAACCATGCAGAGCGTTGATGCTAAGACCCGAGCATCCGTCTCGGCGACTAGGAGAGGGTAGAACTTCTGGTAACGGGCCGGTGACGGCGGAAGTCAGATACGGCCGGATTCCAGCCGCAGTTTTTCGCCCAAATCTATCCAATCTGAATCTCGCCGCCCGCGATCTTGAGGATGCGGCGCGAATGCAATAATTGTGGTCCCCGTCCTTACTACACAATCACGAACCAGCGGGCCCCCGGCGATCTCTCCCAATGCGTTCTTTGATTTAGACCGTACATGACTACGAATACGGGTTTTGAGGACCGCATTCGTTCAGAGATGGTCTTGATTCTTTCTTCTCGGAATCGCTCCCGGTCAACAGGAATCTTTGAACTTCTGGCAGCCAATCCGGATAACTCAATCACGCAAGTCTCCCCTTCCTTCACTCGTCCCCAATGGTCCCTCTGGTACTCACGGAGGCTCTCGATGTCCGAAGGCTGCCCCAGAAACGTCTTGAGAAGCAGAATTAACGGTCGCCAGGTACGCTGGAGATTCGGCCTTCCACGATGCCAACTTGTATCCGGGATTGGGGCGTGAAAGTCCAAACAGTCGCACAGTTCGGTTTTGCCAAGTTTTTGCCACGCACTGACTCGTTGAGCATTACCGGAAGGTTCTGATTGGCCCTTCCCTTGTTCTGGGCCAATGAACCAGTACGGGGCGTCCCACCGTCCATATCCATAATTCCTTCGCGCCATCTCAAGTTCGTCAACCATTTTCTATCCTTTGACTGTCTTTAGGACTCTTCAAAAAGACTTCCAGGAACTCCGAGGTTTCGGGACCCAAATGACATCGTTTGGGGCGAGCCCAACGGTATCCGGTCTTCTGGCCCCAAGGCCGCAATCCAAGCACATGTATATGCATCTACCGCATCATGGATCGGAGCGCGGATGAGTTCCCTAATCGCTGAAGGATATCGGTCGCTAAAGGGGTCGGGCCAGCCGGTATATCGTGCAACTGCCCGCAATTGCTGCCGTACCCCATCGCTCTTGCTCTTGTGGATCGAGGCAGCTCCGAGTACTTTCATTGCTGCTTGGGGATAGGCTTCCAGGCATTCCCATTCCTTTTCAAGACATCTAAAATCTCACCGTTCGACTCTGGAGCCGCATCATCGGATTCATCGCATACTGCGGGTGCGAGAAAGCTCACGCTTTTGCACCGCTGCAACGTTTCTTGCGGAATGCACTGTAAACTCTCCGCGCGCGAAACAAGGTGCGTTTCTTCGACCTCGTCGAGAGAATCATTTAGAGTCGCCTATCGGGGATGGGTAAACCCCACGCCTTCAGGCGGCGGTAGCACTTGTTCTTGCCTTTTAGCCCTCTTCTGGCCAGCAGGGACGGAGTGAGCACAAAGGCGTGTAACGAAGCTGAAGCAGCAATATCGGCCGCATGGCCGATCAATCCGGCTTTCAGCCGTAACTCTGAAGCCACCGGCTGTTAGCCGGTTGGTCAGTTCACTAAAGTATCAGCAACGAAGGGCGAAACGATCAGTGCTTTGTCCTTCCGCGTGCCGAACGGCGATAGTGTGCGCCCGTCCAGCCCGCCCGCCCAGAACCGGCACTCATTTGGATCGAAGCCTGCGGGCCAGTTGAAACGAACACGCCGCAGCTCGGTCGCAATCTTGCCGATCGAGATCATGGGCTTGACGCCGCAAGCGTGGAAGCGTGCGGAGGCTCATACCCGGCAGTGCCTCAATGAAATCGCCTAGTGGATGGTTTGCGGCGAATGCGTTAGAGCGGTCGGTAAGATCTCCGTCTAGTGCGACCACTGTATCCCAGCATCGGTCGAATGTCAGATTGCGGCTGCCCTTGCCGGCAAGATGGCCGTTGACCGCATCCAGCATCGCGCCGCCCAGATCGTGCTCTTCGAGTAAGTGACGGAAGCGCAGGATCGTGGTCTCGTCGGGAGCCGCCGCCATACCCAGATCGACGCCTGCGAAGCGGCGCAACGCGGGCGACTCATAGAGCGCGTCTTCCACGCCCGGATCGGACAGGTTGAACCACTGCTGCACGAAGTAAGCCCGAAGCATGATCTCCAACCCAACCGGACGCCGCCCGTTACCCGCCTTCGGGTAATGCGGCTCAACAAGAGCAAGCAAACCGGCCCACGGAACTACCTTGTTCATCTCGTCGAGAAAATGCTCCCGCCTGCTCTTCCGGCCATACTTCTCAAAACTCGACTGAGCCGCCAACGTCCGCTGAAAATGCGCCTTCCGCTTCATTCTTCAATGCAAGCAGAGTACCGATGGGGAACTTGTGCAGAGGTTCCTTAGCGGCTTTCAACCCGGTTATCTGGTCTCTTCCGCTGTGTTGCTCTTTGCGGCTCTCTTCTTCATTTTTGGAACCGCACATCTGCCACCACCGCCAAACTCTCTTCCCGCCGCTTCCAAGCTCGCCGGCTCGACTACGCGAACGCAGGTCCGTGCATGGCGGGAGATCCTGGCTAATCGTAGAATTCAGGTCATCTCTCTCGTGTACTTCTTTCTCAAGATGACCCGTTACACCCTGCTCTTCTGGTTGCCTCTTTACCTGACATCGAGCCTGGGTTACAGTCAGCATTCCGCCGAGTACTTCGCCTCCTACTTCGAACTCCTTGGTTTTCTTGGCCCTCTTGCCGCCGCCTACGCTATACAGCGCTGGTTTGACGAACGGCGCATGGTTCTAGGCGCGGGCATGCTGTTTGCGCTTGCACTTATCTGTCTTCTGCACCCTGCACTTGCAAGCAGCGGATAGTTTGGGACCGCTGTTTCCATTTCGCTCATGGGGATCATGATCTACGGCGCCGATGTCCTCATGTCAGCCATGGCCGTCCTAGACGCTGTCCCCGACGAATTGCACGGGCGTGCGGCCGGTTTCGTCAATGGCATCGGCTCCATCGGTCAGACGCTTTCTCCTTTCCTTGTCACGATCTTTGTTTTGCACTTCGGTTGGACAAAGCTGTTTGACCTCTTTGTCTTCTTCGCTCTGGTTGCCGGCAGCGTCAGCGCCTTTGGCGCCCGTCTCCAAACCGATCAGACCGCATGAGCTAACCGTTCAGTGCTTGGATTTGCCCCCATTGCCACGTAAACTTCGTCCATGAACGCAGACCCCGTCACTTCCCCGTTCCGCATCGTTCCTACGCAGGCAGGTCAAGCATGAACAACCCTATCCACATTCAAGCCATCATGCTCGACTGGGCAGGCACCACGGTCGATCACGGATCGTTAGCGCCAGTCCTTGCGCTCCAGACTCTGTTTGCGAAGCATGGAGTCACATTGTCTGCCGAAGATGCGCGCCGCGAAATGGGGCTGCTCAAACGCGATCAGATTCAGGCCATCCTTGCCCGGCCGAACGTCCGCGCCGACTGGCATGAGGTTACGGACCACGAACCTGGCGAGGCGGAAGTACGCTCGCTCTTTGAGGAGTTTGGCCCGTTGCAGTTGCAGATCGTCGAGCAGCATTCGCAATTGATCGAGGGTGTCGCCGAGGTAGTAAGCGGCTGGCAGAGCCGCGGATTTCGCATTGGAACTACCACCGGATATACCCGCGCGATGCTCGCCCCAGTGGTTGCGCAGGCTGCCCGGCAAGGTTACCGGCCCGATGCCTCCGCGTGCCCCGATGAAGTGAGCGCGGGACGCCCGGCTCCATGGATGCTGATGAAGAATGCGGAGATCCTAGATGTCTACCCTCCATCCGCGTGCGTAAAGATCGGAGACACGCTCGTTGATATGGAAGAAGGCAAAAATGCCGGCATGTGGACCATTGGACTCGCCAGGACCGGCAACTTGATCGGTCTGGATAAGGAGCAATGGGAACAGCTGCCGGCAGCAACCAAGGAAGCTCAACTCAGTCGCGCAAGAAAAATCCTGCTCGACGCGGGTGCCGACTATGTTGTGGAAGATCTTGCCTCATGCAATCGGTCTTTGGCCGACATCGAAGATCGTCTCAGAATTCTACCTCCTATGTAACGCGTGAACTCTGCCATCCAGTCATCTTCTAGAACCGAACCGAATTGGTATCAGTTCCGCAGCGAGTGGTGTTCACACTCGGCCCGCGCAGCTATTCGTGGGTTTGCCGAGCCCCCGGAATCTCCAGTGGGACGAGGAAGTTGCTGGCGAGGACATAGTCGTAAAGGTGATCGAGCGGCGGTGGAGGATGAAGCTCACGGGCAGAGCCCCATCCGTTTGTATCGGTCCACTGCCAGCGGGTGGCTGAGATGCTTTGAACCGCTTGTTGAAGATCGTTTGATTTCATCGGATAAGCATAAATGCGGACGTTTTGCGGCAAGAGGCGAGATAAAGCTTCAAGGAAACTGCCGGGTAGATCATTGTAGCGATATTCCCATATGCGAACCAGCAGAGACAGGCCCACGATGAAGCGGATAGGTTCCCTTGTGTAGCGGTTAACGAGAGCGGTCATGCCGTAGAGTTCTCGTTCGCGGAACAGCAAGACATCACCGCAATGCGCGTGAAGCGCATCAATCCGTTCCAGCAGGTCGGAGATTCCCGGAGGGAGATCTGCTTCCCTAAGCGGCATCGCAGAAAAGCAAAAGAAACCGGTAGGCGCGGGATCTTTTTCGGCCAATTCTTCGCGGAGTTGTTGGATACCGGAGGCCAGCAGTTGATTATGGATTGCCGCATGATCGGAATCTACGTGTTCGAACGATCCTGGCGCAAGCACGGTAGCTCTCTTGTGGAGGACTTCGATAGGCGGCACGGGCGGCCCACTGCATGGAAAACAGACGGCTTCTGCAAGACCTGCGCATACCAGTTGAGCCAGGATCGCGCGCTGATCCCACCCTTCGAAGGCTGCGCCACGCACTTCCGCATAGTCGATTTCAATACGTTTCTCGATGTCTTGAGCAATATTCTCGAAGAAAGATTCTTTCGTCTCCAATTGGTAGAAGACAGCATGGATAAGGTTCACGCCCAGGATGCCGACAGCTTCTTGCTCGAGAGGGTTGGACTGATCCCGCAGGTTGATATGGAGAACTATGTCGTTCGGTTGGCCGCCAGGTTGCAATTGGAACCGCAGGCCGACCCAACCGTGAGGCTCATTTGTTCCAGCGTAGTTGCGGGCGGAGATGGTATCGACAAAGGAAAAGAAGCGAGAGTTCGATCCACGAGTCTTGTTCAATTGGTTGATGAGTTGGGCCCATTCGCTATCCAGCATGGCTTGGAGGCGTTCACCGGAAACGTAGCGCGCACCTGAACCGTACAAATCGTCGCTGACTTCCTTGTCATACGCAGAGATCGATTTGGCAACTGTCCCGGAGGCTCCTCCGACAACCAGGAACCATCGCACGACTTCCTGGCCGGCGCCAATTTCGGCAAAGGAGCCGTAACTGGTCGGATCGAGATTGATGCGGAGCGCTTTCTGATGAGTGTTGAGCTTTTCCGTGGATGCCATGGAACGTTCTCCTTATTGCTTGAGTGATTGCCGTTTCATCGTTGGCGGCAAAAACGCGTCGCGAACATCGAGCTTTCGCCTCATCGGTCACCCACCAGTAGTGGGCTATTATCCGGCGAAGACTCCGAGGGCGCTATCAGACGAAGATGTTGGCCGATAACTTCGTACCGGTTCTGGCAACCACGAAATTCGAAGCGAGCGATTATCCTGCTGGGCGACCAACAGCCGATTACATCACATCGACTACGCAGCTCTCAAATCGCTCATTGCCAACAAACCACTGATTGGTGTGCAGAGGCTGCAGGTCGGAGACTCGGCGGGTAGAAGAATCCGATACGAAGCTGACCGCATGACCAAGAGCTCGCCGTCGTTGTTCAGCGCCACTTTGTTCCACACGGCATATTGGCTCAGCGCCACATGCGGTCGTAAATTTAAGGCACCCCAAGAACCTTAGACTCATGGTAACTTTTGCCAGTCGCATCGCTCATCCGATTCGCTTTTTTCTGTCGATGAGACTTTGATCGACATTTTTAGGCTGCGAAGCATCGAAGTTCCGAGGAGGCCGCAGGGTGCCGAGAGAGTGCATGATTGCGTGTTGAATCGGACGCGGTTGAACACTTTTCCGAGGAAACACGACGTAGAAGCCATTTGCACAGTAGGGCTACGGGTAAGAAGGTAACCAGAAAGATTGCCGCTTTGATGAGGCATAAACCGTACCAAATGAGTTCCACCTTCTCGCCTCCCATAATCCTCCTAAGCGCAAGCTTATTGAGCCTCAATAATCTATATGGCGGTTGAAGTACTTGATTCCCTGCTTGCCGGAGTCATCCAGCTTTCCTCTCTTCGGCTGTCCCCGGGTTGGGGTTCTTGCGCATATAGACAAGCGCACCGCCCTGCTCGAAACGAACCTCGTCCATTAACGTTTTCATGAGGTAGATCCCCCGTCCATGTTGCGCCATCCGGTTCTCAGGAGTTGTCGGATCGGGTACTGCGCCAATGTCAAACCCATGTCCCTCGTCCTGAACCGTGATCGAAACCTCCCCATCTCGAGTGCAACGGCATGCGACGTGAACGAGCTTGTGAGGGTCCTCTTGGTTGCCATGCACCATGGCATTTGCCAGCGCCTCACGCAGCGCCATTTCAATCTCCAGTCCGCTGTCCTCTTGATCTCCGAACCTGGCAATGACGCGCATGAGTTGATCTACGAATGGCGAGATAAGTGCAATCTGACTGGGGAGAGACTGCCGCAACTCGACAAAGGGAAAAGAACGGAAAGTCTGTGGCGAAAGAGCCTGTTTGTGAGCCATAATCTCCACCTTCATTTGAGATCCGCAGCCTTGCCTCCACCCGCGGCCAAGCGCCCTGGAGAGCGGCGCCAGCCATGCGAGACGCCTTGTCTCTGGAACCTTAGACCTTAGGCAGTTTATTGACGTTCCAGTCTCCTCCGAGGGCCTTGATCAGCAGTACACTCGCATCGAGCTGTCTGCGCCGGATATCGATGTCATTTCGTTCGTTGCTAAGAGCAGTCGTCTGCGACGTCACAACTTGAAGATAGGTATCGACGCCTCCAGCGTAGCGGTTCATGAATAAACGAAGAGTTTCTTCGGCCGCGGCGGTAGCATTGTGCTGCTGTTGAGACTCTCCTGCGAGAATGCGCAGGACGGCGAGATTGTCCTCGACCTGCTGAAAGGCTGTAAGTGTCGTCTGGCGGTAACTCGCGACGTTCCCATCGTAGGCGGCAACGGCCGACTCTTTGGTCGCGCGCCGCCGGCCGGCATCAAAGAGCGTTTCAGAAAAGCTCGGACCCACTGCCCAGAAGCGGCTGGGCCAGTTAAACCAGTTGAGGGCCGAGGTTCCCTGAAATCCTGCCAGGGCGCTCAGGTTCAACGCGGGATAGTAAGCAGCCTGCGCAATACCGATTTGTTCATTGGCGGCAGCCATTCGCCGCTCGCTAGCCGCTATGTCAGGCCGGCGCTCCAGCAGGTCGGACGGCAATACCTGTGGAATCGCGGGAATGGCTGGCGTTTGGAGATCGATGGGGCTGGGGGGCAGGCTGAAGTTCGCAGGTGGCTTGCCGATCAGGATGGCGATCGCATGCTCGTACTCAGTGCGTTGGACGGTGATGTCTGTATCGAGAACCTGGGCATCCTCCAGTTGCGTGCGAGCCTGCGCTACATCCGATTTAGGCGCGGCTCCGCCTTCGAACCTGTTGTCGGTAAGCCCCAACGCTTTGCTGTAGGCCTGCACCGTATCGTCGAGCAGCTTTTTTTCTGCGTCGGCACTGCGCAGTTCGAAATAGTTGTATGCCAGCTCCGCCTGTAGGCTCAACTGCACTGCAGCCATGTCCGCCGCGCTTGCCTGAGTCTGCTCTTTTGCCGCGGTGACGCTGCGCCGTATCCTTCCCCAGAGATCGATTTCCCAGGACATATCGACTGGAAGCGCAAAATCGCCTGTCCCATTGTTGGCCTCACTGGCTGGGAAATAGGGTTGGTTCGCAGAGTCGCGCACCGCGGAAATGCTCGGTGCAACGCCAACGGTCGGCGCCTCGGCGGCACGATTGAAGCGAATGGCGGCACGCGCCTCGCGGTAGTTCGCTTCGGCAACCTTGAGTGTCTGATTCGCCGAATCGATCTGCGACTCCAACGCATTCAACTGAGGATCGCCGTAAACCTCCCACCAGTTTCCTCGAGGTGTTTGATCGCCTGGCTGGGCAAGCTTCCAACCGTCATTCGCCTGAGACGGAGCGGAGGCCTGTTCCTTGAAGGCTGGGGCCATAGGCGTTGACGGTTTCACATAGTTCGGTCCGACCATGCAGCCAGTGAGTACGATGGCCGTCAATGACAACAAAGGTGCAGCGACGTTCGTCTTCATTGGGAGACTCCTACCGCCTGCGCGGCGATTCGCACCGGAGTACCCGCTGTCAGCGAGTCCGAGGGATTGACGATCACCTGATCCGTCGGCTTAAGTCCGTTGATCACCTCGACGGTCGAGCCATAGTCACGTCCAATCTTTATCGGCACGAGTTCAGCATGATCGCCCCGAACAACCCCAACCCGGAGCCCTTCGGACCTGAACAGCAGGGTGTTTGCAGGGATGGTCAGCGAGGAGGTTGCCTTCTTGGAATTGTCGGGCAGCTTGAGATGCACGAAAACATAGGCGCCTGGCCTGATGCGCCCACCGCGATTGTCGATATCGACTTCCACATTCAATGTTCTTGAGTTGAGATCGATCGCGTCGGAGTTGCGCACGATCGTTCCCTGAAATGTCTCTCCAGGAAATTCATCGAGCGTCAGCGGCGCTTTGGCGCCATTCTGCGCTGCCGCGGAGTCAACTTCCGGTACAGAGACAAAGATGCGCAGGCGATTCACAGCCGCCATGTGAAACAGTTCCTGCGGCACCGTCGCCATCCCTTGCGCACCGCCGGACCCCGCGTTAATGAGTGCGCCGATGTCCGTATTTCTCGCCGTGATCACGCCTGAAAAAGGAGCGTATACCTTCTCATAGGACTGCAATTGTTGCAAACGTTGAACGTCGGCACTCATCGACTCTACGGTCGCTTGCCTTGCGCTCAGGTCCTGCACAGCCTGGTCGGTCTCTTGTTTGGAGACGCTGTCTGTTTTGAGCAAGTTCTGCCAGCGTGTCGCCGTGATCTCGGCGAGTTTCTCGTTGGCCTGCGCGGTTTTCAAATTCGCCTGTGCCTGGACTAATTGCTGATCCAGCTCAGGAGTCTCGATCACGGCAAGCAGCTGCCCCTGCTCTACGTGCGCGCCGATGTCGAAGTACCACTGCTTGAGATAGCCACTGGTACGGGCAAAGATCGGAGTATCGATGAACGCCTGCGTGGCGCCCGGTAGAACAAGCTCCTCGAGGGCAGCTCCGGATTTGGGCTCTACCACGTTTACCGCCGCAATGGCAGCCCGCTCCGTCGCAGTTCCAAGATTGCTTGCCGCCATCGCACGCTGGTGAATGCCTGAGTAGATAACGACGCCAAGCACAAGGGCCGCAATGCCCAATCCGGCAAACAGAGAGCGGGATAGCGGTTTGCTCTCGATCTGGGGGCGTTGCTCGGAATTGTCTTGTAAAGCTTGATTCAAATCGACTTCGGTGTTGCTCATCGCTTGCCTCCGTGGCTATGGATACGACTATGCGTGAAGTGGTTCATTTTCTGCTTTCCCGGTCGGTTGCGAATCCGCATGTCGAGACCGCCCATGCAGGAGAGCAAAAACGGAAGGTACAAAAACCAGAGTGGCGACGGTCGCGCAAAGAAGTCCTCCGATCACAGCTCTTCCCAGAGGCGCATTCTGTTCGCCGCCGTCACCCAACCCCAGCGCCATCGGAATCATGCCGATGATCATCGCCAACGCCGTCATGATGACCGGTCGAAAACGGGTTGTGCCGGCCTCAAGCGCGGCGATTACGGCGTCGCCATGATGCAGCAGCCGCTCTTTGGCAAAGGAGACAACCAGGATGCTGTTCGCCGTTGCTACGCCCATGCACATGATGGCTCCCATCAATGCGGGGACGCTGAGAGTCGTATGCGTAATGAAAAGGAACAGGACGATGCCGGCAAGAGCCGCGGGCAATGCGGTGATGATGACGAATGGGTCGAGCCACGATTGGAAATTTACGACGATCAGCAAATACACCAGGACGATCGCAAAACCCAGACCGCCAATCAGTCCTATATACGAGATCCGCATCGTGCCGTATTGACCGCGCAAGGTAACGAAGCTGCCGCGCGGAAGCAGTTTGCGGTTGGCGTCGACGATGCTGCTCACCTCACGTCCCACGGCGCCCAGATCCCTGCCCTGAACCGACGCATAAATATCGACCACTCGCCGGATGTTGTAGTGGTTGATCGAAACCGGCTCACTGGTCCGCTGGATCGACGCGACGTCGGCAAGAATCCCAGGCTGCGCCTGATTGGCGCCCGTCAACGGAATGTTCTCGAGGTCCTGTCCAGACTGAATGTCGTATTGAGGCGTCTGGGTCACGAGGTTATATTGCACACCGTTCTTCGGGTTGAGATAGAACATGGGCGTCACCTGGAAACTCCCGCTCAAGGAGACCAGCGCGCTGTCGGCAACGTCCTGCTCCGTATATCCGGCTTCCAGCGCCTTGGTGCGGTCGACATCGATGTGAAGTTTGGGATAGTCACCCTGCTGTTGAATGCGCAGATCGGCGATGCCGCGGACATGGCTGAGTTCTTTGAGCATCTTGTCGGCAACCTGCGCATTTGCCGTGATGTCCGCGCCGTCAATCTGGATATCGATCGGCGCCGGCAAGCCGAAGTTCAAAGTCTGCGTGACAATGTCGGCGGGGAGAAAGTAGAACGTGGCCCCGGGATATTCCCGCGGCAGTTTGTCGCGAAGAGCGCGGACGTAATCGGCGGTGGCGTGATGCTTCTCTTGGAGTGAAACCAGGACGTCTGCATCCGCTGCTCCGGTCAGGCCTGAGCGGCTATAGATGTAGTTGATGTTGCTGTAGGGAAGACCGATGGTATCGAGGACGTTATCCATTTCGGAAGATGGAATCGTTTGGCGAATGCTGCCCTCAACCAGATCCACCAGGCGCGCGGTCTCTTCAATACGGGTTCCCGTCTTCGCGCGCACATGCAAAATAAACTGGCCGCTGTCGGTGTCCGGGAAAAAATCCTGGCCAAGAAACGGAATCAGAGCGAACGCAAGGAGGCAGACAACAAGAAAGCATGGAACGAAGGCGAACCGAACCGAAACAAGCTGCGCCAGCAGAGAGGAGTAGGACGAGCGAATTTTCTCAAAGAGCCGCTCGAACGCTCTTTGAAAACGGGCGAAGACATTGCGAGAAGGCGCGCCGCCGTGCTTGTGAGCTTTTAACAGGTACATCGCCAAGGTCGGCACCAGCGTGCGGGACAAAATGTAAGAGGCAATCATGGCGAAGATGACCGCTTCCGCAAGCGGAGCAAAAAGATACCGCGCTACACCGCTCAAGACAAACATCGGCAAAAAGACGATACAGATGCACATCGTCGAAACAAGAGCGGGAGTGGCGATCTGCGCCGCGCCTTCGAGGATGCCGTCATGCAGTTCAGCGCCCTCTTCCAGGTGCCGTTCGATGTTTTCGATGGTCACCGTCGCATCGTCGACGAGGATGCCGACAGCCAGGGCCAGTCCGCCCAGCGTCATGATGTTGATCGTTTCGTGCAGCAGGCTCAACACGATCACCGACGTCAGAATCGATAACGGGATCGAGACGGCAATGATCAAAGTGCTGCGCCAGCTTCCCAGGAAGAGGAGAATCATCAGGCCGGTAAGCGCCGCGGCGATAACCGCCTCACGAATCACCCCATTGACCGATCCGCGCACGAAGATGGACTGATCGGCAAGGGGCTGAATCCTGAGCTCGGGAGGAAGGGTTTGAGCGATTCTTGGAAGCAGCTGCCGCACACCCTTGACGACATCGATGGTGGATGCGTCCCCGGCCTTGAGAACGGTGACCAGAGCCCCGCGTTTGCTATCCTGCCGAACGATATTCGTCTGCGGCGCAAAACCATCGCTCACCGTCGCTACATCGCGAAGATAGATGATGGTGTTGCCCACCTTCTTGATCGGAAGATCGTTGAACTCCGGTATCTTCTTGAGATCCGCATTGATGTCGACGTCATACTCGAACTGGTCGATCTTGGCCGTACCGCCAGGCAAGATGAGCTGCTCTTTGCCTAGCGCCGTCAGCACGTCGTTCGGCGAGAGCCCCTTGGACTGCATCCGTTGCGGATTGAGATTCACCATCACCTGACGCGTCTTGCCCCCATAAGGAAACGGAACCGCGGCGCCAGGAACGGTGACCAGCTGTGTACGCAGAAAGTTCAGAGCGATGTCGTTCAACTGGGGTTCGGTCAGCCCATTTCCGGAGAGGCTGAGCTGCAGAATGGGAACGGTGGAAGCGTTGTAGTTGACGATCAAGGGAGGCAGAGACCCGGGAGGCAATTGTCTGAGAATCGTCTGCGAGGCGGCCGTAATCTCCGCATTCGCACGGTCGACACTGGCATTCGGCTGAAGATAGATCTTTACGATCGCAGTGCCGTTTACGGTCGTCGACTCGATGTGTTCGATGTTATCGACCAGCGTCGTAAGAACACGCTCATAGACGGTCGTGACGCGCCCCTCCATCTCCTCAGGGTTGAGGCCGCTATAGGTCCACGCCACGGCAACAACAGGAATATTGATATTAGGGAAGATGTCTGTGGGAGTCCGTAAAATCATTACCGGACTCATGATGAGAATGAGAAGCGCGAGCACGATAAAGGTATAAGGCCTGCTCAACGCTATCTTGACAATCCACATTTCAGCCTCCTGGTGTTCTTTGCGTCTTTTCCATCACATCAATGCTCGCGCAGCATGAGGTTCTTTTGGAATGCTCAATGCGTTCTGTGAGAAGGGCGTTCATAGTGGCAATGAGTACGGCTGCTCATGACTCGGCACTCTGGTGGGTCACGCTGCAACCAAACGGCGGCAAAGAGCCGCATCCTTGAGTTGGTTCAGTGAATTCAACATGAAGATGAGTCCGGCCTCATCCGCGTAGGACTCATCCTCGAAGTGCCGATGAACGCTGCCTACGACAACTTCCGGTCCCATGACGAGCTGCGCCTGCATTGAGATCAAGGTCTCTCGCAGTTGATACTGCGCGCGCACGCCCCCCGTGAATGCCTTCGAGGTACTGATGATGGAGACAGGCTTATTTTTGAAACAGGACTCGGAGACCGGGCGCGACAACCAATCCAGCATGTTTTTCAAGACGCCCGGAATGCCGTGATTGTACTCGGGGGTCGAAATCAGAACGCCGTCGCAGGATGAAATCAATCGCTTGAGCGCATTCACGGCTGTAACTCCCGTCGCCGTGTCGAGATCTTCGTTATACAGGGGAATGTCATTGAGGGTAACGACCTGGATGTTGATCGAGGACGCGGACTTTTCGGCAAGGATTTTCAGCAATGCTGTGTTGAAAGATGCCTTACGAAGACTTCCCGAAATGCCAACAATCCTGACCTCTTCATTAGCTGATTCGGACATTGCGATCTCCTTTTGTCCCCGGTACATGCGATATGAAGGTTACGCGAACGCCGTTGCGTTTTGGGTTCACTGTTCTTTCAGTAGGTGGCTGGGGAAGCCAGCCACCTATATGGCGTACTAGACAAAAGCGTTCGGGGGAGGGGCGTGGAAGTCGCCAATTGCACCTTCCTCTAAATTAAGGACGACACTCTTGACGAGGGTGTAGTGATGTAAGGTCTCAAAGGTCGCTTCAATTCCGATGCCGCTCTGCTTGTAGCCACCTATCGATTGTCCGGGTTTGAAGTTGTAGTAGCGGTTGACCCATATAGTCCCGGTCTCCATTGCGCGAGAGATTCTGTGAGCACGGCTCAGATTGCGGGTCCAGAGTCCACCACCCAAGCCATAGATGTTATCGTTGACCGATCGAAGCATCTCCGCCTCGTCATCCCAGGTGAAGATCCCGGTCACAGGGCCGAAGATCTCCTCTTGTGCGATGCGCATATCGTTTCGCACATTTTCAAATAGGGTTGGTTGGATGAATAGGCCCGACTCGAAGCCGGCTACTGTTGCGGGGCCGCCACCAATGATCGGTGTTGCTCCTTCGCCCTTGCCTATTTCGATGTACTCGAGGATCTTGTCGTACTGTGTCTTGGACGACTGGGCTCCCAGACGGGTTTCCGGGTCGGTAGGATCGCCCTGTTTCACCTTCGCGAAGAGGCGTTTGACCTTGTCGAGAAGCTCTTCGCGAACAGTTTTGTGAACGAAGACGCGCGAACCGGCGTAGCAGACCTCTCCCTTGTTGAAGATGTTTGTAATGACGATGGACTCTGCCGCCGCATCCAGATCGGCATCGTCACATACGATGTTGGCAGATTTACCGCCCAACTCAAGCGTCTGGGGAATGATGTTCGCACTAGCATAGTGCATGATCTTTTGAGCGGTGCCACGCGAACCCGTGAATGCGACTTTTCGGACCTTCGGGTGGCTCACCAGAGGCTCTCCTACCACGGCGCCGTAGCCAGTGATCACATTGACGACTCCGGAAGGAACGATGTCGGCAATGTCTTTGATGAATTCAAGGACAGAGATACAAACTGTCTCGGCCGGCTTCAATACCACTGTGCAGCCTGCGGCGAGTGCAGGAGCAAGTTTCAACGCTGCCATCAATAACGGAACGTTCCAGGGAATGATCTGTGCGACGACGCCGATTGGTTCCCGGTGTACCAGCATCGTAGAATCGGCGAAGTCGGCGGTCTCACCACGAAGATGAAAGGCTGTGCCCGCGAAATATTCAAACTGGCCGATCGCTCCAGTGATGTCGTGCTCGAAGGCCTCCGTGATGGTCTTGCCGTTGTTGAGGGACTCCATCATTGCGTACTCGAGTTGCCGGACACGAAGCTTGTCCGCAATCGCGCGGAGGAGCATTTGGCGTTGCGCGGGCGAACTCTTGTACCACTTCGGAAAGGCGTCGTAAGCTGCTGTGACCGCCAGGTCGACGTCCACTGCATCTCCGGCCTGAATGTACGCCAGTGTTTTGCGTGTAGCTGGGTTCGTCAGCTCGATAGTCTCTCCACTGTGGCCGTCAAGCCACTGACCGTTGATGAAGTGACCATACGTTTTGACAGCGCCGAGTTCTGCAGCAAGCCGCTTTGTGTTTTCTAGTTCAAGAACCATTGTGATGCTCCTTTGCAGTTGAGGCCGACCGCCATCCGGTCAGGTAAGTCGACTAGTTGATCGATGCTGTCGGACGAAAAACTCCGATGCAGGACTTCTATATAGCCAGTGGAGTGTTTCGTCTCGGATTGGCAAAACGCGGAAACAACTCCAATGCGTTGTCTCTCCAGATGAGCGCCTGGTCAGCACTCGTCAAGATCGGCGTCGATGCAATCCGCTCGGCCAATAGCGAGCAGGAATCTTCCGGTGTAAAGGGGTAATCACTCCCATAATGAATGTGCTTAATGTCGGCGACACTTAGAAGTGCTGGAAGCAACTGCGGCACAGGTGCACCGGCAAGATCGAAGTGCAGCTCACGCATTGCCTCGCGCATTGAGGGAGGGACTGACTCTCCTGGCTTACCCAGAAGCGGAAGCAACAATTCGATCCTCTCCATTAAGATTGGCAATGCAGCTCCAGCATGGGGAACGATCACCTTCAGATTGGGAAATCTCTCGAGCACTCCGGACAACACCATGTCTGCAATCGAACGCGTGGAATCAAACAGA